>Ga0209839_10001464_pt1 | contig 12049 bp, 10 predicted proteins | sample OrgsoiDNA2013050_FD_185800 | JGI IMG/M metagenome (GOLD analysis project Ga0209839, IMG submission 185800) | Permafrost soil microbial communities from the Arctic, to analyse light accelerated degradation of dissolved organic matter (DOM) -... | ecosystem: Environmental > Terrestrial > Soil >... | reverse complement strand
GACCGGCTGCCTTCCCTGTCACCAGGGCCTTGAAACGGTCCGGTCCCTCCCTATAGGTTTGCGAGCATGTCCCTCTCCTGGCGGCGCCTCGACTACAAGGATTGGAGCGCGACCTGCGACACGCTGCACGCGCATACCCAGGTCCTCGGCAAGCTGGCGGCCGCGCTCGCCCCGCCTGAGCCACAGCTCCAGCATGCCGCACTGCGTCTATCCGCGCGAGGCTGGGAGACACTGCCGCTGCCGGCCCCCGATGGCTCGGGGGCACTCGTGATCGCGCTCGATCTGCGAACCCACGAGGCGGTCGTCGAGCACAGCGACGGGCGCGAACAGCGCGTTACCCTCACCGTCGACCGCCCCGTGGGCGAGGTCACGCGTGGGGTCCTGGACGCAGTCCGCGGCCTTGGCGGCGCCGTGAAGATCAACTTCACTCCGCAGGAGGTGCCCTGGAGCGTGCCGCTTGACGAGGACGAAGAGCACCGGAGCTACGACGCCGGTCAGGCGGTCATCTACTTCGCCGCGGCTACGCGTGCCGCGCTGGTGCTGGCCGCTCTTCGCGCCCCGTATCGCGGGCGCTGCACGCCGGTCAACGCCTGGTGGGGCTCATTCGACCTGGCCGTCAACTTCTTCTCGGGCCGTCCGGCCGACCCGCCCTCGCGAGACTTCATCATGCGCAACGCGATGGACGCGGAGGAGATCGCGGTCGGCTGGTGGCCGGGCGACCAGCGGTACGGCCGGGCGGCGTTCTATGCCTACGCCCATCCGGCGCCGGAGGGCTTTGAGTCCGCGCGCCTCTCGCCGGCGGCAGCGCGCTGGGAGCCGGCGCTGGGCGAGTACATCCTCGGTTGGCGCGAGGCCTGCTCCAGCCCCGATCCGCATGGCGCCGCGCTGGAGTTCGCCCGCTCGGCGGTCCGGCACGCCTGCTCGGCCTGTGCCTGGGATCCGTCGCTCGCCGCCAGCGCCGAGGGGAAGACGCCCCCCGTGGCCTGAGACGCGGACCGCGGGTCCGGCCGGCCTGCTCCGCCGGCCCTACTGGCTCTCCACGGTCATGCCGACGGGATCCGTGCCCTCGGGCGCGGCCAGCACCCCGTCACCGGACTCGACCGACTCGCCGGGCTCGACGGGGCCGTGCAACGCAGCCTGCTTTCTCGCATCCTTGCGGGCCTTCTTCTCCACCCGGCGCTCGCGAAGCCGGCTTTCACGCATCAGCTTCGCCATTGTGGTCTTCTTCTTGCCGCTTGATGCCATGACAGTCCTCACTCGTTGTGGTTCGATCACGCGTGGGGCGAATGACGAAGGGCCCGCGTGCGGGCCCTCCTTTGCTGCTGAGAGCCGTCCGGCTAGAGCGCCTGGACGTTCGCGGCCGCCGGGCCCTTGGGGCCCTGCTCGGCGTCGTAGCTCACCTTTGCGCCCTCGGCCAGCGACCTGAAGCCGTTGCCCTGGATCGACTTGTGGTGGACGAACAGATCCTTGCCCTCGTCATCGGGCTGGATGAATCCGAAGCCCTTGTCATCGTTGAACCACTTCACGGTACCTGTAGCCATCGTTGTTCCCCTCCGGGGATATGTGCACTGCGACACGCGGAGGGTGCTGCGAGGCAACAACTGCGGAACGCGGGGCACTGCTTTTGGCCGAACGAATGATCGACCCGTGCACATAGTCTAGCGCCGGCCTCAAGCTCTGAGGCGCGCGAGCCGATAAAAACGGAGTAGCTCCCGGGGTGCTGCCCGCGCGGGCCGGGTGATCTCCATGAGATTTCTCGATTCTCGCCGCGTCGCTCGACTGGTCCCATACGGGGGCGTGTTTCCTGCCGACATGGGGACTGATCGGGCACGGCCTCACCCGGGGCGCCTGCCACGATGAGGGCATGAGCACGACGACACCGGAGACGTTCGCCGAGATCGCGCTGGCGCGCCTGCGCACGCTGACGGGCGACGATGGTGCGCAGTTCCGGGCGGCTCAGCTCGAGGCGATCCACGACGTGGTCGCCGATCGCGCGCGGGTGTTGTGCGTGCAGCGCACCGGATGGGGAAAGTCGGCGGTGTACTTCGTCGCGACGGCGATGCTGCGGGAGGGTGGGGCGGGACCGACGCTGATCGTCAGCCCGCTGCTGGCGCTGATGCGCAATCAGATCGCCGCAGCGCAGCGGCTCGGCCTGCGCGCCCACACCGTCAACAGCACCAACCGCGAGGAGTGGGACGACGTCCGCGAGCGGCTTGCCGCAAATACGCTCGACCTGCTGCTGATCAGTCCCGAGCGGCTGAACAATCCGCGCTTTCGCGACGGCATGATGCCGCTGTTCGCCGCCTCGGTCGGTCTGCTGGTGATCGACGAGGCCCATTGCATCTCGGACTGGGGCCACGACTTCCGCCCGGACTATCGCCGCGTACGGGACATGCTCGACGCCCTGGCCCCCGACGTCGCGGTGCTGGGGACGACCGCGACAGCCAACGACCGCGTGGTCCGCGACGTCCTGGAACAGCTCGCCACTCGGGGCGGGGAGCCGATGCGCTCCTACCGCGGTCCGCTGGCGCGGACGAGCCTGCGCCTCGAAGTGCTCGAGCTGTCGCGGCCCGCCGAGCGGCTGGCCTGGCTCGTCGAGCACCTGCCGGAGCTCCCTGGCTCGGGGATCGTGTACACGCTGACCAAGCGCGACGCCGAGCAGGTGGCGGCGTTCCTGAGCGCCAACGGGATACCCGCGCTGGCGTACAGCGGCGAGCAGCAGACAGAGGATCGGATCGCCGCCGAGGAGCGCCTGCTGCGGAACGAGATCAAGGCGGTGGTGGCCACGAGCGCGCTCGGCATGGGCTACGACAAGGCCGACCTGACCTTCGTGGTGCACTACCAGGCTCCCGGCTCGGTCGTCTCCTACTACCAGCAGGTCGGCCGCGCGGGGCGAGGCGTCGACCACGCCGACGTGATCCTGCTGCGCGGTGGCGAGGATCGCCGGATACAGGACTTCTTCATCGAGCAGGCGTTCCCGGCTCGCGAGCAGGTGAGCGCCGTCCTCGATGAGCTCGAGGCCGCCGGCGAGGAGGGACGCACCACGCGCGAGCTCATGGCCGTGGTCAACCTCGGCATGGGCCGGATCGAGGCGATGCTGAAGATCCTCGACGTCGAGGGAGCCGTGCGTCGGGCCGGCACGCGCTGGCAGTTCGTGCCCGGGGCGGACTGGGTCTACGACGCCGATCGCTACGCGCAGGTGACCGCCCTGCGCCGCGCCGAGCAGGCCGCGATGGCGGCGTTCGGGGCCGATGGTCGCTGCCTGATGCGTGTCCTGCAGGAGGAGCTCGACGATCCCGAGCCGCGCGACTGCGGTCGCTGCTCGGTCTGCACCGCGCCGCGCTTCGCCAGGGCGCCGGATCCGGCGCTGGTTGAGCTGGCCGGGCGCCACCTGCGCTCGAAGCCGCTCGAGCTGGAGGTCAAGAAGATGGCGCCCGATGCCGCCGGAACGATGCGCAGGATCCCCGACGACGCGCGCATCGAACCCGGCTGGGCGCTGGCGCGCTTCGGCGACGGCGGCTGGTGGCCGGCGGTGGAGCGTGGGCTGCGCAGTGGGCGCATCGACGACGAGGTGGTCGCCGGCCTCGCCGACGTCGTGCGCGGGACCGGGACCGGAGGCGTGGCCTGGGTCACCACCGTCCCGTCCGTGCGCCTGGGCAAGCTGATCGTCGGGCTGGGCGAGCGACTGGCGGCGCAGCTGGGAGTCCCGCACCTGGCCCTGGTCGCCCGCACGGAGGCTCGTCCTCCCCAGCGCGAGATGGCCAACGCGGTGCAGCAGGCCGCCAACGTTCGCGGCGCCTTCAAGGTCATCGCCGGGCCGCCTCGGGGCACCGGGCTCCTGCTCGACGATCGTCGCAGTTCGGGCTGGACGCTGGCGATGGTCGGTGGTCAGCTGCGCCGTGCCGGCGCCGAGCGGATCGTGCCGCTGGTCCTGGGCACGCTGGCGTAGGGTCGGGAACCTGGAACAGATCGACGTGATCGGTCTGCAGGCGGCGCAGGCTCGCCTCGCCGGCCTCGATCAGATGGTGGCGTGAGAGACCGGCATCGTTCGGTCCCGACTCTTCGGTCGTAGCAACCAGCCTAACGGCGTCGTGCGGCGCGGGATCGTGGCCGACCGCGTCATGTCCGGCGGCCTGCGCCGCCAGCTCGACACCGCGGCCCCGTACGCGGCGGCGCTGGGGCTCGAGGTCTCCGTCGACGACCGCTGGGACGAGTACGACGACCGCGACATCCTCTCCCACTATGCGGATGTGGCGGCCGGCCTGGAGCGTCACCCTGACGATCAGGCGCTGAGCTCGCGAGAGTTCCAGCAGATCCTCAACCAGGCCCTCCGGCGGTGGATCGCCGCCGGGTCCGCCAGCCCCTGCCGGGAACCGTGGCCACGGTTCCAGGCGCGACTCACAGCGGGCCTCGATGCCGTCGCGGATCAGCTCGGTAGCGGGCAGACCGCGGTGGTGGTGAGCTCGGGCGGCGCGATCGCCGCGATCACCGCCACGCAGCTCGGCCTGCCCCACGAGGCGCTGATCACCTTCAATCACGTGAGCCTCAACACCGGGATCACGAAGCTGGCCGTTGGGCGCGGTGGCACGACGCTGATCTCCTCCAATGAGCACGCCCATCTCGACGAGGCGGACGCGTCCCTGATCACCTACCGGTGAAGTCCGGCGGAGGCTAGGCTGGACTGGTGATGCAAAGACGCGGGGCGGACGATCCCGACCCGCCCGCAGAGCGGCGGGAGGCGTATGCGGCCAGGGCCGCCCGCGCGTACGCGGCGATGCAGGACTGCTTTCGCATGCGCAGGGGGCGCTACCGGCACGACGGCCTGCTGCGGTGGCCTGGGACCGCCGCCCACCTGTGGCCGTTCTCACGCGCGCTCGTGGCGATGCTCGACCTGACCGGCATCGGCGAGGGGGTCGGCCAGCGCTGTGACGCCGCCGGCGCGATCGCCGAGCACCTGGACATCCTCGAGCGCTACTGGGATTCACAGGGCCCCGCACCGGCGTACTCCTCGGACGTGATCGGGACCCGCATCGGCGGGGATCGGTATTACGACGACAACGCATGGGTCGGCCTGGCGCTGGTTCAGCTCGAACGCCTGCGCCCGGGCGCGGGCCGGATCGAGCGGGCCCGCGAGCTGTTTCGCTTCGCCGTCTCGGGCTGGGACCCGCGAGCGGACGTGCCGAGCCCGGGTGGCGTGTTCTGGGTCGAGCAGGGACGGGGGATCGGGGCGAAGAACCACGACCGCAACACCGTCTCGAACGCGCCCAACGCCGAGCTCGGATTGCACTTGGCCGAGCTGACCGGCGCTCCCGTCCACGGGCCGGGGTCGATCGGCCCGGAGGACATGTACGAGTGGGTGAACGCGTCCCTCGACGCCAGCGGCGGCGGCGACGTGGCAGCCACCGGGCTCTTCTGGGACAAGCGCAGGGGCGACGACACACTCGACGAGGCCCTCTGGAGCTACAACCAGGGCAGCATGGTGGGCGCGAACGTGCTCCTTCATCGCGCCGCCGGCGAGCGCCTTCCGGAGTATCTCTTCCGCGCCGAGGCGATCGCCCGCAAGGCGCTCCGGCAGTACGCCGGCGGTGGCCTCGAGCGCCAGCCCGCGGCGTTCAACGCGATCTTCTTCCGCAACCTGCTACTGCTGCACGAGGCAACGGGCGAGGCCGAGCTGCGCACCCAGATCATCGATGCGATGCGGGCCTACACCGACCGAGCCTGGTCCGAGCGCCGCGACCGACGCGACCGATTTCACTTCTCGCGGCGCCGCGTCACGCTGCTCGACCAGAGCGCGATGGTGCAACTGCTCGCACTGCTGGCCTGGGATCCCCTCTCGTACCGGAAGCTCGCCTAGGCTAGGCGCCCGGCGCCCGGCGCCCGGCGCCCGATGGCTGCCCGGGCGATCGTCTACCCTTTGCGGTGAGCCCACGCCCCTAGGCCGGTACCGGCTCTGCGCAGCCGGAGACGGCGACGGCGGACACGGTTTGAGTGGGAAAACGCCCTGCAAGGGCGGCTTCTTCGACCCCGGCGGCTTAGCCCGGCCGGTGTGCGGCAAGACCAGCCCCATGTACACCAAGCACCGTTCAGCAAGAGTTGGTGGCTCGCGCCTGGCTCCCGCCCGGGGCGCGGCCCCGAGCGCCGTGGCTGCCGTCACGCGGCCCGCCGCCACCGCGGGAGCGCTGCCAGTCCCCATATCGCACCGCCGCATCGAGGGACCGGTAGTCGACCTGGCCCGGCGCGCCGGCCGCTGGGTCCGGAGCCGCTTCAGCCCGGTGGTCCTGGCCGCGCTGCTGGCCGCCCTGTGGCTCGTGATCGATCCCCACACGGCGGATTTCGCCGCCCAGGCCTACCACTCCCTGTTCTTCGCTCATCACGGTTTCGCGCTGTGGGACAACAACTGGTTCGAGGGACATCTCGTTCCCGGCTACAGCCTGCTGTTCCCGCCCCTGGCCACCGTGTTCGGCACGCGGATCGTCGGCGTGATCGCGGTCGTGTGCTCGACGGCGGCGTTCACCACGCTCGTGCGGGGCCGCCTGGGCTCGCGCAGCACCGCAGCCGCCTACTGGTTCGCGGCCGCGGCCGCCGGAGACCTCTACATCGGCCGGCTCACCTTCGCGCTCGGGGTGGCCTTCGGGCTGCTGGCGGTGCTCGCATACTCGCGGGACCGGCGCGTGCTCACGGTCCTGCTCGCCGCCGCCTGCTCGGCCGCGAGCCCGGTCGCCGGCCTGTTCCTCGGTGCGGCGGTGGTCTTCGGCTGGACCCTCGTCGGCACACTCGGCGCGGGTCTGCTCGGCGTTCCCGCCGTCGCGGTCGCGGGCCTGATGGGGCTCATGTTCGGTGACGGCGGATCGCAGCCGTTCGACCTCGCCGCCGCGATCGTCGACTCGCTGCTGATCGTGCTGGTCGCCATCTGCGCTGACGGCCGCCCGAAGTTCGTCCGGCGCGGCGCGATCCTGTACGCCGCTGTGATCATGCTGTGCTACTTCGTGCCCAGTCCGATGGGCAGCAACGTGGCGCGCTTCGGTGTGCTCCTCGCCGGGCCGCTGCTGATCTGCACCACGCGCAATCCCCGCCGTCCGGCGGTGCTCGCCGTGTGCGCCGGGCTCGTGATCTGGCAGCTGTGGGCGCCGGTCTCCGAGGTCGCCAAGACGCTCGACAACCCGTCCACCAGCGCCACCTACTTCGCGCCCCTGATCAACTACCTCGAACGCGCCGGCGCCGCCACCGGCCGGGTCGAGGTGGTGCCGACCGCGACGCGCTGGGAGTCGGTCTACGTCGCCCAGCACTTCGATCTCGCCCGCGGCTGGGAGACCCAGCTCGACCAGCGCTACAACAAGCTCTTCTACTCTGGGCAGCTCACCCCTGCGGCATACCAGAGCTGGCTGGTCGCCAACGGCGTCCGCTTCGTGGCGCTGCCCGACGTCGTGCTCGAGCGCTGGGGCCTGCGGGAGCAGAAGCTGTTGCGCACGCCGCCCTCCTATCTGCGGCTGGCCTGGCAGAACGCCCACTGGCGGTTGTTCGCCGTCGAGGGCTCGGAGGCGCTCGTGCGCGGACCGGGTCGGTTGCTGCGGATGACCACCGGCGAGGTCGCGGTCCGTGCGCTGCGCTCAGGCTCGATCCAGGTCCACGTGCACTACACGCGGTTCCTCCACGCGACTGGACCGGCCTGTCTGAGCGACGGGCCCGGCGGCTGGACCACGGTCAACGCGACCGCGCCCGGCGAGGTCGACATCCGCGCCAAATGGAGCCTCACCGCGGCCTTCGGCTCGCCGCCTCCGTGCGCCCCGTCGGCGCCGGCCGCCCAGTGGCGCGCGGCTCCGGCCTACCGGCGGGTCACCACCAGCTAGTGCTCCCGGGTGTCACCCGGGGATGTAGGCGAACGTGTCGGGGTTGGGGCCGGTGCGGCCGTCCTCACCCCTGTCCAGCGCGGCGATGCCGGCGATGTCGGCGGGCTCGAGCTCGAAATCGAACAGCTCGAAGTTCTCCTGGATCCGGGACGGTGTCGTCGACTTGGGGAAGACGATGTTGCCGCGCTGGATGTGCCAGCGCAGGACGACCTGCGCCGGTGAGCGGCCGAGCCGCTCGGCGACGGACGTGATCACCGGATCGCCGAGGACCTTGCCCTGCGCGATCGGGGACCACGCCTGGGTCGCGATTCCGTGCGCCTCGTCGTAGGCCCGCACGGGATCGTTGAGCAGGTACGGGTGCAGCTCGATCTGATTGATCGCCGGCGTCACCTCGGCGGCGGCGGCCAAGCGCTCGAGATGCTCGACCTGGAAGTTGGAGACGCCGATCGAGCGTGCGCGCCCCTCCCTCTGGAACTCCTCGAGCGTCTTCCAGGTCGAGACGAAGTCGCCGCCGTACAGCGTCGGAAGCGGCCAGTGGATCAGGAACAGGTCGACGTAGTCGCAGGCAAGCGCGGCCAGGGTGTGATCAAACGCGCTGCGGGCGTCCTCGGGCCGATGGAAGCCGTTGTTGAGCTTGCTGGTGATAAAGACGTCGTCTCGATTCAGTCCTGAGGCCCGGACGGCCTCCCCGACTCCGCGCTCGTTGCCGTACATCTCCGCCGTGTCGATGTGCCGGTAGCCGACCTCGAGGGCGCGGCTCACCGCCTGCGCGGTGTCCTCGGGCTTGATCTGGAACACACCGAAGCCCAGCTGCGGGATCGATCGACCGTCGTTGAGCGTGATGGTGGGAACCTCGCGCGTGCTCTGTGTGGTGCTCATGGCCTCGCTCTTTCGTTTGGGACGGCTACAGGGGTGCTTGGTGACCTGCACGCAGTCTGAGCACTGAGAGCCATAACTTCAAATCATTCTTCTGACACTTCTATAGTCCTGGCCTATGGACGTAAAACGAGTGCTGACCTTCCGGGCGGTGGCGCATCACCACTCCTTCTCGCGGGCGGCCCGCGAGCTTGCGCTGTCCCAGCCCTCGGTGTCAGCCCAGGTGGCTCAGCTGGAACGCGAGATCGGCGCCCAGCTGCTCGAGCGCCGGCCCGGCGGCCTCCGGCTGACCCACGAGGGGAAGATCCTGCTCGAGCACGCCGACGCGATCGCCGAGCGCTTCGAGCTCGCCGAAGCGCAACTGGCGGCCGCCGCACACGGCCAGCGCGCACGGCTGAGCATCGGAGCGTTGCCGACCGCGCTGGCGGGGTTCGTGCCCGCGGCCATCGCTCGCCTGCGCAGCCGGCATCCCGACACCAGGGTGACTTTCCACGAGGGAACCTCGGAGGAGCTCTCGGCCCGCGTGAGATCGGGTGAGCTGGACCTGGCCATCGCCTACCAGGAGAGCAGCACGGCCACGCCCGAGCCGCGCGGCGTGGTCCGTCATCACCTGCTGCACGAACGCTTCATGGTCGCGCTGCACCCGGGCCACAGCCTGGTCGAGCGGCCGGAGGTGCGCCTCGCGGACCTCAGAGATGAGGACTGGACGGCGGCTCTGACCGACGGTCTGATCGTTCGCGCCTGCCGCGCTGCCGGCTTTGAGCCGAATCTCGTCTCGATCACGCGCGACCAGCTGGCCATCCGCGCGCTGATCATGCGCGGCCTCGCCGTGACGCTCGCCCCCGAGCTGCTCGCCGACCCATTCAAGGACCTCGCCCTGCGACCGATCGCCGACATGACCGTCGAACGCGACGTGTACGCGCTGTTGCCACCCGGCGGACGCCACCCGCTGCTCACGCCCACCCTCGACGCACTCGACACCATCGCCGGAGAGCTGGTCGCAGGCCGGCGGTGATCAGAGCCCCTGGACCGAGGGACACTGACGCGTGGCTGCGGGTCGGCGAGGCCGACGAACTAGGATGCCCTCGCTCACCCAACAGGAGGATGTCGTGATTGATCGCATTCGCAAGGATCTCGAGGATCGCCTCGAGCAACTGCTCAGCGAGGTAGACAAGTTGCGTCGCGCGCTGCTCGCGCTCGGCCCGCGTGGCAAACCTGCGCCCGCGCCGGAGGCCGCGAGCAAGCCACGGACCCCGGCGCGGGCCAGGACCCGCTCCCAGAGCTCGACCGCGTCGCGATCCCGAAGCGCCCCCGGGGCGACGAAGCAGGCCGTGCTGGGGACGCTGGCGGATGGCGCTGCCCTGACCGCGGGCGAGATCGCGGCGGCGACGGGGATCAGTCGCCCGACCGTCAGCACCACGCTGTCGAGGCTGGCCAAGAGCGGCGAGGTGGTCAAGGCCGAGCGTGGCTATCGGCTGTCGGCGGCGACCGATTAGCGCCGGCCCGTGAAGGTGGCGGTCACCCCGCCACACGACGCGCGTCGCTCATCCGCGGCGCAGGTTTCGGAGGTTTCCGATCAGGAGCACGAGCGCGGCCGTGCCGAGGAGCAGTGAGATGGCGGTTCGCCAGTGCCGGAGGAGGAGCAGGATGAAACCGGTGATCAGGGCGATCCCGACCACGAACAGGACCAGGCTGGCCAGGAAGGAGAGCAGTCGGCGGCGGGCGATGGCCTCGACTCCGATGAAGGCCGCGGCGAGGACGGCGACGGTGGTGATCGAGGCCAGAGGGGAGGCGACGAGCACGACGATGACGGAGGCGAGCAGCAAAGGGGTGCTGACCGCGGCCCACAGCTTGAGGAACCGCGTGCGTCGCTGTTGCACGTCGAGGTGGGGTCGATGAGGTCTTCTGACGTGCGCTTGTGGCGACTCGGGCGGAATCGGCCGGCTGAGCGTGACGAGGTGCGCACGCCGCTCCTCGGCCAGACTCGTGCGCGCGGCGATGGTCTGAATGAGCGTGGCCTCGCGCTGGACGACCTCGGCCTCGCGGCTCCCGGCCAGGGCTCGCGCCGAGTCGTGGGTTCTCAGCGAGCGGGCCTGGGCGCGCAGCCCCCGCAGCGCGGCGCGCTCGGCTTCGATGCTCGGATCGAGCTCACTCAGCTCGCGGTCGAGCTCGGCGATGCGCTCGCGCAGAGCCTCGGCGAGGTCGTGCTCGTGCGGCGGGACCTTGAGCAGCCCCGCCCAGCCGAGCGGATTCGCCCATGAGGCGCGGACCGAGCCGTCGCGCTCGTAGCGGGGGCCCGAGGGCGCTCGCTCGCCGCCGAAGCGGTCGCGAGTGTCCAGTCCCCAGAGCCCTGGGTAGTCGCGAACCCAGCGCGTGTCATCGTCGATCAGGACCGGAGTCCATTGCGCGTCGTGCCCGGGGCCGATGGCCACGCCGTCGCCGCGGGCGTAGTCGACGAACGGGATGCCCAACCCGGATGGCGCGCCCGTGTAGTGGCGCCACGGCGCCAGCAGGCGCTGGACCCGGCGCAGGAACCGCAACAGCGCTCGCACCTGCGGAGGATCCACCGAGATCACGTAGTCGCCCGGGATGAACGCGCCCGAATGTGAGCCGGCCCCGGCGAACGCCACCGGTCGCTCACCCTCGCGCTGGAGCTCGGGGTCGTCCCAGCGCCGGCGGAGGTCGTCGCCGTGGTAGTCGTGTGAGGAGAAGGCGACCCAGGCCGGCCGTGCCGGGCCGTCTCCCCGCTCGGCGAGGTAGACCGTGATCATCTCCCAGTCGGCCTCGTGGTCGTTGATCCCGCTGAACGTCGAGCGCCAGTCGTTCATGGCGTAGAAGAACCAGTACTGCAGGCAGACATAGCCGCCGTCGCGGACCACCCGCCCGTAATAGGTGAACCGGTCGGCCTCCAGCTGCTCGCGGTACGTGGTCTCGGCCGCCGCGGCGAGCCCTGCGGGGACCCGGCCACGTAACAACAGCGACGCCCGGACGCCTGCGTCGAGCAGCCGACCGAACACGCCGGTGGTGGTGAAACGCCCGGTGGCGCTGAGCCGCTCGCGCGGGATGCGCAGCCAGCGCAGATACTCGGCGCGACCGAGCGGCTCCTCCACGAAACGGAGGTAGAGCGGCCGATCCTGAAAGGCAAGGCCCTCCTGGGACAGGCGCTCGATGGTCAGCTCGCGGGCCGGGACCAGCATGGTCGCGTCGTTGCCGCGCAACCCGCTCCACAGGCTGCACTGCTCCACGTACGGACCCACCGCAGTCGGCAGGAACAGCTCTCCCTTCGTGTACCGGACCACAGGCTCGTACGCCCGCAGCAGGGCCAG
>Ga0209839_10001462_pt1 | contig 12053 bp, 10 predicted proteins | sample OrgsoiDNA2013050_FD_185800 | JGI IMG/M metagenome (GOLD analysis project Ga0209839, IMG submission 185800) | Permafrost soil microbial communities from the Arctic, to analyse light accelerated degradation of dissolved organic matter (DOM) -... | ecosystem: Environmental > Terrestrial > Soil >... | reverse complement strand
ACTGTTTTTGCCGAAGGTAGGGAGTGTGTATTTATTATGCATGCTCCCTTTTTTATTCGCCTGTGTGTATTTTGAATTCATACAACTTAGTAGCGAATAAAAGGCGACTAAAGGCGAAGAAAAGCAGATAAAGGCAAGTGAATAACGGCGAGAATAAATGTGTTCCGCAGGGAACACGCGTCAATCGCGGAGTGGTCACTTCCCAATACAAAACTTCCCAAAGATCCAGGAGAGCTGTTCTTCGTTGGTGATCTCGCCGGTGATCTCGCCGAGATAGTGGAGCGCGCGGCGGATATCAGAGGAGAGAAGATCGCCGGGCAAATGATTGTCGAGGCCGGTGCGGATTTCCTGCAGCGCGGCGGCGACCTGCTTCAATGCATCGTGATGACGTGCATTCGTAACGACGGTTCCCTCGCGAAGTTTTTTTCCCTGCAGCACACGGTTGACCAGCGCGCGTTTTAATTTGCTGATGCCGAAGGATGTTTTTGCCGAAATAAAGATCAGATCTTGATTCAAAAAATTCACACCCAGCTTTCCTTCGGAAAATAAATCCGTTTTGTTCAGCACACGGATCAGCTTTTGTTTATCAACTGACAGCTTTCGGTCAGCGGGCTCCGCCAGGTGAGCGTGGTCTGAAAGTGTTGGGTTTGGTATCTCCGCTGCACGTTCGTGGTCTAAGGAAGAAAGACTGCGATCCGAAAGGGGAGTATGAAGGTTCGTCATTGGTTGATTCAATTCTTCACCCGGCGACGAAGCATCCAGAATCTCGAGCACAATATCTGCCTGCGCGATTTTTTCGTGTGTCCTGTCGATACCGAGCTGTTCGATCTGATCAGATGTATGTTCGCGGATGCCGGCGGTATCGATCAGTCTGAATTCTATTCCCTCGATCACCAGCACTTCTTCTATTGTATCGCGCGTGGTGCCGGCGATTTCACTCACGATGGCGCGCTGCTCATTCAGTAAACTATTCAGCAGGGTTGACTTGCCCGCATTGGGTTTGCCAACGATCGCGACCTGTACGCCGTTGCGGATCACGTTCCCGTAGGTAAACGATTCGATCAGCCCCGAAGTCACGCGCTGCGCTTCTTCGATCAGTTCATAAAACTTTTTCCTGTCGGCAAACTCCACGTCCTCCTGCGAAAAGTCGAGCTCGAGTTCGATCATCGCCGAAAATCCCAGCAGTTTTTCGCGAAGCTCCTTCAGGTCATGCGAAAATCCGCCGCGCATCGTATGTAATGCCGAAAGCCGCGCCGCTTCGGAATGGCTCGCAATCAGATCCGCCACGGCTTCCGCCTGTGTCAGGTCCATTTTGCCTTTCAGAAAAGCCCGTTGCGTAAACTCGCCCGCCCGAGCCATCCGTGCGCCATGCTTCGCACAGGCCGATAATATTTTTTCTTCGATAAAGGTCGAGCCGTGACAACTGATCTCCACCACATCCTCTCCCGTATAGGATCTTGGCGCGCGATAAATAGAGACGACCACTTCATCCAAAATCTCATCTCCCATCTTTAAGAGGCCCACGTGTAATGTATGCGAGGGCTGTTGCGATAAATCCTTTGAAGGAAATAATTCATTTACTATGGGAATGCTTTCCGGTCCGCTCAGCCGGATCACGCCGAGTGCGCCGATGCCGGGCGGCGTGGCGAGTGCTACTATGGTGTCGTCCCAGCCGGTTAGTTTACTCAACATGGTGAATGGTTTATGGTGAATGGTGTATGGTGAATGGTGTATGGGAAATACCATATACCATTAACCATTAACCATATACTAAAAAACAAACTGCCTGAAACGTTTAGTACGTCCCAGGCAGTTACAAAATTAAACAATAAAAAATTATTGACTTTCCAACTTAAAGTTGATCGGCTGACTTTTATATGATTTTACTTTTCTACCATTCTGGATGGCGGGATTCCAGGACCCACTTTTCTTGATAACCCGAACCGCAGCATCGCGGAGTTCATTGGGACCGCTCACGGCTTCCACATCACTTACCACGCCTTCCTTGTCCACAATAAAACGCACAACCACCTGTCCCTGCACTTCGGCACTCACGGCCTCGTCGGGATATACCAGGTTTTTGCTGAGATAACGGTACCAGGCCGCAATACCTCCGGGATATTCCGATTCGATTTCCACTTTCGTAAATGTTTTATCGTAATCCGTATTATCCTTTGGCGCTTCCACGACTCCCTTGCTATCCGGCGGAGGTGCAGTAAGATTATCATCCTTGATACCTTCCTGGTTGGCGGTACCAATCTTGGTATCTTCCAGTTTTTCCACTTCCGGCGGTTTTTCTTCTGCCTTTACTTCCTCATCCTTTACAATTTTTGGAGGTGTAAACTTGGCCATTTCCACTTTTGGCGGCTCCTTGGGTGGAGGTGGTGGCGGCGGCGGTTCGTTCTTCTTTTCTTCCTTGATGTCCTCCAGCTGCACGTCCTGAACCACCTGCTGTGCAGCCTTTTTGTTGCCCTCCAGGTTGCTGATCAGGTAGCCGGCAACGAGCACCAGAACGAGGCCCCCCATCACAAAAAGCGCGGTACGCAGACGGTTATTATAGGTCTTACGCAGTTCGTAAGCCCCGTACTGCTTGTTTCTTCCATCGAAGATGATGTCAAGCACATCCGCGGTTAAAATTTTATTTATTTCCATGATGGATTATTTCTTGTATTGACTCAATGTAATAAAAATTCCACAAAATCCGGGCCTATTTGATCCCGTTTGCGACCTCGGTCAGCTTAATAAAATTGTATTCAACCGGCGATATATCCACCATCGCATAGCGCTTGACGCCGTCGATGGTCATTTCATCCAGGATATTCATCGTGTTTTTATAGGTCGCGTCCACCGAGGGTTTAAGAATCACGACGAAATCCTTGGGATCCGTCCTCTTCTTCTTGTCGACTACGATATCGCGCACTTTTTTAAAGTCGGTCTGTTGAAGCTTTGACGGATCGTCGCCCTCATAATAATAGATCTTGTCCTGCTTGGCCAGCATCAGGGTGATAACTGCGGAGTTTTTCACCTTGTTCTGCTCGTCCGGATTTTTTACATCCTTGGGCAGATACAATCGCATGGCCGTTGGCTGGCTCATGGTGGTGGTAAAGATGAAAAAAGTAATGAGCAGGAAACCCAGATCCACCATGGGCGTCAGATCCACCCTGGTGGAAAGTTTTTTTCCTTTTTTGACGCCGGGGCCCTTTTTATGGCCGCCGCCGCCCGAGGTATCCATTTCTGCCATGTCTCTTTTTTTAGATTGTTATGTTATTCAACTGTCTCCACTACACTTATACTACTGCTGTTCAGATGATTTAGTGCCTGTTTTCTGCTGTAAATTATACAGTTCCGAACCCACGGGTGCCGGTATCGGACTGGTAACCACCTGGAACTTCATCAGGTCGTTCTTTTTCAGGGCGATGATCACCCCCTGTAAAGCCGGATACTTCGACGCGTCGTCGCCTTTTACCACGATATCCATCTTTTTACCCGTAAACGCATCCGCGGCCGCCTTGAACCAGTCAACCATTTCATTGTTTGTACTATCCACGGCTGGGATTCCCGGCTTAACAACCTTCATCAGTTGTTCCGGTGTCCTGTCCAGGTAGGACTTTAACTGGCTGAAAGGTGCGCCGATATAAGCATTGGGTATTCTGACGAAATTATTTTTTTCCTGTTCCGATAACCCGATATTCTTTGACGTATTGATTTCTTCAATCATCGCTTTTTTCTCGGGCATATTGGCGTCAGATACTGACAAATAGACTTTCCCATCCTTATCGATGGTGATCAGCACAACGTTTTTTTCCGGGGCAACCTTGGTCGACACCGAACTGGGGGTGACGACGGACAAAGCTTCCGGCGGTTTAAACTTGGTGGCCAGGATAAAGAAAGAAAGCAATAGGAAGGCTACGTCGCACATCGCCGTCATGTCGATGTTCGTGCTCTTCCTGGGTAACTTTGCTCTTCCCATTTTTTCTTATTTAAAATGATGTTTTACTTAAGATTCAAAACTGTTCAAATTCCATAAATCGTATATCGTTTATCGTTTATCGGAAATTGGGGTCGTTAATCTAATACGATACACGATTAACGATATACGATTAACGATTAGCGCTATTTATACAGAGAAGCAAAGCTCTGAGTCAAAGTAAATCCGCTTTCATCAATACCATACGTAATCCCATCAATCTTGGTGGTAAACACGTTATACATAATGATGGAAATAGCCGATGTTCCGATCCCCAGGGCGGTATTATAGAGGGCCTCAGAAATACCCTGGCTCAGTTTCGAAGCGGCTTCTCCTCCTCCACTGTCACCCAGGGCGGCGAATGACCGGATCATTCCCATTACCGTTCCCAGCAGACCCAACAGGGTGGCGACGGAAGCGATAGTAGAAAGGAATACCAGGTTTTTTTCAAGCATGGGCAGTTCCAGGGCTGTGGCTTCTTCCACTTCCTTCTGAATGGCCAGCACTTTTTGTTCAGTATCCAGTTCACCAACGGTGATCATTTCTTTGTATTTGCGCAGACCGGCTTTCATCACGTTTCCAACACTTCCTTTCTGGCGGTCACATTCTGCAATGGCGCTGTCCACATTCTTATTGGCCAGGTGATACTGCACTTTACGGATAAATTCGTTGATATTTCCACTTCCCGTGGCCTTGGTTACCGTGAGGAACCTTTCTACCACAAAAGTGAGAACAGTAAGCAGACAACCGATCAAAATTGGAACGATAATACCTCCCAGATACATGCGCGCAAGAGCTGACTTAGCACCTTCGTGGGCCGGCCAGAACCCACCTGTTAGATCGGGTTTGGTAAAATTGCTATCCGCACCAATCAGAAATCTCCAGATTACGTAACCAATAATAACACACAAAAGCGGGGCCAGCCAGGAAATGGAATTCCCCCTCTTCGCAGCCTGTACACTTGTAGAAGGTTTCGCTGCTACCGTTGCAGTCGGTCTTGTTTCAGCCATGATCGTTTGTTTTTAGTGTTTAAGAAAAAATTCAAATTATATGGTAATAATTTTTTAGAGAGAACGGGACAAATAAAAACCTTTCAATAGGAAATTCGGCGCAGTTGATTTTTCGTAGGGAACACAATATAGTAAATTTCCGGAATGCCAAAAGTAAAATATCTATTCTTTCTAATTAATTCACCTACAAGCAAACCCTTGCCTGCGCTCATTCTGCTTAAGCCGATCCGCGTTATTCGTAACGCAATGCCTGAATCGGATTCATCCTTGATGCTTTTAATGAGGGATACAATCCCGCCAGTATGCCAACGAATGTACAGATCAGCATACCCCAGAAAAGCCAGATCCACGGAAATACAAACCCGGTATTCAATACCAGTGAAAAAGAGTTGCCGACCAGGATACCGAGTATACTTCCGAAAACCGCTCCCAGCAGACTTATTATAATAGATTCATATAAAAACTGCATGCGGATACTTTGTTTTCTGCCACCAATGGCCTTTACCAACCCGATCTCTTTGGTTCTTTCTGTTACGGAAACCAGCATGATATTCATCAGACCGATCGCGGCTCCAACGAGGGTGATGCAACCGATGATGACGGCACAAAGGGTGATCAGCGATAAGTTCTTCAGCAGTTCTTCCACGAATCGATCACTTTTATCGATCACGAAATTGCTGGCATCCGTTGTATTGACCCTGCGGATGGTACGAAATACGCCTTCGGCCTCACCAATGGCCAGATCCATTTGATTTACGTCCGGCACTTTGACCTGGATGATAAAAGACGGTGTCGGATTCCAGGGTGCTATGGGCTGGTCAAGAAAAAACCGTCTTACATTATTATAGGAAGTAATGGCCACATTATCCCAGCTCCGGCCGATACTGGAACCCTTGGATTCCATGGTGCCGATTACGCGGAACGGAATTCCGTTGATCTTAATAATTTTTTCCAGCGCACGTTCGGGATTGGAATTAAAAAACTTGGTAACCAGGTCGTTTCCTATTACCGCGACATTTCTGCCGGATTCCACATCCAGTTCGTTCAGCGACCGGCCCGCACTCAGATCATACCCGTTGAGCTCAGAATAATATTCATCGCCGCCATTTACCTGGACCGTCGGATTTGTTTTCCGGCTGTCCATGGAAACGATAGCGTTGTTTCCGCCGCGAATACTGATGGATGTCTTGGCCGGGAAATGATAGCTCTTTTTGAATAGCTCGGCCTGGTCCTTGGAGATAGGTATTTTGGCGTTTGAGAGTTTGTCTTTTTTCTGGCCCTTTTTTTCCTTGGTCACCTGGTCGTTACGGCCGAAAAACTGGTAGTCCTTATAATGGATCGTAAATCCGTTGGCGCCCATGGATGCAAAACTTTCCGTGAATTTTTGTTTCATCGCATCGATGGCGGTATTGATGCCCACCAGGGCCATGATCCCGAATGCAATGATGGATACGGTGATGCCCGTCCGGAGTTTATTACTCCTGACGGTACGGAAGGCAAGCGAAAGAACGTCGCGTAATTTCATGTATCCCGGAAATGCTTTGGCTAATTTAAGATTCTTTCCTTACTTCCACCAGGCAATCTCCAATCAGATGTAAATTATATATAAACGGTTGATCAGCAGCTGGGGGAAAATACCCAGTAAAATAACGATCAGCGCCAAAAGGATCAGGATTCCTGTAAAGCCGGCGCTAAAATCCTGCTGTTGCTCCAGACCCTCCTTAAAATACATGGCCTGGATGACCCGGAAATAATAGTACACGCTGACCGTGGCACAGAGCAGGGCAAAAATCACGAGCCACAAATAGGTGCCTGTTTTCATGACTGCCGCGATCATATAGTATTTGGCCAGAAAACCTCCGGTAAGGGGAATCCCCGCCAGGGATAACAGGAATATAGTTGCCGCAAGAGCCACGAGGGGATACTGGCGCGCCAGTCCGTTAAAACCCTCAAAACTGAAATCCTTCATTCTGACCAGGATGGCGAACATCCCGATCGTTGCGGCGCTGTAAACGGCCGTATATAATATGATACCTTCTTTGGCCAGGGTATTCAGGGTCAGCAGGGAAAACAGCATAAACCCGACCTGGGCAATACTGGAATAGGCCATCATGCGCTTGACGCTTTGCTGGAACACGGCGGTTATATTTCCGATGAACAGCGTGATGGCCGTTATGATGGCCACAAAGATCTGCCACTGGCTTTTTATATCCCCGAAGGCGTCCATGAACAAACGGACGAATGCAATAAAGACCCCTGCTTTTACCACGGAGGCCATAAAAGAAGTGATCACGGTCGGCGCGCCGTCGTATACGTCCGGCGTCCAGAAATGAAAAGGCGCCGCGGATACTTTGAATGCCATGGAAGACATTAACAGGATCAGACCCGTCATCATCATCGGGGAGCCAGCCGCTTTACCCAGGGCCAGGTCGTCCAGGAAAAAACTTCCCTTATCGCTGGCGCCGTATAAAAATGCGATACCCAGCAACATAAGCCCTGTGCTGAAGGCACCCATGAGGAAATATTTCAGCGAGGCCTCATTGCTTTTCAAATTTCGTTTGTCGCTCCCCGTTAGTATGTACAGCGGGATGGAAATAATTTCAATCCCGATAAACAGCATGAGCAGGCTGTTGAAAGAACTCGCGATGGAAACGCCGCAGAGCACAAAAAACATCAGCGCAAAATATTCCCCTGGATTATGACCGATGGCGGCAATATCGCGGGCGTTGAGCAGAAAATATATCAGGGTGGAGGCAAAGGCAATACAATTAAAGAGAAGACCGAACACATCAAAATAAAGCATGTCGTGGGTGTTCACCGGGAAAAAATGAAACCCGCTCATTTCCAGTATGGCCACCGTGAGTAGCAGGGCCGCACCCAGGATGGCCAGGATGACAATGGAAGAATTCTTCTTCAGAAAAATTCCACTGAACATCATGATCACTCCTAAAACTGCCGATATGACGATCGAATTCATAGCTTACTGGTTCTTCTTTTAGGGTTTTACGAACATTTTTGACAGAAGCGAATCCACGGCGCCCTGCGTGAGCCGGAACAAAGGTTCAGGATACACGCCCACCACCACGATGATCACTACGATCAGTCCGAGTACCATCTTCTCATTCAACCGGATATCCACTCCCTTTTCCGTCACCGCATTGGTGGATCCATAAAATACGCGCTGCACCATATTCAGCATATACACGGCGGACAAAATAATAGTAATGGCCGCCACCACCGTAAACACCACATTGTAGGTGGTTGCTTTGGAAGAATAAACGCCGCTGAACATCAAAAACTCACCGACGAATCCATTGGTCAGGGGCAGGGCAATATTGGCCAGCACAATGATGACGAATAGGGCGGTGAGTACAGGCGCTTTGCTGGCCAGTCCCCCGAGCTCGCTGATCTTGCGGGTGTTGAATTGTTTTTCTATCAGGTACACCACGATCCACAACCCGATAATATTTATCCCGTGATTAAACATTTGGATCATCACGCCCTGAATCCCTATTTCCGTGGTAGCAAAAACGGCCAGGCACATCAGTCCCATATGCGCGATGGAAGAATAGGCAACCAGCCTTTTCAAATCGTTCTGCCGCATGGCGATCAGGGAGGCATACACCATACCGACGATACACAAAAGGGAAACCGTATCTCCCCAGATATAGGTACCCATGGGAAGCACGGGCGCCAGCCAGCGGAGCAATCCAAACACACCCATTTTTACCATGAGTCCGCTCAGCACCATGGTCACCGCCGGGGGTGCCTGCTCATAGGTATCGGGCTGCCAGGTATGGAAGGGAAAGATGGGCATCTTCACGGCGAAGGCGATAAAGATGAGCCAGAACAACCAGGACTGGGTGTCGGTTACTATTTGCGTATGCGCCCTGTAAAAAGAAGCGAGCGCAAAGGATTGGTCGGGTGTATGAAAATAAATATAGATGATCGCGGTGAGCATCATCAGCGAGCCGAGAAAAGTATATATGAAGAATTTAAAAGTGGCGGCGATCCGGCGATCCCCTCCCCATTGCGATGCCAGGAAATAAACGGGAACCAGCGCCAGTTCCCAGAAAAAATAAAACAGGAGCGCGTCGGTGGCCAGAAATACGCCCATGAGACCGGCCTGTGATAAGAGCATCAGGCCAAAAAAATTATTTGCCTTTTTGTATTGTTCCTTCCAGGTAGAAATAAATATGATGGGAAAAGCGAGCGCCGTGAGCAGGGTAAGTATTTGTCCCGTTCCATCCAGTGCGACGGCAAAATGACTGTTTAGTGAACCCATCCAGGCCGTGCTGAAATGAAGTTGTTTGCTGTCCGCCGGCAGGCAAATGCCGACCAGGGACACCGCCAGTACAAGAAGTGAAGCAAACAACGACCAGCTTTTGGCAGCAACATCCTTCAGCGAGAATCCGATCAGACCCGCAAGCAGCGGAATCCCGATGAGTAAAACAGGAACCATAATTTTTATTTTCGCAAAAACAATTGCACAACGAATAAGATGACCATACCGATCACCATGAGCAGCACATATCCACCCACCTGCCCGCTCTGCAGATAGCGCAGCTGCCGGCTGCCATACTGAACCAACCGCCCGGTACCATTGACCAGCCCGTCAATCACGCCTCTTTCAATCACCCTGTTAAAAAAATCAGCCAGCGCGTCGATCGGCTTTACGATCAACGCATCATATATTTCATCCACATAAAATTTATCCCGCATCCATTTGCCAAATCCCCTGGGTTCACCGAGTTCCGGTTTTTTACTAAAGCGCGACAAAGCGTACATGATCATGCCCAGCGCCAACAGGGTGGAAACCGTCATCAGCAAAAATTCGGTTGGTCCCGAAAGCGATTCGGCCTGGCTCTCTGCATCCGCAAAACCAGCATGAAGAAACCGGCTAAGACCGCCCGGACCTTTTGAAAAGGCTTCCGGAATGTTTACAAACCCACCAACCACCGCGAGGATGGCGAGGATCATCAATGGAATCGTTATGGCCAGCGGGTTTTCGTGGAGGTGTTGTTGTTGTTTTTCTGTTCCACGGAATTTTCCGAGAAAGGTAGTTGCATATAAACGGAACATATAGAAGGCGGTGATCATCGCGCCGGCAATACCGACAACATAGTAAACCGGATTTTTCTCAAAGGCCGCGCTCAGTATTTCATCCTTGGAAAAGAATCCCGAAAAAGGCGGAATGCCGGAGATGGCCAGGCAGCCCATCAAGAATGTGAAATGTGTTATTGGCAGGTATTTTTTCAGTCCGCCCATCTTCCGGATATCCTGTTCGCCGCTCATCGCGTGGATCACCGATCCGGCGCAGAGGAACAGCAGGGCCTTAAAAAATGCATGCGTCATCACATGAAACACCGCTTCTGTGTAGGCGCCCACGCCCAGGGCCAGGAACATATAACCCAGCTGGCTGATGGTGGAATAGGCCAGCACTTTTTTTATATCGTTTTGTTTTATGGCGATCAACGCCGCAAGAATGATGGTCGCCGATCCGGTGATGGCGACAACCGTCATGCTGACCGGCGCGAGGTTATATAAAACATGACTTCTCGCGATCATATATATACCAGCCGTCACCATGGTTGCTGCATGGATCAGAGCCGACACGGGTGTTGGACCGGCCATGGCATCGGGCAGCCAGGTATAGAGCGGGATCTGCGCAGATTTCCCTGTGGCGCCCACAAATAATAATAGGGTGATGGCGGTAATAAATCCGGTGGAAGCAGCAGGCGCCTGTTTGAATACCTCATCGAATGAAACAGAACCAAAATGAGCGACCATCGCAAAAATGGCGATCAGGAAACCGAGGTCCCCGATGCGGTTCATCACAAATGCTTTTTTTGCGGCGTTGTCGTAATCGAGGTTTTTGAACCAATAGCCGATCAGGAGGTAGGAACAGAGACCGACGCCCTCCCATCCGATAAAGAGGATAACAAAATTCGCTCCCAGCACGAGGAGCAGCATGGAGAAAACAAAAAGATTTAGAAAGCAGAAATATTTTGCATAGTCCGGCGCGTTTTCCGTGTTCATATAAGACGTGGAATACACGTGGATCAGGAATCCCACACCAGTGATGATGAGCAGAAACAAAGTGGAGAGCGGATCTACGAGGAACGCAAAAGGAATTTTCAGATGGCCCGCGTTGATAAAATCAAAGAGCGTGACGGTCACGGGTTGAAATCCGTCCTGTTTTACCTGCAGGAAAATTCCTGCGCTCACGATAAAGGAGGCCAGGATCGTTGCCGATCCGATAAATCCGGAAAGCGGTTTTGAAATCGATTTTCTGAAAAGACCGTTTATCAGAAAACCAACCAATGGAAACAATGGTACTAAAAAAACGTATTTGCTCATATTCGTCTATGGTAAATCTCTCATAAGCCTAAAGCCTAAAGCTTAAAGCTTAAAACTTTTTTAATTATTCAATTAAATAATCATTTCTACACTTCTACATATTCATATTTGTTTTAGGCTTTACGCTTTAAGCTTTAGGCTTAAGAAGGTTTTAGGCTTTCGGCTTTAGGCTTAATCAGTGCTTAAGGCGATTTAAAAAGTTTACATCAATGGAGTGCGTATTACGATACATCATGGCGATGATGGCCAGGCCCACACTGACTTCCGCAGCGGCAACCACCATGATGAAAAAAACAAAAATCTGTCCGTTGATCCCCGCGTTCGGGTCCGTTACCACCGCCGCCGCGTGATGCATTTTCGAAAATGCGATAAGCAACAAATTCACGGCGTTCAGCATCAGCTCAATACACATGAATATGATAATGGCGTTCCGGCGCGTCAAAACACCAGCGACGCCGATGCAGAACAATGCTACGGACAGGAAGATATAGTAGCTGATGGGCATGCGCTTTAATTTGGAAATTTGAAAATTTGAAAATTTGGAAATACAATTTCCCAGTTATTAAATCTTAAAATCATTTTATATCTCTTTATACCTGATTAATCTTTTTAGTTCGCGAATTCTCCAATAATAATTTCCAAATTTTCAAATTTTCAAATTTCCAAATTACTCTTTCTTCCCTATCACCACCGTTCCAACCATCGCGCTTAAAAAA
>Ga0209839_10001461_pt1 | contig 12062 bp, 14 predicted proteins | sample OrgsoiDNA2013050_FD_185800 | JGI IMG/M metagenome (GOLD analysis project Ga0209839, IMG submission 185800) | Permafrost soil microbial communities from the Arctic, to analyse light accelerated degradation of dissolved organic matter (DOM) -... | ecosystem: Environmental > Terrestrial > Soil >... | reverse complement strand
GCCGACCCACGCCAGGCAACGCAGTGAGCGAGCGTTGTTCATCGTGGTCTTGGCGGTTCGGTCGACCCACCTGGTCGACGGCGGCCTAACTCTTGCTGCTGGCTATGCCTCCTACCGCCACCCGATGCTCGACGGGGGGCTGCTCCTCCTAGCCCTGATCGAGTCGGTCGTGATCCTGTCGCTGTTCTGGCGGCGTCGGGCGGTGCGGGGCCCGGTGCTGGCCAGCGTGGATGTCGCCTTCGGCATGATGGCCCTGGTGGCCATGGTTGCCCTGACCTCGGGGTCTGCTCGCAGTTCCTGGGTGAACTGGGCGTGCCCGTTCACCTACGGCTCGGTCGTGATCGCCCTGCTGGCCTTCCGTCGACGCACTGCGGCCGCCGTGGCGGTGGCGTTCGCCGGGGTCTACCTGGTGACGGTGGCGTCCAGCCTTACCGCCGGCAAGCCTGACCTGCTGGCCACCTCGCTGGCTAACGCCATCACCTATATCGGCCTGCTGGTTGCCGGGAGCTTCGTTTTCGGGGCGCTGCGCCGGTCCGCAGCAGAGGCCGACAACGCGCGAGCCGAGGCCGTCACCCGAGGCGCCCGGCTGGCGGCCGAACGGGAACGCAACGCCCAGCACCGTCTCCTGCACGATTCGGCACTGCAGACGCTAGAGATCGTGGCAAGGTCGACCAGCGTGGACGACGCCGTTCGAGGCCAGGCCCGCAGCGAAGCCATGACCTTGCGCCTGGCGCTCCAGGGGGAGCCGGCAGCCGACAGCGGCGGCCTACTCGAAGGCCTGCAGCAGCTGGCGATTCACTTCGCCCGCCGCGGCCTGCGCGTCGAGGTACACGACACCGGGCTGGAGTTCCGGCCCGATCAGGCCGGCGTACGCGCCTTGTGCGACGCGACACGCGAAGCGCTGGTCAATATCGCCAAGCACGCAGGCGTCGACCGGGCTGTCGTGTCGGCCCGCTCGATCGCCACCGCGGTGGAGGTGACTATACGTGACCACGGCCGTGGCTTCGATCCGCTCGCCCCGGTTGCTGGGTTCGGGCTCAGCCAGTCCATCGAGGGACGGCTAGCTGAGGTCGACGGGACGGTCAACATCTGGAGCGCCCCCGGACGGGGCACCCGCCTCATCATGGCCGTGCCGCTATGACGACCGTGGCCATCGTGGAGGACCACCCCATCTTCCGCCAGGGCCTGGCGCACATGATCGAGGCGGCCGCCGAGTCGGTCGAGATCTCCGGCGTCTATCGATCACTCGAGGACTTCCTCGCCCGCGCACCCGCTCACATCGACCTTGTGCTACTCGACCTTCACCTCCCGGGCGTAGGTGGGTCCGAAGGGGTCCGTGCCGTCCGTGAGCGCGGCCATCATGTCCTCGTCGTGTCGGCATCGGATTCGCCCGACATCGTCGTTGCCGCCATCGCGGCCGGCGCCGAGGGTTACCTGACCAAAGATGCCGACGCCCCGGAAATCATCCGGGCGGTGTCTGAGATCACCGCGGGGGGAACCTACGTGTCGCCCACCCTTGCCTCCCACCTTCTCGCCATCGAGCGACGCGCGGGCCCCACGCCCCTGCAGCTGTCGGACCGAGAGCGCCAAATCCTGGCCCTCGTCGCAGCCGGCGAACGGGACCAGGACATTGCCGAGCAACTATTCATCAGCATCTCCACGGTGCGCTCCCACCTCGACCGCATCAGAGACAAGACTGGCCGTCGCCGCCGCCCCGACCTGACTCGACTCGCGGCCGAGACAGGCTTGACTGATCGCCGCGCCGGTCGCTGAATCCCTGTGGGGTGCTAGAACCGGTGCAAGAGCACCTGACCTCGGCTTCTACCCTCGCCACTCGTGCTCTTTCGCCTCGTCTATCTGTTCAAGGTCCGATTGTTCGGCTGGCTGGCGCTCCTCACGGGCGACATCTCGAAGGATTCTGGTACTGCCGGACGACGTCGCGGTCTTGCGCCGCCAGGTCGCGCCCGAAGCCGGATTGGGCTGACCGCGCTGGCCGACCCGGGCAGAACCGGCTGGCTCACCGCATAGGTCATGCTGGGCGAGCTCTGCGTATCGGGGAGCCCCGACTATGACCAGCCGCTTGCGCATTTCACTGCAGCCTGCGGTGCGCTGGCCGACCCGGAACACTCGCAGTGTCTCGCTCGCGCCTTGGCGGGCGTTGCCCGGTGCCAGGCTAACCCGAAGTTACCGTCACTATGTGTAGATATCTGTGCCCTGACCTGCGATAACGCTGAAGAGAGCAAGGTTTTTCTGCACAGAAAATCCGCGACCATGACCGGCTACCATGATGGAAGTTTGCGCTGGTCAGACCATGTAACCAGAAGACATTACCTTCGAGCTCGCGAAGGTCCAGGTCAGCGCCGCGAATGGTGTGCCACCGCCAAGTAACTTCGGGCTAACCTTGGACACCTGGATGAGGCAGCCGCGACCGCCGCCCGCGCGCTCGAGTTCGCGCGGCAGAACCACGACCGCGCGGCGGAGATGCTTGCCCTTTACACACAAAGCGCGGCCGCCGGTTACGGCGGCGACGTCCAGATGGACTTGTCCGGCATGCGCCAGGCCAGAGATATTGATACGGCCGCCGTCCCCAGCCAGATCGCGCGCAGGTGCATTTACGGCCTGGCGATCGCCCTGTACGAGGCCAGCGAACTGGACGCCGCATTGCGGCACGGTCACCGCGGGCTGGAACTGGCCAGGCACGCGGTGGACGAGAAAGATCAAGCCGACCTCCTGAGACTCCTAGCGGAGATCCACCGGGACGCGGGACGGCACCATGAGGCGCGGGAACAGCTGCGTGCGGCCACTGAGCTTGCCATGCGGACCGGTATTCAGATAGCCCTGATCGACGGCCTTGACATTGCCGGGTCCCTCTGTGCTGCCGGGCGGTGCTGGGACGACGCGGTTTGCATCTGGGCAGCGCACGCCGCCTGCCTACGCGCCCACAGGCTGATAGACGTCCCGCACGACGCTCGGCGGCGGGAGGAACCGCTCGCCCAGGACCCGGCAGGAGCTGGGCGACAAGCGGGCCCAGGCAGCCGAGGAGCGCGGCGCCGCGATGAGCGTGGCCACCGCCGCGGAATATGCGCTGCTGCTGGCCGCCGGGGACTCGGCCACGCCGAAGTCCCCGCCGGAGCTGAGCCAGCTCAGTCCCCGTGAGCAGGAACTGGTCACCCTGGTCGCGGGCGGCAGCACCAACGCGCAGATCGCCATCCAGCTGTACCTCTGCGTCCGCACCGTCGGCTCGCACCTGGACCGGATCCGGGACAAGACCGGCTGCCGGCGCCGCGCCGACCTGACCCGGCTGGCCCTGCAGGCCAGCCTGGTCTAACTGGCCGGTAAGCCCGGCCCGGGCTCACCGCCCTGCCCCATTCCGGCTGTGGGTAATTCAACCCCGCCACGCCCGCGGCGGAAAGGGGTAATCCGGCCCCTGCCCCGGAGGTGCCCAGGTCAGCGAGCCTGTACCTGAGGCCGGAAATCCTGCTGGCACCGACAAGCAGGGAAGGGCCGATGTGGGCAGATGCTCACGCAGACAGACGAGAGGACTCAATGGGCGGTATCAAGTTTAAGATCGCAGTTAGGGTAGCGTTTGTAGCTGCTGCGATGTTGGCGGCCCCGGCAGCTGTAGCTTTTGTGTCGGCTCCAAGTGCCCATGCGGCGACTGGCACTTCAGTTCTCATGCCGGGAGAGCAGTTGTACGCTGGCCAGTCTCTGGTCAACGGTGCTTTTACTCTGGCGATGCAAGGCGACGGAAACCTCGTCCTCTACGCCGGCAATTCGGCAAAGTGGCAGTCCGGTAACCCCAATGCTTGGGTGATTATGCAGGGCGACGGGAACCTGGTGGTTTATTCACCCGGTCCTTACAATGTCCACGCGCTGTGGCAGTCCGGCACGTACAACAATTCCAGCGCGCGTCTGAACATGCAGTCCGACGGAAACGCAGTGATCTACAACGCGGACTGGTCACGCGCTCTCTGGGCTACCAACACATCTTGGCCGTACCCCTACTGGTTCACGGCCCCCACGCTTTGCAATCACGTCTTCCGAATAGACTCCCCTACGCGTGCGTGGGACCCGAAATTGGGCGTGGAGCTCGCGAGAAATTACACGTTCGGCGTCAAGAACGGATATTGCGTATACAAGCTGACCGACCAGCTCGGCGTGGATATCAACACGCTCGAGGTGATTCAGCTGCAGAATTACTACAACTTCGGGTGGCATTGGGACGTGCTCGCGGCCGCCGGCGCCGGAGCCTCCGCGTGCAACCCACAAGGCTTGTACTGGCCCCCCGAGCTGCTCCCGTACCGGGCGGCAATGACAGCGTGGTGCGGAGTGGTGGGCGCCGCTGGCTACGTGCTCACCTAGAACACCTCGCCAGATGATGGGCGCCGGCAGCGACGGACGAGCGTGACCGCTGCCGCCGCGACCAACAGCGTGAGGGTCGTGAACAAGCGCCCCTCCCGCTCGATCGCGGTGCAACGCCCCATTAAGCGGACTGCAGGACGCAGAACGGACCTGGCCCGGCGCGAAGCTTGCCAATGCTTCCCTCCACCGCAGTGCCCGGGAGCGATGCACCCGGTCGGCATTCCGCATCTTCTAGGACGGCAAATGATAATCCCGCCCTATGATCCACACGGCCGGATTCACACATGAATAAATGCCAATGGCCAGGGTGACCGGCCAGAACGTCAACTAAGGGAGGGAAAGTGAATATCGTAATCCGGGGAGCTAGCATCCTGACAGGTGGTACCGCTCTCGTCTTCGCCGCCGCTGCGTGCGGCGGCGGGGCACCCAGCACGACAAGCGGCACGTCCGCGCCGCCCCAGGCCAGCAGCTCCGCCGCTCAGTCACCGGCATCTAGCCAAAGCGTCCCGTTCCAGTTCACTGATGCGGATCCAACGGCGGGGGTTGCCAGCTACAAGTACAGCATCACTCTCGGTAACATCACCGAGCAGACCACGATCACCCCGACCGGGAACGCACCCATCGATGCGCCTCCCGGCCAGGTCATGCTCGTGGCGACCGTCACGCTGACCAACTCCACGAGCCAGCAGGAGCCGGGGGTGGAAAGCAATCAGTTGTGGGGCGTCACGAACCTCGCGTTTGCGGTCCCGCAGAGCGCAGCAGGCACTGACGGGATGAAGCTCATCACCTTCACTCAGGCCAGCTGGCAGGCATGGAACGGCGTTTCGTTCAAGCCTCCGCCGAAGGGGCCGCAGTGCTATGTAAGCTCATCGAGTGGGCCGTCGTCCGGTGCTCTCGGCAACCTCGAAACGACATACGGCGGCTACTGTGCTGCCGTGGAAGCCAGCGTGACCAAGCCGAACATCGCCCAGGCGTCCCCGGACGGCGACGCCTCCGGGACCGTCCCGCAGCTCGCACCGGGTAGCTCCCAGCAGTTCACCTTCTACGATGGCCCGGTCCCGCAGGGCATCAAGGGCGTGCGGGTCCTAGTGACCGACCAGAATGGCCTGAACAGCGGTGATTGGAAGCTGCTCGGCTGACGAAAAAAAATCGGGAGCGATGCTCTTTTTGTTCACCCAACAGAAACAGCACGTGATCATTATCCGTCCTATACACAGCAGACGAGCCCCTCCGCGTACCTATTCGGTGTCAAAGGCCTCAACTGAGTCGCGGAGGGCATGAGGCAACTCGTTAGCGGACACGGTGCAAGCAAAGGACGGCGGCACCCGTATCCGCATTGGCGGCGGAAGGGTTTGCAGCTAGCGCGAACCTTCTCGTCCTGGTCAGCCGAGAGTTTCAGGTCTAACCCAAACGGGCTGGACGGCGCGAGCCAGAGTTCCCAACTAGCTACTCAGGGGAGAGCATGTCCGAGAAAACTCTCACACGGCGCTGGATACAAAAATGGCCAGGCCGCGTCAATCTGCCCGTGATGGCGATTGCAGCGGCGGTCGTGGTCATCGCAGGCTGCAACGGCTCGCAGTCATCCACTGCTTCCCAACCGTCGTCCGGCTCGCAGACGGCCTCGACACCCAACGCGCAAAGCAACGTCGCGTCAGTTAGATACGTGGCCCTGGGAGACTCATTCTCGTCAGGAGAGGGGAACGCACCATTCTTGCCTGGCACTGAGGTTTCAAATGGCGACCAGTGCCATCGTTCACCTCTAGGGTACGCGATGCAGCTCCACAACCTGAGTGGCCCGGCACTCGCGCTGCCCGACTTCGTGGCATGCAGCGGGGCACAGATCCAGGACTTGTTCAGCGCCAATCACGAATCCAACAATGCCAATACCGAGCCGCCTCAAGTCCGTCGGCTGAGCCCCTTGGTTGGGCTTGTGACCATGACCATGGGCGGAAACAATCTCGGTCGCAACGGCAATGGACTGGGCGATCTGCTCGAGTATTGCGTCCTGCATCATGGCCCGTGCCATCAGGATCTCGAGGCAGGCGTCACGGACAAGCTACATTTCATCGACGGCACCCGTCCAGGCAACACCAATCCATTCAACCTGCGACGGGTCTACGAGAAGTTGCGGTGGGACGCACCGAATGCCCGAATCCTGGTGGCCGGGTACCCCCACGAGTTCACCGGGACGTATGCCGATTCGTGCGAGCACATCGACACAACCGATCAGGCCTGGATGAACCAGGTGGTGGATAGCCTGAACAGCGTGATCAAGGCAAACATCCAGGCCGCCAACAAGACTACAGGCGCCCGGGTCGAGTACGTTGACGCGATCCCGTGGTTCACGGGCCACGCTCTTGACAACGGCAGCACCTGTTCATGGGTGGGCCAGGCTTTCAACTCCACGTCAGTCAACGACTTGAGCCACAAGGAAGGCTTTTTCCACCCGAACGTTCTCGGCCAGAATCTCTACGCCAGAGCCTTCATGAAGGAGCTCCGTCGGCCGGCTCCGGCCGCTAATCCCAGCCCAGCGTGCAGTTCCCAGACGTTCCTAAGCATCGTCATGAGCAAGGGCTATGGCCAATCGGTCGCCCCCTCTGGAACGCCAACCTGCGCAGACGGGTACGCCGTGGAGACCTTCGTCCCCTACGCCGACGGCCAAGAAGCTCAGTTCTTCTTCAAACAGGACCCAAGCGGACATTGGACCATCATTGAAGGGGGCAATGCTGTACCAACCATCGCTTGCTCTACCATTCCAGTCGCAGTCCTGACGAAACTTGGCGCGCAATGCCCTGCAATGGCCTTGACGCCGACTACTTCGCCGTCGCCTACATCGTCAGCAACCGGCGAGTGCAGTTCAGCTGTCTTCCTGAGGCTAATGCAAAGCCAGGGAGCAACGGTTACCAGTGCTTCTGGACCGCCCAAGTGTCTCAACGGCTATGCGGAGCAGAACTTCAACTATCCAAAGGGGCCAACCGCCAACTACCCGACCTTCTTCTTCCACAGTGACGGCCATGGCGGATGGACAATATTGGGAGGAGGAGCTATCGGTGACACTATAAGCGTATGCAGCAAGTTGCCCGCGAGCGTACGGGCCGCGTTCGCACAGCCCGCTCGCGACAACTCTGGCTGTCCGTCTGGGTAACAAGGAAACTTTATCCGGGGCCGACCTGGCTGGTGTGATGGGAAAGGCAGCCCATTCTTGACCATATGAAGCGGGATTGGGGATTTCGGCGAACGTATCCAGCCCGGCCTCCGAAGCCGCGTGAGCGGCAGGGACACGCCACCTCCGGGCTTTACGGCACGCTGGCAACTGTCAGTGCCACCCGTTGGCTGGGCAGGAAAGGCGCTAATCGGGTGCCTGGGCAGCCCGCCACCCGCCTCGCGTGGTCACATAACCGTCGGCACTCTTACAGTGCAGGTCGTTATGTGAAACGATGAGTGTACATCAACCATAAATAAGGCCCGTCTCGGCCCTGCAGAAGGAGAAACCATGTCACCTGTCAAGTACAATCCAAGGCAGATATACGCTCGGGGTCGCTGCGGCTACGCTGGAGGAATGGACTTCTACCCCGTCGGGAGATGGGTTGGTCAAGGCACGGCCGGCCCAGTGTGGCGCGCATACTGCGAGTGCGGGTGGAGTCCGACCTGGGTCTGGTCTCAGGCCCGCGCCGTCGACTGGGTGGAAGAACACCGGCAAACCGGCAACCAAGATATTGGCCGATTCAAAGGTCCTTTGAATCCGTCTTCCAGGTCGTCCTTTCTCCGCTTCCGGTTGCGGCGCAAAGCTTAGGTAAGCTCTAGCCCTGACCTTTCATCCGGGTTGATGGCTGGCGCTGAGCGTCGGCTGGCCCCGTTTGCGGCCACGATTTTAGTGCCGGGGTATGACGGTAGCCCGGCTGCCGGGCCGGATGGCCGGGGGTTCCACGGGCCCCGGGGGTTCTCCTTCCTGGATCGCGAAGACGATTTTTGCTGGTCAGGGAGCTTGCGGGAGCGCGTCGATACGCTGCCACGCGGCCGTGATCTCATCAGCCCACGGCCAGGTCGCCTGGATCTTCAGGCGGCGGCGCCGCCCGCCGCGTACCAGGCGGGCCGCAGCGTGCAGCACAGGGCGCAGCGTCTTGGGCTCGGCCCTGGCCAGGTCGCCGTCCAGGGTCAGCAGCTTGAGCCAGGCGAGCAGGATCTGCCCGGTCATCGAGGCGGTCAGCCACGCGGCGTTGATCCCGAAGTCAAAGGAGGAAATGGCCGATTCCGCAGTCCTTCCCGGTGCGGATCGCATCCTCGACCCGGGCGTGGACCCGGTGGGCGGCGTCGATGTAGGCGGCCTGGCCGAGCCAGCCTCCGGTGTCCGCGGGCCGGTTCGTGGCCCACAGGGAGTACCGCCAGCCGTCCCCGGCCTCGAACAGGGTCAGCTGCGCGCCGGGATGCGGCCGCTCCCGGCGCGCGAAGACCCGCATCGCCGCGGGCCTGTGGGGTTCCAGAACTCGGCCACCGGTGCTGATCTGGGCTTTTATGCGGCTCGTTCGTATTCGTTGATGAGGCCGCCGAGGACGGGACGGCGCTGGATCCGCTCAGGGCATTGCCGGGTGCCGTATAGGGGAGGGGTGCTGGCGTTGCGTGTCTGGAGGTTGCGGGTTGCCGGCTCGGGGTCACGGGGTGCGCTGGCGGTGGCGTTCGCTGGCTGGGCAGTCGGTCGTGGTCTGTGACGGTGACGGCAGGTCACGTGGTGGGGAGGTGTGCTGGGGCGAGTCGTAGTTCTGCGCTGGCAGCGCCGGCGTGCAGCCGCTTGTCCCAGACGGCGATGATGAGGTCGGGGTCGGCGAGGGCCAGGGCGCTGGCTAGGTGCACGGCGTCGGCGCCGCGCAGGGCGTGGGAGCGGGCCAGCTGCCCGGCGTGGCGTTCGACGACTGCGGTGAGCTCGACCGGGCGTACCGCGGCCCAGTACTGTTCCCAGGCGTGCTCGGTGGTGTCGAGGTCGTCGTTGCTGAGGTCGTGGTTGCGGCCGGCGGCGGCGAGGGCGGCGCGGACTTCGGGGTAGGCCAGGCGGCTGGCCAGGGCGGCGTCGCAGCTGTCCCACAGGTCGGCGGCCAGGTCGCTGCCTTCTTCCTGGACGACGAGCTTGACCAGGGCGCTGGAGTCGAAGTAGACCAGCGGCATCCTCAGCGCCGCTGGTCGCTGACCTGGTCGGCGACGGGCCGGCGGGACCGGGGGCGGGGCTGTCCGGCAGCCCTGGGTCGCGGGGCTGCGGTGGCGCGGGCGATGACGCCGTCGGCGGCCAGCCGTTCCAGGGTGGTGGTGGCGGTGAGGCCGAGGAGCCGGGCGATGGGCACGCCGCGGTCGGTGATCACGACCTCGTCGCCTTCGCGGGCCCGGTCGAGGTAGTCGCTGAGGTGCGCTCTGAGCTCGCTGACGGCTACGTCCATGCTCACAGTGTACGCTTCGACTTTACTCTGTTTGTACAAGTATTGGTTCCGCGGCCGCGGGTCGATGCTCGCGGGGTGCGGCCGTGCCGTCGGCGGGTATTCCGCCTGCGGCATCGTGGAGGTGATCTCGCGCGGGCGACGGTCGGCGTCCGTAGACGTGGTATCCGTCGTGCTGCTCGCGGCCTGGGCGTCCCTGCCGCTGTGGCGGTTATCGCGGCTGCGCGGGCGCCTTTGCATGCCCGGCGCTGTCGTTCTGGCCAGCGGGCCAGCTAAAGGGGTTCGATACGCTAGGGGATTCGATCCTTATTGCCGGTCCAGGCTGGCGGTGCGCGCAAGGCGCGCGAGGACCGCCAGGGGAGCAAGACGGGGAGCAAGCGAGCGGCGATATCAGGCTACGGCGAGCGACATAGGGCGATTGAAGCTGCTGGTAGAGCCGCATCCAGCCATATTGTGCCTTAAGCGGAATTTATATGGCATGCAAGAGGTCAGGGGTTCGAATCCCCTAAGCTCCACGACATTTTCCGAATGATTGTCCAGCCCAGAAGTGACAATCCAAGACCCAATTGCTCCCCGCTCTTGCTCCCCGGCCTCGGCGGTGGATGACTTCATGCCTGGTCAGCAGCGATGTCGCCGTCGCCGAACACGTCATCCATGACGCTGGCTCCGCCGCGGATCGCTGGCGCGATGACGTGCCGGTAGACGGTCTCGGTGACGTGGGTGGACTTGTGCCCAACGGTGTCGGCGATGTCCTGGATCGGGACGCCGTTGTTGCTCATGGTCGACACGGCGGTGTGGCGGCCTTCGTGCGCGTGCCAGTGCCCGATCCCAGCTCGCCTGGTCATCTTGCCGAACCGCCAGTTGAGTGCGTCCCGGGTGTACATGGTCCCGTCCTCATGGCAGAACACGAGGTTATCGTCGTGATACGCCTCGCCGGCGGCTTCGCGTTCGACGGCCTGGCGCCTCTTGTGTGCCTTCAGGGCGAGGATGGCGCGCCTCGGCAGGGTCAGGGAGCGCTTGGATTTCGAGCGCGCTCGCCCGCATGGCAGGAAGCCGGGTCTGGTACTGGTGGCGAGCACATGTACCGAACCGTACCCCGCGATGAAACATCCCTGCGAGGCGTTGTTTCGACGTCTCGGAGGAACTAGGATAGAGCTATGACCATCGCTGAGTGGCCAGTCGTAAATAGGCGCCGTGTCGTTCACGCCTACAAGCCTGGCGAGACCTCAACCTCTGAGGGTCCGTTCCGGACCCTCAGAGGCCACAAGTGGGCAAGCTCTGGAGTACGCGTAACGCGCCGCGCAGGTAGGCGCATGGCAGGACAGATGACACTTTTCAGTTCCCTCAACGTCGAGTCGGCTAGGTTGGCGCGACTCGGGAATCCCGATGAGGCGGCCAGAGTAGCCTGTGCAGCCGAGGAGCTGGAAGCTGGACCGGAGTTCGCCAAACTCCGGCACATCATGTCTTATCTATCTGGCTACGACGCTCAGCAGGTGGTCGACGGGGTATTGCCTGAAGGCGCCCCAGCAGAGCTGGCAGAGGCACTCAAGGCGGTCGCTCGTCGTACCGAGCAGTGGCGTACGAGTGAGTTGGCCTTGACGACGCTGGCTGAGGTGATCACGGGCCGGATCGCAGAGGTACACAAGGGATACGTGGTACTAGTGCGGGTGGGTGGCCCAGCGACTATGGTTCCCCGGTGGATGGCTGTCGCCGCGCAACGCGACAAGGTCGGTTCACTCCTCGCGCTTGTTATGGACAAACTCGACGATGGCCGTGCTGTTGTCGAGGCAGTGCCAGCCATTGATGTCGATGACAATGCTGGCACTGGTAGGTTCAGCCCATTCGGCCGTGGCGATCCACGGATACTTAGCCTAACCCAGGCAGACGAGCTTCTGTTGGCTGGTGAGCCTCAACCTCTGCGGATTCTTGTGCCGGTGCTGATTGAAGAATGAGCGAGCCCGATTGGCGCATCCGCTCTGGGAGGCTCGCCGATCGTGGCTCGCTCTCGTCGTTCGATTGCGCCAACCCTGCGGTCGAATTCGAGGTCGAAGTAGAGCAGTTCATCCGGACTCAGTTGATCGATTGGGCCACCGCTCCGGGCGCGGCAGACGATGACCCACGACTGTTGCTGGCTTTGGTCCGGGCGACTGGGGAGCTATTCGGCGTGGCCGCCCATGAGCGGGTAATATTCCAAGGCAGCGATGATAGTCTGTTCAATGCCACGAAATTGGAAGTCGCTGCCATAGCGAAGCCCTGGCAAGGCTACCGCTTCCACACCGG
>Ga0209839_10001460_pt1 | contig 12069 bp, 7 predicted proteins | sample OrgsoiDNA2013050_FD_185800 | JGI IMG/M metagenome (GOLD analysis project Ga0209839, IMG submission 185800) | Permafrost soil microbial communities from the Arctic, to analyse light accelerated degradation of dissolved organic matter (DOM) -... | ecosystem: Environmental > Terrestrial > Soil >... | reverse complement strand
GTTCCGCGGGGAGTACTCGGGGCTCACCGGGGAGGCGGCCGAGCTGGTCAGGGGCCTGATCTATCCGGTGCCCGACCCGGCGTTCCCGTTCCTCGGGGTGCACGCCACCCGGGGGGTGGACGGGCAGGTGCACGCCGGGCCGAACGCGGTCCTGGCGCTGGCCCGCGAGGGGTATTCGTGGGGCACCATCCGGCCCAGGGAACTGGCGCAGTCGCTGACCTATCCGGGGATGGTCAGGCTGGCGAGGAAGCAGTGGCGCTACGGCCTCGGTGAGATGTACCGGTCGGTGTCCAGGCACGCGATGGTCAAGCAGATTCAGCGGATGCTGCCCGATGTCCGCGCTGAGCACCTGATGCCGGCGGGCGCCGGGGTGCGGGCCCAGGCGGTACGCCCCGACGGGACGCTCGTCGACGACTTTCTCTTCGTCGGCCAGGGCGAGGGACCAGGCTCGGTCCTGCACGTACTCAACGCGCCGTCCCCCGCGGCCACCGCCGCCCTGCCCATCGGCCGGGAGATCCTGACCCGGCTCACCGGTGACACGCTGGGCCCGCTCTGAGGTCCTCCCGTGCCAGCCGGCTCCCGGCCCGGGCCGCCGGGCACAAAACGTTCGTTAAAAGCAAATTTGCGCATCACGCACATTCGAGTAGTCTGCTCACATGTCAACGGCAGGCCAGGCTGAGGTACCGGGGGTCTCGCCCTGCGCCGAGCTGCCTCCCGGGCCCAGCCGGCACCCGGAGCTGGGCCGGCCCGGGCGGCCGTCCGGGCTGCGTGAGCGCAAGAAGCTCGCCACCCGGCAGGCCATCGGCGCGGCGGCGATGCGGCTGGCCGTCGAGCGTGGCCTGGAGAACGTGCTCGTGGAGGACATCGCGGCGGCGGCGGAGGTTTCGCCGCGGACCTTCAACAATTACTTTTCCAGCAAGTACGAGGCGATCTGCGCGCTCGCGCTGGACAGGTCCTTCCAGATCGGTGAGGCGCTGCGGGAAAGGCCCGCGAGCGAGAGCCTCTGGGATTCGGTCGGGAACGCCGTGCTGGACGTCTACGCCTCCGCCAGCGTGGCGCCGGACCCCGGGGCCATCGCCGGCGTCCGGCTGGTGATCAGCTCGCCCGCGCTGCGCGGCGAGTACCTGAAGGCCCTGGCCATCATGCAGTACGAGCTGGCCGCCGCCATCACCGAGCGCACCGGTGCCGCGCCGGAAGCCGATACATTCTTCACTCGTGCGTTCGCGGGAGCCATCACGGCGGTCGTCCAGGCGGCGACCGAGCGCTGGCTCTTCGCCGATCCGCCCGTCGCGCTCGCCCCGGTCATCGAGCACGCCCTCCGCGACCTTGCCGCCGGCATGCTCGCGGTCCTGCCTCCCGCCCCCGACCATCAGGGACGTTCATGCTGATCCGGCTTTTGCGCACCTACCTGCGCCCGTACCGCAAGGCGATCACCGCCGTCTGCGTCCTGCAACTGGTGCAGAGCCTGGCGACCCTTCTCCTGCCCACCCTGAATGCCGACATCATCGACAACGGGGTCATCACCGGCGACACCCACTACATCCTGCGCACGGGTGCCATCATGCTCATCGTCAGCCTGGTTCAGATCACCTGTGCGATCGGTGCGGTGTACTTCGGGGCCAGGACCGCGATGGCGCTGGGCCGCGATGTCCGCCACGGTGTGTTCCACCGGGTACAGGCGTTCTCCGCCCGCGAGGTCGGCCGGTTCGGCACCCCGTCGCTGATCACCCGGACGACGAACGACGTGCAGCAGATCCAGATGCTGGCGGTCATGACCTTCACGCTGCTCGTGTCCGCCCCGATCATGTGCGTCGGCGGCGTCATCCTGGCTCTCAACCAGGACGTGCCGCTGTCCTCGCTGCTGCTCGTGGCGGTCCCGGTCCTGGGCATCATCGTGGGCCTCATCATCAGCCGGATGCGGCCGTTGTTCCGGCTGATGCAAACGCGTATCGACGTCATCAACCGGGTGCTCCGCGAGCAGATCAGCGGGGTGCGGGTGGTCCGCGCGTTCGTCCGCGACCCGCTGGAGCGCGACCGGTTCAGCACCGCGAACACGGCGCTGTTCGATGTCTCGCTGGGCGTCGGCCGCCTGATGGCGCTCATGTTCCCGTCGGTGATGCTGATTCTCAACGTGTCCACCATCGCGGTGCTGTGGTTCGGCGGCCACCTGGTCGCCAGCGGGGGTATGCAGATCGGCGCGCTGACCGCGTTCATCAGCTACCTGTTGCAGATCCTGATGTCCGTCATGATGGCCACCTTCGTGTTCATCATGGTTCCGCGCGCGGAGGTGTCCGCCGAGCGGATCGAGGAGGTGCTCGGGACCGAGCCCGACCTGCTTCCGCCGTCCAGCCCCGTCACCGAGCTGGACGTCCACGGGCACCTCGAGCTGCGGGACGCGGAGTTCCGCTACCCCGGTGCGGAGAAGCCGGTGCTGTCCGGCATCAGCCTGGACGCCCGCCCCGGTGAGATCACCGCGATCATCGGCGGTACCGGCAGCGGCAAGACCGCGCTGCTGAGCCTGATTCCCCGGCTGGTCGACGTTACCGGGGGAGCCGTCCTCATCGACGGCGTCGATGTCCGCGAGCTCAGCCCGGCGCTGCTGTCGGACCTGATCGGGCTGGTGCCGCAGAAGCCCTACCTGTTCTCCGGGACCGTGGCCACCAACCTGCGCTACGGCAACCAGGAGGCCACCGACGATGACCTCTGGCACGCCCTGGAGATCGCCCAGGCCCGTGATTTCGTCGAGGAGATGCCCGGCGGCCTGGACGCCCGCATCACCCAGGGCGGCACGAACGTGTCCGGCGGCCAGCGGCAGCGGCTGGCCATCGCGCGGGCCCTCGTCCACCGGCCCGAGATCTACCTGTTCGACGACTCGTTCTCGGCCCTCGACTACGCCACCGACGCCCGGCTCCGGGCTGCGCTGGCGGGCGAGACGGCGCGGGCGACCGTCGTCATCGTGGCCCAGCGGGTGGCCACGATCCGGCACGCGGACCGCATCATCGTGCTGGACGCCGGCCGCATCGTCGCCACCGGTTCGCACGACGAGCTGATGAGCACCGACCAGACCTACCGGGAGATCGTGCTCTCCCAGCTGACCGAGCAGGAGGCAGCGGCATGACGGGGCCAGGCAACGGCCAGTCGGCGGACGGCCCGACCGGCCCGACCAGTCCCACCGGCCCGACCGGTTCCAGCGGCCCGACCGGTCCCAGCGGCCCCAGCGGCCCCAGCGGTAACGGAAGCCCCACCGGCAACGGGAACGCCGCCAACGGGGTCGGTGAGCGGGCCACCCCCAAGCGGGGCCCCGGCCCTGCCGCCGGGCCGGGCCCGGCCCGTTGGATGGCCGGCGGCATGTCCACGGAGAAGTCGCTCAACTTCCGCGGCTCCAGCCGGCGTCTGCTCGGCACGCTGAGCCCGCACCGGTTGCTGGTCATCGGCAGCCTGGTGCTGGCGGCGGTCAGCGTCACGCTCTCGGTGCTCGGACCGTGGCTGCTCGGTAACGCGACCAACCTCATCTTCACGGGCGTCATCAGCAAGCGGATCCCGGCCGGGGTCAGCAAGGCCCAGGCGGTGGCCCAGCTCCGCCGCGAGGGCCACGGCACGGAGGCCGACATGCTGTCGGCGTTGCACGTGGTGGCCGGCCAGGGGATTGACTTCGGCCGCGTCGGTCAGGTGCTGCTGCTGGTTCTGCTGGTCTACCTCGGGTCCTCGGCGGCCATGCTGCTGCAGGGCCGGGTGACGGCGACGGTCGTCCAGCGCGTGGTCCTCCGGCTGCGTGCGGACGTCCAGGCCAAGCTGTCCCGGCTGCCGCTGAGCTACTTCGACCGGCAGCCGCGGGGCGAGATCCTCAGCCGGGTCACCAACGACATCGACAACTTGTCCCAGACGCTGCAGCAGACGATGAGCCAGCTGGTGGTCTCGTTGCTGACGATCGTGGGCGTGCTCACGATCATGTTCGTCATCTCGTGGCTGCTGGCGCTGATCGCGCTCGTCACGGTCCCGGTCTCGGTCTTCGCGGTGGCCAGGATCGGCAAGCGCGCCCAGCCGCAGTTCGTCAAGCAGTGGTCGACGACCGGCAAGCTGAACGGGCACGTCGAGGAGATGTACTCCGGTCATTCGCTGGTGGCCGTCTTCGGCCAGCGCGACGAGGCGATGCGCACCTTCACCGAGCAGAACGAGTCCCTCTACCAGGCCAGTTTCCGCGCCCAGTTCATCTCCGGCACCATTCAGCCCGTCATGATGTTCGTCGGCAACCTCAACTACGTGCTGGTCGCGGTGGTCGGCGCCCTGCGGGTGGCCACCGGCGCACTGACCCTCGGCGGCGTGCAGGCGTTCATCCAGTACTCCCGCCAGTTCAGCCAGCCGCTGACCCAGGTGGCCAGCATGGCCAATCTGCTGCAGTCCGGCGTCGCGTCGGCCGAGCGCGTCTTCGCCCTCCTGGACGCGGTCGAGCAGGAACCCGATGCCGCCGAGCCGGCTCGCCCGGCCGAGGTACACGGACGCGTGGAGTTCGAGCACGTGTCCTTCCGGTACGCGCCGGACCGGCCGCTGATCGAGGATCTGTCGCTCAAGGTCGAGCCGGGCCAGACCGTGGCCATCGTCGGCCCGACCGGCGCCGGCAAGACCACGCTGGTCAACCTGCTGATGCGGTTCTACGAGATCAGCTCGGGCCGGATCACCGTCGACGGTACCGACATCGCCTCGATGACCCGGGACGAGCTGCGCTCGCTGACCGGGATGGTGCTGCAGGACGCCTGGCTGTTCGGCGGCACGATCGCGGACAACATCGCCTACGGGTCAGCCGGTGCGACACCGGAGCAGATCACCGAGGCGGCGCGGGCCACCTATGTCGACCGGTTCGTGCAGACGCTGCCCGACGGCTACGACACGATCCTCGATGACGAGGCCGCCAACGTGAGCATGGGCGAACGGCAGCTCATCACCATCGCGCGCGCCTTCCTGGCCCGGCCGGCCATCTTGATCCTGGACGAGGCGACCAGCTCGGTGGATACCCGGACCGAGGTGCTCATCCAGCACGCGATGACATCCCTACGGCAGGGCCGGACCAGTTTCGTCATCGCGCACCGGTTGTCGACCATCCGCGACGCCGACCTCATCCTGGTGATGGAGGACGGCCAAATCGTCGAGCAGGGCACGCACAAAACGCTGCTGGCCGCGGACGGGGCCTACGCTCACCTCTACCAGGCCCAGTTCGCTCAGGCCCTAGCCGCCGTCGACTAGGGCCTGTCTCGTAGATCTTCGGCGCGGGCTGGTGTAGATCGTTTCGGGTGGGTGATCTGCTGAGTTGTCATGCCGTGACGGACGATGAGGGGGGCAGGCTAGGACCGTTGCTCCCTGCGCGTCGGCTACCTGGACCAGATCGTGCCCGGTAGAGCAGCCAGTCGCCCTGGCTCGCTCGTAAGCAAACGCTCGAGTCACAGACGACGCTGAACTCCCTCACGCTGCTCGATGCCCGCGATAGCTGCGGTCGCCCGGAAATTACGCGGCGACAATTGGACGCGACCCGCGATCGGCCCCAGCAGAGAGCAGCTAAGTCCCGCTGCCACCAGCGGTCACGGCGGCAACAGTCGGTACGCACTCGCCGCGAAAAGCCGTTCCGGAGCCGGAAACCGTCGTGGGAGCCGAGGGGCACCCGGTCATTGGACGCTGGGTGCGGCACGGGCGAAATTGGCTACTTTTCACCTGGGGCGTGCCGGGTCCCGGGAATGTCGGCGGTCCGTGTTACTATCGAACTAGCGATCGAAAGACGCGATGGACGTGCCGCCGGGGTGCTGATCCGGTCGGCCAGATGGCGGACCGGCAGGTGGCCGGTACCGATGGAGACAGCCGGCTTTGTGCGTGCGGCTGCGCCGCCCCCGGGTCTTTGGGCCGGGTGCGGGTTTTGGGTCCTGGGGAGTGTCCTGCCTTGCGAGGCGGGCCCGGGCCGTTGCTTGCCTTTCGCTGTCCCCCGCCGGGAGGTGATCCCCGTTCATGTGCACCGGTAACGAGCCTGCCGCGCCGTCCAGCCCGGCGCAGGCCCTGGCCATGCTGCGCGCCTCGCTGGGTTACCTGGCGGCTTGTGATGCTGCGGGTCTGGGGACCGCGGTGCAGGCGGAGGCGTTAATCGGGCTGGAACAGGCCGAGGCTCAGCACACCGCGGCGCGGGCGCGGATTCTTTCCGCGTTCACCGCCCAAGACGGGTACCAGGCTGACGGGCAGTACGGTGCCAGGGCGTGGCTGCGGGCGTTCACCAAGGTCACCAAGCACGCCGCGGCCGGGGCGGCCGGGTGGGCGCGGCGGCTGGCCGCGCACCCGGTCATCGCCGACGCGCTCGCTGCGGGCCAGATCTCGGCCTCGTGGGCACGGCAGATCTGCGACTGGACCGATCAGCTGCCCGGCGACCACCGCGCCGACGCGGATCAGATCCTGCTCGCCGCGGCTATGGGCGGCGCGGACCTGCACGACCTCGGCGCCCTGGCCCAAGAAATGATCGAACGGGCCCGCACCGGCCCCGACCGTGACGACGACGGTGGCTTCGGTGACCGGGCCGTGTGGCTGGATACGACCATCGGCGGCGCCGGGCGGGTGCAGGGCGACCTGACGCCCGGGTGCGCCGCCGCGCTGTCGGTGGTGCTGGATGCCCTGTCCGGGAAGGCCGGGCCGGAAGATACCCGGACGATGCTGCAGCGCCGCCATGATGCGCTGGAGGAGGCCTGTCAGCGGCTGATCACGGCGCGGATGCTGCCCGGCCGGGACGGGCAGCCCGTCCACGTCCAGGTCCACGTCGACCTCGCCACCCTCCACGACCTCCCCCGCAGCACAAGCAGCACAAGCAGCACGGGCAGCACGGGCAGTACGGGCGGCGCGAGACCGGAAACCGGCGAGGGCCCTGGCCCGGAAGCAGGCCGGAACCCCGGCCCGGAAACGGCCTGGGGTCCAGGCCCAGGCCCAGGCCCAGGCCCGGGAGCGGGCCCGGGCTGGAGCCCGGCCCGGGCCGCCGCCAGCCCCGGATCGGTGTACCTCTCGGGAACAGACGCCGGGGCCGCCGCGTGCGATGCCACCCTCACCCCGGTCGTATCCGGGCAGATCGACTGGACCGCCCTGGACCAGCTCACCACCTTGTTCCTCAAAACCCACGGCCGCCGCCTGGACCACCACCGCGACCGCCCACCGGCTCCGGGCCAGGACGGCGAGGGCGGCCGGCAGCGAGCCGCCGAGGAGCCTTCCGGGATCTCCCCGGCCCTGTGGCAGCGGCTCCGCGGCACCCTGCTGCAGATGAGCATCACCCTGCTATCCGGCCCCGGCGGGCTCGCCTCCTGCCTGCGCGCCACCACCCTCGGCCAGCCCTACAACTCCCTCAGCCAGCCCCTCGACATCGGCGCCCCCACCCCGGAGGTCCCGCCGCATCTGCGCAAGGCGGTCACCCAGCGAGACCAGCACTGCCAATTCCCCGGCTGCACCCAGCCCCCCTCCGTCTGCCAGGTCCACCACCTGATCCCCAGATCCAAAGGCGGGGCGACCGCGCTGGGGAACCTGCGGCTGACGTGCCGCTTCCACCACCTCGTGGTGATTCACCGCTGGGGCTGGAAACTGACCTGCCACCCCGACGGCACCACCACCGCCACCGCACCCGACGGGCGCACCCTGCACAGCCACGGACCACCCAGCCGCGCGGCGTGAGTCCACGCCCGGCGACCCCGGTCAGCGGGGCCGTCTCGCGGGCCTATCTCGCTGACCGGGATCAGCGAGCCGGCGAGCGCGGGTGGGCGGAATCTCGGGACGGCTCTCCCGAAGCAGCCCGTCTTCCCGCGGTCCACCGGGGGAGACCGGGGGGAGACCGGGGGAGAATCGGTATATGACCGACGCGGATATCCACTTCTACTTCGATCCGGTGTGCCCGTTCGCGTGGCTGACCAGCAAGTGGGTGCGGATGGTTCAGGAGCAGCGGGACTACACGGTGGATTGGCGGTTCATCTCACTGCGCATGATCAACGCGGCGGTGGACTACGACAGTCATTTCCCGCCGGGATACGAGGCCGGCCATACCGCTGGCCTGAAACTCCTGCGCGTCGCGGCCCGGACAAGAGCCGAGCACGGCCGTGCGGCGGTCGGCGCGCTGTACGCGGCGATCGGCGGCCAGGTCTTCGACACCGCGGCCGGCCTGCCCGACGGCGGGTATCGCGGTACCCGGGTCTTCCTCGAGCCGATCTTGTCCGCGGCCGGGCTGCCCGCCGGGCTCGCCGATGCGCTGGAGGACACGTCCTTCGACGCGGTGATACGGCGCGAAACGGACGAGGCTCTCGCGCTGACCGGCAAGGACGTCGGGACGCCAATCATCCAGTTCCAGCCGCCGGCCGGCGTCGCGTTCTTCGGGCCGGTGATCAGCCGCCTGCCTGCCGAGGCCGAGGCCGTCCCGCTGTGGGAGCACGTGCTGGGCCTGGCCAGCTTCCCGGGCTTCGCCGAACTGAAGCGCAGCCTGCGTGAGCGGCCGCAACTGCGCAGCTTCGGCGTGGAACCCGGCCAGGTCGGGGCGCAGGAAGACTGGCACGGGGGCAGCCGGCGGACCAGGAAGTAACAGGCCGGTCTGGGCCGCGGGCCGCTGTACCTTCCGCTGGTTCATCGCCTGGCCGTTGGCTCATCGCCTGGCCCGGCTCACCCACCCGCCAACGGCGCCGTTGGCGTCGATGGCGCGGCGGCTGAGTATCCGGTCCACCGCCGGCCCCACGCCGCCGTCGGCGCTGATGATACGGCGGACCACCACGATCAGGCAGGGGATGGCCCAGAAGTCCCCGCACACCCAGAGGATCCCGGCGCCGATCTGCTGATCGGCGAACGGGGGGAGGGTGATCCCGGGGATGTGGTTGTAGACCGGGTACCAGGCGGCGCTGGCGAGGACGCTCATCGACATGGCCAGGATCCACATGATCACGTTCGTGGCGACCAGCGCCACCGCCTGCGAGATGGGGGGCATCCGCATCCGGAACGGGGGAGACGGGATGAACTGCAGCCAGAACAGCACCCCCACCAGGAACAGGCTGGAGTGCATCAGCCAGATGTGCACGGCCTGGTTGTTCTCCGCCAGATCGAACAGAGCGGGGATGTGCCAGACCAGCATCACTCCGCTGAACGCCGTCACGGCTACCCACGGGCGCAGCAGCCAGCCGGCGGCCGCGCGCAGCGGCCGTGACCAGGTTCCCCGCATCACCCCGGCCGTGGCACTGCGGCCAGTCCGCCCGGGCAGGCCGTCCAGGAACGGCTGCCACGGCGCCCCGGCCACGATCAGGGTCGGCGCGGCGAACATCAGCAGCAGGTGCTGGATCATGTGCACGAAGAAGTAGTCGTCGGCCCAGTAATCAACCGGTGACTCCACCGCGAGAAGCAGCATCACCAGCCCGGCGTAAAACCAGACCGAGCGCCGCCTGCGCTCCCGGGTGCGCTCCGGGCGGGAGCGCCGCGCCAGCCGGGCGAGGCCGATCTCGTGCCAGCCGGCCAAGACGATCGCGACGATCAGGAATGGGTCGAATGACCAGTGACCGATGAGGTAGCTCATGGCCGGCTAGCCCGACGAGCCGTAGGGGATGGTGACGTGGATGGTCTGTGCCAGGCTCCATCGGGCCGTCCCGGCCCGGGCGCCCAGGGTGAGCCGCCAGTCCGTGAACGTGCCGCCGTGGGCCGCGATCGCGTCGGCACGCCCGCCGGGCCCAAGGGCAAGCGTGGCCGCCGAGGCGGGCAGCACCGGGAGCGCGCGCCACGATGACCCCGGCCCCGCGAGAGACTCCGCATGACGTCCGTTCGGGATGATCCCGATCGCCCCGCCCGGGCCGACCGAGGTGGAGCGGAGCTGGCCTGCACCGATGCGCAGCGGAGCGGACAGTGTCCACGGGCCGCTGCCGCCATCCGACCAGGCGGCCACGAGGCTGGTATCCGGACCGGAGCCAGCGCGCAGCAGCGCCACGACGCCGCTGCCGGCCCCAGTACTTGCCCGGGTGGTTGCCCGGGTGGTTGTCCGGGCCAGCCTGAGCACGCCGATGTTCTCGCGGGACAGCGACCCGGGCAGCACCGGTCCTGCCGCGCGCCAGGTGCCGCCCTGGTCGGCGAAGATGCCCACGGTCCCCGGCAGGCTGCAGTCACCGGCCACTATCGGGAAACCAGTGCCGCCGAACGCGACCGCGGTGAGGCCGATCAGACCGCAGGACTTGCCCGCCGGCGTGGCAGCCAGCGCGCTGACGCTGGACAGGGGCGTCCATGCCGTCCCGGCGGCTGAGCCAAGCTCGGCCCTCCCGCCGGTGGTCAGCGCGATAAGACGGCCACCGGGCCCGGCCGCCAGGGCATCGGGCGCGGCCGCGAGGCCAGGGTTCACCGGGCCGGCCGCGGACCAGCTGGCACCGTCGTCGCTGGTCACGGCCAGCGGCGAATACGTCAGATCCTGACTCGGCCGGAACCCGGTGACCAGTGACCCGCCGGTTCCGGCGGGCCCGGCGACCTCGAGGCCGCCGTTGTCCGCCACCCCGGCCGGGGTCGCCAGCCGCCACCACGGGCTCCCCGCCGGGCGGACGAACAGTTCCCAGAAGTTGTTCTCCCCGGCCGCCGAGCCGCCCATCTCCACGATCGCCCGCCCGGCTCCCGCGGCGCCGGCGAAGGATGTGGCCAGCGGGGCCAGCACGCTGCCGGTGGCCGGAACCGCCGCGGGCGGGCTGGCCGCCGGCCGGGTGCCGCAGCCCGCGGCCAGGGCGCAGGCGACGGCGGTGGCGGTGGCGGCGGCCGTCCGGACGGCGGCTCCCGCCGTGGCCCGGACGCCCCCCGCTGTAACCCGGACGGTTGCGGACGCAGCCAGACGTCGCTCCCCGGATGGCGGTGGCGCGCTCATGACTGCTTCAGCGCCCGCTCGGCCGCGCTGGTCAGCTCGGCGGCGAACGACGACTCGGTGCTGGCCGTGCCGGGCCCCGGATCGAAGTCGAGCTCCGTCCGGGTGTGCCCGCCTCCGTCGATGACGAATGCAACGTCGCTGTGGGCGATCATCCCGCCGGCCGGCAGGATCTGGGCCTGGACGCCGTAGTTCTTCCAGACCTGCTGCAGCCGGGGCAGGCTTCCGGTGAGGAAGTGCCAGTTCGCCAGCCCGGTCAGGCGCTCCTGGCGGTCGAACGCCTGGACGTAGCCGACGGACCGGTAGAGCGGGTTGGCCACGATCGCGACCAGCTCGACGCCCTGGGACGCCCCGCCGAGCATCTGGTCGGCCTGGCGGAACTCCTGGGCGATCACCGGGCAGTCGCTGGTGCAGACCGGGTCGAGGAAGGTGAGCAGCACCACCTTGCCGCGCAGGGCCGCCAGGCTGGACCGTCTGCCGTACTGGTCGGTCAGCGCGAACGCGGGCGCCCTGAAGTCCAGCGGAGCGGCGTTGCCGTCGATCGCCTGGGCGATGATGGGGTCGGCGTTGCGGCTGGTTTGGGCCATCGCCATCGGCGCCGCGCCCACCGCGATGATCACCACCGCCCAGGTCGCCAGGACCGCCCGGGTCCTCGCCGCGCGGAACGCGCGCGCCAGGCGGACGGGCCGGAGCTGGTCACGCCGCCTCAGCTCCGGTGGCGCCGTGGCGGCCGGGGCAAGTGCCGGGGCAGGAGCGGGGGCCAGGGCGGGGCGGGTTAGGGCCAGGTAGCCCGCCACCACCACCAATGCCATCGGGATCATGCTGTTGGGGTCGGTGCCCAGGCCGCCGAAGAAGCCGAAGTCCTCGATCAGCACCCAGTCCGCGAGGCAGAGCCCGACCGTGACACCGATCGTGAGGCGCAGCAGGCCCGGCCGCCCTCCGCCCGCGGTCAGCAGGCCGGCCCCGGTCACCGCCAGCGCGATCACGGCGAACAGGTTCACCGCGAATCCGTGCGCCGCGGTGAAGGACGCGAAGCTGCTGACCCACCCGGCCAGCAGCGACGGCTGCGGGGTGGCCGCCATGGATCTGACCATGCCGGTGAGGGTACCGCCGTGGGCCGGCCAGAAACCGCGTCCCGGCCACGCCTGCAGCACGGCCATGCCGATGAAGAACAGGCCCAGGACCGACAGGGTCGTCCGGCCCAGCTG
>Ga0209839_10001458_pt1 | contig 12072 bp, 8 predicted proteins | sample OrgsoiDNA2013050_FD_185800 | JGI IMG/M metagenome (GOLD analysis project Ga0209839, IMG submission 185800) | Permafrost soil microbial communities from the Arctic, to analyse light accelerated degradation of dissolved organic matter (DOM) -... | ecosystem: Environmental > Terrestrial > Soil >... | reverse complement strand
CGCTCCACAGTTGACGGAGACGAAGGCATCCGTCGCCCGCGGCGAACAGACGTGCACGGCGCGGGCAACGAGTTCCTTACCAGTGCCGCTCTCCCCGTGAATCAGCACCGTGCTGGCCGTGGAAGCCACCGTACGAACGGTCTGCTTCAGCTTATCCATTGTGGCGCTGGAGCCGATGATGTTGTCGAGCGAGTTGCGGGTGGCGGCATCGCGGCGCAAGGCAAAGTTCTGCTTGCTGAGGTTTAGCTTCTCGAGCGCGCGGTTCATCGCCAGCTTGATTTCATCGACCAGGCCGGGACTCTTGCGAATGTAGTCGGTCGCGCCCCCCGCTTTCACGGCCTCGACTGCGGCCTCGTAGTCGTCGACCGCAGTGATGAGGATGACGGCGGAGTCCGGCGAAACGCGATGCGCATGGCGCAAGACCTCGATGCCGTCGATGTTCGGCATCTTGATATCGGTGATGATGACGTCGTAGAGCGCGCCGTCGATCTTGTTCTTCGCCGTCTGCCCCGCCTGTACGGTTTCCACACGGTGCCCCTCGCGGCGCAGGGAGATATCGAGCATTTCGCAGATGGAGCGCTCGTCGTCGCAGACCAGAATGTTAGCCATGCAACCTCCCTCCGGCGGCAGCAGCCATCGGCCGTGGCGCAACCCCGGCAGCCTTGGCGACGCTCTCACCTACAGGCAGAGAGCGCTCCGCATCGAGCCGGCGCAGCCTGAGAACGAATGTAGTTCCCTGCCCGGGCTTCGATCGCGCCCACACCTTGCCCTCGTGCGCCTGCACGATCTGATACACGAGTGCCAACCCCAGCCCGGTGCCCCCTTCGAAATTCGACTGGAACGGTTCGAAGATTTTTTCCACCTGCTGCGGACTCATCCCGGAGCCGGTGTCGGCGAAACCGATCTGCCAGTCGTCGCCCAGAGATTCAAGCGTTACGGTCAACGAGCCTCCGCCCTTCATGGCGCGGACAGCGTTCTCGCAAACGTTCCAAAAGACCTGCTTGATCTTGTCGCCATCGGCCATGGCGTGGGCTTCGCGCACAGCGAACTTGCGGTGAATGGTGATCCCCGTGTTCTCCGCCGTCATGCGGTGGTCCATGAGCGTGAGCGTGTCTTCGACAAGGTGGATCAGGTCAACCTTGTCGAAGTGATATTGCTTGGTGCGCGAATAGGCCAGAAAGTCGGTGATGATGCCATTCAACCGCTTGGACTCGCGAGTCACAATGTCGAGCAGGCGGCGATGCTCCTCGTTCATCTCGGGTATGCCGGACAGCATGCTGACGGAACCGGCAATCGACGTCAGGGGATTGCGAATTTCGTGCGCGATAGCCGCAGCCAGCCGTCCAACAGCTGCGAGCCGGTCCTGCATGCGCACTTCTCGCTCCAGGCGCCGCAGTTCGGTCAGGTCGTCGAGCACGTAAACGTAGCCCAGATCGCCGCGCTCCGGCACAGTCAGAGCCGCGACCCGGATTCGCAAAGTCTTGCGGAACTTTGTGGGCGCGTCAAAACGCACTTCCCCGTAGGGGCTCTTCGCCTCTACGCCCGGCAGCGAATCCAGAAACAGTTGTTGAACCGGCGCACCCATCAGGTCGGCCAATGACTGCTCCAAGAGGCGCTGCGCGGCAGCATTAACCAGTGTGATGCGCCCGTCAAGTCCCGTAGTGATCAGTCCACTGCTGATGGAGTGAATGATGTTCTCATGCAGCGCCTGCAGGCTTTCGAGCGCTCCGCTCGTGTCTTTCAGTTGGACGCCCACCTGCCGCAGTTTTGCGGTGAGCAGGCCTGCGAGATATGCGACCGCCAGGAACGCGAAAAGATTGACGAAGATAATCGCCTGCAGCGCCTTGAAGCTGGGATGCGTGCTGCAATAGGAAGGCACGAACCCGTAATAGTTCAGCTCAAGCACCGTGCCATACAGAATGAACGCCAGCGCCGAGACCAATTGCGCCCACACTCGCGTGAGCAGCACGCTGGCCACGATGATGACAAGTGGATAGAGGAAGTTGAGCGAACTGTCCCAGCCTCCTGTCTCGTGAATGACCAGGCTTACCAGAATCAGATCGGTGAGAACCTGCAACGCAGCCTGAAGCCGGTGCTCCTGCCAGAACGAGAGCAACAGCACGTAGAACAACGAGATGCTGTACCAGAGCAGAATCGTGCTCAGGAACAGACGCATGGGCAGCGGAGCGGGAGTGAATTGGGCGACGGCGATTTCAATCGCCAGCAGCAGGGTGAGGATCAGAATTCGGACCTTCACCAGCCATACCAGCCAATTGCGCTCGTCGAAGGTCGATTGCATCGCGATTCCGGAAATCTCTATGGTGCCGATGAGGAGGCCGGTGTGCCAACCGGCCTCCCGAATGTTGGACTTTGTTAGCCGGCCAGTTTGGCGATCATGGCGAACAGCGGCATGTAGAGCGAGATGACGATGCCGCCGACGCTCACGCCCAACATGGCGATGATCAAGGGCTCCAGCATGGCCAGCATGTCCTTCGTGGCCGCGTCGACCTCTTCTTCGTAGAAGTCGGCGATCTTTTGCAGCATGGAGTCCATTGCGCCTGTGGCTTCGCCGACTCCGATCATCTGCGTCACCATGCTGGGGAACACGCCGCACTCGCGCAGCGGATCGACGATGGTGCGGCCTTCTTCGATCGCCTTGCGCACTTTCATCAGCGCTTCTTCGAGGACGGCGTTGCCTGACGTCTTGGCAGTAATGGTCAGGCCTTCCAGAATCGGCACGCCCGAAGTGATCAGCGTTCCCAGAGTACGAGTGAAACGTCCGACGGCGATCTTGCGCAGCAGGCTTCCAATTACAGGCAGGTAAAGCAGTCCCTTGTCGAAGTAGTAGCGGCCGCGCGGATGTTTGCGCATCTGCTTGACGCCGAAGTACAGCCCGAAGCCGCCGACGAACACCATCCACCAGAAAGTTTGCACGAACTGGCTCAGTCCCATGACGATACGGGTGGGAAGCGGCAGGGCGACGCCGAGTCCGGCAAACAAGTTGGCGAAAATTGGCACCACCCATTTGAGCAGGGCGCCGACGATCAACGCGGCCATACCGACGACGGCCACGGGATAAATCAAAGCCGACTTAACCGCTGACCGGAGTCGCACGGCCTTTTCCACGTACGTGGCTAGCCGCTGCAAGATGATGTCGAGAATACCGCCGGTTTCCCCGGCCTCGATCATGTTGGTGGTCAAATCGTCAAAGGCCGCTGGATACTGTCGCATCGCATTTGCGAGCGTGGCTCCGCCTTCTACCGTGGTCCGCACGCCGACCAGTGTCTTCTGAAACGACTGGCTCTCCTGATTGGACGCCAGAATTTCCAGGCACTGCACCAGCGGCAGGCCGGCATCGATCATGACCGAGAACTGGCGGAAGAAGACCGCGATGTCCTTGACCTTGACCTTGCCCGACCCGAAAGTGGGCAGCGAGAATTCTTTGCCCTTTTCGCGAATCGCGCCGGGTGTGATGCGCTCGCGGCGCAATGCCTGCGCCAGGGACTGCTTGTTCGCCGCCATCCGCTCGCCCGAAATTTTCGTTCCGTTGGCGTCCTTGCCGGAAAATGTAAAGACTGGCATGGTTTAGCTTCTCCTCACTGTTGTGCCTGTTCGAAATCTGTACTCGTTCAAAATCTTTCCTCTGCGTGGTTAGTGCTTGCCTGCCGCTCCGCGGGCCAAAGTTGTTCCGGCCGTAGTCGGCCGGTTCAACAGGCTCGCGCCGCGGTTGATCATTTCCGTTAATTCGTCGGTGTTGCTGGAACGGGCCATGGCGGTTTCCAAAGAGATCAACTTCTGGAAATACGCGGTCGACAGCGCCTGGTTAAAGGTCTGCATGCCGAATTTTTCCTGCCCCGATTGCATCGAGGAATAAATCTGGTGAATCTTGTCTTCGCGGATCAAGTTGCGAACCGCAGGGTTGGGAATCAGAATTTCCATGATCATGGCGCGGCCTTTGCCGTTGATTTGCGGCAGCAGGCTTTGGCACATGATGCCTTCCAGCACCAACGAGAGCTGAGCGCGAATCTGTGGCTGCTGGTGGGCCGGAAAGACGTCGATGATACGGTTGATGGTCGAGGTCGCCGAGTTGGTGTGCAGCGTGCCGAACGTCAAGTGGCCGGTTTCGGCGATACGGAGCGCCGACTCAATCGTTTCCAGATCGCGCATTTCGCCGATCAGCACCACGTCCGGGTCTTCTCGAAGGGCGGCGCGCAGCGCGTCGGTAAAACTCTTCGTGTCAGCGTGCAACTCGCGCTGGTTCACCACGCAATTCTTGTTCATGTGCACGAATTCGATCGGATCTTCGATGGTGAGAATGTGATCGTGGCGCTCGCTGTTGATCTTGTCGATCATGGAGGCGAGCGTGGTCGACTTACCCGATCCGGTCGGGCCTGTTACCAGCACAAGTCCGCGAGGCTTGTCGCAGAGTTTGCTCACCACCGGCGCAAGGCCCAGCTGGTTGAACGACTTGATCTCGAACGGAATGAGACGGAAGACAGCGGCCGTGGCTCCGCGCTGGTTGAACACGTTGGCGCGGAAACGGGCCAGGCCTTTCAACCCGAATGAGAAGTCGAGCTCCAGGCTTTCTTCAAAACGGTGCTTCTGCGAATCGGTCATCACGCTGTAGGCCAACTGCTTGGTCTCGGCCGGAGTCATCTGCGGCAAATCGAGCGGCGTGAGGTGCCCGTGCACACGAATCTGTGGCGGCGAATTGGTGGTAATGTGCAAGTCGCTGCCGTTCATCTCCAACATTCTTTTGAGTAGATCGCTTAACGACAAACCCATAGTCAGTTCCTTCCTCTCAACTCGTTACAGAAATCTCGCCACCCCGATTAATGAATCGTTTCGCGGGCCACTTCTTCCAGCGTAGTCATACCCGCCGCAACCTTGATCAACCCGCTGCGGCGCAGTGTGATCATGCCGCGCTCAATCGCCTTCTTCTTCAACTCGACTGCCGAGGCGCCGACCAGCACCAGTTCGCGAATCTCGTCGTCGACTTCCATCACTTCATACAAACCGCAACGGCCCTTGTACCCGGTGTTGTTGCAAACGCCGCACCCCTTGCCCTTCTGGATCTTGACTGTCTTGGACTCTTCCGGTGTGTAACCGGCTTCCACCAAGGTCTGAGGCGGAACGTCCATCGGCTCGATGCAGTCTTTGCAGATGCGCCGGACCAGTCGCTGCGCGCAGATGAGATGGACCGAAGTCGCAACCAGGAATGGTTCAATGCCCATGTTCATCAAGCGGGTAATGGTTTCGGGCGCTCCGTTCGTGTGCAGGGTGGAAAGCACCAAGTGGCCGGTGAGAGCGGCCTTGATGGCGATTTCGGCCGTTTCAAAGTCTCGGATTTCGCCGACCAGAATGATGTTGGGATCCTGCCGCAGGAACGATCGCAGGGCCGCGGCAAAGTTCAACCCAATCTGCTCTTTCATCTGCACCTGGTTGACGCCGCCCAACTGAAATTCGACCGGATCTTCGGCCGTCATAATGTTGGTGTCGGGCTGATTTAATCGTGAAATCGCGGAATACAGCGTATTGGTCTTGCCCGAGCCTGTCGGCCCCGTAACCAGCACCATCCCGTACGGTTTGAGAATTGCCTTCTCGAATTTCACCAGAGACTCGGCCTCGAAACCGAGCTTGGTCATGTCCAGCCGCAGGTTTTCCTTATCGAGCAACCGGAGCACGATCTTCTCGCCCCACAGCGTAGGCAGCGTGCTGACGCGGAAGTCGAGCTGCTTCTTGCGCCCGCCGATGTTCATCTTCAGCATGATGCGGCCGTCTTGCGGCAACCGCTTTTCGCTGATGTCGAGCTTGGCCATGATCTTGAGACGTGAAGTAATGGCGTCTTTCAGTTTGAGTGGCGGCGACATGATCGATTGCAATACGCCGTCAATACGGAACCGAACGCGGAATTCCTTTTCGTAAGGCTCAATGTGAATATCGCTGGCGCCCCGCTTCACGGCGTCGCCGAGTACCACGTTGACCAGCTTGACGACTGGTGCTTCATCGGCAGCTTTCTCCAGTTCCGCCAGCTCGATCTGCTGCTCTTCCGACTGCAGTTCGACATCGTTTTCGCCCATCTCCGACATCGACTGCATTACGGTCTCAAGATTCTCTTCGCTGCCTCCGCCGCCGTAAGCTTTATCAATCCCCGAGAGAATCGAACTCTCGGAAGCCACAACTGGCTCAATATTGAAGCCGGTCATGAACTTGATGTCGTCCATGGCGAAGACGTTGGTGGGGTCGACCATGGCGATGGTCAGCGACGCGCCTACGCGGCTCAGCGGAAGAATCTGGTAACGCTTGGCAGTCTCGAACGGAATCAGCTTGACGACGGCTGGGTCAATTTCAAAATAGGAAAGATTAATGGCGGGAACGCCGTATTGGCGCGATAGAAAATTTGTGACGTCTTCGTCCGTGAGGAAGCCGAGCTTCACCAGGGCGGACCCCAGGCGACAGCTCTGTTCCTTCTGTACCTTATTCGCTTGTTCCAACTGCTCTGTGGTGATGATCTTCTCTTTGACGAGAAGGTCACCCAGCCGTTGAGACATCGGTCGATCTCCTATCCACGCGGGTGGAACGACGCCTGACGATGCAGGCCATAACGCAAACGTCTGCCAAGCATTGGGAGAGAACGCAGCTCATTCGCGTTGACACAAATTGTCAACGCAAGCGCATTACCGTACCACTTACTTTGGTACTTGGACCTGGAGATGAAGGTCTGCCGAATCAGTGCATTGGCGCTGAACTCCACGCCAAATGATGATTTTGCATTCGTTGGAGAGCCGCAGACAGGCTCGGGTACATGCACTTCGGTAAGCCGAGAGCAGCGCCCGGAGCCGAGTTCTCGCGCCCACGAGAGCTCAATTAGACTCAAGGCTGAGAGAATTCTTAGCGTGTCGAGAGCTGGCAAAGACAAAAAAGAAAACGAGATTCGCGAATACTACCGCGCCCTCTATCAGGCGTGGGGAGCGCAGCATTGGTGGCCCGCGGAGACACGCTTCGAGGTCATCGTCGGCGCTTACCTTACGCAAAACACATCCTGGACCAATGTCGAGCTTGCGCTCGCACAACTTCGCGATGCTGGATTATTGAGTATCGATGGAATTCGGCGTGTGAGGTTGTCGAACCTCGAAAGACTGATTCGATCTTCCGGTTATTTTCGGCAGAAGGCGAAGCGGCTCAAGACCTTCGTCGCCTTTCTCGACGCGGAATACGGCGGCTCGCTGGATCGGCTCTTCACCGAACCCACGAGCACGCTTCGCGAGAGGTTGCTCAGCTTGAATGGCGTGGGACCGGAGACGGCGGACTCGATTCTTCTATACGCGGGAAATCATCCGGTGTTCGTGGTGGATGCGTACACTCGCCGCATCGTCGAGCGCCACGATATTCTGTCCTCGGATGCGGACTACGAGGACGTTCGGGCATTGTTCGAACGCGGGCTGGCGCCGATTGCGCGGGCTGAGGAGCAGAAGCCGATAAATGCAGCATCGCAGTTGGAATCTGGAATCCGCGGCGCGACTCATTCCCCTTCGGCCATGAGCACCGCTCATCGTACGGCTCTCGCGCAGGTCTACAACGAAATGCACGGGCTGATCGTGGGAGTGGGAAAACATTACTGCAAAAAGTCGACGCCAGATTGTGAAAGCTGCCCACTCAGGGCTTTTCTGCCGGACGGCGGAGCCCCCTAAAGGTCCGCAGAAGCTCAAGTCCTTTATGGTTCTTTTCCCGCCAATGTGCCCGGCCTACAATTGCACCTTCCCCCGCAAAGGAGAATCATCATGGCGATTCAAGGCCTCGGGAATATGTCGCCCGATCAGTTGCGGTTCGAGGTTCAGCGGGGCGCCAAGCTCGTTCGTTATCAATATTGCTTTTCCCTCCTCGTCATCACCTTTAAACGCTGGTTGGAGGTCTACTACATTCCCGCCGGAGAAAGCTCCGTCGTGAAGGGACTGCCGTGGACTCTACTGACGGTGGTGGCGGGATGGTGGGGCATTCCGTGGGGACCGATCTTCTCGATTCAAGCGCTCATCATCAATTTCAAGGGCGGGAAGGATCTGACCCTCGAGATGAGTGCCGCGATGAGCAGAACCGCTCCCATGCAAGCGATGGCCGCGTCTCAGCGATGAATTGAGTGAAATGCCGTTTCGCCTCTGGCTCCGTTGGGCATGGCTGCTTATGCCAGCGTTTGCCTTGGTCTCAACCCCCTTAACATTGCGGGAGGCGGCGCAGTCCACGGGAATTCTTGTGGGCGCTGCGGTTCGCCCCTCCCTGTTTTCAGAGGCCGCCTACACCGCAACCCTGGCTCGCGAGTACAACCTGGTCGAACCTGAGGACGCGATGAAGTGGTGGACGTTGCGGCCCGATGCGGGCAATTTCAACTTCCACGAAGGCGATGAAGTCGTGCGCTTCGCGCAGGCCCACAACATGAAGGTCCGCGGCCACTGCTTGGTAAGGGATCACGACAATCCCGAGTGGCTGGCGCAAGGCCACCTCATACCCGCGCAGCTATCCCATTTGCTGCAAGAACATATCACAACCGTGATGAAGCACTACGCGGTCAGGTCTTCGCCTGGGACGTAGTGAATGAAGCTCTCGACGAAAATGGCCATCTGCGTGACTCGCTCTGGTACAACCAGCCGGGGATCGGGCATGCGGAGAAAGGCTCCGCGTATATCGAACAGGCATTTCGCTGGGCGCACGAGGCCGATCCAAAGGCTTTACTTTTCTATAATGACAATGGAGGCGAAGGGTTAAACAAGAAGTCGGATGCAATCTACGCGATGGTGAAAGATTTTCGGCGGCGCGAAGTGCCCATCGACGGGGTCGGTCTGCAGATGCATGTTTCGCAACTCGACCTCGACACTGCTGCCATCGCTACGAATATCGCGCGCCTGACCGCACTCGGCGTGCAGGTTCACATCACGGAACTCGACGTCTCTCTGCCTGTGGACTCCGACGGCAGGACTGCAACAAATGACTTGGCCAGGCAGGCTGAGGTTTATCGCGCCATCGTCCGCGCATGCCTGCAGAATCCCGGATGCACAGCCATTCAGACCTGGGGATTCACCGACAAATACTCGTGGATCGGCTCACACTCACACCACACCCGCGGTGCTGCTCTGCCTTTCGACGGAACCTATAAGCCCAAGCCCGCCTACGACGCAATGATCGATGAACTTTCGCGCCAACAGAATCGGTTGCGATCGGGACTGATTCACTAGGGAGCGCAACCCGAAGCATCTTGCCCCATCCCTCTGCATCTATAATGACGTGCAGTCGGGGCTGGATATGGCCTGACACCGATCCCAATGGCAGAACCAGCGCCAATCCCGCCCGTAAAGAGCTATCGCAAGCAAGTCATCATCCTGCTCGCGGTCGCGGTGTTTCTGCTGCTCGCCATTCTCGTGTCGATGACGGCCTTCGATCTGAACTTCCTGCGCCCAGGGAACAATCAGGAAATCGCGGTCTTTGCGGCTCTGTCAGCGCTGATCTTCCTTCTCTTCGTCGCACTCACATTCGTACTGCTGCGCAATTTGCTCAAGCTTTTCGCCGAGCGGCGGCTGGGGGTGCTGGGCTCGAAGTTTCGCACCCGCATGGTGGCCGGCGCGCTGCTGCTGTCGTTCGTACCGGTCATGGTCATGTACTGGTTCTCGTACGGCCTCATGAACCGGTCAATTGATAAATGGTTTTCGACTCCGGTGGAAGAAGTTCGCGCCGACACCCATGCCATGGCTTCGCTGCTGGCCAGCTACGCCATGCAGAACGCTCGGGCGGAGGCGGCGGCGATTGCGGCCTCTCCCGAGATTGAACATGCGTTTTCCGGGCATGGCTTCTCCTCGGTGGTTACGGAGTTTCAGCACCACGAATTGACGCTGCAGGGTGGCTTCGCGCTGGCGGTTCGCGACGGCAATGCGGAAGCATCTTTCAATGCTCCAGCGCCGTGGTCTGTGCTCAAAGCTCGATTGCCGATGGCCGACGCAATCGCTGGACGCCCGGCGCAATTCACCTGGCAGCAAATCGACTACACGCTCGGCAGCGCTCAACTGGATGGCGGGGGCTTGATTCTTGTAGCGATGCCGCTGCCCGGCGAATTTTCCCAGACCGTTCGACAAGTCGAGGCCAGCCAGCAGCGCTACTACGATCTTGCCCGCGAGCGGCGCGTGGTGCGCCGGACGTACTTGGGACTGCTCTTGCTGCTCACAATGTTGGTATTGTTTGTCACTACGTGGCTGGCACTGTTCCTCTCCAAGATCGTAACGCGTCCGTTAGCGGCTCTGGCTGAAGCTACACAGGAAATCTCGCGCGGCCGTCTCGACTACCGCGTCGATGTGAGTGCCGCCGACGAGATCGGCGACTTGGTCCGGTCTTTCAACCGCATGGCGGAGGACCTGGAAGCCAGCCGCCGCCAGATTGAGGCCTCCAGCCGGGACTTGACTGCGGCCAATGCGGAACTCGATCAGCGGCGCCGCCAGATGGATTCGATCCTCGAAAGTATCCCGACCGGCGTGCTCTCGCTCGACGCCGCGCGGCGCGTAACTCACGTGAATCACGCGCTGCTGCGCATGTTCCAGCCGGACTCGGGGAGCGACGGCGCGGGCAACATTATTCGTGGAGCTTCGCTGGCCGAGGTGTTTCCTCCTGAAGTTCTAGAGGATTTCGAACCCCTCCTCCGGCGCGCCGATCGCATGGGCATGACCACGAGCCCGATGGAGATTCAGTTGCCCCGCGTATCGTTGAACGTCGCTGTCACAGTTGCAACGTTGAGGCATCAGGGCGAGCGCTCGGGATATGTTGTCGTATTTGAAGACTTGTCGGACTTGTTGAAGGCGCAGAAGCAAGCGGCGTGGCGGGAAGTGGCGAGGCGCGTCGCGCACGAAATCAAGAATCCGCTGACGCCGATCGCACTCTCGGCGGAGCGCATTCAACGGCACCTGGACCGCGCCACTGCGGCGGATCCGGCATCCCTCCGCGTTGTACGCTCCTGCGCCGAAACGATTGCCGGCGCGGTCGAGACCGTGCGCCGCTTGGTCGATGAATTCTCCACGCTCGCGCGTTTCCCCGTGGCGCATCCGCAGCCGACCGACATCAACGAGATCATCGAAAGCGCCCTATCGATGTTCAACGGCAGGCTCGACGGGATCGGCCTGCACAGGTCACTGGCCTCCGATCTGCCGAAAGTGATGGCGGACAGTGACGCGATCAAGCGAGCCGTCGCCAACCTGGTGGACAATGCCGCCGAGTCTCTGCAGGATTCCATGGTGCGCGAGATTGAAATTTCGACAGCATTGGTCGGCAGCCGCGATGCGGTGGAGATCACCGTCGCCGACACTGGCCACGGCGTGACGCGCGAACTCAAGGAAAAATTGTTTCTACCCTACTTCTCGACCAAGAAACGCGGCACTGGGCTGGGCCTCGCCATTGTGAGCCGCGTAGTCGAAGACCACCGCGGGTCCATTCGCGTGGAAGAAAATCATCCTGTGGGTTCGCGGTTCATCGTGGAGCTTCCAGTAGTGTCTGAAACTGTGCCGCCAGCGGCTACGGTACAACATGCATAAAATTCTGATCGTTGACGACGAAGCTGGCATTCGCGAGTCGCTGAGCGGCGTGCTCACCGATGAAGGCTATTCCGCATCTTCCGTTGAGAGCGGCGAGGCGTGCCTCGAACTGCTGCGCAAGGCCGCGTTCGACGTGGTGCTGCTCGACATCTGGCTGCCGGGAGTCGATGGCCTGGAGACGCTGGAAAAGATTCGCGATCTCGAAAATGCTCCGGAAGTCATCATGATCTCCGGCCACGGAAACATCGAAACTGCGGTTCGTGCCACCAAGCTTGGCGCCTACGACTTCCTGGAGAAGCCGCTTTCGCTCGACAAGACCTTGATCCTGGTCAAGAACGCGATCGAGTCGAAAAAGCTGCGCCGCGAAAATGTCGACCTGAAAAAGCAGTTGGTCGTGAAGAGCGTAATCGTCGGCGACAGCATTCCGATGAAGGCCCTGCGCCAGCAGATTGGGTTGATGGCGCCCACCAACGGCCGCGTCCTGATTTACGGCGAGTCCGGCGCTGGCAAAGAA
>Ga0209839_10001457_pt1 | contig 12085 bp, 14 predicted proteins | sample OrgsoiDNA2013050_FD_185800 | JGI IMG/M metagenome (GOLD analysis project Ga0209839, IMG submission 185800) | Permafrost soil microbial communities from the Arctic, to analyse light accelerated degradation of dissolved organic matter (DOM) -... | ecosystem: Environmental > Terrestrial > Soil >... | reverse complement strand
ATTACGCCCGAGCAAAGTCGACGCTCGTCGGCCCTCCGACGGGCTGCGGGCTGCCACAGAGCTCCGTTGTGGGACAATCTCGCCCCGAATGGACCCGAGCCGCAAGCGCGCGATCCGACTCACGGTCGCTCTCACCGCCGCGCTCCTCCTGGCCTCGGCGCTCGTGTACACCAGCTTCAGCGCCGGCCGGGACGAGTTGACGGCATCTCAGCTGCTGCATCAGGCCGTGCCTGGAAAGTCGTACATCCTGGCCGGAACGGTGATCTCCCAGCAGCGTGACGGCAGCGCTCTGCTGTTCCGGGTGCGCGACCCGAAGCTGCACGTGTCGGTGCCGGTCCGCTACACGGGCATCATCCCGGACCCGTTCGCGGTCGGTCGTGGCGTCCTCGTCACGGTCCAGAAACAGGGCTCGGACACCCAGTTCGTCGGCGAGCAGGACTCGCTGACCACCAAGTGCCCGTCCAAGTACCAGGCCGCGGCGGGCTCCAAGTACTAGTGGTCGCCACCGCAAATATGCTCGCATTGCGACCGCACTTGCGGGGACGACCACCAGTCATGGCGAGGCGCTGATATGGCTCTGGTCGGTCGGGCGCTGCTGATCCTCGGCCTCGGTGTGTCCGTGTACGGGATCGGCGCCTCGCTGTACGGGGCGCTGCAGGGCGGCCAGCGATGGGTCGACTCCGGCCGCCGCGCTGTCTACGCGCTGGCCGGCGTGATGACGCTCGCGTTCGTGATTCTGGAGGCGGCGTTCCTGCGCTCGGACTTTTCGTTCAACGTCGTCGCGGGCCACTCGTCCACGACCACGCCCACGTTCTACAAAGCCACGGCCGCCTGGTCCTCGCAGGAGGGCTCGCTCCTGTTGTGGGTGTGGTTGCTGTCGCTGTGGTCGAGCCTGATCCTGTTCCTGACCCGCCGCAAGGTACGGGAGATAACCCCCTACGCGACGGCGGTGCTGCTGGGCTTCGCCACCTTCTTCGGCTCGCTGACCGCGTTCTTCGCCAACCCGTTTGCGACCACGGCGAACCCGCCCAGTGAGGGGGCCGGGCTCAATCCGTTGCTGCGCCACGCGAGCATGATGTTCCACCCGCCGATGCTGTACTCCGGCTACACGCTGCTGGCGATCCCGTTCGCGTTCGCGATCGGAGCGCTGATCACGCGGCGGCTGAACTCGGAGTGGATCCAGGTCACGCGTCGCTTCGCGCTGGCGGCGTGGCTGTTCCTGGGCATCGGGATCCTGCTCGGGGCCAGGTGGTCGTATACGGAGCTCGGCTGGGGCGGGTACTGGGCTTGGGATCCGGTCGAGAACGCGGCGCTGATGCCGTGGCTGTGCTGCACCGCCTTCATCCACTCGATCATGATCCAGGAGAAGCGGGGGATGCTGAAGGTCTGGAACGCCTCCCTGATCCTGGCCAGCGGTACGCTCGCGGTCCTGGGGACGTTCCTGGTCCGCTCGGGGATCCTCGATTCGATTCACGCCTTTGGCGCCTCGACGCTCGGAGTCCCGTTCGTGATCCTGCTCGGGGTGATGGTAACGGGTTCGGTGGCCCTGATCATCTGGCGCCGAGCCGACCTGCGCTCGGACTCACAGCTGGACTCGCTGCTCTCACGGGAGGCGGTGTTCCTGTTCCAGAACCTGGTGCTCGTCGGGATGACGTTCGTGATCTTCTGGGTCACGTTCTTCCCGCTCATCTCCGAGGCGCTCACGGGCACCAAGGTGTCCGTCGGTCCGCCCGCCTTCCGGCCGTTCATCGTGCCGCTCGCGCTCGTGCTGGTGCTGCTCTCCGGGGTCGGGCCGCTGATCGCCTGGCGCCGCGTGACCGCGGCCAACCTGAGACGCAGCTTCGCCTTCCCGGTCGCCGCCGGGCTGGTCGCGCTGGTCGTGCTGCTGCTGGTCGGCGGCGTGAGCAAGCGGCCGTTCGCGCTGGCGATGTTCTGCCTCGGCACGTTCGTGATCGCGTCGGTGGGGCAGGAGCTGTGGCGCGGCGTCCGGGCGCGCCGCGCGATGACCCGAGATCCGGTGCCGCGGGCGTTCTTGCAGCTGATTCGCCGCAACCGCCGGCGCTACGGCGGCTACATCGTCCACGCCGGGCTGGCCGTGCTGCTGATCGGAGTGGCTGCGTCCTCCTCCTTCCAGCACTCCCACGACGTGGTGCTGAGGCCGGGCCAGCAGGCCGTGGTCGATGGCTACAGGATCACCTACGTGAGGCCGATCGCGCGGGCCACGGCGGAGAAGATCTCCTTCGGGGCCGTGCTCGACGTCGCCAAGGGCGGCCGACACGTGCAGACCCTGACGACCACCCGCGGGTTCTATCCCGCGCAAGACCCGACGCTTGGCGTGGTGGGGCGGTTCTTCAACGGCGAGGAGGAGAGCCAGGTCGGCCTGCGCGCCGGCCTCACCAAGGACATCTGGACCGTCATCAGCCCCGATCTGACGCCGATCCAGCCTCTGATCAACCAGGGCGATCAGGTCTTCCTCAAGGCCATGAGCGCCGCGGCCGCGCTCCCGCCGGCCCAGGCCCGCGCTCAGATCACCAACCTCTTCGCCGCCCGCGACGCCGCCATCGGCGCCCTCGCCGACCGCTGGGTCAGGCATCCCTGGGCAGCGGAGTTCCTGCTCATCGTCTCGCCGCTGGTCACGTGGATCTGGCTGGGTGCGATCGTGATCGCGATCGGCGGCCTGATCGCGCTGTGGCCCGTACCCGTGCTCGCGCGCCGGCGTGCCACCTCCGCGTACGCAGCTCGCTTGGCCCGCGAGCTGGCGTAAGCCCAAGGGGTCTGAGACCCGATGGATTTTGTGATCGTGCTCGTGATTCTGGCCGCAGTCGTCTATGTGGTCAGCGCGCCGCTGCGCCGCACCGGCGAGGCGGCCCCCAGTCCCGGCGCCGAGATCGCCGACCTCGAAGCCGCCCGCGAGGCCAAGTACCGCGAGATCCGGGACGCCGAGCTCGACCATCGCACGGGCAAGCTCTCCGATGATGACTTCGAAGCCATCGACCGCTCTCTGCGCGCCGAGGCGATCGAGATCCTGCAGGCGCTGGACGGCGCCAAGGCCGAGCGTGCCGGCTGACGACGCGGCGTGCTCAGCTACCATCCGGCTCGATGTACACGATCCTCAGCTTCGTTCAGGTGATCATCGCCATCGTCCTGATCTTCCTGGTGCTCATGCATTCGGGGAAGGACGCCGGCCTCTCCGGCGCCTTCGGCGTCGGCACCGGCGCCGGCCCGTTCGGCGGCGGCTCGCTGGTCGAGCGCAACCTGAACCGCTGGACGATCGGCTTCGCGATCGCGTTCACCGTGAACACGGTCATCCTGATCAAGATCGGCTAGGACCGTCCGGCGGTCCGGCCGTCCGGAGGTCCGGCCGTCCGGCCGCAGGGGCGCGGGAGTGCCGAGTCGACCCCGCCGGGGCCGGTTGGTCACCAGGCGGCCTGGTAGAGCTCTCTCAGCTCCTCGCGCTGCGCCGGCGGAGGGGTGAGGGCCAGCTCGGGGCGGTTGGCCGCCTCGGTCGCGCACGTCTCGAGCTGCTCGGGTGAGACACCAACGTCCCTGAGACGCTCGACGCCTGCGAGCCGCGCCAGCTTGGCGGCGAATTGCGACGGGTCGGTTCCGAGCGCCGTCCCGAGCCGGCCGATCGCCGCGGGTGCCCGCCGGGCCAGGGCTTCGAGCGTATGCGGCAGCATGATCGTGTTGGCCGGCCCGTGCCCGACACCGGCGAACCGTACGAGCGTCTGCGACAGGATGTGGTGCAGCCCGTAGCCGGTTGAGCCGATCACGTATCCGGCCAGCAGCGCCCCGAGCGCGAGCGCGTCGCGATCGGGCCGCTCGGGGTCGGGCTGCAGCGCGGTCGCGATCAGGCTCGCCGCCTCCAGCGCCGCCAGCGCCGCGACCGGGTTCGCCGATGGGGTCAGCGGCCCCTCGGCGGCGTGCCCGAGGGCGTTGCCGGCACTCGCCGCCAGCTCGGCCAGCGGCTGCGAGGCGGACAGCTCGGGGTCGCTGATCACGATCGCCGGGCGAACGTGCGCGGTGTCGCCGGGGACACCGGCGGCATGACGGTGCACCGCCGTCATCTCGGCTCCCGAGAGCGTGGTCGGGATCGCGGCCACGCGCCGGGGCGGATCGGCGGCAGCCAGCGCCTTGGCGACGTCGATCACGCGCCCGCCTCCGAGCGCCACGAGCAGCTCTCCCTGAACGTCGGGGCGAAGCGCGGCCGCGATCTCATCCACCCGGCCGGGCGGGGCCTCGTGCACCCGGGCTGCCCCGGCGACGACCTCCGGGGCGGCGGTGGCCGCGCGAGGCGTGGTCAGCAGCTGATAGCCGGCCGCTCCGAGCAGCTCCGGCGCGTCGGCCAGGCACCCGCGCCCGAAGACGACTAGGCGCTCTCCGTCCGGCCAGCGAAACGGGGCGGTTGAGAGTGTCGGAGCCAAGGGCGAAACGAGAGGCGGCGAGGGGAGCGCGGAGGGAGCAGGGACGCTACACGAACCCGGAGCAAGTCCAGCAACTCGGCCGTGGGTACGAACGGATCGGCCATGGAGTCGCCGCTGGTCAGCGACAGCGCAGCCTCGAGGTGGCCCTCGCGCTCGGCCACCAGGATCGGCCCGGCCGGGACGGTGGTCCCGTCGAGGGCCGCCAGACGCGTCAGAGCGGGCCCGTCCGCGGGCGTCGTGAGTCTGATCGAGATGATGTCGTTGGTGCTGACCACGGAGATCAGCGTGCCACCGATATGACATCAGCGCAAGTGTGATTTCTCGCAGAAGCGATAAGATCGTCTAATGCTTGACGTACGCCGTCTCCGAGTCCTCAAGGAGGTCGCCGAGCGCGGCTCGTTCTCGGCCGCCGCGGACGCCCTGTCCTACACCCAGTCAGCCGTCTCGCAGCAGATCGCCGCCCTGGAGCGCGAGGCCGGCACGACGCTTGTGGAGCGGGGTGCCCGCGGGGTGCGACTGACCGACTCCGGTCGGGCGCTGGTCGAGCACTCCGAGGCGATCCTGGATCGGCTGTCCGCGGCGGAGGCCGAGCTCGAGGCGATCGCGGGCCTGCGGGGCGGCCGCATGCGGCTGGCGTCGTTTCCCACTGCCGGCGCGACGCTGGTGCCGCTGGCGATCGCCGAGTTCAGCCGCCGCCATCCTGGAGTGGAGCTGTCGCTGATCGAGGCCGAGCCCGAGGACGCTCTCCCGCGTCTGAAGGCTGGGGAGCTCGACATCGCGCTCTCGTTCGACTACGGGGTCACACCCGGGGTCGCGGTGGGCGTCGCCCTCGACGGTCTGGAGATCACGAACCTGCTCGACGATCCGATGTCGGTGGCGCTGCCGCTGGACCATCCTCTGGCCGGCAAGGCGCGGGTCCCGCTGGCGGACCTGGCCGGCGAGCGCTGGATCCAGTGCGATCCCAGCGGGCACTGCGGAGCGGTGCAGGTGGCCGCGTGCGAGCAATCGGGCTTCAAGCCTCACGTGACGTTTCAGACCAACGACTACAACGTGGCCCAGGGTCTCGTCGCCGCCGGCGTGGCGATCTCGCTGGTACCCGAGCTCGCCCTCTCCAATGTCCGTGAGGACATCGTCATCCGTCCGCTCTCGGGACGAGACATCCCGGTCAGGAAGGTCGTCGCGGCGACCCGCGGTGGCTATCGATCACCGGCGATGACCGCCATGCTCGGGATCCTCGAGCGGGTGGCGGGGCAGTACGTCGGGCGTCACGGCTGGCGCGGCGATCTGCGCTCCGCCTCGTAGTGTCGTGAGTCGGAAAATCCGCCTCGCGACACTCGCTCACGCGTGAGGCTGCTCTCCGAGCTGGTCGACGAGCCGCAGTAAAGTCGAGCGGGCTGAACGGCTTGGTCAGGAACAGGTCGGCGCCTGCCTCCTCGGCCTCGCGCTCGACGCTGCCCCCATGGGCGGCGGTCAACATCACGATCGTGGTGCCGCTGGTGCCGGCATTCTGACGCAGCTGCCGGCAGGCATCGAATCCCGTTCAATCGCGGCATGGTCGACGTCGAGGAACACCGAGGTGGCAACGCGGCGGCGACGTGGACGCCGGCCGAGCGTACAGCCGCGCGACCACCGAACCGGCCGCTGCGCCGGATCCATCCGTCTACCATCCGGGCATGAGCCTTGCGCGGGCATGGACGCGGCAGTTCTACGGAGCCTCGGGCGCGGCCCTGATGGCCCCCGCGACGATCATCGCCGCCCTGCTGCCGTGAGAGGCGCCGTCTCGTGGCGCGCGGCGGCGGTGCTGGCCTGTGCGCTCCTGCTGGTCGCGTGCGGGCGCTCCGGCTCGGCGGGAGCGGGCGCGGCCCCAGACCCGCGAGCGACCGCCGTCCCCGCCGTGATCCCGAACGGGGACTGGACGGAATTCGGGTACGACCCGGCGCGCGGCAACGTCGGACCTGGCAACACCGGGATCATCGCCGGCGATCTCGGCAGCCTCAGACGAAGGATCGTGCACCTCGACGGGACCGTCGACTCCTCGCCGATCGAGCTCCACGGCGTGCGCGTGAGGGGGCGCACCCGGGACGTGATCGTGGTCACCACGACGTATGGGCGCACGATCGCGCTCGACGCCGGATCCGGCGCGCGGCTGTGGGAGTACGTGCCCCCGAGCATCGGCGCCGTGCAGGGCAGCTCGCAGATCACGACCGCCACGCCGATCTTCGATCCGGATCGGCGCTACGTGTACGCGGCCGGCGCCGACGGCCGGATCCGCAAGCTCGTGCTGGCCACCGGTCGCGAGGTCCGCTCGGCCCATTGGCCGGCCAGAATCACCTTTGACGCCACGAAGGAGAAGCTCGCCGCGGCGCTGAACACCAGCGGGCGCTACGTCATCGCGACGACCGGTGGCTACTACGGCGATGCGCCCCCGTATCAGGGTCATGTGGCGATGATCGATCGCTCGAGTGGGCGAGTCCTGCACGTGTTCAACACGCTGTGCTCGGACCGCCACTTGCTGATCGTCCCGAGCTCGTGTCGCTACAGCGACTCGGCGATCTTCGGCCGGGCGGGGGCGGTCGTCGAGCGCGGAACGGGTCGGCTGCTGATCGCCACCGGTAACGGGCCGTTCAACGGCACCACCGCGTGGGGGGACAGTGTGCTGGAGCTGTCGCCGGACGCGAGTCGGCTGTTGGGCACCTGGACGCCGGCCGACCAAGCGTCGCTGGAGGCGAGCGACACGGATACCGGCAGCACCTCCCCGGGGCTGCTCCCGCTTGTCGGTGGGCGCCGGCTCGCGGTGCAGGGCGGCAAGGACGGCATCCTGAAGCTGATCGACCTCGACCGCCTGAATGGCACGGCGTCCGGCGCCGGCGGCCTGGGCGGTGAGCTGCAGCGGATCCCCGCTCCCGGATCGGCTCAGGTCTTCACGGCTCCAGCCGTGTGGCTCAACCGCGGCAGCGTCTACGTGTTCGTGGCCGATGATTCCGGCACCGCCGCGTACGTGCTCGGCGGCGGCGGACGCCCGAGGCTCAGCGTGCGCTGGCAGCACGACACGCCCGGGACGAGCCCGGTGCTGGCCGGCGGCCTGCTGTACGTGTTCGATCCGAGCGACGGCCGGCTGGCGATCAGGGACCCGGCGTCGGGACGGGCGCTGGCCTCGCTGCCTGCGCCCACCGGGCACTGGAACAGCCCGATCGTGGTCGGCGGCCGGATCATCCTCCCCGGCGGCAACGCCAACGACCACGCGAACAGCGGCGAGCTCGACATCTACCACCTGCCGGGGCGCTGAGCGGCGCGGCTGGGGGCCGGGAGATCGACGCAGTCGGTGTTCACGCGGCGCGAGGCCCGCTCCACGCATCGCCCGCTCTGGGCAGGACGGGCGTGTATATCGCCGGGGAGCACGGCTCCGTCGACTACGTGCCCTATGACTACTGCCTGCACCGCGGCGACCCCCGTTGCTCGACCGATCCCGCGCAGGAGTTCGGCCAGAACGTCGACCGCGTATTCGTGGTCAGCGCCGGCGGCACGACGATCCGGACCACCGGAGCGCTCGGGACCGCGACCGCCACAGTGATTAATCTCCGGTGATCGTCCGCCGCGGGGGCCGGACCGTGAACGCGGCGATCCTCGCCCCCGGGACAGCCGTGCACGTCCAGCCGCACTGGATCGTCTCGACGGTCGCCAGGAGCCGCACCGGACTGCTGTTGTGGGTCCTCGGGGCGACCCGCGACGCCCGTGGCAACGAGCGGGTGGACCCGTCGAGCGCGTTCGGGTTCCCGCTCGCCGGTCGCTACCAGGAAACTCGATCGTCCTCTCGCCCCAACGCCCGCCTGCAGTTCAGCTTCGGCGCGGTCCCGCTCCAGCGTTTCGAGCTGCGTGGTGCGATCGGCACCGGACTGTCCGTGCGTCCGGGGGCGGCGCTGTTCGCGCAGACGGTGGGCGCGAAGGTGCCGAATTACGGCCCCGAGCTGACGTTCACCGGGATCTGCAACCCCGGCGGCGTGCTGGCAGCAAGCGGGACTTTCATCTCGGGCGCCTACCGCGGGCCGGCGGCCACGCGGCCGAAGGGCGTCGGAGTGGGGGCGATCGCGATCGTGCGGCCGACCGCGACCGCTGCCGGCGCTGCGAGCGCCACCCTGCGTGGCCCGCGGCTGCCCACGGCATCAGCCCATGTGGGGGCGATTCTGCTCACCGACGCGGCGAGCGGCATGCCGGTGTCGATCGACTACCGGCGCAGCACGTCGTTGCGAACCGACCCACGCGGCCGGATCATGGCCGTCCACGTGACGATTCCGGCCGGCACCAGGCTCCCGGCGCAGATCCGCGCCTACCTGCTGCTCGACGCGTTTCCGCTCGTCCAGGCGCTGCGCTGAGCCGCCGGCGCGGGAAGCGCGGGGCGGCGGGCCGCCGCCCATGAACCGCCGAGGATCAGGGCCATCCCGGCGAAGGTCGTCCAGGACACCGGTTCCGATCGGACTACGACACCGAGCGCGACCGCGAACACCGGCGCGACGTAGGCCACCAGAGACGCGCGGCCGACGCCCACCTCCTTGGTGAGGGTCGCGAAGCCCAGGAACGCGAGCCCCGTGCAGCCGACGCCAAGGCCGAGCACGGCAGCACAGGTCGGCAGGGAGGGGAAGCTCGAGGGCAGCGAAGCGGCGGCTGGGATCGCCAGGATCAGAGCCGCCAGGGCCATCACCACGCTCATGACGCCGATCGGCGGCGCGTCGGCGAAGCGGGCCCTGAGCACATGACCGGCGGCGGCGTACAGCGCCGCCGCCAGCAGGACGGCGCCGGCGCTGAGGAACTCGCTGCCGTTGCCGCTCACGTGCGCGCCGAGCAGGACCACGACGTCGGCAAAGCCCGCCACCAGACCGAATACGGCGACGCCGCGAGGCCGCTCGGCCGGCGCGACCCGGATCGCGAACAGGGCCACGAACAGCGGCGCGGCAGAGACCAGGATCCCGGCCAGCGATGAGGCGATGTGCCGCTCCCCGGCGGTGATCAGAGTGAACGGCACCGCCATCTCGACGGCCGCCAGCAGCAGCAGCCAACGCCACCGGTCCCTGATCGGACGCACGGCTCCGGAGCGCTGCGCGAGCGGTAACAGGGCGATCGCGCCGATCGCCGTCCGCGAGCACGCGATGACCGTGGGAGAGAGGTCATGCACGGCGATCTTGATCAGGAGGTAGGGCGCTCCCCACAGCGCGGAGACTCCGGCGAACACGATCCAGGCGCGGCGAGACACTGACCCCAGGATCGCACCGGTTCACCCGGGCGATCTAACATCCGGGCCCGAACGGACACGGTGTCCGCCCAGATCACCGATCAGACTCGGGGTGCTGAGATGGAGGAGCGGCCGGAGAGGGCGCTGACGACGGAGGAGCGGCAGCGGCGACGTGCACGCCGGAGAGCTGCCACGGCCAGGCGGCGCTGGGCTGCCGTGGCCGGGGTGCTCGTGGTGGCGATCGCGGCTGCGGCGAGCGGCGCCGTGGTCGCATCGGGGCCTGCCAGCCGGCATCTGACTCGGGGTGCCGCCGCCCGCAATCGCCCGGCGGGCGAGGGTGCCAGGGGTCACATCCATCCGGTTGTGTTCACCGTCGAGGCGAGCGGCGACCTCCTGATCCATTCACCGGTCTGGGAGCGCGCACAGGAGCTCGGAGGCGGCAATCGCTATGACTTCGCGCCGCTGTTCGCGCAGATCAAGCCGTACATCACCGGCGTCGACCTGCCGATCTGCCACGTCGAGACGCCGATGACGCCGGCCACCCCAACCGGCTATCCGGTCTTCAACACGCCTCCGGCATTGGCCGGAGCGATCCGCGCGACGGGCTGGCGGGTCTGTGACACAGCCGCGACGCACACCCTCGATCAGGGGCAGACCGGAGTCGACGACACGATCCGCGCCCTGGACCACGCCCGAGTCCTGCACACGGGCTCGTTCTCGTCCGCGCTCGCCCAGCGGACCCCGCTGATCATGACCGTCAAAGGCGTGCGGGTCGCGTTCCTGGCCTACACCGAGCTGACCAACGGGATTCCTTCACCGCACCCGTGGTCGGTGAACCGCGCGTACGCGCCGCAGATCCTCGCCGATGCCCGCCGGGCGCGCCAGGCCGGGGCGCACGCGGTGATCGTGAACATCCACTGGGGCGATGAGAATGTGACGCAGCCGAGCAGCTTCCAGAAGCATCTGGCGGATGCGCTGACGCGATCGCCGGACATCACCGCGGTGGTCGGTCAGCACGTGCACGTGGTGCAGCCGATCCAGACGGTGAACGGCAAGCTGGTCGTGTTTGGCGAGGGCAACCTGATCTCCAACCAGACCAGTGCCTGCTGTCCCGACGCGTCGCAGGACGGCATGATCGCGCTGCTCACGATCGTTGTCGATCGCTACGGCTCCCGTGTCTCCAACATCAGGTACGTGCCGATCTGGGTGCGCCATCCGGACTACGAGGTGCTCCCGGCTGGCCGCGCGCTGCGCACCGACCCGGCCGATGCGTCCGCGCTGCGCGCCTCATACAACCGGACCGTGGCCGCGGTCGGCCGGGGTCTCGACGTGCAACCAATCCCGTCCCGGCTGCCCTGACCGGCCCGTCGCCCCCAGCCGCTCAGGGCCGCCGCCGGGGAGGAGTCGAGCGACGGAGGTGCGCGCGCTCCACGACCTCCGGCGTCAGCTCCCCCAGGCGACCGAGGACTAGGTCCGCAAGATCCAGGGCCTCCGGCTCGACCGGCGTATTGACGTTGGGGATCGCGATCAACGTCATCCCGGCCGCCACCGCGGAGCGCATCCCATTCCCCGCGTCCTCGATCGCCACCGCTGTGTCCGGCTCGACCCCCAGGCGTCGCGCCGCTTCCAGATACACGTCCGGCGCGGGCTTCCCGCGGCCGGCCTCGGCTGAGGAGACCGTCGCGGCGAACAGCGCGGCCGCTCCGGCGACCGCGAGCACGGTGTCGATGACCGGGCGGTCGGCCGATGAGGCCAGCGCCAGCGGCCATCGCGCAGCGATGCCCTCGAGCGTGGGCCGGGCCTCCGGCATCAGTGGCACGTGCTCAGCCAGCCGCGTCAGCACACCTTCGACCACGCGCCGGCCGATCTCCTCGAATGGGAGCGGAATCTCGAGCTCGATGCGCATGAACTCCGCCCATTCGGGCCCGCTCATGCCGAGCATCTCGATGCCGGCCCCCTCCCGCCAGCGCCCCCCCGCGCGCTCGGTCACCTCATGCTTGGCCGCATCCCAGACGGGCTCGCTGTCGATCAGCACTCCATCGAGGTCGAATACCACCGCGGCGACGCCTGACTCGGGCATGGGCCGGACGTTACCGCCGAGCCCGACGCCGGGTGGCCGACGCCGGATCAGAGATCGGTGCCGGCGTGCTGCCGGAGAGCGGCGATAGTCGACTGCGTCAGCCCCAGCGCGACGACGACGCGCTGAGGATCGATGCCGGCCCGCGTCGCGCGCTGCAGGATGATGCTGAGCAGCTCCAGCTCAGAGCGCTGCTCGTCGCCGGCCGCCGTCTGGCGCCCCGGACCCCCGCCTGCGCGGTCGTCCGCGGTACCCTCCACACGTTGCGTCATGCAGCACGAAGTCTGCCCGAATCGCCTCAGTTCAGCAATTGGCGGCGCATTAATACGGACGTCAGGCACCGGACTGCGGCGCCAGCCC
>Ga0209839_10001456_pt1 | contig 12087 bp, 8 predicted proteins | sample OrgsoiDNA2013050_FD_185800 | JGI IMG/M metagenome (GOLD analysis project Ga0209839, IMG submission 185800) | Permafrost soil microbial communities from the Arctic, to analyse light accelerated degradation of dissolved organic matter (DOM) -... | ecosystem: Environmental > Terrestrial > Soil >... | reverse complement strand
TGCAGTCTGCCGTCTATGCCGCCGCGAGGGCATGAAGCTGTTCCTCAAAGGCGCAAAGTGCTTCAGCGATAAGTGTCCCATCGAGAAGCGCAACTTCGCCCCCGGACAACACGGAAAAGACCGTAAAGCCAAGATCGTCGGCTACGGCCTGCAGTTGCGCGAAAAGCAGAAAGCCAAGCGCATCTATTTCACGCAGGAAGGCCAGTTCCGCAACTACTTCGAGAAGGCGGCGCGCACGCGCGGCGTCACCGGCGAATTGCTCTTGCAGCAGCTAGAGCGGCGTCTCGACAACGTAGTGTTCCGTCTCGGCTTTGCCCAGTCGCGGCGTCAGGCGCGCCAGTTGGTACGCCACGGGCACGTGACCGTCAACAACAAGAAGGTCAATATTCCTTCGTTCGAAGTCAGCGCCGGACACGAGATCGCCATTCGCGAGCGCAGCAAGAAGCTCACCGTGCTCGAACTGGCCAAGGAATTCGCCAGCCACGGTACCATGCCGCACTGGCTGGAAGTGGATCGCGACAAGTACACGGCGCGTGTGCTCGCTCTGCCCAAGCGCGAAGATATTCAGTTGCCCGTAAACGAGCAGCTGATTGTTGAGTTGTACAGCAAGTAATGAATTGAGCGATTTGGCCATTGAGCCATTGGGCGATTTTTTAAGTCACTCAATCGCACGATCACCCAATCGCACAATGCTTGGTCCATTTTTCGTGCCAGATCAGCCTTTGCCAGCTTTGACCTGAGTTGGACCACTCAGCGAGCCGGCTCTGAGCCAAACGGCCGAAGGAGAAACACATGCTTTGGAAGGGTTTTCAGAAACCGAAACGCCTCGCAGTTGATACCTCCGCCCTCACCGACAAGTACGGGATGTTTTGGGCGCAACCATTCGAACGCGGCTTTGGAACCACCGTGGGCAACGCCTTGCGGCGCGTGCTGTTGAGTTCGATCGAGGGTGCGGCCGTCACCGCCGTGAAGATGGAGGGCGTGCTGCACGAGTTCCAGTCGATCCCCGGTGTGGTCGAGGACGCAACCGATATCATCCTCAACCTGAAGCAGATTCCGTTCAAGCTCTCCGGCGACGCGCCCAAAGCAATTTATCTGCGCGCCGATCAGCCGGGCGTAGTCACCAGCGGCATGATCGAAGCCGACGGCGATGTCGAGGTTCTGGATAAAGACGTCTACATCGCGACCGTCAGTGAAGGCGGCAAGCTCGACATGGAAATGCGCCTGAAGCGCGGGCGCGGCTACGTTTCCGCCGACAAGAACTTCGACGAGGATCTCGGCATCGGCTTCATTCCGATCGATTCGGTTCACTCGCCCGTTCGCAAGTGCAATTACACGGTCGAAGCCGCCCGTCTCGGTCAAATCACCGACTACGACAAGCTGACGCTCGAAGTGTGGACCAACGGCTCCATCACCCCGGCCGATTCTCTCGGCCTGGCGGCGAAGCTGCTGAAGGACCACATGAACATCTTCATCAACTTCGAGGAAGAAATCGAGACCGGCACGTCGTCATCGGACGACCGCAAGCCCGAGATTCACAACGAAAATCTGAACCGTTCCGTCGAAGAGCTCGAGCTCTCCGTGCGCAGCTACAACTGCCTGAAGAACGCGAACATTCAGACCATCGGCGAACTCGTGCAGAAGACCGAAGCCGAAATGCTCAAGACCAAGAACTTCGGCCGCAAGTCGCTGAACGAAATCAAGGAGATTCTCTCCTCGATGGGCTTGAGCCTGGGAATGAAGATCGACGAGCACGGCAACGCGGTACCGGGACCGACCTCGAACGTTCCGCTGCCCGCGTCGGCCTACGGTCCGGACGATCAGCTGTAGGAATTGTGCTTTGGGAAGGGCACGGCTTAGGCCGTGCCGCCCAAAGCTTCATGAAATCGGGCTTTAGCCCCTGAGGGTTCGAAGATGCGTCACAGAAAAGCAGGATACAAACTCGGACGGAACACATCGCACCGCCGCTCCATGCTGCGCAACCTGGTCACGTCGGTGATCGTGGAAGAGCGCGTCGAGACGACCGTTCCCAAGGCGAAGGCTGCGAAGCCGATCGTCGAGAAGATGATCACGCTGGGCAAACGCGGAGACCTTGCCGCGCGCCGGTTGGCTCTGTCCTACCTCATGACCGATGAATCCGTCGTAAAGTTGTTCGACACGGTCGGTCCGCGTTTCGGCGACCGCAACGGCGGATACACCCGTATCATCCGCACCGGATGGAACAAGGGCGACGGCGCCGACAAGGCTTTCCTCGAACTGCTAGGCAGCGAGAAGATCCTCGACGAAAAGAAAGAAAAGCGCGCCGAAGCCCGCGCCAAGAAAGCTGCCGAAGCCAAGAAGGCCATGGAAGACGCCGAGGCGCAGGCGCAGCACGACGGTGGCGTGGAAGCGGTCAAGGACGAAGGCGATAAAAAGGAATAATTTGAAATTCGTCGCAAGGGCGCAGCCTTAAGGCTGCGCCCTTTCTTTTTTCTCCCCACTCGTACATGTCCGACTGCGTCTCCCGCTGGTAATCTTGCCGCCTCTTCCGCCAACTCCATAAACTTACTTTAATGGCCTTCACCAAGACTCAGATTGGCATTGCTGTCGGAGCTGCAAGCCTGCTGGTGCTGGTGTTTCTCGGCTACCTGTGGTGGCTGAATGGCCAGGGGCCGGTGCTGGCGCGGTCGGAGGATCACGATCCGCTGACGGGCCTGCCGGTCAGCATCAAGATGAATCCGCTGCGCGACCGCTCGACCGAGAAATCCGCCAACAAGTTTCTCCGCGAACTGCGCGACGGCCATTGCGACGATCTGCTCTCCAAGTGGGAGCACGATTACCACAAGAAATACGCAAAATACATCTGCGCTTCCGAGACCCAGCACCCGCTGCTCTCCTGGGATCTGGTGGAGTGGGAGGAGCGCCCCCCTCTGATCATCCTGCACTATCGCGGCGAGCGCGAAAACAACGCCGGCCAGGCCGGAACATACAAAGGGCTCCTCACGGTGACAACCGAGAACCGCGGCGGCGGCTGGGTTGTGACCAAGTACGACGCGATGTACTAGCCGGTCGTTAGGCGTTGGTCGCTAGTCGTTAGCAAAATCATTCTGCTTTTCTTCCTTCGATGCTTCCGGGTCTCTGATAAAACTACTTCATGTCGGCAGATTCTCCCGAGTCTCCACCCTCTGCAGCACGCAACATCTACGCGTTCGGAGCCACATCGTTCCTGAACGACACGGCCAGCGAGATGGCGTACTGGGTGCTGCCGGCATTTCTTGTGTCACTGGGCGCGGGTCCGGCGCAGTTGGGACTGATCGAGGGACTCGCCGAGAGCGTCGCATCATTCGCCAAACTTTTCTCTGGATATCTCACCGACCGCATCGACCGCCGCAAGCCGTTGGTGGTGGCGGGATACTTCGTCGCCAACGCCGTAAAACCGCTGCTGGCCGTAGTAACGGCGTGGTGGCACATTCTGCTGATCCGTTTCAGCGACCGCCTTGCCAAAGGTGTGCGCGGCGCGCCGCGCGATGTGATGGTGGCGGAGTCAGTTCCGAAACAGCGGCTGGGTGCGGCCTACGGGCTGATCCAGTCGATGGATTCCGCCGGCGCCATTGTCGGCCCGCTGGCTGCCCTTCTGCTGCTCGCGCGTTGCGGAATTCGTGGGGTCTTTCTGGCGGCGGCTGTGCCCGGGGCACTCACCGTGTTGGTTGCGATATTCGGAGTGCGCGAAACACGAAATCCCCACCCTTCGGCAAGCTCAGGGCAGGCTTTCTCGCAAAAGACGCGAGAAATGGGGCACCCGAGCCTGTCGAGCAACGCCGCCCCCGTTCCGAGGGGCTCTTTGCCAGGGTCATTTTACTTTGTGCTGGTCGCGGTAACTATTTTTTCTCTGGGCAATTCCAGCGACATGTTTCTTGTGATGCGCGCGCAAAACGTGGGCATTCCGGTGGCAATGGCGCCGCTGCTTGGGCTGGTCTTCAACATCACGTATACCCTCGGCTCCTGGCCCGCGGGATGGTTCAGCGATCGCTTCTCGCGTCGATGGATTGCGGCAGCGGGCTATCTAATTTTCGCCGGAACATACGTTGTCTTTGGCCGCGCGCCCTCGACCTTGGCGATCTGGATTACCATGGCCATCTACGGCCTGTACTATGCCCTGACTCAGCCCGTGCTGAAAGCCCTGGTCGTCGAGTCGGTGAAGCAGGAAGTACGTGGCCGTGCGCTGGGTGTCTTTGCCTTTGTCACCAGCGTGGCCACGCTGGCCGCCAGCCTGATTACCGGAGAACTCTGGAAACACTACGGGGCCGGAATGCCGTTCTATTTTTCAGCGGGGCTGGCCGTGGTTTCAGCATTGCTGCTGGTGATCAAACCGCAGTGATTTTGATCAGTCATCTTTTATTTGTATTGTCGTCCTGAGCGAAGTGTCCGTCCGCGATAGCGGACGAACACGCAGTCGAAGAGCCTGCCCTGAGCTTGCCGAGGGATCCCTTTACCCACTCGGTCCGCGGATGGAATAGGGATTCTTCGACTGCGATGGCTGGTCCGCCTTCAGCGGACCAGCCCTCTCCGCTCAGAATGACATGGGCCGAGAATTTCTCTTTTCACCCCACTCCTCCGCGGCGTCATTTATCCTTTCCTACACCGTCTCTCATGCCCACCAGCAAGCCCAAGTCGCTGTGGAAGGCCGACGACCAGGCCGCGCGGCTGGCCGAACTGACCGCGCGTTCCGACGAACCTGCAAAAGATAATCCTCTCAGAAGAGATGTTCGTTCGCTCGGAGCAGTGCTCGGGCAAGTGCTGGTCGAGCAATCGGGAAGGGAGGTATTCGAATCAGTCGAGGAGTTGCGACGATTGCTGATCGAACATCGCGAGACGGCACGAAAGAGTCCGGCGCAAGCTTCCGCGCCGGACTTGATGCTCAAGGCGCAGGAACTCGTCTCGGGGATGGACCTGTCGCGCGCTTATCAGGTAACGAAAGCGTTTGCGACATATTTCGAGCTGACAAACCTCGCCGAGACCAATCACCGCAAGCGCCGCCGCCGTGCCGGAAAGTTGGACCGCGAGAGTCCACCGCTGCCGGGATCATTTCGTGGAACGCTTGTGCGCATGAAAGACGCCGGGCTTTCCGCCGAAGATGCCGTCGCCGCTCTTCGCCAGATCGCGATCACTCCGGTATTCACCGCGCATCCCACTGAGGTTGCCCGCCAGACCATCCTGCTCAAGCGCCGCCGCATCGCGCTGGAACTAGAACGGCTCGATCGGCTCCCGCTCACTGCGGAAAAAGCGGAGGACTGCGAGAACAGCATCCGCGCCGAAGTGACGTCACTCTGGCAGACCGACGAAGTCCGACTGGCCAAGCCCGCGGTCGATGACGAAATCCGCATGGGGCTGCGCTATTTCCGGCTGTCCCTGTTCGATGCGCTACCAAAGATATATGCCGAGGTCGCGGAATCGTTCCGCGAAGTGTACGGGATCGAACTCGACGAAGCCACGCTGCCCAACTTGGTGCAGTTCGGGTCCTGGATCGGCGGCGACCGCGACGGCAATCCGCTGGTGAAGCCGGACTGCATTCGCGACGCGCTCGAACTCGCGCGCAATCTGATTCTGCGCGAATACCTCAACGACGTGGAATCTCTCAGCGACCGCCTCAGTTCCTCGCAGCGGCAAGCCGCTGCTTCGGCGGAGATGCTCACGCGCCTCAAGCACTACGAGCGCACGATTCCGGGCGTGCACCTGGCCTGGGGACCGAACAACACGACGGAGAGCTATCGCCGCTTTTGCTCGTACATCTTTCACAAGCTCCAGCAAACTCGCGAAGCCGTAGACGCTCCGGCGGCCTACCCCGATGCTGCCGAATTTGAGGCCGATCTGCTTCTGGTAAGCAACAGTCTGCAGTCCAATCGCGGCGAGCGCCTAGCCACGACTTGGGTCGATCCTCTCCTGCGCAAGCTGCGCACCTTCGGATTCCACCTGCACACGCTCGACATCCGCCAGCACGCCGGAGTGCACGCCCGGGCGATCGAGGAAATTGGACCGCACCCGGAACGCAGCACGAATTCCGCCGAGAGCAAAGAATTGCTCGATACCTTCCGCGCCATCGCGAAGGTAAAGCGGTCGTATCCCGCGCACTCAATTCGCCACTACATCATCAGCGGCGCCGAAACGGAGAAAGATGTGCTGGCCGTAATTCGCCTCGCCAAAATTGCCGGCGTGCAAGTGGCCGGAACGGCCGACGATCCCGGGCTGATGCCGGTGCCCCTGTTTGAATCGATCGAGTCGCTGCGCGCCGCGGGAAGTGTGATGCGCCGCCTGTGGAGCGATCGTGAATATCAGCCTCTACTCGATTCCTGGGGACGCTGGCAGGAAGTCATGCTGGGTTACTCCGACTCCAACAAAGACGGCGGCATGCTGACCAGCACCTGGGAACTCTACAAAGCGCATCGTGAACTGCATCGCGCAGCGCAAGAGAATGGCGTGAAGCTGCGCCTGTTTCACGGCCGAGGGGGGACGGTCGGCCGCGGCGGTGGGCCCACGCACGCCGCAATCCTGGCTCAACCACCGGGAAGTTTCTCCGGACAGATTCGCATTACCGAGCAGGGCGAGGTTCTCAACTGGAAGTATGCTGACCCGGTGCTCGCGGAGTGGAATCTGGAACTGATGATGGCCGCCAGCCTTGAAGCGCTGACGCGTCCTGGAAAAGAGCAATCGCAGTTTCCCTCCGCCTGGGAAGATGCGGTCGAGCAAATGTCGCTTGAGGCTTACCGGGTCTACCGCCGCGAAATCGCCGACAGTCCCGACGTACTGGAATACTTCGAGCAGGCGACTCCGGTGAACGAGCTGGATACGGCCCGCATCGGCTCGCGCCCTTCGCGCCGTACGAAAGGGCGTCGCCTCGAAGACCTGCGCGCCATCCCCTGGGTCTTCGGCTGGATGCAGAGCCGCCACGCCGTCCCCGCGTGGTTTGGCGTGGGCCATGCGCTTGAGCATTTCGCCAAGAGCGGTCCCGGGCACGAACAACTTCTGCGCCAGATCACGAAGAGCTTCCCGTTGTTTGCAGAACTCATCCGCAACGTCGAACTCGGCATGGCCAAGGCCGATCTCGGCATCGCCAGCGTTTATTCCGGCTTGGTAAAGAATGCGGCACTGAGGAAGAAAGTGTTCACGATGCTGGAGGAAGAATTCCTGCGCTCGCGGAAGATGATTCTTCGCGTCACCGGCCAGCGCGAACTGCTTGGACGTAACCGTGTGCTGGCGCGCTCCATCCGCCTGCGCAATCCCTACGTCGATCCCATGAGCCTGATTCAGGTAGAGCTGTTGCGGCGCAAGCAGCGCGGAGAGCAGAGTTCGGATCTGGAGTACCCGCTGGGGGCGACCATCAACGGCATCGCCGCCGGCCTGCACAATACCGGATAGGACAACAGTTTCAGATTGTTGATTTCAGATTGCAGATTGAAAACCGTTCACCGTTCATTGATACGATGGGATCGTCCTTAAATCTAAAATCTACAATCTGAAATGCCTTGCGCGCCCCTACTCCTTCGGCGCTTCTTTGTCAGGTATGGCAGCGGTCGCGACCGCCTTCTTCGGAGCGGGCCGCTTCGCCGCCTCGGCGCGCTTCCGCTCTTGATACCGGCGGTCATGAAACTGTTGATCGGACGATTGTTTCTTCATCTGTCTATCATGTCACAGTTTCGCGTCAATCGCGGTAGCAGATGAAATGAACGTTAGAAGAGAACCTTAAACTGCAGCACCGGATTCCTTACACTCAAGATACTTCGCGACGGCTTCTTGAAATCGAGGTCTGGCGTTCTGAAACTCCGTCTCCCAGCGTTCGTCAGCTTTGTTTATCCTGTCGATTTCCTCTTTGACCTTCGAGACGAGACCTAATCGGACCTCCGCTTTTATGACAAGCTCCTTACCCATTCGCCCCGATGGGTCGCAGTCGTGCTTTATGCGATTGCAAGTGGTGCATGCGGGAACCAAATTATCAACGCTCCATCCCCTCTCCGGATAGGTGCAACTAGGGAGCAAATGATCAATAGTTGCGGTCTTTGAAATGCCATAGGTGTCAAGCAGGAAGGTTGGGCAATAAGCGCAACACCCGCCGTCTCGAATAAATGCTTGGACTGCGTTAAGATGCCAGCCCTCTCTGAAATAAAGTGCAGCCTTCCTGAGGTCCCTCGCAATTGCTTCCAGCTCTTTTTCACATGACATAACGCCTCCTTTGGAAAGAAGAATCCAACGGCTACGCTGCAACGATACGATTGGTGGGCACGAAGGCAATCGGTTCATGGTATTCGCCAACGCGTGCTTCAAACATGGCGTCAATTTTCGGGCTAACCTCGCGCCCTGCTCTTCGTCTGTAGTATGTTGGTCGGGGCTGGCGTGCGTCGGTTCGACCCTGCCTACGGAACCAGCTTCTCCCCTTATGCGTATCTTCTACCGGTCTAGTTTGCCAATTTCAATCTCTATCCGCTCCCCAAAACGAGGATCTATGTCCATCTCCCGGTTTATGGCTGTGCTTCTGTGTTCTGTCTTCTCTGTCCAGGTTCTGTCCACCCCGGTTCTGTTTGCCCAAATCCAGTCGGTCAAGGCGGTCCCGGCCAACTCCGCTCTTGCCGGCAGCGCTGCCGCCGCTGAAGCCGCCGCGCCCAAGCTCGAGCACTTCGATCCCCACCTGGTCGACAAGTCCCTCGACCCCTGCAACGATTTTTACAAGTACGCCTGCAACAAGTGGATCACGTCCAATCCCATCCCGGCCGATCAGGTGTATTGGACCAGCGGCAGCAACCTGCAGTTGTGGAACGAAAACCTGCTACGCGAAGCCTTGGAAGCCGCAACCTCCAATGCCTCCCGCGATGCCGTCCACCAGAAGATCGGCGACTACTACGCTGCCTGTATGGACGAAAGCGGCATCGAGGCCGCAGGCTTGAAGCCCCTGCAACCGGAACTGGATCGCATCTCCGCAATGAAATCCAAGAAGGATCTCACGCTCGAAATCGCCCGCCTGCACCATATTTTTCCCGGCGCATGGCTGGGCGGCGACAACGAGAGCAGCGCGCCCTTCTTCGGCCTCAACGGGCAGCAGGATTACGACAATGCGACAATCGTCGTCGCCCAGTTTGACCAGGCCGGCCTGAGCCTGCCCAACCGCGACTACTACATCAAGACCGATGACAAGTCGAAGGAACTTCTCAAGAAATATCACGCTCATATCCAGAAAATGTTCGTCCTCGCCGGAGAATCGGAAGCGCAGGCTGACGCCGACGCCAGCACGGTCATCGAAATCGAAACCGGCCTGGCGCAGGTGCAGATGGACAACGTCACCCGCCGCGACCCCAAGAACATCAATAACAAGATGACGCTGGCTCAGGTTCGCGAACTGGAACCGTCCATCGACTGGGACGCTTATCTCCAAGCGGTGAAGGCTCCGCCCAGCGAACACTACATCGTAACTGCGCCCAACTTTTTCCGCGGCGAAGAGAAACTGATCCAGGATCATCCGCTCGAGCACTGGAAGGCCTACCTGCACTGGCAGGCCATCCATCGCGCCGCTCCGACCTTGAACAAAGCACTCGACAATGAAAACTTCGATTTCTTCGCCCATACCTTAGCCGGCGCCGAAAAGCAGCGCCCGCGCTGGCGGCGTTGCGTGAATAATGCCGACCGCGATCTCGGCGACGCCCTCGGCCAGGCCTATGTCGACAAAGCGTTCCCGCCAGCCAGCCGCGACCGCACCATCCAGATGGTGCACGCGATCGAAGCAGCCTTGACCGATGATGTGCATAGCCTGGAATGGATGTCCCCGGCCACGAAAGAGCAAGCCATCGTCAAGCTGAAGGGAATCGAAGACAAGATAGGATATCCGAAGCACTGGCACGACTACACAAGCGTGACGATCGCGCGCGACAATTATCTGAACAACGTTGCTCAGGCAACGTCATTCGAGTTCGAACGCTGGATCGCCAAGATCGGCAAGCCCGTCGACCGCGGCGAGTGGACCATGACTCCTCCCACCATAAACGCCTATTACGATCCGCAGTTAAATACGATTAACTTCCCAGCCGGAATTCTGCAGCCACCCTACTTCGATCCCTCGCAGGATGACGCCGTCAACTTCGGCGCCATCGGCATGGTCATCGGGCACGAAATCATTCACGGATTCGACGATCAGGGCCGCAAGTTCGATGCGAAGGGCAACCTGCGCGACTGGTGGACCGCCGAAGACGGCAAGCAATATGACGAACGCGGCAAGTGCATCTCCGACGAGTACACGCAGGACGTCCCCGACGCCGGCCCCGGCGTCAAACAGAACGGACTGCTCACGCAAGGCGAAGACACCGCCGACAACGGCGGCAACCGCCTGGCCCTGAATGCGCTCGAAGCCTCGCTCAAGCAGCAAGGCAAGACGCTTGAGGACAAAGGCCCAGATGGCTGGACCTACCGCCAGCGCTTCTTCCTGTCGAACGCGTACTCCTGGTGCGCCAACGTGCGTCCCGAGATCACGCGCCTGATCGTCACCACAGACCCGCATTCCATGCCGGTCTTCCGCATCGACAATGTGCTGTCGAACATGCCGGAATTCCAGCAGGCCTTCGGCTGCAAAGCCGGCCAGAAAATGGTCCGAGCCAACGCCTGCCGCGTCTGGTAGGCCCGTGTCATGCTGAGCGAAGAACGAGCCGCGCGGTAAGCGCGGCTTGTTCGCAGTCGAAGCATCCCTACCCCCGATTTGCTCTTTGCTGGAAGCTGGCAAGTCGCAAATAGCTGTATGCCCCAAACATACGAAAGCCCCGGTCATCAGCCGGGGCTTTCGATTTGAACTGGAACGCCGTCTGCGAAACATCATCAGCATAATTCCGGCGCCAGCCAAGTCAACGCACGATAGGGATGCTTCGACTCCACCGTGAGGATCTCTTCGCGATCCTCACGGCTTCGCTCAGCTTGACAAGCTATCGGTTGATATCATCCTTCGCCTGCAACCGCTTCGCATACCCTTCCAGCGCAGTCTTGTTGGCATCCGGTGCACCAACCATGGAAAGCTTCAGCTCCTTCACTGCATTGTCGAAATCCCCCTGCGCGCTGTACACCCGGGCCATCCCCAAGTGCGAAGTCCAGAAGTCGGGAAACTTCTTGGCATTGGAACGGAAGATCACAAGCGCTTCATCCTGCTTCTTTTCTCCCTGCAGCCCGCGCGCGTAGACGTAAAGCTGGAGCGCATTCGCCATACTCAGCGCCTTGTTGCGCGCAACCTCCGCATCCTGCTTGCGCCCCATCGCATCCAGAATGTGCGACTTGTTCAGCTCATTGTCGTAACGATCCTCGGCCTGGATCGACTGGTCTTCGTACTTCAGCGCCTCGTCGAGATTGATCTTGTTGGCCAGGAAGTATCCGGCCGCGTCGTCCCACCCTTCCCAGTAATATTGGTTAAGCCCATGCAGTTGCCGGTGAATGCTGGCGGTCACAAGATCATTCACATTGACCTGCACTTTGAACGGCACCGCGACTTTATCCCATCGCATGGTCACGACCGCGGAGTCGGCCTTCAGATCGTCGAAGTCATAAGCCAGCGCATCGTGCGCCTCCGCCGCCTGCGGCTTCACGTTCACCCGCAGCGCGTCTTCTTCCTGCTTGTAGGTGAACGCACCCCAATCCTTCGAATTCTTGGAAAAGATCACGGCCCACTGAGTCTCGCCCGGGATCATATGCAGCCCATACGTCCCCTTGTCCAGCGCCTGACCTTCAACCGTGACCGGATCGCTGAACGTTATGGTCGTATTCTCGTTCGCACCCGCGCGCCACACCTGCCCATAAGGCGCCAGCTTGCCCCAGATCTGGCGTCCATTTGCCAGCGGCCGGTGATAGTTGACGGTGATGTCGGTAATCCCGATGCGCTGCGAGACTACCGCATGCTGACTCTGCCGCGGCAGATCGAGCATTAGGGTTTCGCCCGTGGCAGTTTGCGCAGGACTAAAACTAGGCAGTAACAAAACACCGAGAGACAAGGCAAGCAGACGAACTCTGTGCATGTGAAAGCTCCTTTTTCCTGCCGGAATCGGCAGTCGATGGATCAGAACCTGAATTTGGGATTGAACACAAACTATCGCAACG
>Ga0209839_10001455_pt1 | contig 12100 bp, 14 predicted proteins | sample OrgsoiDNA2013050_FD_185800 | JGI IMG/M metagenome (GOLD analysis project Ga0209839, IMG submission 185800) | Permafrost soil microbial communities from the Arctic, to analyse light accelerated degradation of dissolved organic matter (DOM) -... | ecosystem: Environmental > Terrestrial > Soil >... | reverse complement strand
CCGCGACGGCGAAGCGGTCCGCGTTGCCGCCTACTCCGGGCTCCGCCTGGGAGAGCTCCTGGCGTTGCGCTGGCGGGACGTCGACTGGAGCGGCTCGGCCCTCACCATTAGCCGGTCGCTCTCCTCCGGCGTCGAGGGGACGACCAAGACGGGCCACGTCCGGCGCGTGCCGATGGCCGACCAGGCCGCGGCCGCACTTGATCGGCTCTCACAGCGAGAGGATTTCACCTCGCCCGACGACTACGTCTTCTGCAACGCCCTGGGCCGGCCGCTGGACGGCTCGGCCCTGCGCCGCCGCTACAAGCGGGCACGCGACGCGGCCGGCCTGCGCCCGCTGCGCTGGCATGACCTTCGCCACACGTTCGGGTCGCTGCTCGTCGCCGGCGGGGTCGACCTGGTCAGCATTAAGGACGCGATGGGACATTCGCAGCTGACGACCACGAGCCGGTACCTCCACGCCCGGCCGGCAACGGAGCGGGCCGCGGCCTTCACCGCTGCCTTCTCGTCGAGCCCGTCTGGCGGCTCGACGGTCGAAGACGGGTTCTCAACGCGTTGAAGCCGCCACAGTCGTCGCCTCATGGGATCCCCGTGGCGGACGGCACGCCAGCTCAGGGGTCAACCAGCCTATGAAGAGACATACGGACGACATCCCCACGAACCCTCCTCACAAGCGGAGTCGTCCGCTCCGTTGACGAACTGCCGGCCGACCCCTCGGCAAGCGCTGGCCCGGCACCGGCGCGGCCAGGGCGTGCTCCGTTGCCATCCTGATCGCACAAATCTAGATGTCGGATCACGAAAGTGATCGTTTGGTCAGCAGGCGGCGACACTGCCTCTGTGGCACAGGCTAGCCGACTACCCGCCTATACGGCTTGACGAATACTCGTCTACTCGGCTAGTCTCCTAGCCGTGCTATACGCAGTTCCACGCATATCTCAACCGCTCAAGGCACAGCTTCGCGACCTCGACGAGCTCCGCGCCGAGCTCGGTGGCGCCACGTCAGTGTCTGGACCGTGGCTCGGCCAGCTACGTCGGCAGGTCCGCGCCAGCTCGGTCGAGAGTTCGGTGTCTATCGAGGGGTTCGTCGTTGCGCCTGGCGAGGCGCCAGCGTTGGTCGCCGGCGAGGAGCCACCTGGGCCAGAGGACGAGAACCGGATGGCGGTCGCTTCGTACGCGCGTGCGATGGACCACGTCGGGGTGATGGCGATAGACCCCCACTTCCGCTGGCTCGACCGCGTGATTCTCGACCTTCACTTCGATGCATGCTTGTTCCAGCGCGACAAGCTCCCCGGTCTGTGGCGCAGCGGGCCAGTCTTTGTGACGAGCCCCGGTGGCGGCCCGCCCGCGTACGCGGGGCCGCCGGCGGAATCGGTGCCGGCGCTCATGGCCGAAACCGTCGACTGGCTGCAGAACGATGACCTCGATTCGCACGTTGCTGTCCGCGCCGCGATGGCTCATCTACACGTGGTGTCGATACACCCGTTCCGGGACGGAAACGGCCGGATCGCCAGAATCGCGCAGTCGCTGGTCCTGGCGCGCGAAGGACTCTTGGCGCCCGAGTTCAGCTCGATCGAGGAATACCTAGGACACCACACGGCTGACTACTACGCCGCACTTCAGCAAGTTCAGGGCGGCGGCTACCAACCCGAGCGCGATGCGTCTTCATGGGTGCGGTTTTGCGTCACGGCGCACATCGAACAGGCCAAGCAACGGCTCGCGTTGATCGCTGGTGCGGCTACACGTTGGGCAGCGCTCGAGCGGCTCGTCGAGTCGCGCCGTTGGCCGGCGCGGCTCGTAATTGCGCTCGAACACAGTCTGTTCGACGGCGTCGAACGCGCGGCCTACTCTGCCGAGGCTGATATCTCGCCAGCGACCGCCAGTCAGGACCTCAGGCGGCTTCTCGACGCGGGCCTCGTCGCGCAACAGGGGCGCACACGAAGCACGAGATATCTCGCCACCGAACAGCTTCGGCGCCAATCAGGCGAACCGGTCGACTGATCGCCCGAGTCCCTCGTCGCCCTTGCGCTCGTGAGGGCGCAAGGGTCGACGCTGACGAATGCGCTCGTCTGGTCTGACAACCGCCCGCGGACCGCTGCAAGGAGAGCTCAATTGACCTTTACTGGTAAAGTAAAGGTATGACGAGAATCTCGACCAAGAACCAGATCACGATCCCGGTCGCGGCACTCGCGGAAGTCGGGTTGCACGCCGGCGAGCGAGTCACGATCGAGCCGGCCGGCGACGGTGAGCTCCGGATCCGCCGCTCGACCGCGACCTTCCAGGATGCGTTTGGCGCGCTCACGGGCACATACCCCGTCGGCTATCTCGATCGGCTCGACGCCGAAGACGACCTCCGGTGAGACTGCTCCTCGATGCCGACGTCCTGATTGGGGCGCTCGACCGCAACGACCCACATCACGGTCGCGCCCGAACGCTGTTCACCCGGTGGCATGACGGCCAAGACGCTTGCGCCATCAGCGTCGTGAACCTGACCGAGGTACTGATCGCCCCATCAGCCGATGTCTCCAAGCTCGCCGCTGCCCGAGAGGCGATCGCCGCCCTCGGCGTCACCGTGCACCAGCCCAATGAGGCGATCGGGGTCGAAGCGGCGCGCCTCCGGCAACGGCATCCGATCAGTTTCCCCGACGCCTACTGCCTCGCAACGGCGAAACACACGCGTTCCACGCTCTCCTCCTTCGATCAGAAGATCCTGAAGGCAGCCAAGCGCGAAGGCGTCAAAGCCGCCTGAGCAGAAAACGCAGAAGCCGGGAGCCCGGCAAGCAGCGGTGCCGCTGCCCCGTGGGCTCACGTCCGGGTTCAATCCTACGATGCCGCGATGCTTCCCGAGACCGATCTGGCAAGGATCCGCGAGTCGTGCGAAGCTCGCGTGCCACCGGAGGCGCGCGAGCACGTCCGAGTTGAGTTTGAGTACGAACGGCAGGCCGTGAACATCATCGAGCGCCGACCGCCTTGGCGTGAGGACTACGGACCCGGCTGGTCACGCTTGCCGATCGCGCGGCTGCGATATGTCGCCTCAAAGCGTCTCTGGACCCTCTACTACCACCGCCACACCGGCCGCTGGGAGCGCTACCCACTGCTGGGGCCGTCGCGCCGAGTCGCTGACCTTCTCAGCGAGATCGCTGAAGATCCGATCTGCGTGTTCCGGGGCTAATCGCGCTTCAACACATCCAGCCACGATCGCTCTCACCTCGGGGCTGGCATTCGGTCAGCCATCGGTTCGGCGGGATGACGGCGTCAGGCGGCGAATGATGAGCAAGGCAAGCCAGGCGGTGCTCGGGCCACATGACGGTGACCATGCTTGCGATGCGTCGTGTCATATTCCCGATCGGGAACATCGCGGGTTCTGCCGACCGCGTTGCGCCCTAAGTTCCCGAACGGGAGCATTGAGGAGCGCGGCGTCCGCGAGGCGCTGTAATGTTCCCGGTCGGGATCATGACCTCGTCCGTTTCGGTGACCACACCCGGAGAGCTCGGAGCCGCATTCAAGGCCGCGAGGATTGCGCGCGGCCTGCGGCTCGAGGATCTCGCGCTCGCGGCCGGCGTCGGTCGCCGCTTCCTTGGGGAGCTTGAGCGAGGCAAGCCGACGGTGCGCCTCGCCGAGACGCTCCGGGTCGCCGAGGCACTCGGCGTCTCGATCACCGTCAGCGATCCGAATGCTTGAGGGCCTCGCTCCGCTGGTGGTGTGGTGCTTTGACCGGCAGGCGGGCGCGCTGACCCAAAGCGCGAACGGGATGGAGTTCGCCTACGCGGCGGAATGGGTGGCGGACGGGATGCCGCCGCTGTCGCAGTCGTTGCCGCTCGATGGCCGCTTCGACGCCGCGGCGGCCGCCGCGTTCTTCGGCGGCCTGCTCCCCGAGGGCGAGCCGCGGCGCCAGCTCGCCCGCCTCCTAGGCGTCAGCGAGAGCAACGACTACAGCATGCTCGCGATGATCGCGGGCGACACTGCCGGGGCGATCACACTGCTGCCGCAGGGTGAGCGGCCCGAGCCGGTCAGCGGAGATGTCGAGTGGCTCGACGACGCCGGCCTTGCCGAGCTCCTGACCGACCTGCCGTCGCGTCCGATGCACGTCGACGCGGACGGCGAGTACCGGCTGTCACTTGCGGGCGCTCAGGACAAGCTCCCCGTCGTCGTGGACGGCAGCGGGCGAATCGGTCTCACGCGCGGCCAGACGCCATCGACGCACATCATCAAGACGCCGATCGAGCGGCTCGATCACACCGTCGTCAACGAGGCGTTCTGCCCAATGGTCGGGCGGCAGCTTGGCGCCGACGTCGTCAACGCGTCGGCGCAGCGAGTGGCCGGGCAAGAGTTCCTCCTGGTCCGGCGCTACGACCGGCGCGAATTCGCTGACGGGATCGTGCGTCTTCACCAGGAGGACTTCTGCCAGGCGCTCGGAGTCCCGACGGCGCGCAAGTACCAAGCCGAGGGCGGGCCGTCGCTGGCCGACTGCTTCGCACTGGTCCGGCGCGCCACCGCCGTGCCTGCCCGGGAGGTGATCAAGCTTCTCGACGACGTCGCGTTGAACTTCCTGGTCGGCAACCACGACGCGCACGGCAAGAACTTCTCCCTGCTCTATCCCCCGGAGTCGGGACAGGCAGTGCTCGCGCCCGCCTATGACGTGCTGAGCACGTTTGCGTATCGCAGGACCCACAACTTGACGCGGAAGATGGCGATGAGCATCGGCGGCGAGTACCGCCCGGAGTACGTGCGCGCGCGGCACCTCGACCGCCTGTTCGACGAGGCCGGGCTCGGTGCCGCTGCTGCCCGCCGCCGCCTCCGCGGGATGGCGCGGGACGCGCCCGGCGCGGCGCGAAACGCGCGCGAGCAGCTGATCGATACGGGCTGGGATGCGCCGATCCTCGGGAGGATCGTCGAGCTGATCGACGAGCGGGCGCGGTGGCTGCTGGACCTCACCGCTGCGAAGGCGTAACCCCCCGGATCGTTCGTTTTTCCCAAGCCATCCTGTCCCCCTCTCCCCGCTTAGGAAAGGATCGAGCCTAAGCTTTCCGCACAGCGAAGACTGCGCACGTGCACGCGTGCGAAAGCTATTGTTACGATCCTTTCGTATGAAGGATGGTGCGAAAGGTTCCGAGACTTTCCGGTGGTCGGAGGAGCTGTGGAAACCCTCGACGCTTGCGCTCACGAGTGTCCCCAAACGCGCGCGTCGCGCTGCGCGGATCAGGGCGTATGTGCCGGCCGGACTGGCCGAACGATCGTTCTCACTCGACGCCGAGGCTGTGCAGGCGGTGATCGATGCGCAGGACGCCGTCCGCGAGGCGCAGCAGCACGCCGACGCTGTGGGGGTCAACACGGTCGCCCAGCAGCTGCTGCGCTCGGAGGCGATCGCGTCAAGCCAAATTGAGGGCATCGATGTGCCGGGACACCGGGCGCTCGCCAAAGCGGCGGCCAGCAATCAGCACAAGCTTGGCGCACAGCTCGTGCTGGCGAACATCGACGCCGTTCGCTGGGTGTACGACTGGGCCGCGTCGAGCGGCGATCCCTTCTCGCCTGTGGTGATCTGTGAGATCCACCGCAGGCTCGCGACCGCCGATCGCCATCTCTCCGCGCACGCCGTGCAGATCAGGACTCGCCAGAACTGGATTGGCCGCGATCCCTACACGCCCGTTGGAGCGGACTTCATTCCCCCACCCGCGCGCGAGGTCCAAAGTCTGCTGCAGGACTTGTGCGCATACGCCAACCGCGACGACGTCGCGCCCGTGATCCAGGCGGCGACAGTGCACGCCCAGTTCGAGACGATCCATCCGTTCGCTGACGGCAACGGGCGCGTCGGCCGCTCGCTGATCGGCGCGGTCCTTGCGCGCCGTCAGATCTGCCGGGACGTCATCCCACCGGTCAGCCTCGTGCTCTCGCGCGACCGCGCCGCGTACATCAACGCGCTGACGACCTGGCGCTTCGAGACCGACGGCTACCGCCAGTGGATCGCCGAGCTCGCCACAGCGTGCGAGGCGGCAGCGCTGGCGTCAACCCGGCTCGCCGGCCAGGTCTCTGATCTCCAAGATCGCTGGCGCGAGGCGGCAGGACACCCCAGGCGCGACTCGGCCGCCGCTGCCATCATCGACGCGCTCCCCGCCTACCCCATACTCGACGCCGGCTCGGCGGCCGCCCTCACGGGCCGCAGCGCGGTCGCCGCGCGGCAAGCGCTCAACAACCTCACCGACAGCGGCGTACTCGAACAGGTGAGCGTCGGCAAACGCAACCGGATGTGGGAAAGCGTCGGACTGTTCTCGCTCATCGACGAGATGGAACGCGAGCTCAGCGCGGGACTATGCGGCCCGGCCGGAACCCAATAACGACGCTGACAACTTGGACCGCGCCGGTCTCGTCCACCAGCGAGCGCTCAGCTTGGCGGGGCTGGGGCGAGCTTGGCCTTGTCGAGCATCGCGATCAGTGACGGCCGGCGCCGGTGCCGTTCTCGCAATGCGCCCAGACGCGCCTCGAACGCATCGACCTCGCCGCCGCCCGCGGCTGCGTCGCGCGCCCGTTTGAGCAGCCGCACCGCGGCGGCATACGCCCGCCGGTCGGCGGTCTCGAGCACGCTGTCGATCAGCCGCCAGTACACGGGCAGGGCCTGCGCCGGATGGGTCTTCTGCCGAGTCTCGGCCAGCCGCAGCCACGCGTGCTCCCCGATGTCGAGGTCTGGCAGCGCCATTGCGGCCTGCCACGCGAGCTCGGCCTCGCTGTCGTCGAGCAACGCGTCGACCAACCCGGGTGGGTTGCGGTCCCGCAATACGCGACGCGCCGCCTCGTTCTCCATCGGCCAGACGTGGATGGCCTCAGCCGCGGTACGAAGCTGCCGATAGCTGGTGCTCGTCGGCGTCCGCTCGTGCTGCGCGCGACGCAGCGCGAGCGCCTCCACCTGCTCTCCGCGTCGCGCGTATGCCGCGCAGGCGAGGTCATACAGCTGATCGGTCTGCCGGCCCGTGGTCTGCTCGATCCCTCGCCGCGCCCACGCGACCGCTTCCTCGTCTCGGCCGAGCTCGACCATCGCCTCGGCAACCCGGATGAACTGATGCGGTCGCGAGAGATCGCCTCCGAGCAGAGCGACGATCGCGCCGCTGTCACCGTCGAGCACGGCGAGCCGCTCACGCGCGTACCTGGCAGCGAACCCGTCCTGATCGCCCTGCGCGGCCAGCAACGAGCGGAACTCCGCCAGCCCGACCTCGCCCAAAGCGGCGCGGTAGCGCACCGGATCGGCCTCGAAGAAGTCCTGATCGACGAAGCGAAACCGGATCATCCACCGCGCGAGCTTCACTGGATCGGCAACGCCGGCATCGCACGCCGTCGCGTGGACGTTCAGCAGATCCCGCGCGAGATCGCCGACCATTCCCGACGAGTCGTCCGCCTTCGTCTGGATCACCCTCCCCACATGCGCGATCCCACGCTCGAGCAGCTCCACCAGCTCCCGGGACGGGCCGGCGCGTACCGCTGCGTCGAGCTCGGTCACCACCGGTCGCGCCGCACGCGCCCACTCCACGCTCTCCCGGTAGCCGAGGAAACGGCGCGTCCGCAGCCCGCGATCGACCTCGGTGCGCAGCGCACGGAGATCGCCGCTCGAGCGCGCCGCGGTCAACCGCAGTCGCCGCTCGACATCCTCGTGCCACTCAGCGGCCCACGTCAAGACGTCGCGCAGCTCGCCCGCCGAGAGCTGCTCCACAACCCGGTCCAGGCCGACCTCCGCCTCAGACCGCGCCTTACGCGGCGTCACAACGGCTCATCCGTTGAGAGCAGTCGGCACGTCGTCGACCAAGCGATGGACATTGTCCAGGGCCACCACGGCAACACTCTGTCAGACGCGCGGCCGATCCACGAACGAGAGACTGCAAGAAGGTGTGACACCATGGTGTCATGGCGAAGAACCTGACGGTGCGGCTTGACGACGATCTCGCCGCAGACACCGAGGCGCTCGCGCGGGCCGAGGGCAAGAGCCTGAACGAGACCGGCAAACTCGCGCTCAGTGAGGCGGTCAAACGGCGCCGTAGCGACCCTGCGTTCACCGATCACTTGCGACGGATCATCGAGCAGGACCGCGAGCTGCTTGAGCGGCTCGCGCAGTGACCGTCGCTTACATCGAGTCGTCGACCCCTCAGTCTCGATCGGTGCTCGTCAGCACCGGCGGAATCCAGCACACGTGGCCCACGAATCCGCCACGCCCATTCGGCAGATCCACCACGCCTTCCCCGCAGATCCACCACGCTGTTCCCGTCGACAGGAGCGCCGAGATCGAGGCAGCCGCCAACTGGCAGCTTCCTCGCTCGGCGATATCAGCCGGTCTCACGCGGCCCTCGGGGGCTTGCTTGGGAGGTCGAGGTCGACGGTGCGATCAGGGAAGACCGCTCGGAGCTCGAGGTGCCCGCCGAGCGCCGTGACGTAGTCGGCGATCGTGCCCAGTCGGGGGTTGGGCTCGTGCTCGACGTGTGAGACGTTGCGCTGGCTGACCTGGAGCGCCTCGGCCAGCTCGGTCTGGGTGAGGTCTAAGGACTGGCGGAGCTCGGCGAGCATCGCCCGCTTGTGCTCCTCGACCCGGGCGCGGCGCTCAGGATCGGCGTCGATCTTGTCAGCCAGCTGGCTGAACGGCTTGGTCTCAGGCATCTGATACTCCCGTGGCCACGTGGGCCTTCCTGCGACTGGTCGGTCGCGCGTTTCGGGCCATGTGGCCTCCTGTCCATCGGCCGGTGCTCACTCCAACAATCCCTCGTCGCGCAGCTGCGCGAGGTGCTCGTCGTAGAGCTGCTCGGCCACAGGGATCATCTTGAGGTACCAGTCGCTCCAGGACCCGGTCTTATCGCCGCCGAGCAGCAGGATGGCCACTCGACGAGGGTCGAAGACGAACAACACCCCGAGATGACCTCCGCGGGCGCGCACACACACGCGCTCCTGGTCATCTTCAGAGAGCTGATCCCACCAGACCTCGAACTGGTCAGCGAACTCGATCTGCCACGACACCGGAGATATATACATCAAACCGGCTAGCCGTCAAGACTTCTTCGTGGCGGGGCCAGGGCTCTCCTTGTCACGGCTTCGGCGGACCACTGCGCGTGACCGACGGGCGGTCAAGGGAGCCGCGTCAGCGGCCGCCGAAGGCGGGGCCGAAGGGCCGACCTTGACGGGCCGGCGGCACGCGCGACAATCGCGCCGAGTTTGTGACAGGGCGCCCCTGTGTGGCGACGCCAGCCGGGCGGCGCCTTGGTCAGGTCGGTCGGCGTGGCCAGCGGCGCGGGGCGTCTGCGGGCGAAGCGGTGGGCGCCTCGGGTGGCCGCGAGGGCGCGGGAGCCGATAGCGGGTCGGCCTCGGGCGAGTGCTCCGGTTCGGGCCCGGGCTCGGTATCCGCGAGGTAGGCGTGCAGCTGCTCACGACCGGTGAGCGGGGTCGCCTCGAGCCAGCGGTCGTCGAAGTCCTCGACGAGGCGATCGAACAGCCCGCCGTCGGCCTGACGGCGGAGATGGATGATCGGTGGCGACGCCCCGGCGGAGCCGATGCGTGTGAGCAAGAGGAGCATCCCGTCGTCGGCGCGGAAGAGGACGTGGTCCTCGCCTACGCGCGAGGCGCGGACCTCGATCGCGTCGACGCCGAGCAGCGGTTCGACCCGTTCGTCTGGGTCCTCGGCGATGAAACGGATCCGGCATCCGTTGGCCGCGCTTGTGCGGAGCAGCTCGACGAGGCCGGGCCGGGATCCGAGGTAGGGGATGACGATCTCGATCTGTTCGACCGCTGCGCGGAGGAGCTCGGCGGCATCCGGTACGGCGGGGTCGGTGGAATGCGCATACCCCGCGATCGCGTCGCCGGTCGCGTGTGTTGCCAGCTCGCCCGCTCCGGTCGCGGTCGGAGCGGGGACGGCGTTGGGCCAGAGCGCGTGTTCGGTCGTGTCGAGCGCGCCGGCCACCCTGGTGCGATGCCGCGGGTATGGGGTGCGGCCGGCGAGCCAGCGCCGCACGGTCTTGACATCGACCTGGACGATGTCGGCGAACTCCTCGAGTGTGAGCCCCGCGCGCGTGATCGCGGTCCTGAGGTGCTCGTTCTCCAACCCTCTCCCCTTTCCGAAAGTGCGAATTTCCAGGGGTTGAGTGTAGATGTCCGAAGTTGTCCCAGGACGTCTTCGGGGACGTCCCGAGATGTCCTTGCGCCGTCCCGGACGAGCCTGCATGGTGATGAGCATGCTCACGGCGACCCCGCAGATGGCCGGCTCGCGCGACCAGGGTGGTCGCGTGGCGCTGACCCGGGATGAGGTGATGACCGCCTCCGAGGTCGCTGAGCTTCTGCACCTTCCGGTCTCGACCGTCTATTACCTCGCGCGCCGCGGCGAGCTGCCGGCGAGTCGGCTCGGGCGGGCGTGGCGGTTCCTGCGTCCGCGGATCGAGCGGTTGCTGGAGGAGTAGCCGCCGGTGGGGATGCTGACAATGAGTCCTGTGGACAGGCCGGACGTGTGGGGACCGTCGCATCAGACCGAGCCGCGCCGCCGGTGGATCGCACGGCCACCGGTGCAGGTCGGCGCTCTGGGTGTAGGGGTCCTGATCGCGAGTGCGATTCACTTTCGCGCGACCGGCGTCGCGATCGCGCTGATCCTCGTGCTCCTCGCGATCGGCGTGATTGACGCGATCATCACGTCTCACGCCCGGCCCCGTGCACCACGGACGCCGTCGATCCCGGCTGACGCGGACCCCTTGCGTGCGATCCGCACGCTCGCCGCGCGCGCCGGTGGCGGTGTGTGGCTCGGTGCTGGCGAGGATGGGCAGTGGAGGTTCGCGCGGCCGGAGCGGGCGGTGCTGCTGCTCGGCCCGCCGCGGTCGGGTAAGACCAGCGGCGTGATCATCCCGGCGGTGCTCGCCCACCAGGGTCCGGTGGTCGTGACGTCCACCAAGCCGGATGTCGCCCGCGCGACCGCACGGGCCAGGGCGCGCGACGCGCGGGTGTGGATGTTCGACCCGACCGGCGCGAGCAGCCCTCCGGCGGGGCTCGAGCAGCTGCGGTGGTCGCCGGTCACCAGCGCGCTCACGTGGGACGGGGCGGTCGTGATCGCCAGGGCGATGACCGTGAACGTCGGGGTCGGGACGACCGACCGGTCGCACTGGACCAATCGCGCGCAGGCGCTGCTCGCACCCTTCTTGCACGCCGCAGCCGTGCACGGCAGGGAGATGGAGACGGTCGTTGATTGGGTGATGCGTCACGAGCTCGACGAGCCGGGGATGCTGTTGGAGGACGAGCGGTCGAGCCGGTTGGCGTTCGGGTCGCTGGTCGGGCTGCTGAACACGGAGGACCGCGAGCGGTCTTCGATCTTCTCCGCCGCCGCGGACGCGCTCCAGGCATACACGAGCGAGAGCGCGCTGGCCACCGCGAGCGACCCGAACTTCGACCCGGCCGCGTTCATCGCGAGCGGCGACACCGTCTACATCTATGCGCCCGCTGAGGAGCAGGCCGCGGTCGCACCGGTCGTCTGTGGCCTCCTGGCCGAGGTCCGCCGCGCGACGTACCGGGCGCACGCCGCCGGCCAGCTTCCCGGCCGGGTGTTGTTTGCGCTCGATGAGGTCGCGAACATCGCGCCGCTCCAGGAGTTGCCGCAGATCGCGTCCGAGGGTGGCGGTCAGGGCCTCACCCTCCTGGCCGCGCTTCAGGATCTCTCGCAGGCGCGCGCCCGGTGGGGCAAGGCCGCGGACGGGTTCCTGACGCTGTTCGGCACCAAGCTGCTGCTTCCTGGGATCGCCGACACGACCACGCTGGAGGCGGTGTCGACGATGCTCGGCGAGTACGACCGGCAGGTCATCTCGCGCACCAGCGACGCGAGCCTGTTCAGCGACCCAGGCAAGAAGAGCCGGACGGTCTCGACGCAGCGCACTCGCGTCCTCTCCCCCGGCGAGATCGCCGGAATCCCCGCCGGCCGCGGACTGCACCTCGACGGCACCCAGTGGGAGCTCCTCACGCTCACCGCCGCGCACCGCGACGAGCCGTGGCGGACGCTTACCACCCCGGCCGGTTCATGATCACGCCCGAGCCCATGTTGCAGACCAGGCTTCGGCGTTTCTCGGGAGGGACGTCTTGGGACGAGTTGGGACGTCTTGCCACCAGCACTCCC
>Ga0209839_10001454_pt1 | contig 12103 bp, 7 predicted proteins | sample OrgsoiDNA2013050_FD_185800 | JGI IMG/M metagenome (GOLD analysis project Ga0209839, IMG submission 185800) | Permafrost soil microbial communities from the Arctic, to analyse light accelerated degradation of dissolved organic matter (DOM) -... | ecosystem: Environmental > Terrestrial > Soil >... | reverse complement strand
TCGATAAGAGGAGTCTACGTCACAAACCACGTCACAATGAGCTGCGAGTGCAGTGAGGAGTGACGGTAAGTGATTGAAAGAATGGAGCCGACGAGCGGACTTGAACCGCTGACCTGCCGATTACGAATCGGCTGCTCTACCAACTGAGCTACGTCGGCCTGCCATCGATTCTAAATGGCAGGCCGAAAAGCGTAAAGCATTGGCGGCCGCATGATCACCGTTTCGCGCGAACGTGAACGGTGAGAATTTAGAATCGCACCGTGATCCCGACGAATGGTGGGGACTTATGCCGCCGGCACGCCCACCAGCGCTTCGTACTCCCGCTCCGAATCCCGCGGCAGCAGAACCCACATCGTGTAAATGCCCAGCGCGGTTCCAAACGGAATGTTGACAAACATCGAGATGAAGGCCAGCACCAGCGTGACGATTCGCGCCGAGCGTTCATGCTGCAACAGGCCCCATCCGGCATAGAACCCGATCGCCGCTTTGGCCAACAACAGAATTGCGATCACGCTGAGCAGCGGCCTCAGGAATGACGTCTGCGCTTCGGGTGCTCCCAGTTCGCGCATGTGTGCGAACAGAGTGTTGGCCAGCACATAGAGGATCGCGGCGCCAATCGTATTGAACGCCGAGAACGCCAGCCACAGAATTCCGAGCAGCCGCACGTGCTCCTGCACACGCCCCGGAGCCGGCTGCATCAACGACACCGGTCCGACGATCTGTTTGCCGCAGCGGGCGCAAAACGATTGCCCCGGCTGCACTGCAGTGCCGCATCCATCGCAGAACATGGAGTCCTCCTAAAACGAATCCTCAAACTCTGGCCCCGAGACGCTCAACAGATGGTACGTAGAAAAATCAAAACAGTTCCAGCGGCGAACGCACTGATCGCCGCAAAAACATCGCCATCGCAACAAATCGGACAAATCTTACTCTCATTCACAGAAATGAAAGCGCAAAAACGAAGAAGCCGCCCGGCAACTGGGCGGCCTCTTCTTTCAAGGGAGAATAGTTCCAACGGAGGCAAAGCCGTCAAAACTTTCTGAGGAAATCTTATGAGCCTAAAAACAGGGGTGTCAAGCGATTTTTGCGAAATAAATGTCTTTGTTTTCAGTTACTTACAAAATCAATCAATACTATCGCGGAGTGTTTCAAATTGAGACAATCGCCTCTGCAAAACTCCGTAACGCGATATTTCTAAAGACACTTACGCTGCCTTTGTAGCCTTCAAGCGGGGTTTTGCGGCGCCCCGTGACTCCCATCCGGGCTGGTTGGGGAGGCCCCTCGAACCGCCGTCTCCGTGAGTCGCAGCGAGATGAATTCCATCTGTTCCGGTCGATCAAAGACTCTATCGGGGAAGTACCGCTTCATAAGAATGCGAATTCCGCCGAACGCCACCCCTGCCACAATCGCCAGTCCCCCTAGAATCGCGCACAGGATCACAATGTTGAGAACCAGCATGTACAGGTCTTTGACCTGCGCATTTTCTGTCGGGGTATTCCAGGTAACGTTGGCTTCCCAGTTGACGCTGCTCAACAGAGATTTCGCATCACGGGTCGACGTCGGCCCGGACGCGATCGCGATAATCGTTCCCGTACGCTTGAGGCAAACTTCGCCGACACACACGATGGTGGAAACACCTTCCTGCGGTTTCGCCTGACTTTGCGCGGAATGCGCCGCCGCGATACGCTGATAGTGTGCCGCGGCCAGTTGCGGCGTCGGGTAGGAAATCAGCATCAGCGTCGCTTCTCCGCTGTCGGTGCTGTAGCGACCCAGCGACACTTCGGAACTGGCATCGAAATCCACGAGTTCGGCGGGAACCGGCGCGGAAAGCGCCGCCAGCGCCGCCGGTCCCATCACGTACTTCCGCGTGTTGTCGATCAAACCGCGTCGAGGCATGTACTGAATAAATCCCGGCAGATTGCCCGCAGATCCATTCAGCCGCGGCAGTTCGCCCGCCAACTCGCGCAACTCCGCCGCCGACATTCCATTCGGCTGGCTGAACACCGCATCGACAAGAACATGCCCGCGGTAGAACAGCACACGCTGACTCAGAGACGCGCCCTGATCGCCAACACTCTCCCCGTGCATCTCGGGCTGCAGATAGAACGTGTAGGCGCCGAACGCTCCGGATGCGTCGGCAAAGCGAGCGGCCCGAATCTTCAGCGTGCGTCCATCCTCGCGCGTGTACGTGGACGACTCCAAATCCGTAAACCGATACTCTTTGAAAACCGCGGCATTGGTCGGATCCGCCGCTGCAGGATCGGTGCTAGTCTTGGCAGCGCCCTGCATCTCCCATCCACCAAAAGTTTTGGGCAGAATCGGAGGCGCCTGGGTCGATGTCTGCGCTGCAGGAGGGTTCGCCGCAAAGGCCGCGCCCAGCAATCCGAATAGCCCGGCGATACCAACAAAACGGGAAAGGCTCATGAATGCCCCGGAAGAAAGAGAGTCCGCTTCCACAATTAGACCACAGCGACGCCCCAAAAGTTTCCTCTGAACCCTGGCGTACACAATTTCGACACCGGGTGCCCCATATCTCGCGTTCTTTGCGAGATGTGGGGACTTCGAAGTTGGCTCCGGCCCTAACCCCTTGATCCGCCTCAGCTTGAGTCTGGTTACCTTCGTGCCCCCACCCGCCCATCGGGGCCATTCCTCGCCCATTTGAGCCATTCACAATATTCCCGGCACAGGGCAAACTAGTTCTGGGTGAGAAATGCAACCGAGCAGTGATTCATCGAACCAGCGCCGCGGGAAGCGCACTAAGGCTGTTCTTCCCGTAAAAGTGAAGGGCAACGACAGCACCGGCAAGCCGTTCGAGGAACTGGTTCACACCCTGGACGTGACCACCACCGGCGTACGTTTAGGCTCGGTGCGGCACGAGTTGAATGTGCTCGACGAAGTCACCGTCTTCTACCGCACCCGCAAGATTCAGTTTCGCGTGGTGTGGACGAAGAAGATGAAAGGCACGTCAGAATTTCAGATTGGGCTGCAGGCGGTAACGCAGGATCGCGAAGCCTGGGGCATGAGCTTCGAACCCCAGAGCCAGCCAGTCTCGCAGGCAACGGCGTCGCAAGCTACGGGCGCAGCGTAAGAGTAGTACGCAGGTAGAAATGGAGAAGTATATGAACATTTCATTCCGCAATCAGGTATTGAAGAGTCTTTGGTCCGACGAGCAAGGTCAGGACATCGCCGAATACTCGGTCATGCTTGCCGTGATCCTCGTTATCGTCGTCGGCACCATCCGCTTGATCGGCTCCAACGCCGGCAACGTCTTCTCGCAGGTCGGCAGCTCGCTGCAATAGGCCGAGAACCTCCGGTTGGCCAGACGCGCGGCAGACCTGGCCGTCTTCCCTTCATAACTTCCGCCCGATTCCTTCTCGTTCCGAGAGCACGCGCCGGGTACTGCCCGCACTGTAGTTCTCTGTCTGTGGACCCGTGTAGGCTCGATGGCGGCCTCCCACTTCACAACCCGGAACCATCGCGGAGAGCATAGACAACCCCTTCTCACAAAGCAGCAACCAAGTTGCCGGGTCGAATCCGCTCTCGACCAATCTGAGTTCAGAGAGCCTCCTGTGGCCGCACGATCCCACCTCACATGAGGAGACTCCCGATTTCAGTTCCTGCGAAAAGGGTGCCGTATGCGCAATTCCCGGCCGATCCTGGCCTCTCTCGTTTTCCTGCTCCTCACCAGCCTCCTTTATTCCCAGGTCAACAGGCAGCCGCGCGGCGCGCAGCCCGTTAAATCCTATGGCGACATTCCTCTCGCGTTTGAGTCGAACGTTGGACAAGCGCCTGCGGGCATCGATTTTCTCTCGCACAGCGCCGGAGCAATCGTGGAACTCGCCGGCCCCCGCGCCATCTTCACCCTTTCTCAGCAAAATGCGCCATCTCCGCACAGCATTACATTCCAGTGGATGGCCGCGGGCGGCACGGCGAAGGTTGCGGGTGAGAATGAACTCTCCGGCCGCACGAACTACCTCGTAGGCGATCAGAGCCACTGGCTGCGCGGCATCAAAAACTATGGCCGCGTCCGTTACACCTCGATCTATCCTGACGTGGACCTCGTCTACTACGGCAACCAGCGCAAGCTGGAGTACGACTTGGAATTGGCCCCGCATGCCGACGCTTCGAAGATCAAGCTCGCCGTCCAAGGCGCGGACCAATTGATCCCTCAAACGGACGGAAGCCTGATTATCCGGACCGAGGCTGGCGATCTGGCGTGGGAGAAGCCGGTCGCGTATCAGATGAAGGACGGAAAGCGTACCGAAGTAAAAGTCGCCTACCGCCTGGGCACGGAGAAAGACACTGAAACGCTTGCCTTCGATCTCGGACCCTACGATCACACGCGCGCTCTGACCATCGATCCAACGTTGCAATACGCCGCCGTCATCGGCCCGACCGAGTTCGGACAGTACACCGCCGCCGACAGCAGCGGCAGCGCTTACATTCTGACGTATACCATCAGTCCCGAGTATCCCACCACCTCCGGCTCCTACATGCCGACGAGCCAATTCAGCTGGCTGCCGCCGTCGTTGTACACGGGTCCCAACCACCCGCTGCTGGCGATCTCAAAATTCAGTCCCGATGGGTCCACCCTGGTCTATTCGACCTATCTCGGCGGATCCCAGTTCGTCTGCGGAGATGGCAATGCTTCGCCGCCTATAGGAAACCGCGCCGCCGGAATCACGGTCGACTCCAGCGGAAATGCCATTGTTACCGGATTTACGGACGATACGAATTTCCCCGTCACCGCGAACGCCATCCAGAAAACCAACAAGAATTGCAGCGTTGCTCAGGACGTCATCGTATCGAAGTTGAGCGCCGACGGCTCCAGCCTGCTGTACTCGACTTACCTGGGAAGCAGCGGGAATGACGCTGCCAGCGGTGTCGCCGTCGACCAGAACAACAACATTTATGTTGGCGGCCTGGCGCAGAACAGCGATTTCGAAGCCACCAAGAATCTGTCGAGCTGCACCGGGATCTGCGACGACATATTCGTCACCAAGATCAATGCCGACGGCACTCTTGGCTACTCGCTGCTTTTCGGTGGGCAGGATAGCGGAATGAACATGCCCCACCTGAACGCCATCGCCGTGGACCAGAGCGGAAACGCCTATATCGCTGGCTACACCTACGTTCCTCTCCCGGTCGTGAACGCGCTTGAGCCCACTCTGCACAGCGGGTCCGGCAACGAAGGGTTCGTTGGAGAAGTCAATGCTGCCGGCACCGGCTTCAATTTTCTTACCTATCTCGGCGGCAGTACTGCCTCGGATGCAAGCGGCATCGCCATCGACGGAAGCGGCAATATTTATGCCGCCGGCTGGACATTAGACAGCGATTTCCCCACCGCCAACGCCTACCAGTCCCAGAACAAGTCCGGTTCAGGCTTCTCGGGATTTCTCACCAAATATTCTCCCGGAGGCCGCAGCTACGTCTACTCCACTTATCTCGGTGGCTCGAAGAATTCGCAGCTAATCGGCGTCGCGGTCGGTCCGGATCAGAAGGCCTTCCTCGCGGGAAATACTTCGGCTGGCGATTTTCCCGTCACACCCGACGCATTCATGTCGGCCAATGCTTCCAACCGCTACTTATCAACCTTCACCGCCTTCAATCCAGCAGGCACCTCGCTTTTCTACTCGACCTACCTCGGAGGAACAGCCTCCAACGGTGCGGCGACCCAAGCGGAATCGATCGCTGCAACTCCCGATGGCCAATCCGCATTCCTAGTGGGCTACAACTTTAACGGCTTCAATGTTCTGGATTTCCCGGTAACCCCTGGAGCCTACGACAATCCGCACAACGGCGATCCCTCCAACAACATCGGCCACAATGAGGTCTCGGACACATTCATCGCCCACTTCTGCATGAATTGCGCATCACCTGCGAGTATCACGATCACCTCTCCCCTCGATGGCGCGGTCGTGACAAATCCCGTGCATTTCCTGGTGAGCGCGTACGACCCCAACGGAGTCGCCGCGTTACAGATCTATGCCGTCCCCGGCAAGGTCGCCTACCAGACCACATCGAGCAACATTGATACCAATCTCACCCTCGCCCCCGGAAACTACGCGGTCGTCGTGCAGGAGTGGAGCAATTCTGGGGCGTTCTTGAAAAAGACCGTTCACATCACCGTGCAGAATGCCGCGCCGACGGTAAGGATCGGCTCGCCAGTCGCCGGGACCACCGTTGCCGATCCCGTCCATGTAATGGCCTCGGCCAAGGTGAACGGAATCGGCACCATCGTCCATTACCGCGTTTACTCGGGGTCAGGCGTGGCGGTCTATGACGTCGACGGCAAAACGCTAAATGCCTATATCCATCTGCCTCCGGGCCCCGTCAACCTGACGGTCGTAGCCTGGGACTCCTCCGGCGCTGGCGGCGCGGCCAGTACCAATGTCACCGTAAACAGCGGCTCCGGCGGCGCGCAGGTCGTAATCACTTCACCGGCGAACTACACCACTGTCAGTTCCCCGGTGACTTTCACCGCCACCGCCGCCGCTTCCTGCGGCGCCGGCATCTATGCGATTCAGGTCTATACCGACCCGGGAGTCCTGGCCTACACCACCTACTCCTCGAGCGTGAACACGGCCATCAACGTGTCCTCCGGTTACCACTTCGGCGCCGTGCAAGCCTGGGACAACTGCGGCGGCACATTCACCACCCCAGTCCAGTTTCAAGTGCAGTAAGCACAATAAACAAGATCGGATGCCCCACCCTTGTCGTGTTCTTCGCGACAGGGTGGGGATTTTGATTTTCTAGCCCGTCTCCAAGACATGAACCATACCGCCGGGTGCCCCATTTCTCGCGCGGTCCTTGCGCGAGAAGTGGGATTTCGGCAGCGTGAAGTCGAATGATTCTTGATTCTGTGCGGTCTCAAGCAAGAAAATGAAACGCCGCCCGCATTCGGATACCGATTGGAGATAACCACACTGAGAAGGGAGGACTTCAAATAGGCCAGGTAAATTTATGAAATTTTAAAGAAGGGCTCGCGGTTTATCACCGGAACCCTCATAAACGCCAAAGCAACGGGATCAAGTAGCGTTTAATCGTGCATCCTGTATTCGCGCTAGCCGCGCCAACGAGAATATCCCCAGCCCCCGCCGCCGAGCACAAACAGCACTACAAGAACAATCAATACGGTTTCCATGTTGTACCTCACTTGTAAGAGGAAGCTGGACTGACCTTTGTAACGGCCATCTCATTTCTTCACTACAGCTCATGGTATAAGTGGCAGAGACGTATGTCTGAGCACATTGGACCACTTTAAGCGCTCGATTCGTCGTACCGCGCATCATCCTGGATTGTGGGGCAGGCTGACGCTGTGATTCGTCGGGCGTTTCCGCTCCTACTCTTTCGTGCCGACATCTGCCCCATCTCGATGGATGCGATTGCTGTTGAGGTCACTTGGACCGGGCCTAATCACCGGCGCCGCCGACGATGACCCATCCGGCATTGCCACATATTCTGTTGCGGGTGCTCAGCTCGGAACCAAGCTTCTCTGGACCGCCCTTCTGACATGGCCCCTGATGGCCGCGGTTCAAATGATGTGTGCCCGCATCGGCAAGGTGACGGGACAAGGCTTGGCTGCGAATTTCAGGCTACGATTTCCACGTTGGTTGTTACTCGGGGTTGTCACGGCCCTGCTTGCGGCCAACACGATTAATATCGGAGCGGACATCTCTGGCATGGCGGATGCGGCGGAAATGCTGTCGGGGGTCAACTCACACTGGTTTGTAGTGGTTTTTGCGCTCCTGATTTCGTGGGCAACGGTCCGGCTCCGCTATAAACAGATAGCAAATGTTCTGAAGTGGCTTGTGTTGGTGCTCTTCGCCTACCCGATAACCGCCTTTGTGGCCGGAGCGGACTGGAGCGGAGTGGCTCGCGCGACCTTCATACCGTCGATGCCACACACTAGAGATGAATGGTCGGTGCTGGTGGCGATTCTCGGCACCACGATCAGTCCGTATTTATTTTTCTGGCAGGCGAGTGAGGAGGTTGAAGAGGAGAAGTCGGCAGGTCAGAGTACGCTCGCTCAACGGAGAGGAGCAACACCCCAGGAACTTGAACTGAGGAACATTGATGTCGGCGTGGGTGCGTTTTTCTCGAACCTGGTCATGTTCTTCATCATCCTGACCACCGCCATTACCCTCAACCGCCACGGCATTACCCACATCGAGACGACTCGCCAGGCCGCCGAAGCCCTCCGGCCCCTTGCCGGCAAATTCGCTGCAACTTTGTTTACCGTGGGCATCGTCGGTGTCGGTTTTCTCGCCATCCCGACGCTGGCGGGATCGACGGCATACGCATTCGCGGAAACGCTGGGGTGGCGCCAGGGCCTGGACAAGGATTTGAAAAAGGCACGCGCGTTTTACGCCCTCAGTCTGCTCTCAACCGGAGTGGGCGTCGGGCTGGACTTCGTTGGCATCAACCCTGTGAAGGCACTCTACTGGACGGCGGTCATCAACGGATTGTTAGCCCCCTTCCTTCTCGTCGCAATCCTGGTTATCGCATCGGACAAGAAACTGATGCAGGGCCAACCAAGCTCACGCCTGGGATGGACCGTCGTGGCGATCACGACGGTGGCAATGTTCGCCGCGGGCGTGGCCATGTTTGTCGTGTAGCCTGCCGATCTTGCTGCAGTAGACCCCAAGCTCATCCCAAGTGGGTGAGGCGGTCGATCTATACGGCCCTACTGTCCCGCCAGCCGATCCATCTTGCTCGCGACTTTTACTCCGCTCAACCCGTTCACATACTTCGCAATCCCGCGGTAGAGCGACTCGGCGATGCGCTGGCGATACTCGCTGGTCTCCAGCCGGTGCTCGTCCGTAGGATTGCTGACGAACGAAATCTCCGCCAGGATTGACGGCATATTCGCCCCGATCAGCACGATGAACGGAGCCTTCTTCACCCCGCGATTGCGGATCGCAGGGCTCTTGGCCGCCAGCCCGCTGTGCAGCGACTCCTGCACATCTCCAGCAAACTCGCGCGACTCTTCGATCTTTTCTTTCAGCGCGATCTTCTTCACCAGATCCTGCAGCTCATAAATTGACTTTTCCGAAACCGCATTCTCGCGTGCAGCCACTTCCAGCGCTTCCGGTGACGACGTGAAATTCAGATAGTAGGTCTCTACGCCCCGCGCGTCCTCGTCGCTGCTCGAATTCGCATGCACCGAGACGAATAAATCGGCACGCTGCTGATTCGCAATAGCCGTGCGCGTTTCGAGCGGAATGAATGTATCGTCCTTGCGCGTGTAAACCACTTCCGCGCCCAGCCGCGTCTCCAGCAACTTGCCCAGGCGGCGTCCGACTTCGAGCACAAGATCTTTTTCCTGCAAGCCATTGGGACCGATCGTCCCCGTATCGTGCCCGCCGTGGCCGGGATCGATCACGATCTTCCCGATCTTTAGCCCCAACGCCCGGATCAGCGACCGGTCGCCGCTGGCCGTAGGCTTGGCCTCACGAACATCGTCGCGAAAATCTGCGTGAGAGTCGAGGTCCGCTTTCGCCGCGGAACCCGGGCGCGACTTTGCCCGCAGATGGCCCGCCGGCGTTGCATCGGAGCCAGCGACGTCGGAGGAATCGGAATCCGTCTCGGCCTTGTGCGCCGCCGATCGCGCATGCGACTTCGAGCCCGCATCCGCAGCCTTCGCCGGAGGATCATCGTCATCCGCCGGGATGACAACTTTCTTAACCGTCGTCATTACCGCCTTCTTCTCAACCCCGCCTTTCTTCGATGAGTCGACGCTCGATGTGTCTGACTTGGATGAATCCGGCTGAGGCGAGTCCGGCTGCGACGCATCCGCCTTCGCGCTCGGTAAGTCCGCTTTCGGCGCCGCGTGAATCTCTTCCTTCTTGCTGACCGGCTCTCCCGCCAGCGCTTTCAGGTCCGCTTTCAACTCCGCCTTGGGAACCTTTGGCTTGGGAAGTTGCGGCCCCACAACCTGAGCCTTCTCAACCTCAGCCTTAGCCACCTCGGTCGCGCCGGCTTTCGGCGGCGCTTCCACGTCCGCGATCTCGCTGGCGGAATCCTTCGAAGGTTTCGCGTGCGCAGCTTTCCCGTCCTTGCCATGAATATCGATGATCAGCCGGTAAGGATTCGGCAGCAGAAACGCTTCGTAGTCGGAAAGATTGTCGACTTCCAGCACCACCCGCGTGCGCCCCGGCTGAAACTGCGCCACGCGAATCTTCTTCAGGAAGCCGTCGTCTACGTCAAAACTCTTGCCCACCAGCGTCGATGCCAGCTTGGTCCCACGCAGGTCGAAAAATATGCGGTCAGGATTGTCGATGCGCTGCGACCCAAACTTGATGTCGCTCTCCAGGTCGATGGCGACGCGGGTGTAGTCCGGTGTTGACCAGTGCCGGATTCCAGTCACGCGTGGCAACTTGCTCGGGTGCACCTCGGAGGTCTCCGCCGCGGCCGCTTCCGCCTTGCTGTCAGCTCTTGTCGCTTTGGAGTTGCCTTCAGACTCCGCGCCGGAATCATTCTTGCCCGCAGGACCCTTCGCAACCTCGCCCTTATCCGCTGTCTCTTTCCCAGCCTTCTTCTGCGCCCGACCCTGAGCCTTCTTCTCTGCCTCGGCCGCACGGTCCAACTCCGCGACTGCCTGCTGCGCGTCACCCACTAACCGGTTGTGCGGATAGCGATGCAGAAATTCCTGAAAAACAGCGCGCGCATGATCCGGATCGTTCAGGTCGTCCTTGTAGATTTCGCCCACGGTGAACAGCGCGTCGCAGCGATACTTGCTGCCGGGATATTCCTTGCGCAGAAATTTGTACTGCGCAATGGCCTCATTCAGAATCTTGTCGTCGTCAAAGCGCCGCCCCATCTCCACCAGAGTCTCTGCCACGGCAACGACGCTTGGATCGGCCTTGGACGAAGCAGGCGCGCCAAAATAGATGCTGCGGTAAGCATTGATAACGCGCTGGTAGTCGTGCCGGGATCGGTCGGCCGGAGGGCGTCCGTTGAGCGCCTCGCGCATGCGCTCGGCGGTGGCAAAGCGGTCGCGCGCCCAGGAGTCGGTGTGGCGCGTGTGGGCATGGGCCGGCATTCCAGGAAGGGCCGCCAGCAACAGCAGCGCTCCCCAGCGCATGCCGCGCTGGCTCATGGTCTTGATCAAATTCGTCGGTCTCTAACTGTCTCGATCCAACGTTGCTGTTGAACTGCCTAGGTACCTGAGAGAATTCTTAGTAAAACCTGCATAAACAGATGCCGCCAACCTAATCCGTGTTGCTGATGTAAAGCACGCCCCGCGCATCTCGTTGAACCCGAACAGGATCCCGCGCCGGGCCGGACGGTCCCAGATCGAATCCGCCGTAGTAAAGATTGGTAATCCGCCGAACATAATTCTGTGTCTCCGCAAACCGCGGGATGCCCGAACTCCGCGCCACCGCCCCCGAACCCGCGTTGTAGGCGGCCAGGGTCAAATTCACGTCGCCGCCGTAGCTTTCCAGAAGCTGCTTCAGGTGCCGCACGCCCGCATCCACGTTCTGCTCCGGGTCGAACGGATTCTTCACATTCAATGATCGCGCCGTTGAAGGCATGAGTTGCATCAGCCCCATCGCCCCCTTGCGCGAAACCGCGTTGGAATTGAAATTCGATTCCACCTTCACCACCGCCCGCACCAGGTTCGGATCCACATTATGCCGAGCCGCCGCCATCACGATCGACGCATCGACCTCGTCCGATGATGCTTGATGTCCGAGCGCATTGGCCGAAATAATCTTCGCATTGGCCGATCGCGCCGAGTCATGCCCAAAATATCCGCTAACTTCCGCCGCCGCCGACCGCGCCGCCTGCATGGACGCCGTGCCCGCGCCCGGCACCGGTTTCCAGCGATTTTCCTTGCTGCTCCAATACACCAGCGCCGACCGCTTCGGCTGCGGAGCCTGTACCGCATGAGCCCGCACCGGTTCCGACTCGTTCGTATAAATCTTGCGTCCGTGCTCGTCGGTGGTTGTGATCGTGGAGGCGATAGCCGCAGGGCTATCCCCCTCCGCCCACACGCGTGGCGGATTGCAAATTAAAGAGATGGAGGTCGCGATTGCCGTCGTGGCCGTCAGCATGATTGCGATTTTTCGCATTGCGATTTTTCGCATATCCGGGCGTT
>Ga0209839_10001453_pt1 | contig 12107 bp, 7 predicted proteins | sample OrgsoiDNA2013050_FD_185800 | JGI IMG/M metagenome (GOLD analysis project Ga0209839, IMG submission 185800) | Permafrost soil microbial communities from the Arctic, to analyse light accelerated degradation of dissolved organic matter (DOM) -... | ecosystem: Environmental > Terrestrial > Soil >... | reverse complement strand
CTGGACGACGGACTTTCTGGTCGTGCAGCGCATCCTGGCCGCGAAAGATATTCGTAGCGCGGAGATGGCTCCAATCATCGGCGCCGGATTCAAGATGCTCGTGCCGATCATCGTGATCCTCCCGGGATTGCTTGGCCTGGGTTTGCTCCCGATGCACTTGCTTCCGGAGTCACAGGCTGTGGCTACGCACGGCTATAGCTACAACGACGTTCTACCGCTCATGCTGGCGCGCTATTGCGGGCCGGGACTGCTCGGTTTGGGAATTACCGCGCTGATCGCGGGATTTATGTCAGGCATGGCGGGCAACGTTAGCGCCTTCACTACGGTCTGGACATATGACATCTATCGTCCGTTGATCAACAGCAAGGGCAGCGACCATCACTACGTGAACATGGGGCGCTGGACCACCGTAGTCGGTGTGCTCATCAGCGTGGGCACGGCGTACCTGGTGATGCGGTCGGCCAGCATCATGGACTACGTGCAGGCGCTGTTCAGCTTCTTCATCGCTCCACTGTTTGGCACGGTCGTGCTCGGCATGTTGTGGAAGCGGGCCACCGGAGCCGGCGGGTTCTGGGGACTGCTTTGCGGCACGGTCTCTTCGTTCAGTATGTGGCTCTGGGTAAAGATTGACCCGACGGCCCTCCGCTACGTCGCACTCTCGCCGGACGCCAAGGTGCTCGCGCAGGACATGTACCAGGCGCTGTGGTCGTTCCTGATTTGCGTAACCGTGACGGTCGCGGTGAGCCTGGCGGGAAAGCCGCGGCCTGACAGCGAGCTTGCGGGGCTGGTTTACGGGCAGACGGTGATCCCTTCGGTGGGAGACGTTCCGTGGTATCAGAAGCCGCTGTTCTGGGCGGCGATTGTGGCGATTGTGTTCTTTGTGCTGAATATTATTTTCTGGTAGGCGGGAACCTATGACAACAAGCAGGACGATCTCCATCTGGTTCTTCATCGGCATTTCGCTGCTGGTCAATGGCGTGCTGATTCTGGGCGCCGGGTTGTACGAATATTCGCATCCGCCCGCGCTGGAGGCGCAGGTGGTGCTCTTCCAATTGCACGCCAGTGTCTGGTGGGGCGGGCTGATGGCGCTGATCGGCGCCCTCTACTCGTGGCGATATGCGCCTTCGCGCTCCAGCTAGCGTCACGCCGTACCAAAATACGACACCAAAATAAAATTGAGCGGGAGAGAGAAGTTTATGTCGAGCAAGAAAATGACGATGGGCGTCATCATCGGGAACCGCGGCTTTTTCCCCAGCGAGTTGGCGAAGGCCGGGCGGGAAGAGATGATGCAGGCGCTGGCCAAGGCCGGCATGGATTGCGTAGTGCTTGGTCCCGAGGACAGTAAGCATGGCGCGGTCGAGACACACGATGAAGCCAAGCGCTGCGCAGCCTTGTTCCGCAAGAATAGCGACCGACTTGACGGCGTGATCGTGTCGCTGCCGAACTTCGGCGACGAGCGCGCCATTGCCGACACGATGCGACTGGCGAAGCTCAACGTTCCGGTGCTGGTGCAGGCGACGCCGGATGACGCGAAGAAGATGACGATCCTGCATCGCCGCGACAGCTTCTGCGGAAAGATGTCGGCGTGCAACAACCTGAAGCAGTATGGGATACCCTATTCGCTGACGCGCCTGCATACGGTCGCTCCGGACTCGGACGACTTCCAGAGGGATCTGGCATGGTTCGGCGCCGTCTGCCGCGTTTCGAACGGGATGCGGAATTTGCGGGTGGGTAGCATCGGCGCCCGGCCCACAGCGTTTAACACTGTGCGCTACAGCGAGAAGTTGCTTGAGGCGTCGGGGATTTCGACGGAGACTTTGGATTTGTCGGAAGTGTTCGGGCGCATCGCCAAGTTGAAAGACGATCACGCGGGAGTGCAAGGGAAACTCGCGGACATCAAGAAATATGTCACGACCAGCGGAGTGCCCGACGCGGCGCTAATCAAGATGGCGAAGCTCGGTTATGTCATCGACGACTGGATGACATCGACCGACCTGAGGATCAGCGCGGTGCAGTGCTGGACTTCGATGGAAGAATATTTTGGCGTGGTTCCCTGCACCATCATGAGCATGATGAGCAACAATCTGTTTCCGGCGGCCTGCGAAGTGGACGTGTGCGGAACGCTGAGCATGCATGCGCTGGCTCTGGCCTCGGAGACCCCGAGCGCGCTGCTCGACTGGAACAACAATTATGGAGACGACCCCGACAAGGCCGTCTGCTTCCATTGCAGCAACCTGCCGAAGCATTTCTTTCAGGACGTTCGCATGGATTTCCAGGAGATCATTGCCGGGACCGTAGGAAAAGAAAATACGTTCGGCACGGTGGTAGGGCGCGTGAAAGCTGGGGCGATGAGCTTTGCGCGCTTCTCGACTGACGACACAGCCGGAGTGATTCGCGGATACGTGGGCGAGGGAACGTTCACCGATGATTCGTTGAATACGTTCGGCGGTGTGGGTGTAGTGAAGATTGACGAATTGCAAAAGTTGCTGCACTACATCTGCGAGAACGGATTTGAGCATCACGTGGCGGCAAATTTCTCGACTACGGCTGCGGCGGTGCATGAGGCGGCGGTGCGCTATCTGGGATGGAAGATGCACTGGCACGGGAATTAGTGGCCTGCCTGCAGGACTCAAGGCTGGGTTCCTTTCTTCCGTAAGGCGCCTCGATTTGTTTCTTTCGGAAGCTGCGTGTTGCGACTAATGCGGGTTGACGCTCATCAGCATTTTTGGATCTATCACCCCGACGAATACGCGTGGATCGACGATTCCGTGTCGGTGCTGCGCCGCGATTTTCTTCCCCACGATCTGTCAGCCGAACTGGAACGCAACGGTTTCCATGGATCGGTGACAGTACAGGCGCGGCAAACGCTGGAGGAAACGCGCTGGCTTCTCGAATTGGCGGAACGTTCACCGTCGATTCTCGGGGTCGTGGGCTGGGTCGATCTCCGCTCGCCAGATGTGCGCTCTCAGCTGCGATCGTTCGGGCAAAATCCTAAGCTCGTAGGCATCCGCCATATTGTGCAGTCGGAGCCGGACGATCGATTCCTGCTGCAGCCGGACTTTCTGCGTGGGATTACCGCGTTGGAAGAGTTCGATCTGGCCTATGACATTCTCATTTATGCAAGCCATCTTCCAGTGGCAGCGGAGTTCGTGGAGATGTTCCCGCGCCAGCGTTTTGTGCTTGATCATCTGGCCAAGCCTTCGATCAAGAGCGGCGAAATCGATTTCTGGGCCGATGGAATTCGGCGGCTGGCGGCGTTTCCGAATGTTTTCGCCAAACTGTCCGGGCTGGTGACAGAGTCCGACTGGCAGTCGTGGACGCCGCAGCAGATCACTCCCTATCTTGACGTTGCCTTCGAATCGTTCGGTCCGAAACGGTTGATGATTGGTTCGGACTGGCCGGTGTGCCTGGCGGTCGCGCCGTATGCTCGGGCTATGGGTGTCGTGAAGGACTATATCCTCAAGCACAAGCCGGAATTATGCGACGATGTGCTCGGGGGGAATGCGACACGCTTCTGGCGACTGGGGAAGAGGTGAGGCCCAACTGCCGTCTCGCCGCCCTGTTGTTTACAATGGGCGTGTCCCACAAATGACCGCATTGATGCGTCGCCCAGTCCTCCAACTCGATCCCAGAGACAATGTTTTGATCGCGCTCGTTGACCTGAAGAGCGGAGAAAGGATTGAATTCTCCGTCCAGACTCACACTCTGACGACGAACGTTCCCGCCAAACATAAGTTCGCCATGCGAAGCCTCGCCGCTGGCGACGACATAATCATGTACGGCGTCCTCGTGGGCCGAGCGGTCAAACCAATCGCGGCCGGAGAGTTGCTAACGACGGGGAACATCCATCACGAGGCCGCGGATTTTCAGGAGCAATCTGGGGAGTTCCAATGGACGCCTCCCGATGTTTCACGGTGGAAGGACAGAACGTTTCTCGGGTATCGCAGGTCCGACGGGCAGGTCGGAACGCGGAATTATTGGCTGGTCGTGCCCCTCGTATTTTGCGAGAACAAGAATATTCAGGTTCTGAAGCAGGCGCTGGAAGAGGAACTAGGATTCGCGGCACCACAACTCTATCGTCAGCAGGTTGTGGAACTGGTGAAGTCGTATCGCGAAGGCACAGCTGCGGTTCACGATGTGGCCACCGCCCCTGCGCCCCGCACACGTTTGTTCGGAAACGTCGATGGCATTCGCTTTCTGCTGCATGAGGGTGGCTGCGGCGGAACGCGCGAAGATTCCAACAATCTCTGCGGCCTGATCGCAGGCTATATCCATCATCCCAATGTGGCCGGTGCAACGGTACTGAGTCTCGGCTGCCAGCACGCGCAGATCGGAATCCTTCGCGAAGAGATCCGCAAGCGAAATCCCAGCTTCAACAAGCCTCTGCACATTCTTGAGCAGCAGCGTAGCGGTTCGGAAGCGGCCATGATGTCGGAGGCAATCCGCCAGACTTTTCTCGGACTGGTGGAGGCGGACAAAGCGCGTCGTACGCCTGCTCCGCTTTCTTCTTTATGCGTGGGATTGAAATGCGGCGGCTCGGACGGATTCTCGGGTCTCTCGGCGAATCCTGCGATCGGACACACCGCCGATTTACTCGCTGCTTTGGGCGGGCGAACGATTCTCTCGGAGTTTCCCGAACTGTGCGGCGTGGAGCAGGAACTCATCAATCGCGGCAGGAGTAAAGACGTGGGGAATCGTTTCATTCATCTGATGAGAAATTATGCGGCACGCGCTGCGGCGGTGGGGTCCGCATTCGAGATGAATCCGTCGCCGGGAAATATGCGCGACGGGTTGCTGACGGACGCGATGAAATCGGCAGGAGCGGCGAAGAAGGGCGGAACGTCGCCGGTGACGGCAGTGCTCGACTATCCCGAGTATTCGACCGAGTCTGGATTGAACCTGCAGTGCACGCCGGGGAACGACGTGGAGTGTGTGACGGCTCAAGTCGGCGCCGGAGCCAGCGTCGTTTTATTTACGAGCGGGCTGGGTACTCCTACGGGCAATCCGATTGCTCCTGTGGTGAAACTCTCGACCAACTCGAACCTGGCGCAACGCATGTACGACATCATCGACATCGACACCGGAGCGGTCGTTGCCGGAAAGAAAACGATTCAGCAGATGGGCGAGGACGTTCTGCAACTAGTCGTTCAAGTGGCGAGTGGCGAGGTTCGGACTAAAGCGGAAGTGAAGGCGCAAGAAGATTTCATTCCGTGGAAGCGAGGGGTTTCGCTCTGAGCAATAGCGCCAGCAAAGGACAAGGGTTCCGGCTTGAGGGCAGAGTCGCTGCGATCACCGGCGGCGGAAGCGGAATTGGACAGGCAATCGCGTTGCGATTCGCGGCACACGGGGCGGTCGTCCGGGTGCTGGATGTGAACGAGTCAGCCGCAGCCGCGACCTGCCAGCGCATCGTGGCCGACGGCGGAGTCGCATCGTCACATCTCTGCGATGTCACCAATCAAGCCGACGTGAGAGCCACCTTCGACGAGTTGTTCGGTCTCGGTCGCGTTCACATTCTTGTCAACAACGCTGGCATCTCGCATATCGGAACCGTCGAGAGCACAACCGAGGCCGACTTTGACCGCGTGCTCCGCGTGAACGTTAAAGGGTTTTACAACTGCATGCACGTCGTGGCGGCACACATGAAAGGCGCCGGCGGGGGAGTGATTCTGAATATGGCATCGATTGCGGGTTCGGCGGGGCTTTCCGACCGCTTTGCGTATTCGATGAGCAAGGGCGCCGTCATCGCGATGACCTATTCGGTAGCGCGGGATTATCTCGCGCACAACATTCGCTGCAATTGCGTTTCGCCGGCGCGCGTGCATACGCCATTTGTCGACGACTATCTGCAGAAAAACTATCCCGGACACGAGCACGAGATGTTCGACAAGCTGGCCAAGTCGCAGCCGATCGGAAGAATGGCAGAGCCAGCGGAAGTCGCTTCGCTCGCCATGTTCTTGTGCTCGGATGAGGCTTCGTTCATCACGGGTGTGGATTATCCGCTCGACGGAGGCTTCGTCAACCTTCGAGGCTAGAGCATGGACCTGCAACTGAAAGCCAAGGTCGTGGTCATCACCGGAGGCGCCAAGGGAATCGGTGCCGCAATCGTGCGGACGTGCGCCGAGGAAGGCGCGGTCCCGGTGATCGTAGATCGCGATGGTCCGGCCGGCACAAAACTACAAAGCGAATTGCAAAATAGCGGTAGTGTTTGCGGACTCGTTACCGCCGATCTGGAAGTGCCCGAGAGATGTGCGGAATCCGTCGACCTCATTGCAGAACAGTTTGGAAGGATTGATGCGCTCGTTAATAACGCGGGGCGTAATGACAAGGTCGGACTGGAGCACGGCAGTCCGGCGGAATATGTCGCCTCATTGCGCCGCAATTTACTTCACTACTACGACATGGCGCATTACGCTTTGCCGCATCTGAAGCGTTCGAGGGGAGCAATCGTCAGCATTGGGTCCAAGACGGCGGTCACGGGGCAGGGAAGCACGTCCGGGTATGCATCCTCCAAGGGCGCAGTGATGGCGCTCACGCGGGAATGGGCGGTGGAGTTGTTGCCGTATGGCATTCGCGTGAATACAGTTCTTCCCGCTGAGGTGATGACGCCTCTCTATCGCCAGTGGCTCGACACGTTTCCGAATCCCGAAGAAAAACTGGAAACGATTCTCTCCAAGATTCCGCTGGATAAGCGAATGACGACGGCGGAGGAGATTGCCTCCACGGTCGTGTTCCTGATTTCGGGCAAGTCGAGTCACACTACGGGCCAGCACTTGTTTGTGGACGGGGGCTATGTTCACCTGGATCGCGCGCTGAGCTAAGAAATTGTTCCAAGTGAGGTCGAATGAACCGACGCTTCTGCCTGACCCTTGATTTGAAAGACGATCCCAAGCTGATCGCCAAATACAAGCGCTATCACGAGAACATCTGGCCCGAGATCACGCGGAGCATCAAGGACTCCGGCATTGAGGAGATGGAGATCTATCTGCTCGGGACGCGCATGTTCATGATCATGGAGGTCAACGAGGCTTTCTCATTCGAGGCCAAAGGCCATGCAGACCGGCTCAACCCGAAAGTGCAGGAGTGGGAGAAATTGATGGGTACTTTTCAACAGTTACTGCCGCAGACAAGGCCGGGTGAGAAATGGGTTCTGATGGAACGAGTGTTCAAACTCGAAGGCTAACCCCCGGAGTTGATCTGGGAATGAGGTCTACCGTACTTCGATCCGCACAGGAGGTACGACTACCTGTGATTCAGGATTGTAATAATCGTAGAGAAACGACGGAGCCGTCAGCGCGTTCATCCCATAGCGAGGCCGGAACGCGAACTCGAAATCTGTTCCGCCCGCCTTGGGCCATAGATAAACGACGATGCGGTCAGGGCGAACTTCATATTGGCTGATCTCCCAGTGGTCGCCCGTCATCTCGTACTCAAGTGATTCCCGATCGACCACCGCGCCTGGCGGCAAGCCGATCTCGGCCAGCAACATCCCGTATCCGCGGAAGCCGATCCGCTCGGCATGGACTTTGCAGTGAATTACTTCGTCGCGCTGGATGGTCGTTCGATCGTAGTTGACCCGCAGAGCGAGCGCATCCCTATCACCGGCGCGAATTCCAGATTTACTCTTCGCAGAAGGCTGATTCCACGGAATGTAATAGCGCGCAACGGTTTGAACCGACGCGGTTTGCGATTCACCGGCTCGTGGAATCGAAATGTGATTGTGCCCGGGTTTTAGGAACTTAGACAGGTCGATGAGTACCGGCCCGGCTACTTCGCGAGCGTCTGGCAACTTTGTGCTGTTAACTTTATCTCCATTGACGATGATCACTGCGGTGGATGAGGGGTTCGCTGCGCTGTGAGACTTGCCCTCGGGCTGTGCAAGTAGCAGAAAAGATTCGAGGACGTTGATCGTGGTCTGACCGGAATACCAGACTCCATATCCATCTTTGTGTTGGATGAGGAAGATCAGACCCGCTTCGGCCACTGTTTGATCGACGTCATGCTCGCGCGGATCGGCGGCGGCGTCCAGGGTCAGTGCCTGGACTGCGAGTGCCGTGGTCTCGAGACGCCCCGGTGTGCCCCAGCCATAGAAGAGGGTGTTGCTCTCAAGCGACCAGTAAGAATCGTCGCTTTCGTGATGGGCCATGGATATGAGTTTCACGCTCGCCGCACTGCCGAGCGATTTGTCGCCGCTCTGAAAGGCTGCCAAGGCGACCTGTGCGATCTCGTAAGGGTCGCTTGAGGTTGTCCACTGCTTCCGCAAAAACTCGAGAGCGCGATTCGTTCCCTCGTCGACAGGGAGCGCTCCAGCGCGGTTTGAAGCGGAGAGGGCGGCGGAAGGGGCGCTTTTCGCCAATGCCAGTGTGACGTATGCGGTCACGCCGAGGTCGCCCTTCTGCCATTCTTCGTGCCAGCTTCCGTTGGCGGCCTGTTGATGCAGCAGCCATTGGCGGGCAGATTCCACGGCGTCCGGATCGACTTCGACGAACTGGCTGGCGTCCGTCATAAAACGCAGTGCGTACGCGGTCAGCGCGAGACTGGGCTTATCCTGTGTCCAGACGGAAATTCCCCCGTCCGCGTGCCGGTAGGACAATAGGCGCGCGTATCCCAGACGCGCGAAATGGAGGGCAGCGCGAGATACCGCATCTTGTGGCTTTCCCGCTTGCTTGTAGAGGCGAAGCAGCATCACGTTCGGATAGGTGGAGGAGACGGTCTGCTCGCCGCATCCGTAGGGGCGTTCGAGCAGGTTGCGCGCACTCTCTAGCACATGCGCCATCAGGTTGGGATAGAGCTTGAGTTCGCCTTGGAGCGAACCAGGCATGGCGTGGTCGGGGATTTCGAGATCTAGACTTATGTCTTCACCGGTCTGACCTCCCATCAGACGGGAAGAAGTAACCGTACGCGGCTCGCCATCAGGATGAATGCGAAGAGGCTTTTCAACGGCGTCGCCGGTCTCGTGGTTGGCGGCGGTAACGCGCTGCTTCACGCTCCCAATCGCCCCAGTGACCCGGAACGGAAATACTGTTTTTTCCGAAGCACCCGCTGAGACGACAGATTCTTGAGTCGCGGGGCCCTTGAGTGAGAACCATGCTTCTGGCTTCATCTCAACTCGAAGCGTTTGTGCCTTCTCGAGATAATTGCGCAACACGACTGGCAATGAAAGTTCGTCGCCCTGGGTGAGGACCGATGGCGGGTCGTGCTCGATGAAAAACGGCTGGAAGGTTTTGACGCTGCTGTCGAGCAGGCCGACCTGCCCGTCGACGGTGGACGCGATCAACGATAGTTTCCAGTTGGTGATGCTGTCGGCAAATTTGAAATGAAGGCGCGAGTTGCCGCGGCGGTCCGTTTCCAGCATCGGCTCCCAAAGCAGAGTCTCGGGGAAGAATTCCCGCAGACGCGGGGTAGCGATGGGGCCACCGGAATCAGTGTGTGAACTGGGCTGGTAAACCGAAGAAACATCGGCTGAGTCTGTTTGCAAAGACGTCACAGCTTCCGCGCTAACTACCACGGTTTCCGTGACCGCACCGACCGACAGCCTCAGATTCAACTCGGTCGTGCTGAGGCTCTTCACCGGCACACGATTGACGACGGCGTTGCGAAAACCCATTAACGCCGCGGTGACGGTATAGAACCCAGTGGGAAGATTGCGCAGCAGGTAGCGGCCGACGGAATCGGATTCGGCCTCGAAAGAAACGTGTTCATAGAGTTGGGCCGTAACTTTAGCGTTTGCCACGATTGCGCCGGAGGAATCCGTTACCACGCCCGCAATCACCCCCGAACCGCCGCTAACGGGGACGGCTTCACCGGTCGGTGCAGGAGACAACATCGTGCTGTTCTGCCGGGCGATCTCGCGCGAGAAAACCGCCATCTCGAAGTCATCGGAGTTGTGCAGAATGCCGTCCTGTCCTGCACTGTTTAGGTGTATGAACGCAAGATCGGAAGTCTCAGGGTGAATGGTGGAGCGCGTCTGCTTTTCTCCCTGCACTTCGCTGTAATCCATCACCACACGATCGGCGTACCGGGCTTGCTTGTCGAAGACGAGGAATAGGTGTCGTCCCCAGGCATCGAGCAGGAGATCGCGCGAGATGTGTGCATCGTCAAGCACCTTGTAGAACTCGTTATCGTCCTGTGGGAATTTCTGGGTCGCCGCAAAATAACGCGCCAGGGCGGCATCGATCTTTACTGAAGCCTCGCCAAAGTAATCGCTGAAGTCGGTCCAGACCGGAAAATCATCGGAGGTCGGGTTGCTCTCGAATTTTCCGTCGGGGCCGCCGCTCATGACGGTGAGGGTGTAGCGGGAATTGCTGATGCCGAACTGCGGCAAGTACGGCTGGCCCCACGGATCGCGCAAGTTCTCCCACTGAATGCCGTTCTTCGACAGCTCGGTTCGTAACGTCTGGAAATCGCGGATATAGCCATCCGTACGAATGTGGTACTCCTGCATGATCTTCCTGATCGATTCGGCCGTGGGGAGGAAATACCAGCGGCTTACGGTCAGTGCCGTGAAGTCGTCTGCCGTGCCGGCCTTCTTATCGGGACCTGGGCTGACCAACTCCACCACCGCAAAGATCTGGCGGAATGAGAACTTGAGGGGAAACGGGGAACCCCAGGGATCAAGCACCTTGCTGAAGTCGATTCCCTGCCCGGCGAGCACGCGCCGAAATGATTCTTCGTCGTGCGGGTAGCTCCCGCCCTTCAAATAGGCATCATCGAGCACTTGCTTGATCGGCTCGACTTCGTCGTTGATCAGCTTGCTGAATTTTGTGCCCGCTCCGTCAGGATAGTCAGTGCCGCCGAAGACCAGCGGCTGGTCACTTCCGCGATTCATGAGGAGAACCTCAGCAGCCAATTGCAGGTCGCCGCTGAACGATTCCGACACATCCAGATGGTCAAGATCCGCGCGCTTGAGTCCGCCGAGTTCCGCCGGAGCATACCAGTATCCGCTGAAATAATCGGAGAAGCCGTAGCCGCCGCTCCGTCCGAACTCGGAGTCAGTCCGTGCGCGCTCTTCGACGGCCTGATCGAAGATGACGCTGCCCAGAGCGGCCTCGATCGGGGCGCCGCTGGCCTCGCGAACGTGCAAGTCGAGCGTGGCATCTTCTCCCGGACGATAGGTGGCGTGATCGAATTTCGCGGTCACTTTCAAAGCCGGGTCATGCGGGTAGATGACGGTACGCATCCCCATGGGAATGTCGTATTGATTTTCCGCATCCAGCGGCGAGTAGGCGGCGAGTGTGAGTTCGCCTTGAAACTCCGGCAAGTAGGGAACGACAACGTAGGCGTGACCGTTGCGCACATGCACCGTCTGCGACTGGAGGATGTGGCCGTCGCGGAGAATATCGAACAGGAGGTTGGCCTCCCTGCGGTTCGTGTAAATATCGACGTCGACCGGCTCATCGGGCCGGTAGAGTGCGTGACTGGTCATCATTTGAATGGTCAGGCGGTCGCCCAAGTCCCAAAAACCCTGAGTCTCGTGTCCGCGCAGGCCGTTGTGATCGGTGGCTTCGAGAACCACGCGAGCTGTGGGCCGTCCGTCCTGCGCCGGCGCCAGCGGGGGCAGGTTGAGGCCGCGTATTTTCGCCACGCCGTAGCGGTTGGTCTTGACCGTGCGCAGAAAGGCGCCCGGCTTGTTATCGTCGGGAGAACCGTTGTAGATCGCAACCTCGCATTGTGCAGGCGTGCCGTCTGCGTAGGAAGCGGAAATGTAAAACTCAAGCGGAAGCTGGCCGACTGAGTTTGTCGCTTCGACTACGTAAAGATGAATGGGATCACGGCTGATGCGTAGCCGGAAACTCCGCTGCTCCGTCTTTCCCGTCGATGAGTCTGTGAGGTATGCGGCATAGTCCAGATCGCGAAAGCGCCCATAGCCCTGTTGCAATTCTTCTTGCTGGTCCGACAGGCTGATGTTGGTGACGAACTTGCCAGCGGAGTCGGTGTCGCCCTTCCATTTCTGTTCTTCCTCCGTCTCCATGCGTTGCGTTTTGAAGTTCCAACGATGTTCGGTTTCGCGGGCGACCTTAACGTGGCCCTTTGTGACGGGCTTGCCGAAAAGATAGTCGGCGTTTACGGTGACTGTCGCATTTTGTCCGGGCAAGTAGTAGCCCCGATCG
>Ga0209839_10001451_pt1 | contig 12114 bp, 4 predicted proteins | sample OrgsoiDNA2013050_FD_185800 | JGI IMG/M metagenome (GOLD analysis project Ga0209839, IMG submission 185800) | Permafrost soil microbial communities from the Arctic, to analyse light accelerated degradation of dissolved organic matter (DOM) -... | ecosystem: Environmental > Terrestrial > Soil >... | reverse complement strand
CGCGCCAGAAGTGACGCCGTCTCGCCCGCGGCCTGAACCAAAGCATCCTGAGAAGGGTCGACCTCTTGCGGCAACAGTGGCACGCGCAACAATACCAGTCCAAGAGCGACCTTGGCCTGGGCTGGCGACTGATCCCCAAATGCCGAGGCCAGCATGGCGGACGCCTTCTCAAATTCACCATTGCGATTCAGTAGCAGGGCAAGGTGATATCTGGAAACGCGCGAAATTTCGGAATCATCGCCGGTTCCGAGTTCCTGCCCCTTTTGCAAGTGTGCCAGAGACTTCTCGTAGTCGCGGGTCTCCAACTCGCACAGGCCGAGAAAATTCCACGCTGGCCCGTTGGCAGGGTCGAGTTGCACGACTTTTTCGAGAGCCGGGATGGCGTCGGCGAAGCGGTCCGAATCGTATTGCAGAGTCCCGAGGTACCACCATCCCTCTTCCCAGTCCGAGCGGAGTTCCACAGCGCGCTGGTAGTCGCGAACCGCATCCTCGGTCTTGCCGGTTTCCCGCGCCGCAGTCGCCGATTTTTCGAGATCCTCAAAGCTGGGCTGGACGATGGCCTGCGGGCGGGCGGTCCCTATGGATATTGGGGACGTGAGTAAAGTGAGAATCAACGGCAGAAGAAGATGTCGTGCGGGCCGCGTATTCAGCATGACCCGAACGCCAGCGGAAACATTGGCCCAGTGCAGAAATGCGGACACAGAATAAAATATTACTCCTGCTGACCGTTTTCCTGATGATGGTTTTCGGGAACGGCGAAGTCGGCGCAAGCGCCTCATGTTTTGCACTGTTCCCTTCGTCTAGGCATAATGCGGAGGATGAGTAACGGAAGCTCGCTCCGACACGCAATGCTGTTCTCTCGACGTCGCTTCCTGCAAAATCTCTCGCTCCTTGCCGGTTGCTGGCCATTTGTAAAAGTCCCGCTGTTGAAAGGTTCTTCTCCCGCTCTCTCGTACGCTTTCGAAGAGATCCCACCGTCGAGCAGCGGTATCAGGTGGGTGCACACAGCGGGCAAGTCTCCGGAAAAGTACTTGCCGGAAACGAGCGGGGCCGGCTGTGCGTTTCTCGATTACGACAATGACGGCTGGATGGATATTTATCTGGTCAACAGCGGGAAATGCGATTTTTACAATCCTCCTCACCCCTTGCGGAACGCTCTGTATCGCAACAATCATGACGGCACGTTCACCGACGTGACCGAAAAAGCCGGTGTGGCCGGCGGCGGCTACGGCATGGGGGTGGCGGCGGGCGACTACGACGGCGACGGCTTTCCCGACCTCTACGTTACGCAGTACGAGCGCAGCATTCTCTATCACAATAATGGCGATGGGACATTCACGGATGTGACGGAGAAAGCGGGGGTGTCGGCTCCCGGCTGGAATTCCAGCGCGGTGTGGTTCGACTACGACAACGACGGCCGGCTCGATCTGTTCGTTTGCCAGTTTACCGAGTTCAACAAGACCCTCAGCTGCGGCATCGATCGCGATGGAACGCATCATTACTGTATCCCGCGCATTTTCAAGCCACGGCCAAGCTGGCTGTTTCACAACAATGGCGACGGGACGTTCACTGACGTGAGCCGGGAGTCCGGCATTGCCGAACATCTTGGCAAAGCTTGGGGAGTCGTCGCCACCGACGTGAATAATGACGGCCGAATGGATTTGTTTGTCACCAACGACACGGTCGCAAATTTTCTATTCCTGAATCGCGGCCGCCGATTCGAAGAAACCGGGCTCACCGCCGACGTGGCGTACAGTGCCGAGGGCAGAGCTCGTTCCGGCATGGGTGTGGACTCCGCCGACTTCAACCAGGATGGCTGGATGGATCTGTTTGTCGCCAACATCGACCAGGAGATTTTCTCGCTGTACCAGAACAACGGCGATGCAACCTTTGAGGATGTCGCCATGCCCATGGGCATTGGGATGGCCACCCGCTGGATGAGCGGGTGGGGACTCAAGTTTTTCGATTACGACAACGACGGAGACCTGGATCTCATTTGTTCCAACGGCTTCCCCGATGATCTCGTCGAGGAGCTGTCGCACCAGGTTACTTACAAGGAACCGCTCCTGTTGTTTCAAAACCAGGGAAAAACCTTCAAGAATGTGAGCGAGCAAAGTGGTCCGGTCTTTGCGAAGACGTTCGCGGCGCGCGGGCTTGCGATCGGCGACTTCAATAACGACGGTGCCGTAGACGTCCTCATCTCAACCAATGACGGTCCTCCCGTGCTGCTGCGCAACAACGTCGGCAGCCAGAATCACTGGCTGGGCGTGCGTCTGGTTGGCCGCAAGTCGAATCCCGACGCGATCGGAGCGCGCATCACCTACCAGGCCGGTGATCTGAAACGCGAACGCATGAAGGTTGGGGGGGGCAGCTTTCTATCTTCCCATGATCCGCGGGTAGTGCTGGGCGTTGGCAAGCGCTCGAAGATCGATTGGATCGAGGTCAAGTGGCCCCAGCCCGGCGGAACGGTCGAGCGCTTTACCAAACTCCCGCTGGACCGTTACATCACGATCCTCGAGGGGACCGGCAGATGGGAGTAGTGCTTCTGCGATACACAACGGCCTGACGTGGTCCAGAACTCCCCGGCGCTATTTGCCGTCCCCTGTCTAAGTCCTAGCCAAATGTGCCAAGACTGATACCAGCCCCTTGAATCGTGTCCCACAGTGAAACCGTCCGCCTGAGCGATTCGGCCCCCTCCAAAAGGCCCTTGTGGATGATTGATTTCTAGAAACTGTATCTTCCCAATACGGGATCCGTTAAACCGTAGGTCGTAAGTGGCTGCCAGACATCGCGAAGAGAGAAGTGTCAGCAGCGTGTGCCCCTGATCTTTCATTCTTCATAGATTCGGCACGCCCAGGAACCAGATGCCGCTCGCCACGTGATCTCTCGGTGCTTCCAGAATGGTCTTGTATCGTTTCTACAAAATCGATTTTTTAGCTTGACAACGGTCGCGCATCGGAACTAGAACCCAGTGTCTAGTAGTTTTGCACTAATACATTTAAAGACTGTTCTAACAAGTTCTCAGAGGAGCATACGGATGAAGACTATACAGGCAGAAAAGAAACAGCCGAGCGGAACGCTCGTCATTTGCACACTAATCTGCTTACTGCTGCTGGCTGTTCCGATGGCCCTGCAAGCGCAACAGTACTCTGGCACGATCACCGGAACGGTGGTCGATTCCACCGGGGCGTCGATACCAGGCGCCGCGGTCACTGCTACCAACACGGGCACCGGCTCTTCCTACAATGCGACCAGCAGCGATCAGGGCGTGTACACATTCGCCCAGTTGCCGGTCGGGACCTATGAGGTCCACGTCAAGAAAGCCGCCTTCAAGGAATTCGTCGCCAAAGGCGTAGAGGTGCACACTTCGACGACCACAGAACTGAGCCCCAAGTTGGATATTGGCTCGGCCTCCGAGACTATCACCGTAGAAGCGAGCGACGTGCAGGTGGAAACGACGCAAGCCTCGGTCGGTGAAGTGATCGAAGGTACCCAGGTCCGCGAATTGCCTCTCAACGGCGAGAATTTCATGGGGCTGGTCACATTGTCACCTGGCGTTTCACAAGCCAACAGCTTCAATAGCCGCGACAAAGGTCTCCTCGGCGGCAGCGATTTTTCCGTTAACGGCAATCCTTACACGAATAACCTGTTCCTTGTGGACGGCGTCAACAACAACGACGTCGGTTCCAACCGCACCATCTTGGTCTACCCATCGACCGACGCCATCGCGGAATTCAAGATGGTCCGCAACTCCTACGGTCCGGAATATGGCCAGGCCTCTGGCGCCATTATCAGCATCACGACCAAGAGCGGCGAAAACCAGTTCCACGGCGGCTTCTTCTATGCCGGTCGTAACGACAAGCTCGACGCCAACGACTGGTTCTCCAACCACACGGCCAGCCCTGTAAAAGCGGAACTTCGCCGAAATGACTGGGGCTACCACATCGGTGGTCCAGTGATTAAGAACAAACTATTCTTCTTCTGGGGTCAGGAATGGGATCGTGAGGTCCGCGGCAGCCCGCAGTCCGCGTGCGTGCCTACTCTAGCCGAGCAGGCGGGCGACTTCAGCCAGGATTTCGCGGGAGCAAGTTCCGCGAACGACGCCATCGCTAAGGATCAGTGCAACGCAAACCAGCCAGCATCATGGGTGGGTGGCGTGAACGGAGTGGGCGGAGTTTATACGTCCCAGATTCCGGTCGCGCTGCAAGCGGCGGGGAATCCCTTTAAGCTTGCCGCTGTCGATCCTTCCGGCGCGATCCTGGGCCAATTCTATCCCGCCCCCAATCGCCCTCTCTCCGGTGGCTTTAACTGGTTCGATTCCGAAAAGGTATCTCCCTCTTGGGGCGAATTCAACGGGCGCGTCGACTATGATCTGACACAGAAGCATCGTGCCACGTTCCGTTGGACGCAAGATTCCTGGAAAGTTCCCGGCCCCGCCCCCAGTCAGTTCTGGGGAGACAGTATCTTCCCGACCGTTAGCTCGGACTGGAGTCAGCCTTCCAAGAGCGTTATGGCCAAACTGACGTCACAGTTAAGCAGCAGCATGGTGAACGACGTTGAGTTCGGTTACGGCCACAACGCCATTATCACCACACTGTCGCCTTCGTCGGCTACTCTAGTAAATGCCACAAACGCCGCCATTCCGACCGCATGGCCGACTTCGCTGAAGCAGGCCGGTGCCTACGTCAATGGCGGCGGCGCTTGGGGAGGGCTATCGCCCTATGGCAACTCACCTGCGGGCACCCAGACGATGTGGACCATCGCGCCCTATACCAACCATGAAGACCTCTACGCCATTCAGGACAACATCTCGAAGGTGCGCGGCAACCATCTGTTCAAGGTTGGCGCATACTACAGCACCAATAAGAAGATCGAATATAACAATGGCGGCAATGACCAGCCAGCCATTCCCTCCAGCGGCGGCAATGTGCATGTCAATACCAACAACGCCCTGACCAACATTCTTATCCCGGGGCTGAATACGCCACTCGATCCGACCGGCGCGGGACAGCAATTCACCACCAGCGAAAATAGCGTGAACGGTCTGGCTCAGGTCGGCTGGCACGACTTCGAGTGGTACATTGGCGATACTTGGAAGCTGAATCACAACCTGACCGTGAACTACGGCTTCCGATGGTCGTTCTATCGCGAGCCCTTCGGCATCGACAACAAATGGGCGAATTTCAATCTGGCCGATTGGAGCGCGAGCGAAGCGGCAGCAAATCCCTCCGATGCCTGCAATGGCATCGTCATCGTGCCGGGAACGACTCCCTGCGCATCGCAGAAGGCCCTCCTCTCGTCCTTAGGGGTCAGCCTGCCGCTATCCAATGGAACACCGGGGTCGAATCGTTCTCTCGTGAACAACAACAATCACAACATCGCGCCTCGCATTGGTATCGCTTGGGACGTCAGAGGCGACGGCAAGACAGCGGTTCGAGCTGGTATCGGACAATTCTTCCAACGCGAACTGGTGGGCATTGATGAGAGCCTGGCGCACAACGCCCCGTTCGTCATCGGTGCGCAAGACACGCGAACTCTTGAAACGCCTTCACCTTTGGCCAACCCGGCGGTGTCGCCGAGCGCGGCCAAAGACCCGCGGGCGGTTGTCCCGAATAGCTGGCAATGGAACCTCTCGTTGGAGCGGCAACTGGCGCGCAACACGTCGCTGCAAGTCGGCTACGTGGGCAACGCTGGCATCCACTTGACCTCAATGGCGGATTTGAACCGGATCGCTCCTTCTAGTTGGATCCAGGGTGCGTTCCTGTCCGGTAGCGGAGCAAACGCCAGCCTCACCAACATCGATCACCTCCGTCCCGCCAATAACTTCGGCACCATCGGCGAATTCGCTCGCGGAGGACACGCCACCTATCATTCCTTGCAGGCGTTGTTCCGTTCCCGCATCGGCAGTCGATCGAGCTTCCAGGCGTCCTATACCTGGTCGCATTCCATCGGCGATGTGGAAGAGGACAACTCTTCCGGCGGCGTGAACCAGGAGGCCTTTGTCAATCCGGCCAACACCGGCCTCGACAAAGGCAATACCAACATCAACCGGCCGAACATCTTCGTGGCCAACGAAGTGTACGACCTGCCTAAATTCGCCCACAGCAATGGCTTCGTTCAATCGGTGCTGGGCGGATGGGAACTCAACAGCATTATCAACGTCCAATCGGGAGCTTCGCTCACCATTTTCACGAATGGAGTGGGTGACATAAACCGCGCCGTCAACCCGATGCAGATTCCCGGGGCCGGCTTGTGCGGCGATCCCAATGTGACTCCGGGCGCTAGCTTCAGTAACTGCTACCAGTTGAGCACGCTGACGGGAAGTGGCTTTGGCAGCAACCAGCGTGCCAATGCTTCCGGCATTTCGTGCAACTCGGGTGCGAAGGGCAACCAACTCCTGAACCCACACGCGTTCACGTTGCTCGGCTATCAGATTGGCAGCGTGGGCACGGTTCGCCGTGGATCCTGTTACGGCGCGGACGCCCGCACGGTTGACATGCAGCTCGGGAAGAACTGGAAGTTCAAAGAGCGGTATAACATTAAGTTCAGCTTTGACTTCTTCAACCTCTTCAACCACGCCAATTTCAATAGCGGCAACCTGGAAGCTTCAGGTTATAACCCCACCAGCGTCAACTGCGGCCCCAACGCTTGCAGCCCGACGAACAACGTGATTCAGGGCGTAGACACTAGCAATGTCATCGATCCAATCACGGGACTCACGAAGAACTTCGGAACCGCTGGCTCTGTGCATCCTGGTCGCGAACTTCAATACACCTTGAGGTTCACGTTCTAGGACTGAAACGCATCACGCTCAATCTACCCGCGGCGGGGCTTGAAAATTCAAGCCCCGCCGCTTACTTTTTCCATATAGTGGTTGGGAACCCGTCATTGGTGAATGTGAGAATTTCCATGCGGTCGCGCTTACAGCGCAAGATGATGGAGCCGATCAAGAACGTCTCACTTCTTCTGCCCCTCGTCCTCGTCTGCACCGGATGGGCGCTCGTTCCGCTCCAATCCGTCTCCACGCAATCGAGTGCTCCCCGGCGGTCTGCGGCAAAAGCCAACTCTTCTCGTATCAGTCCCGCTGAGGCCGAACTCGACAAGCGGCTGGCCGCAGCTCAGGAAGCACGAAACGGCGGCGACGCTGCGGCCATCGCCGTGGCCAACGAACGCCTGATCGCCCTTGCGCTGCGCGAGCTGGCGCAATTGCGCCTGATTCAATCGGCCTATCCGCAGGCTATCGAACTGTACCGGCGCTCCCTGGATTTCGAAGATCTTCCGGATACCCGCGTCGATCTCGCCATCGCCGAATTGCAGGCAAATCATCCCGATGATGCGCTCACCGAATCCAGCCAGGCGCTCGCCGCAGACCCGAACAACGCCCGCGCATGGAATGTGAGTGCCCGAGCAAGCATGAAGAAAGGCGACTACGCCAAGGCAGCCGAGGCGCTTGGACACGCGACTCGGCTCAACCCTGACATCGAGACCCTTTATTCTCTCGGGATCTGCCTGCTGCAGGCAAAAGATTCCAGTGATCGGGAACCAACCAAGCGGCGGGCCGCCGTCGTGTTCCAGCAGATGATGGACCTGGCAGGAGATAGCGGTTCCCTGCATGTGATGTTTGGGCGAGCCTACCGCGACGCCGAGGATATGCCCGAAGCTATTCGGGAGTTTAAGCGGGCAATCGCTCTGGACCCGGCTACGCCGCACGCTCACTATTTTCTTGCGCTTGCGATCTTTGCGGTGAACGAGTGGCAGGCAACACCGGAAATTAAGATCGAATTCGCGAAAGAGATCGAACACTATCCGCGGGACTATCTGGCCAACTACATGATGGGTTTCATCGCAGCGAGCGAACGCCGCTATGAAGCGTCCGATAAATATCTGACGGCCGCCGTCGAAGTGAATCCCGACTGGCCCGAGCCCTGGCTTTATATGGGACTTAACGCCTACGCGCGAAGCGACATGAAGCGTGCGGAGCAGGCATTTCGCAAGGCCGTCGAAATGACCGGCAGCGATGAGGCGCGTTCTAATTTTCAGATTCGTCGGGCCTACATCGACCTCGGACGCATTCTTGCGACCTCCGGACGCACCGAGGAAAGCGAAGTGTTCCTGACCAAGGCGCGCGACCTGCAAAATAAAGTACTGCAGCAGAGCCAGCAAAATGTGGCGGCAATGGCCTTGGCGGGTGGAGTTGGCTCGGCCGCGGCGATCGTGCCCCTGAATCCCAAGAGCGAAAACGAGGCCGCCCCACTGCTCCCGGCGAACAACGACCCGTTCGCGCGTGTCGACGCTTCGGTGATGGTTCGCGCCCACCTAACCGAAAAGCAGCGCGCCGCAGCAGACTCCCAAGAGAACCGGCTCCGCTCTGTGCTAGGGCTGAGCTTCAATGATCTGGCCACCTCCGAAGCCGTCAGAAAACAATATTCCGTGGCCCTCGGCCACTATCAGGAAGCGGAGCGTTGGGATCCTGCGATTACGGGGCTCGCGAAGAATTTGGGTCTGTCGGCATTTCGCATCAATAATTATCCCGAAGCGATCCGCGGATTGTCCGTTGCGATTGACGAGAAGCCCACGGACACGCCTGTGCGCGCTATGCTGGGCATGGCCTATTTTGCTGCGGAGAAGTATGCCGACTCCGCCAAGACCTTCTCTCCGCTGGGTCTTCAGGGTATGCAAGACTCCACGGTTGGATATGCTTGGGCAGCGTCCCTCGCTCGCAACGGCGATTTGAAGAAAGCCACCGAGGTTCTCGCCGAATTCGAGAAAGAAAATCATGGCGGCAATGATGGTCTTCTCCTGATCGGCCAACTATGGATCGAAATTGGCGACTACGCCCGCGCGGTCGACACTCTTCAGCGGGCGCTGCGGTCCGATCCCTCGTTGCGGAAAGCTCACTACTTTGCCGGGCAGGCCGATATTCGGTGGGAGCATTGGCCGGAAGCAGCCGAGGAATTCCAAGCCGAACTGAAACTTGAGCCCGCCGATCCCGATGCCCTGTACAACCTGGGCTTCGTCTACCTCCAGCAATCTCAGGTGGATGAGGCGGCCAAGCTTTTTCAACGGGTACTGAGTCTGCAGCCGAATCACGCCAACGCAAATTACGAGTTAGGGAAGCTTCTGCTGGACCGAGGACAATTGAAAGAGGCTGTGGACCATCTGGAGACAGCCTCCCGCCTCAGTCCACAAAGCGACTACATGCATTATCAATTGCAGGCGGCGTACCGCAAGGTACAGCGGATTGCTGACGCTGACCGCGAACTAGAGATATACAAAGAGCTGAAAGCGAAGCAGCGTGAGAAGGCCGGAATGCAGTCCATGCAAAGCCGGTGAGCTTGGGTCGCAGGAAAATTCCGTAGCAAGAACTGGTTTGAAGGAAAACGATTGAACAGATATCAATATCGGCATTGCATAAGGATGTTGTTCCTGATCTTCATGGCCGCGAATCTTGTGTGTGGCCAAGAGGGCCATCCCACACCTCCTCCCCCGCCTCCAGGAGGCAAGTCCTCTAAGTGCACTGGCCGTCCCATCCCGCAACTGGAGGACGTCACTGCCAAAGCTGGCATTAGCTTTAAGCATACTTCAGATCCGGCTAAGAAATATATCGTGGAGTCAATGAGCGGGGGCGTGATCCTCTTCGATTACGATCGCGACGGCTGGCTGGATATCTACTTCACCAATGCCCCCAGCGTGGAAATGGCCATCAAGGGTCAGAAGAGCCGCGGCGCTCTTTACCGGAATAATCACGACGGCACGTTTACCGATGTGACCGACAAGGCGGGAATCGGTACTCCATGCTTCGCCATGGGCGGGGCGGTTGGGGACATCGACAATGATGGTTGGCCCGACCTGTATATCACCTGCCTCGGCGGAAATGTTCTCTATCACAACAACGGGGATGGCACGTTTACAGACGTGACTGCCAAAGCTGGCGTCGCCGACGGCCGGTGGTCAACCGGCGCCGCATTCGGCGACTATGACGGCGATGGTTTTGTCGACCTGATGGTCACCAACTACGTTGATTTTCGCCTTAACGATCTGCCCGGTTTCGGCAAATCGCCCAATTGCAAGTACCGGGGACTGGATGTGCAGTGTGGTCCGCGTGGTCTGAAGGGCGCGGGAGATGCGCTTTTCCATAACAACAAAGACGGCACCTTCACCGATGTTGCGAAGGATGCCGGAGTCAGTGATCCCAATGGCTATTACGGCCTGGGAGTTCTATGGGCCGATTTCAACAATACCGGGCGGCCCGACATTTACGTGGCCAACGACTCGACTCCGAAATTCCTCTATAAAAACGAAGGCAACGGCAAATTCAAGGACATCGGACTGGAGTCTGGCACCGCGGTGAGTGAAGACGGTTCCGAGCAGGCTTCCATGGGAATCGCGATTGGCGATTATCTTCACACCGGGCGCCCGTCCCTATTTGTGACCAATTTCGAGAACGAGAACAACCTGCTGTACCGCAACGATGGCAACTGGAATTTCACCGAAGTTTCCTATCCTTCCGGCGTGGCCCTGCCTTCGTTGCCGTGGGTGAAGTGGGGGACGGCGTTTGTCGACCTCGACAATGATGGCTGGCTGGATCTGATCGCCGTGAGCGGCCAAGTTTATCCGCAAGTGGATACGCTCCCTTCCGGGGCCGGATATCGCGAACCCAAGCTGCTGCACATGAATCAGCAGGACGGAACATTTTGCGATGCCAGCAATCAGGCGGGGAGCGCGCTCCAGGAAAAGCGGGTTTCGCGTGGGCTGGCGGTCGGCGATCTTTTCAACGACGGCAACATGGACGTCGTGGTCGCTGATCTCGACGGCGGTCCGATGGTTCTGAAGAATCACGGCGTTTCGGGCCACCATTGGGCGAGCTTTGAGCTCGCGGGGACCAAGAGCAATCGCCTGGCTCTGAACGCGCGGATCAAGATCGTGGCAGGCGGAATGACACAGACCGACGAAATTCACAGCGGTGGAAGCTATCTCTCGCAAAATGATCTGCGGGTCCACTTCGGTTTGGGCACCGCCAGGAAAATTGACAAGGTGGAGGTTCGCTGGCCCTCCGGAAGCATTGAGACCTTTAGCGACCTCGCCGTGGACCGGTTTTATTCCGTACTCGAGGGCCATGGGATTGTGTCCGCAGAACAAGTCCGTCCGGTCCCCAAACGGCCTTGACTCACCCCCTGGTTAGTGCCGTCTCGGTGTTGACGCATCGGATGGGGCGTTGGTTCTATGCCCGAACGAGCAAGTTGGCAATACTGCATTGGAATGGATCTCCCCGCGCGGATGGAGGGGCGCAGTCCCGAGTCTGGTGCATCGCAAGCTTGGAAGAGGCTCGACCCCCATTCGCTTCCGCCATTGCTGAACGACTTAGCGCATCCGCCCCTGCTTCAGTATTCCGGCATCACGACGATTTCTTCCCGCGGCAAGGCGTCAAGCGTCGCTTTATCAATTCCCAGATGCGCGATCACAAGCTGTGGCGGAGTGTGCGTGAGCCATTCCGATAGCGCCAGATCCTGATAGACATTGCTCTTGAACATCTCCAGGAACTTCAGATCCGTGTCGCCCGTATTTTGCACGTAGTGAGGCAGGGTCTTCTGTACATAGCCGACGTCTCCGGCTTGAAAGTCCATCGTGCGCGCCCGGCCTCCGGTCGCGAACACGGTCATTCTCGCCGTGCCGCTCATGAAGTACTGCCATTCGTCGGCATTGGGGTGCCAGTGCAGTTCGCGAATTCCGCCAGGATGAACGGTGACGATTGCTGCGGCAATCGTGGTGGATACTTTGAATTTGCTCGAATCGATGATGCGCACTTCTCCGCCCTTGCTGCGTTTCGAAATCGGCTGTTGCGCCAAGCGAAAAGCGAAGTCCTGCGACGATGCGCCCAGAGAACCCGCGGCGGCTTTTTGGTCCTCGGCCAGCGGACCGGGGACGGCCGATTGAAAGATAAACTTCTCCCTGCGCGGCATTTTTTCCATGGCTTGCTGGCTCACCCCGAAGTTCGCGGACAGCACATCGTGCGGCGTGTGCGCCATCCAGTCGGTGAGCAGCACCGTTTCGTATTCCGAGAAATTGCCGTCGTCAAACACGAGCAGAAACTCGGCGCCGTCAGGCTTCAAACCC
>Ga0209839_10001450_pt1 | contig 12117 bp, 11 predicted proteins | sample OrgsoiDNA2013050_FD_185800 | JGI IMG/M metagenome (GOLD analysis project Ga0209839, IMG submission 185800) | Permafrost soil microbial communities from the Arctic, to analyse light accelerated degradation of dissolved organic matter (DOM) -... | ecosystem: Environmental > Terrestrial > Soil >... | reverse complement strand
GAGATGTCAATCGATGCGCGTCGGCCTCCAGCGTCGACTCGCAATTCCCGGTCGATCCCCATGCTTCGCACGGGGCCCCTCGCCCGGAGGCTCGCGCCGCTACTCGCACAGCTCACGGTTTCAGCGGCCGCGCATGAAAAGCCGGTCGAGATCGCTCAATGACAACTGGTACCACGTCGGACGGCCGTGATTGCACTGCCCCGCGCGCTCGGTCGCTTCCATTTCACGCAGCAGCGCGTTCATCTCCGGCACGGTCAGGCTGCGGTTGGCGCGCACCGCTCCGTGACACGCCATCGTCGACAACAGCTCGTCGCGCTGCGCGGTCAGCACGCGACTGCCGCCATATTCGCGCACGTCGGCAAGCACCGCTCGCGCAAGCGCGACCGCGTCCGCGTCGACCAGCAGCGCCGGCACTCCGCGCACCGCCAGGGTCGAGGGTCCAAGGACCGACATCGAGAAGCCGAGCGCCGACAGGACCGCCGCGTTCTCGTCGGCGGTCGCGACATCGAGCGGATCCGCAGCGAATGTCACCGGCACCAGCAGCGGCTGCATCGGCAGCGCGAGGTCGAGCGCGGTCTTGAGGCGCTCGTAGAGAATCCGCTCGTGCGCGGCGTGCATGTCGACCAGCACCAGCCCGTCGCCGTTCTGGGCCAGCACGAAGACTCCATGCAGCTGCGCCAGAGCAAAGCCGAGCGGATGGTCGCCGGTGTTGGGCAGATCCGGACCATTCGATGCATTGGGCCACTCGGTTCGATTCAGCGGGATGCGCTCACCGAACAACTTGGCGTAAAAGCTCGACGGCTCGGCGGCGCCTAGCGCCATCGAACCCTGCGCACTGGACATGCGCGAGGCCCAGTCCTGCGACGATGCGAACGGCGGCACTCTCGCCGCGGCCGCGCCCAGGCGCTCCGATGCCGACACCGCCGGCTGCTCCGCCGCGGTCGAGGCAAGACCCTTTTCCACGGCATGGCGCACGAACTGGTGCACCGCGCCGCTGTCCCTGAATCGAACCTCGGCCTTCGCCGGATGAACGTTGACGTCGACGATGCGCGGCTCGATGGTCAGCCAAAGCGCATAGGCCGGCTGGCGTTCGTGGTGCAGCACGTCGCGATAGGCTTCGCGCAACGCATGCGACAGCACGCGATCGCGCACGAAGCGGCCGTTGACGAAAAGGTACTGCGCATCACGGGCGCTGGTGGCATACGCCGGGCGCACCACCCATCCCGCGAGCGAAATGCCCGGCCCATGCTCGTCGATATACGCGGCCTGCGCCGCGAAGTCGTTGCCGAGCAGCGCATCGACGCGCGCGCGCCTGCCTTGCGCGAGCAGGCGGTAGCGAACGCTCGCGTTGTGCTGCAATGTGAATCCGGCGTCCGGGTGCGAAAGCGCGATGCGCCGGAACGTTTCGTCGCAATGACCGAACTCGGTCGCGTCGGTGCGGAGAAATTTTTTCCGCGCCGGCGTGTTGAAGTACAGCTCCTGCACCGTCACCGTGGTGCCGCTGGCCAGCGCCGCCGGTTGCGGCACGCCGACCTCGCCCCCGTCGACCTCGAGGCGCCACGCGTGCGGCCTGGCGCGCGAACGCGACGTCAGCGCAAGCCTCGATACTGCCGCGATGCTCGCCAGCGCCTCGCCGCGGAAGCCCAGCGTGCCGATCGCCTCGAGATCGCTGGCGCTCGAGATCTTTGATGTCGCGTGGCGCGCGACTGCGAAGAGCAGGTCCTCGCGATCGATGCCGACGCCGTCGTCGGCGACACGGATCAGCTTGACCCCGCCTCCGGCAAGATCGATATCGATCTGCGTTGCGCCTGCGTCGAGACTGTTCTCCAGCAACTCCTTGAGCGCCGCGGCGGGACGCTCGACCACCTCGCCGGCGGCGATCTGATTGATAAGCTGATCGGTAAGCGGGCGGATCGCGTGCATTAACGCGCCAGTCCCTGCGCCCATTTGGCGTAGACATCGTCCGCGACGCGAGACAGCGCGGCAAGACGGGCGTCGACGTCTTCGTAGATGTCGGCCTTGCTCTGTATCGCGCCGGTCGATTGCGGCGGCAGCTCGTCGCCGCCGCTCGCACACCAGCTCTCGACCATTTCGTGCGTCATTTCGATGTGGCACTGGAAGCCGAGGTGTTTGCCCAGCGCGAACCCCTGCTCGGGATTGAAGGCATTGGTCAGGATGCGCGTCGCACCCGTGGGCAAGCCGAAAATATCGTAGTGCCATTGAAAAGTGCGGAAGCGGTCGCGATGGCCGAACCACGGATTCGATCCGGCGTCGATAACATCGACATCGCTCCAGCCGATTTCCGGCGCCGCGGTGCGTGCGACTTGCGCGCCCAGCGACTTCGCCAGCAGCTGGCCGCCGAGGCAATGGCCGATCACCGGCACGTCGGCGGAGACCGCATCGCGAACGAGGCCGAGCAGCGGCGCATTCCACGGCAGATCGTCGTTGGCGCTCATCGGCCCGCCCATCATGCCGATGCCGGCAAAGGCGCCCGCCTCGGCCGGCACCTGCTCGCCGCGGTCGAGCGCGAACAGCTGCTGTGGAATGCCGCGCGCGCCGAGCCATTCGCCGAAATGGCCGGCGCCTTCGGTGGGCGAGAAGCGGAAAATGGCGACAGGCTTCACAACGCGTGCATATCCAGGGATCGCGGGGGCCGCTCGATTTCAAGCTACGCTGCCATCCGGTGCCGCCGGTGGCCGATCGGCGATCAGCGGTCCCGCGCGACACGCTTGACACCGCGTTTACATTCGCGATTGTACCTTGATGCACCCGCCAAAAACGCTCGGCGTCGAGCTCGGCGAGCGGTTGCAATGGACGGTTAGCGACGGGTGGGCTGCGATCGAAATCGTTTTCAGCGCAGGCGCATCTTTGGCGCCGGCCGCCGCCTGGCGCCGCCGCCGACAAGCTTGAACAAGCGCGTGTCGAAAGGATAACGCACTGCCGCCGTGATCCTGAGCTGCGCCGCAGCCGGATGCGCCGGATTGACAAGGTAATTCCAGACTTTGGGCACCAGCGCGCTCGGCACGCGCAGCAGCGCCGAGGAACGGCTCGCCAGCCATCGGTCCCCGATCGCCTGCGTCGAAGCTTCGTCGCTCTGCCACTTGAGCGTCAGCGCATGCGTCGGCAGCGATTCGATGTCCAGCGCATCGGAAACGTCGATTTCCAGCAGCTGATATCCGTCGGGCAGCGCGGCCAGATTGGCGACATCGAGGTGAGCCAGGATTTCCAGCAACGCGCTCGCCGGATGCTCGGCGCAATAGACGATCGGCCGCCCGGGCGAATGCCACCTGCCGCCCGCGCGAAGGCCCCCCGCGCCCGCCAGATCGCGATGATTGCTGATGCGCCAGATATTCACGAATTGCCCGACTCGCGCCGCGAGGGCGATTAAGCGAAGTAGCCTTCGTCGATGCGCAGCAGCGCTTCTTCCACCAGCCGGGCGCCGGCTTCGGAAATCATCAGCTCGAAGCCGCTCTTGCCGGCGAAGAGTCCGGCCGGCGCGCCCAGCCAGACCAGCGCCTTGGTGTGGTCGCCGAATACGGCGTCGGCCAGCGCGAGCAGCCGCGCGACGCGCATCGCTCGATCGGACTCGTCGAGCGTCAGCCGCTCCCCCTTGCTCTTCCGATGCGACAAGGTGCGCGGCGGGATGATGAAATCCAGATGGCGCGGCGGAACGCCGGCACGGGCAAGGCGATCAATCGCCTCGGGAACGATGCGCTTGGCGACGATCTCGGCCAGCTCGCGTTCCTGTTTCGGCGCGCGCGTCAGCGCCAGCAGCTCGGCAAGACGTCGCAACGCATGCTTGCCGGCGCCAATTTCGGTTTCGGGCGAATGCTTGAGGTCGATCGAGGGTGACATCGCGTGTCCCGGTTCGGCAGAATGCCGTCATTATATCGGCATTTTGCTGGCGTCGCAAACTTGCGCGGCAGCGGTCCCGTTGCAACGAAGACGGAGGATACTTGCGGGCGAACCGCGCATTGCCCGATGACCCACCACCTGCATCGCCGTTTCGCGCGTCGAGAAGACCTCGGCCTTGCCCGAGGCGAGTTCGCCGTCCTGCGGCGGCTTTCCACGCCGCAGAAGATCCAATCCTTCCTCAGCGCCATCTGCATCAACCACGAGGCCGGCGGAGAAACGATCCTCTCGGTGCGGGAAGTGCTTGCCCAGCGCCGCGCACACTGCATCGAAGCAGCGTTCGTCGCAGCGTGCGCATTGTGGATACACGGCGAGCCGCCGTGGGTCATGCATCTCGATTGTGCGCCCACCGATTACCCGCACGTGCTCGCGCTCTTCCGCCGCTCCGGCGCGTGGGGCGCGATTTCCAAGAGCAACGGCACGCCGCTGCGTTATCGCGACCCGGTTTATCGCAGTCTTCGCGAGCTCGCAATGTCGTACTTTCACGAGTACTCCGACCGGCATGGCCGCAAGACCCTGCGCAGTTATTCGGTGGCGTTCGACCTGCGCCGCCTCGATCCGGCGCTTTGGGTGACCAGCAAGCGCGCCTGCATGGAAACGAACGACCGTCTGGCGAGCGCGCGCCACTACCCGCTGATCACGCTCCGCCAGGAGCGCTCGCTCGCGCGTCGCGATCCTTTCGAGCGCCGCGCTGCGAAGACGGTGGAATATCCGGCGCCCAGCGCCGCGGTGCCCAAAACCAAAGCGCGCTGATACACGTCCGACGCCTGCTGGCCGGACCCATTGCACATTCCAGGTTGACGGAGAATAATGACATTGTCATTGGCCCCAACCCGAAAGGAGAACGACATGCTTGGTATTGGCCGCCGTGAAGGCTCCGTCGAACTGAAACACTCCGTCAAAAACGTGCTCGCCACCCCGACGCCGCGCATTGGCATCGGCAGCAACCTCAATCCGTCAATCGCGTCGCGCTCGGTCTCGCCGCCTGCGGCGCCGATGCGCGATGATGCCGCCGCAACCGGTGCGCGCGCGAAGGACATCGCCGCGCCGGCCGTGCCTGCAGCAGCGGCGACGCCCGAGCTCTACGCTCCGGGGCTCGGTCTCGCGGAAACTCCGGGCAGCAAGCTTTTCGTCGGCATCAACATCAAATTGAAGGGCGTCGAAATCTCCGATTGCGATGTCCTGGTGGTCGAAGGCCAAGTCGAGGCGACCGTCTACAGCAAGGGTCTGCAAATCGCCAAGCCGGGCACGCTCAAGGGAACCGCGGCGATCGACGTCGCGGAAATCTTCGGCGATTTCTCCGGCGAGCTCACCGCGAGGACGAGACTGGTCGTCCATGGAACCGGCCGCGTTTCGGGGACCATCCGTTACGGCAAGCTGATCGTTGCCGAAGGAGGAGAGCTCAGCGGCGACGTCCGGCAGCTGGATGGATCGGCGGATCTGCTGCGGCCCTACTCCGCGACTGACGCCGACTCGCGTCCCGGATCCGGCGACACTTCGCGAGACCTGATCGAACCGAGCGCAAGAGACTTCTAGGCCCGCGCTCGCGGCGACGCTCCAGCGGCAGCGTGCCCTTCGATTGAAATCGCGCCGCTGCCGTACGCTAACGGTCGCGCACGATCTCCGCGTAGGCCGAGTGGTTGTGAATCGACTCGAAATTTTCGGCGGAGACGCTGAAATATTCGAAGCGCGAATCGCCGGCCATTCTCGCCGCGACTCCGCGCACCAGGTCCTCGACGAATCGCGGCCTGTCGTAGGCGCGCTCGGTGACGTATTTTTCGTCCTCGCGCTTGAGGAGTCCGTAGAGCTCGCACGATGATTCTTCCTCGGCAATGCCGACCAGCTCCGCCAGCGACACGGGTTTGCCGGTGCCGAAGCGCGGACGCACCGTCACCGTCAGATGCGAGCGCTGGTTGTGCGCGCCGTAGTCGGAAATCGCTTTGGAGCTGGGACAAAGGCTCATCACCGGCACCACGACCGTCGCGCCGATCGCGCGTCTGCCGCCGGTGTGGTCGGCGGAGAGCTTGACCTGGTAATCCATCATGCTTGGAACGCCGGATACCGGCGCGGCCTTGCGAAGGAACCACGGAAATTCGATCTCGATCCGGCCGCCGTCGGCGTCGAGTCGCTGCAGCATCGCGTCGAGCAGCGGCGACATGCCGGCGAGCGAAAACGGCTCGCGCATTTCGTCGATGAGCGCCACCAGACGCGACATGTGGGTGCCCTTCTGCTCCGCAGGCAAGGCCACGTAGACGTTGAAGCAGCCGACGGTCGGCTGCGGCGCACTTGCGCCGTCGGCGAACTGCATCGGGTAGCGCAGGCCGCGAATGCCCACCCGGTCGATGGCGAGCTCGCGCGCATCGGGGTGCGACTGGACGTCGGGAATACCGGGTGCTTCCGGGCGATTCATGGCTGGAGAATCTGCCCTCGACTAAGCCTTAATTGCCGGCTTGGCGGCGACTTTCAGCGGCGCGATCGACGAGACCGGGGCCTCGATCAGCCGAGCACCGAATCGTGCGACGATCGACGCGGCAATGCCCTTGGCGTCGAGCCCGCAGCGCGAGAGCAGAAGCGCCGGGTCGCCGTGATCGATGAACTCGTCGGGCAAGCCGAGATGCAGCATCGGCATGACGATGCCAAGCTCGGCAAGCGCCTCGGCGACCGCGCTGCCGGCGCCGCCGGCAACGACGTTCTCTTCGACGGTCACCAGATAATCGTTTGCCTTCGCCAGCCACTCGATCAGCTCGACGTCGATCGGCTTGACGAAGCGCATGTTGGCCACCATGGCGTCGATTTCCTCGCCGGCGGCAAGCGCGGGCTGCAGCATGCTGCCGAACGCGAGAATGGCAACGCGCTGGGTCCGGCGCTTGGTCTCGCGCCGCAACTCGCCCTTGCCGATCGCCAGCGCGCGCATCTCCTTCTGGACCGCAGTGCCCGGCCCCGATCCGCGCGGATAGCGCACCGCGGTCGGCGTGTCGAGCGTGAACGCGGTGTAGAGCATCTGCCGGCACTCGTTCTCGTCGGCCGGAGTCATCACCGTCGTGTTGGGCAGGCAGCGCAGATAGGTCAAGTCGAAGCTGCCGGCATGCGTCGGGCCATCGGCGCCGACGATGCCGCCGCGATCGATCGCGAACACCACCGGTAGGTTCTGCAGCACCACATCGTGAATCAGCTGGTCGTACGCGCGTTGCAGAAAAGTCGAGTAGATCGCAACCACCGGCTTCATGCCTTCACAGGCGAGGCCGGCGGCGAACGTCACCGCGTGCTGCTCGGCGATGCCGACGTCAAAATAGCGATCCGCGTATTCCTGCGAGAAGCGCACCATGCCCGAGCCTTCGCGCATCGCCGGCGTGATGCCGATCAGCCGCGTGTCGCGCTTGGCCATGTCGCACAGCCAGTCGCCGAACACCTGCGTGTAGGTCGCCTTGCCCGGAGGCTTGGGGACCATGCCGACCTCGGGATCGAACTTGGTGACGCTGTGATATTGAATCGGATCTTCCTCGGCCCTGGCGTAGCCGTGGCCCTTGCGGGTGATCACGTGCAGCAATTGCGGCCCCGGCAATTGCTTGACGTTGGACAGCGTCTTCAACAGCGTGTCGAGATCGTGGCCGTCGATGGGGCCGATGTAGTTGAATCCGAATTCCTCGAATAGCGTGCCGGGAAGCACCATCCCCTTCATGTGCTCTTCCCAGCGCTTGGCCAGCGCCTGCACCGGCGGCATCCTGGAAAGCACTTCCTTCCCGCCGCGGCGGACATAGTTGTACATGCGTCCCGAGAGCAGGCGCGCGAGGTAATTGTTGAGCGCGCCGACCGGCTCCGAAATCGACATGTCGTTGTCGTTGAGAATGACCAGCAGGTCGTTGTCGAGCGCACCCGCGTTATTCAATGCCTCGAACGCCATGCCCGCACTCATCGCGCCGTCGCCGATCACCGCAACGATTTTTCTGTCCTCGCCTTTGCGCTTCGCGGCGACCGCCATGCCCAGCGCCGCCGAGATCGATGTCGACGAATGCGCGGTGCCGAACGTGTCGTACTCACTTTCATCGCGGCGCGGGAAGCCCGCAATGCCGCTCCATTGGCGCAGCTTCGCCATGCCCTCGCGGCGGCCGGTGAGAATCTTGTGCGCGTACGTCTGATGGCCGACGTCCCATACGAGTCGATCGTGCGGCGTGTTGTAGATGTAGTGGAGCGCGACGGTGAGCTCGATGGTGCCGAGGTTCGACGATAGATGGCCGCCGGTCTGACTGACCGAATTGATGACGAAATTGCGCAACTCGCGCGTGAGCTGCGGCAGTTGGCTCTTGTCGAGCTTGCGCAGGTCAGCGGGGGTATCGATGGTTTCGAGTAGCATCAGTTTTTTCGCAACGCGATCCAGTCGGCGAGTTCCTTGAGCCTGCGCGCCCCGGCGCCGAAGCCGAGCAGCGAAGTGTGCGCCTCGTCGCGCAGTTCGGCGACGCGTTCCTTGGCCCGGCCGAGGCCGAGCAGCGTCACGTAGGTCGGTTTTCCCTGCATCGCATCCTTGCCGGCGGTCTTGCCCAGGCTTTCCGCAGTCCCTTCGACGTCCAGAACGTCATCGACCACCTGGAAGGCCAGCCCCACCGCTGCCGCGTAGCGATCGAGCGCGCCGGCCTGCGCCTGGTCGAGCGTGCGGCCACAAGCTGCGCCCAGACGCACTGCCGCGTGAATCAGCGCCCCCGTTTTGAGTGCGTGCATGCGTTCGAGTTCATTCAGGCTCAACGCCTCGCCGACATGCGCCAGGTCGAGCGCCTGCCCGCCCGCCATGCCGCGCGAACCCGATGCTGTCGCGAGGATCGCAATCTGCGACTCGTCCGGCGTTTTTGGATGCGAAAGCGGCGCTTTCGTAAGCACCTCGAAGGCCAGCGTCTGCAGCGCGTCCCCGGCCAGAAGCGCCATCGCCTCGCCGTGCGCAATGTGACAGGTGGGCTTGCCCCTGCGCAAAACGTCGTCGTCCATGCACGGGAGATCGTCGTGAATCAGCGAATAGGCGTGGATCAGCTCGACCGCGACCGCGGCGTGATCGACCACGGCGGCATCCGCCCCTGCGAGCTCGCCCGACGCATACGCGAGCAAGGCGCGGACGCGTTTTCCGCTGCCGAGCACGGAGTAGCGCATCGCGGCGTGCAGTGGCTGCGGCAACTCGGTCGATTCCGGCAGAGCGCGCGCTAGCGCGCCTTCGACCCTTTGCGCCCGTTCACGCGACCAGATCGGCCACGCCACATCAGGGTTCATCGGCCTCGCCTGTATCCAGCGCGTCGGGGTCGAAGGTCTTGAGCACGCCGCGTTCCAGGATCTGCACTTGCTGGTGCGCGTCCTTGAGCGCGGTTTGGCAAAATTGCAGCAGCTCGGCGCCGCGCTTGTATGCTGCAAGCGATTCGGCGAGAGGCAATTGCCCGCCTTCCATGGTCGCGACGATCGTTTCCAGCTCGGCGAGCGCGGTTTCGAAACTCGCGGGGGCTGGAGTTGTCTTAGACGCGGTGTTTGACATCGTGCGGATGGCGAGCAAAGGCGCTCGCGAGCATTTCGCCGTGCTTGAAAAGCGCTCAAGAATACCCCATTTGCATCATGCGGCCAACGACGCCCGATGGCGTCTTGAACCGGAAATGCAGTTTGCCGCAATGCTGAATTCACGATATAATTTTCAGCTCATTTGCAGACGCAGCCTTGATACGAAGCTTTTCGTAGCGGGCTGACTTAGCAACGCGGTTGGGGGGCGGTTCGTTCGCCTCTTATATTGTTTGTTGGGTTGGCGGTTCACGAAGAGGAAAGGCTGATGTCCAATCTCGCGACACGCGAGCGTTTGCGGCGGTCAACGTCGCAATTGCCCGTCTCCTGGTACAACGATCCCGCGCTGCTCGAGCTCGAACGCAAGGTCCTGTTCGATCGCGGTCCCGGCTACGTCGGCCACGAATTGATGGTTCCCGACGTCGGCGACTATCACACGCTTGCCTGGCGCGACAACGCACAAGTGCTGGTCCGCAACGACCGCGGCGTGGAGCTCCTGTCGAACATCTGCCGCCACCGGCAGGCCATCATGCTCACCGGCCGCGGCTCGACCCCAAACATCGTCTGTCCGATCCATCGCTGGACCTATCAGCTCGACGGCAAGCTGCTCGGCGCTCCGCATTTCGACCAGCAGCCTTGCGTCAAGCTGCACAGCACGCCGCTGAAGCACTGGCACGGGCTGCTCTTCGAGGGCGCGACGGACATCGACGGCGATCTGAGCGGAATGCGCGCCGCGCCGGATCTCGACTTTTCCGGTTACGTGCTCGATCGCATCGAGGTCCAGGAGTGCAACTACAACTGGAAAACGTTCATCGAGGTCTATCTCGAGGACTATCACGTCGAGCCCTTCCATCCCGGGCTCGGCCAGTTCGTCGCCTGCGACGACCTGTCGTGGCAGTTCGGCGATCGCTACTCGCTGCAAACCGTCGGCGTCAACAACGCCCTCGCCAAGCCGGGCACCAAAATCTATGAGCGCTGGCACAAGGCGGTGCTGGCGTACTACGGCGGCAAGGCGCCTTCGCATGGAGCGATCTGGCTGACCATCTACCCCAACATCATGGTCGAGTGGTACGCCCATGTGCTCATCGTCAGCAGCGTGATTCCGCGCGGCGTCGACAGGACGACCAACATCGTCGAGTTCTACTATCCCGAGGACATCGCGCTGTTCGAGCGCGAGTTCGTCGAGGCCGAGCAAGCGGCGTACATGGAAACCTCGGCCGAGGACCACGAGATCGCCCTGCGCATGGACGCCGGCCGTCGCGCGCTGTACAAGCTCGGCCGCAACGAGACCGGGCCGTATCAATCGCCGATGGAAGACGGCATGCAGCATTTCCACGAATTTCTTCAACGTCAGCTGGCCGCTCTCGCCGACGGGGCCGAAGGAAACTGATGCGTACACTCTTGGCCGCCGGCGGTCTGGCGCTCACCTTGTATGCGTCGCTGCATTCGATGCCGGTTTCCGCCGACACGCCGCCGAGCATTCCCTACGAGAAATATCGTCTGGCGAACGGCCTCGAGGTCATCCTTTCGCAGGACCGCACGCTGCCGCTGGTCGCGGTCGACATCTGGTACCACGTCGGCGCCGCGAACGAGGAGCCGGGGAGGACCGGTTTCGCGCACCTGTTCGAGCACATGATGTTCACCGGCAGCAAGCACGTTCCGCGCGGCGTCGCCGACAAGCTGCTCGAAGGCGTCGGCGGCACCGACTCCAACGCATCGACATCATTCGACCGCACCAACTATTACGATACTGTGCCCTCGAACCAGCTCGAGCTTGCCCTGTGGAGTCATGCCGATCGCATGGGCTATCTGCTGGACTCGCTCGATCAGACCGCCTTGACCAACCAGCAGGACGTGGTGCGCAACGAGCGCCGGCAGTCGTATGAGAATCGCCCGTACGGAGTCGTAGACGAGGCGGTGTTCCACGCGCTGTTTCCGCCGGGCCACCCCTACCGGCCGGCGATTATCGGCTCGCATCTCGACATTCAGGCAGCCGCGCTTGCCGACGTGCGCGATTTTTTCAAGCGCTACTACCGGCCCAACAACGCGACGCTGACCGTGGTGGGCGATTTCGACACTGCGGCGGCGAAGCGTGCGGTGCAGAAATATTTCGGCTCGTTCAAGCGCGGGCCCGATGTCGCCGCGCCGGCGGTCACCACTCCCGCGCTGACGTCCGAAAAGCGCGTGACGGTCACCGACAGGATCGAGCTCGAGCGTCTCGACCTGGCCTGGCTCACCGCGCCCAAATTCAAGCCGGGGGATGCCGAGCTGGCGATCGCGGGCTACATACTCGCCGGCGGAAAATCGAGCCGGCTGTTCAAGAAGCTGGTGTACGACTTGCAGGTCGCGCAGGACGTGTCCGCCGGCCAGGACCCGTATGCGCTGACATCGATTTTCGAGATCGAGGCTGTCGCGCGCTCCGGCCACACGGCGGCCGAGCTGCAGCCCTTGATCGACGCCGAGCTCGATCGCCTCGCCGCCGAGCCGCCATCGATGACCGAAGTGGAACGTGCGCGCAATCAGATCGAGCGCTCGCTTTACGAGAGCCTGCAGAAAGTCGGCGGCTCGAACGGCCGCGCGGACCTGCTCAACATGTACAACCATTACACCGGCGACCCGGGCTACCTGTCCAAGGACATCGAGAGATACGCAAGTGTGACGCCGGCCGATGTCCAGCGCGTC
>Ga0209839_10001447_pt1 | contig 12125 bp, 10 predicted proteins | sample OrgsoiDNA2013050_FD_185800 | JGI IMG/M metagenome (GOLD analysis project Ga0209839, IMG submission 185800) | Permafrost soil microbial communities from the Arctic, to analyse light accelerated degradation of dissolved organic matter (DOM) -... | ecosystem: Environmental > Terrestrial > Soil >... | reverse complement strand
GGCGCTGGTCTGATCGGTGACGATCTCAGGCGAGAACCCGCGCGCCGCCAGCGCCGGCAGGACGTCGGCGGCGTTGGCCGGCAGACCGACGCTGAGCGCCCGGCGCTGCGACTTGGCCTCCAGGCAGCGGGCGACCGCGTCGTCCAGGGAGTCGGCCACCTCATCCAGGTAGCGCGTCTGCAGCCGGCGCTCGATCCGGTGCGGATCGACCTCGATGCACAGCGCCACGCCGCCGTTCATCGTGACCGCCAGGGGCTGGGCGCCGCCCATCCCGCCGAGTCCCGCCGTCACGGTGATCGTGCCGGCCAGCGAGCCGCCGTGGCGGCGGCGGGCGATCTCGGCGAAGCACTCGTAGGTGCCCTGCAGGATCCCCTGGGTGCCGATGTAAATCCATGACCCTGCCGTCATCTGGCCATACATCGTCAACCCCAGCGCCTCGAGCCGCCGGAACTCATCCCACGTGGCCCACTCGGGCACCAGGTTGGAGTTGGCGATCAGGACCCGCGGAGCCCATTCGTGGGTCCTGAACACCCCGACCGGCTTGCCCGACTGCACCAGCAGGGTCTCGTCCTCGCCCAGTCCGCGCAGCGTGCGGAGAATGGCGTCGAACGCGTCCCAGGAGCGCGCGGCGCGGCCGGTGCCGCCGTAGACCACCAGGTGCTCGGGATCCTCGGCCACATCCGGATCGAGGTTGTTCATCAGCATCCGCAGCGCCGCCTCCTGCGACCATCCGCGGCACGAGAGCTCGGTCCCCCGGGGCGCGCGCACGGGCCGGGGCCCGCTCATCGGAGCGACCCGATCCCGGCCTCGACGGCAGCGACCAGCTCGCCCGAGCGGACCAGCGCCTCGGCGGCGGCCAGCTCGGGGCTCAGGAACCGGTCCGCGCCGGGACCGGCGATCCGCCGGCGCACCACGGCCAGCGCCGGCGCGGTGCCGGCGCCGGGACGCAACGGGGCCCGCAGCTCCAGCGCCCGCGCGGCGCAGGTCAGCTCCACGGCCAGGATGCGCGCGAGGTTGCCCACCACGGTGCGGAGCTTGCGCGCGGCGCCCCAGCCCATTGAGACGTGATCCTCCTGCATCGCGCTGGTGGGCAGCGAATCGACCCCCGCCGGTGAGGCCAGCCGGCGGTTCTCGGCCACCATCGCCGCCTGCGTGTAGTGGCCGATCATCACCCCGGAGTCCACGCCCGGGTCCTGGGCCAGGAAGGCCGGCAACCCATGCGAGCGCGTCTCGTCGAGCAGCCGGTCGGTGCGCCGCTCGGCGATCGCGCCGACCTCGGCTACGGCGATGGCCAGGAAGTCGCAGGCGAGCGCGACCGGTGCGCCATGGAAGTTGCCGCACGATTCCACGCGGCCGTCGGGCAGGACCATCGGGTTGTCGATCGCGGCGCGAAGCTCGGCGCCCGCGACCCGCTGAGCGTGATCAAGCGTGTCCCGGGCGGCGCCGGTGACCTGGGGCGCGCAGCGCAGCGAATAGGCGTCCTGGACACGAGGGTCTCCCTCCCGGTGGCTGGCCACGATCTCCGAGCTGGCCAGCAGCGCCCGCAGATTGGCGGCGCTCTGCGCCTGCCCCGGTTGCGGGCGCAGGGCCACCAGGTCCTCGGCGAACGCGCGATCGGTGCCGAGCAGCGCCTCGACCGACATCGCCGCCGTGATGTCGGCGGCGCGCAGCAGCATGCCGAGATCCTCGAGCGCGAGTACCAGCATCCCCAGCATCCCGTCGGTGCCGTTGATCAGGGCCAGGCCCTCCTTCACGGTCAGCGTCAGCGGCTCGATCCCGGCCGCCGCCAGGGCTTGCGCCGCGGGCCACCCGGCGCCGGTGCGATCCTCGACCTCGCCCTCGCCGATCAGAGCCAGCGCGCAATGGGCCAACGGCGCGAGGTCGCCGCTGGCGCCGAGGGATCCGTACTCGGGCACCACCGGCGTCAGCCCGGCGTTGAGCAGGCCGAGGATCGCCTCCGCCACCACCGGGCGCGCCCCGGAGCATCCCATCGCCAGCGTCCGTGCCCGCAGCAGCATCATCGCGCGGACGACCTCGCGCTCGATCGGCGGGCCCATGCCCGCGGCATGGGAGCGCACCAGCGCGCGCTGGAGCTCCGCGCGCCGGGCCGCCGGGATCCGCACCCTGGCCAGCGACCCGAAGCCGGTCGAGATCCCGTACACGGGCTCCTCGGACTCGGCGATCGAGGCCACGACCGCCGCGCTGCGCTCCATCGCCTCGCGGGCGCCGGGGCCGAGCGCCACCGGCGCGTCACGGCGCGCGACCGCGATCACATCACCCGCCTCAACGCCGCCGGACGTCAGCTCCAGCGGCGTGATCTCGGCGGCGTCGGAGGCCGGAATCTGCATCAGTTGCCGGGACGATAGACCTGCGCGGGCGATTTCTCCTCGCCGCCGAGGCTCGCCGCCCGAGGCCGATAGTCTGGTCCCGTACTGTCCCGACCTCTGGAGTCACACATGCTGTTCGGCCAGGACCACGTCAAGCGTTACGTAGCGACCGACGGTGAGGAGGGCCACGAGTGGAACGGCACCACCGTCCTGATCCTCACCACCACCGGCCGGCGATCCGGCGATCAGCGCAGCACGCCCCTCATCTACGGGCAGCACGACGACGATTACCTGGTGGTCGCCTCCAAGGGCGGCGCGCCCGAGCACCCGGCCTGGTACCTGAATCTGGCCGAGCACCCCGACGTTCACGTCCAGGTCCTGGGCGATCGCTTCGCGGCCCGGGCGCGGACGGCGACCGCGGCGGAGAAACCGGAGCTGTGGCAGGAGATGACGGCCCGGTGGCCGGCCTATGACGAGTACCAGCACAAGACCAGCCGGGACATCCCGGTGGTGGTGCTGGAGCGCGTTCAGGCCCCATAGCGGACACCGCGGCACCATCCGATGAGCGACTGGTCCGCGCGCAGCCTGCACTTTGTCGGGATCGGCGGCGCGGGGATGAGCGGGCTGGCGATCATCGCCCGGGCGCTCGGCGCACACGTGACCGGTTCTGACCGCTCCGAGTCCGCCTACACCGCGCGGCTGCGCGAGCACGGGATCACGCCGGTGATCGGGCACGCGGCGGCCAATGTGCCCGCCGCGGCGGAGGTCGTCTACTCGACCGCGATCCCGCCCGAGAACCCGGAGCGGATGGCCGCGGCCGGCCGCGAGCTCCATCGTGCGGACCTGATGGCCGAGATCGCCCGGCTCAGGCGCTGCATCGCGGTCACGGGCACGCACGGCAAGACCACCACCGCCAGCATGGCCGTCGAGGCCCTGGCCGGGGCCGGCCTCGATCCGTCCTACCTGGTCGGCGGCGAGCTGCGCAGCACGGGTTCCAACGCCGGCTGGGGTGCCGGCGAGTGGATCGTCGTCGAGGCCGACGAATCGGACCGCTCGCTGCTGAAGCTCGATCCCGAGATCGCGGTGCTCACCAATGCCGAGCTCGACCATCACTCCACCTACGCCTCGCTGCTCGATCTCGAGGCGACATTCCGGACGTTCATGACCGGAGCGGGACACGCGATCGTGTGGGATCGGCCCGAGCTCCGTGCGCTGTGTCCCGCGGACGCGATCGCCTATGACGTGCCGGAGCCCGCCCTCCACACCGGGGGGTCCCGGTTCACCTGGCGGGGAATCGACGTCGCGCTCTCGGTCCCGGGTGCGCACAACGCGGTCAACGCCGCCGGCGCGCTCGAGGCCACCCGGCTGGCCGGCGCCGATCCGGCCCGGGCAGCCGCGGCGCTGGCCGGTTTCGCCGGGGCGAGGCGGAGGTTCGAGCGCCTGGGGCTGACCGAGCGCGGAGCGGCCGTGTACGACGACTACGCCCACCACCCGACCGAGGTCGCGGCCACGATCGCCGCCGCCAGGACGCTCGAGCCCGCGCGCCTGATCGCCGTCTTCCAGCCGCATCTGTTCTCGCGTACGCGCGCCCTGGGGCGTGAGTTCGGCGCTGCGCTGGCCGCGGCGGACATCGTCGCCGTGCTCGACGTGTACGCGGCCCGGGAGCGGGCCCAGGACTTCCCGGGCGTGGACGGCCGGCTGGTCGCCGCAGCGGCAGCCGACGCCGGCGAGGGACGCCAGGTCGCCTGGCTTCCCGGTTTCGCGCTGGCCGAGCGCTTCCTCTCGGCGATGCTCCGCGCGGGGGACCTGTGCCTGGTGATGGGGGCGGGCAACGTGGACACGCTCGGCCGCTCACTGGTGGCGCCCGGCTGATTCGGGCCGCGGGCGCCGCTGGGCACCGCTGATTCCAGCTGGGCGCCGCTGACCCCGCCTGGGCGCCGCTGATTCCAGCCTGGGCCGCCCGGAACACGCCGGGGCGGTGACTACCCTGCCATCCATGCCCCAGCCCCCGCCGGGCGTCCAGAGCGATTACCCGCTCTCACGCCTCACCACCGTGCGCACGGGGGGTCCCGCGGAGTATTTCGCCCGCGCCGGTACGATCGCGGCGCTCGAGCGCCTGGTCGCGTGGGCGGCCGCGGAGGAGCTCGAGGTAGGGGTCGTCGGCTCGGGGTCGAACCTCCTGGTGGCGGACCAAGGTGTCCGTGGTTTAGTCGTGAAACTGGACAAGGACCTGAGCAAGATCGAGTTCGACGGCCCGCGCATCCACTGCGGCGGTGGTGCGCGCCTGCCCGCGGTCTCCGCCCAGGCCGCCCAGGCGGGGCTCGCCGGGATCGAGTTCGGCGTCAACATCCCGGGCACCGTGGGCGGTGCGGTGAGGATGAACGCCAACGCCTACGGCGGAGAGCTGGCCCGAGTGCTCGAGTGGGTGGACATCGTCAGCCCTGGCGGATCCGACCGGCGGGTGCCCGATCAGCTGGGCTTCGCCTACCGGCGCTCGGACCTGGGTCCGCACGAGATCGTCGCCCGGGCATCGTTCGCGCTCACCCCGGCCCCGCCTGAGGAGGTCAAGGCCACGCTGGCGGACATGCGTGCCCGGCGCAAGGCCGCGCAGCCGTCGGGGATCAAGACCTTCGGCTCGACGTTCAAGAACCCCGACCACCCCCGGGCTGGGGGGAAGACCGCCGGCCAGCTGCTCGACGCCGCCGGCTGCCGCGGGCTGCGCATCGGCGGCGCGAGCTTCTCGGCCAAGCACGCGAACTTCGTCGAGAACCACGGCGAGGCCACGACCGCCGACGTGATCGCGCTGATGGCGGAGGGTCGCCGGCAGGTGCGAGAGCGCTTCGGGGTCGAGCTCGAGGCCGAGGTCCAGACGCTCGGGCCGATCGGGGCCGAGCAGCTGGAATCGGCGTTCGGACCGCATGCGGGGACCGGCGAGGGATCGGTGCCGGCATGATCGATGCCGTCCTCGAGCGCCTGCAGCGTCGTCCGCGCTCCCGGTCCCGGTCCCGCTCGCCCCGGGCGCCGCTCCTGGCCGGCCGCCGGCGCCGGCCGCGGCCGCGGGTCCTGCTCGCGCTCGCGGCGGCGCTGCTGCTGCTGGCCGGCGCCTGGATGTGGCTGCGCGACTCCTCGCTGGTGGCGGTCAACCGGGTCATGGTCACCGGCGCAAGCGGAGCGGACGCGGGCCAGATCCGCTCGGCGCTGATCGTCGCCGGGCGCAACATGACGACCCTCGACGTGCACATGGATCAGCTGCAGTCGGCGGTGGCGCCGTTCCCGGTGGTAAAGGCGCTGCGGGTCAGCACCCAGTTCCCGCACGGAATGAGGATCCGCGTGATCGAGCAGATCCCGGTCGCGGCGGTGGTCGTGGCCGGGCGCACGATCGCCGTCGCCGGAGACGGCACGCTGCTGCACGACGCGGTCGTCCCCCAGAACCTCCCCACGATCCCGCTGAGCGTGCCGCCGGGCGGGACTCACCTCACCGACCCGCGCGCGATGGCGGCGGTGGCGCTGCTGGCGGTGGCTCCTGACCAGCTGCTGACCCACGTGAGCCAGGTCCAGAGCACCTCGGCCCACGGGCTGGTGGCTTCGCTTCGGAACGGGCCCAGCATCTACTTCGGCGACTCCGGTCGCCCGCACGCCAAGTGGGCCGCCGTGACCGCCGTGCTGGCCGACCCGGGCTCGGCGGGCGCGGCGTACATCGACGTCAACGATCCCGAGCGGGCCGCGGCCGGGTCGACGGCGCCCGCGTCCACGGCCGGCGGCGCGGCCGGGTCGACGGCGCCCGCGTCCACGGCCGGCGGCGCGGCCGGGTCGACCGCGCCCGCGTCCGCAGGCGCCGGCTCGGCATCGAGCGCGCCCGTGAGCGGTACGTCCAGCGGGTCCGCCGGCGGCGCATCGGTGACCCCCGCAGGGGGCTGAACCTCAAGTAGAGCTTGACCCTCATTTTGGGCCAAGTCTCGGAACTCCATCGAGACTTCGCCGATCTGCAACGATCGTTGCGTTGCGGCCCGGTGCGTTGACTTCGCGCATCTTCAGGTCATAACGTGCGAAACTCCCGCTATCAGCGGCAAGCGCCGCAAACGCTCAACGCTACCTCGAAGGTCGGACGGTAACCATGGAACGCGGCAGTTATCTGGCAGTCATCAAGGTCGTCGGTGTCGGCGGCGGCGGCACCAATGCGGTCAACCGCATGGTCGACGCACGCCTGCGCGGGGTCGAGTTCATCGCGGCCAACACCGATGCGCAGGCGCTCGCCATGTGCGACGCGGACATCAAGCTGAACATCGGTCACGATTTGACCAAGGGCCTCGGCGCAGGCGCGAACGCCGACGTCGGCCAGGGCGCTGCGGCGGAGTCCCGGGACGAGATCAAGGAGACGCTCAAGGGCGCCGACATGGTCTTCGTCACTGCCGGCGAGGGCGGTGGCACCGGTACGGGCGCCGCGCCGGTGATCGCCGACATCGCCAAGAACGAGATCGGCGCGCTCACGGTCGGCGTGGTCACGCGCCCGTTCTCCTTCGAGGGCTCGCAGCGCGCCCGGCAGGCCCAGGACGGGATCCAGAAGCTGCGCGAGTTCGTGGACACGCTGATCGTGATCCCGAATGAGAAGCTGCTCGCGATCGTCGAGCGGCGGACCACGATCCTGGACGCCTTCCGCGAGGCCGACAACGTGCTCCGTCAGGGTGTCCAGGGCATCACCGACCTGATCACGATCCCCGGCCTGATCAACCTCGACTTTGCCGACGTGCGCACGATCATGCACGACGCCGGCACGGCGCTGATGGGGATCGGCGCGGCCAGCGGCGAGAACCGCTCGGCCGAGGCCGCCAAGATGGCGATCTCCTCGCCGCTGCTCGAGGAATCCGTCGAGGGCGCAATGGGCATCCTGCTGAACATCACCGGCGGCAACGACCTGGGCCTGTTCGAGGTCAACGAGGCGGCCGAGATCGTGCAGAGCGCCGCCGATGCGAACTCGAACATCATCTTTGGCGCCGTGATCGACGACTCGCTCGGCGAGGAGGTGCGCGTGACCGTGATCGCCACCGGCTTCGACCACGGCTCGCCCCGGCCCAACCAGGCGCGCGAGTCGACCCGCCGTGCGCGTCGCGACCGCGACGTGACGATGGATGACCGGCAGCGCTCCTCGCTCGAGATCCGCGACGACGAGATCGACATCCCGTCGTTCCTGAAGGACCGCTGAGCCGGCACCCGGCGCCCGCGGCGGCGCTCGTGTGCTCGCTCAGGTGGCCGGGTGACGGCCAGCGCTTGTACTCTACTAGCCTGAGTCTGGGTGTTCTCCAGCTCCGAGACAGACCTCCGACGCACGCCGCTGCACGCGCGCCATGCCGCCGCGGGAGCGCGGCTGGTGCCGTTCGCCGGCTGGCTGATGCCGGTGCAGTACACGGGCATCCGCGAGGAGCATCTCGCCGTCCGGACCGGCGCCGGGATCTTCGACGTCTCGCACATGGGCCAGGTGGAGACGCGCGGCCCCGACGCCCAGGCGTTCCTGCAGCATCTGCTGTCCAACGATCTGCGCCGGCTTCCCGAGGGCGGCGCCCAGTACAGCGTGATGTGCAACGAGGACGGCGGCGTCCTCGACGACCTGTTCACTTACCGCCTCGCCGAATGCCACTATCTGACTGTCACCAACGCCGGCAACCACGAGCGCGACTTCGCCTGGATGATCACCCAGGCCGAATCCTTCGATGTCGACGTGATCGACCGCCTGGCGGATTTCGCGATGCTTGCCGTTCAGGGCCCGCTGGCGCGCGACCTGGTCTCCAGGCTCACCGACGGCGCGCTGCCGCGGCGGATGCGCTGCTGCCAGCGCGACCTGGCCAGGGTCCCGATGCTGGTCGGCGGCACCGGCTACACGGGCGAGGACGGAGTCGAGCTGATGCTCGAGCCTGAGCGCGCACCCGAGGTGTGGGACGCGATCGTGGCCGCCGGCGCCGTGCCCGCGGGCCTCGGCGCTCGCGACACGCTCCGGCTCGAGGTCTGCTTCCACCTCTATGGCAACGACCTGAGCGAGAGCCGCGGACCGATCGAGGCCGGGCTCGGGTGGTGCTGCAAGGAGCAGACCGGGTTCATCGGCTCCGAGGCGATTGCCGGCGTCCGGGCGGCGGGGCCCGAGGAACGGCTCGAGCCGTTCGTGATCGAGGGACCCGGCATCGCGCGCGCCGGCAACCCGGTGATCGGAGGCGGCGAGGTGAGCAGCGGCACGTTCTCGCCGTCGCTCGAGCGCGGTATCGGAATGGCGTACCTTCCCGTGCTGCGGGCGCCGCCAGGAACCCGCATCGAGATCGACGTCCGGGGTACACCGCGTACCGCCGTCGTAGAGAAGAAGCCTCTGTACCGAAAGGGCAACTGAACATGGCCGAAGCGAGCTATCCCGACGACCTGCTCTACCACTCCGAGCACGACTGGGCCCGTGTGGACGGCGACACGGCCACGTTCGGAATCACCTGGTACGCCCAGGACGCGCTGGGTGAGGTCGTGTTCTTCGAGGCTCCGAAGCTCGGCGCCCAGATCGTCAAGGATGAGTCCTACACCGAGGTCGAGTCGGTGAAGGCGGTCTCCGACGTGATCGCGCCGCTCTCGGGCGAGATCATCGAGGTCAACACGGCGCTCGGCGACCAGCCGGAGACGATCAACGAGGATCCCTACGGCGAGGGCTGGCTGATCAAGGTCAAGCTCGCCGATCCCAGCGAGGCAGAGTCGCTGATGGATGCCGCCGCCTACCAGGCCACACTGGCGTGACCAGTTACGTATCCGCCACCGAAGCCGAGCGCCGCGAGATGCTGGCGGCGATCGGCGTTGGCTCGATCGACGATCTGTTCGCCGACATCCCGGCCCAGCTCCGGCTCGGCCGGGCGCTGGCCCTCGACGCCGGGCTCTCCGAGCAGGAGGTCTACGACGAGCTGCGGGCGCTCGCGGCTCGCAACGTGTCCGCGGAGGACGAGGTCACGTTCCTCGGCGCCGGCATGTACGACAGCTATGTCCCCGCCCTGGTCGACTCGATCATCTCGCGCTCGGAGTTCCTGACCCCGTACACGCCCTACCAGCCCGAGATCTCGCAGGGCGGCCTGCAGGCGATGTTCGAGTATCAGACCGCGATCTCGGAGCTGACCGGGCTGCCCGTCTCCAACGCCTCGGTCTATGAGGGGCCGAGCGCGGTCGCGGCGGCCGGGTACGTGGCCAAGCTCGAGAACGGCCGCCGTCGCTTCATCGTCTCCCGCGGGGTGCACCCGCATGCCCGGGAGACGCTGGCCACGCTGGCCAAGGGCTACGGCATGGAGACCGAGGAGGCCCCGCTGCGCGACGGGCGGACCGAGCTGCCGCCGCTCGACGACAGCGTCAGCGCGATCATCCTCCAGCAGCCGAACTTCCTCGGCGTCGTGGAGGAGGTGGCGCCGCTTGCGGCGGCGGCACGCGAGGCCGGCGCGCTGACCATCTGCTCCTGCGACCCGATTCCCCTCGCGCTGCTCAAGCCGCCCGGGGAGTGCGGCGTCGACGTCGCGGTGGGGGAGGGCCAGACGCTCGGCAACCGCCTCGACTTCGGCGGTCCGTCGTTCGGCTTCTTCGCCGTCACCCAGTCGCTGCTGCGGCGGATTCCGGGGCGGATCGCCGGGGAGACGACCGACGTCGAGGGCCGGCGCGGCTTCGTGCTCACGCTGCAGACGCGCGAGCAGCACATCCGGCGCGAGCGCGCGACCTCCAACATCTGCACCTCGCAGGCCCTCAACGCGCTGGCCGGCGTGATCTACCTGAGCTGGCTGGGCCGGCGCGGACTGGTCGAGCTGGCCGAGCTGATGCTGCAGCGCACGGCCTACGCGCGGGAGCGGCTGGCCGCCGTCGAGGGCGTCGAGCTGCTCGTCGACCAGCCGGTCGTGCGCGAGTTCGCGGTCCGGCTCGGCGCTCCGGTGGAGAGCGTCATCGCCCGCTGCCGCGAGGAGGGCATCAATCCCGGCTATCCGCTGGGCCGCGACTACCCCGAGCTGGACGACTGCCTGCTGGTGGCGATCACCGAGCGGCGCACCCGGGCGGACATCGATCGCCTCGCCGATGCCCTCGCGGCGGCGGTCGCGACCGAGCGCGAACGGCTGGCGGTGCGGGCATGATGCGCGCAAGCGACGACCGGCTGACGATCTACGAGCGCTCCAGGCCGGGCCGCCGGGCCTTCGTGGCTCCACTCCTCGACGTCCCGGAGCGGGCGCTTGACGAGTTGCTGCCCCCGGAGCTGCGCCGGTCCGAGGCGCCACGGCTGCCCGAGGTCGCCGAGCCCGAGATCGTGCGCCACTACAACCGTCTCTCGCGGCGCAACTTCGATCTCGACACCGGCTTCTACCCGCTCGGGTCGTGCACGATGAAATACAACCCCAAGCTGCACGAGCGCGTAGCCGGGCTGCCCGGCCATGCCCGACTGCATCCGCTGCAGGATCCCTCGCGCGCCCAGGGCGCGCTCGAGCTGATGTGGAAGCTGCAGCAATCGCTCGGGGAGATCGCCGGCCTTCCGCACGTGTCGCTGCAGCCGTCGGCGGGCTCGCACGGCGAGCTGGCCGGCGTGCTCCTGACCCGCGCCTACCACGAGGACCACGGCGACCGGCGGACCAAGGTGCTCACACCCGACAACGCGCATGGCACCAACCCGGCCACGGTCACGATGGCCGGCTACGAGGTGGTCAAGGTGGGGACCGACGAGCGCGGCAACGTCGACCTCGACGACCTGCGGGCCAAGGCTACCGAAGACGTGGCCTGCCTGATGCTCACCAACCCCAGCACCGTCGGGTTGTTCGAGCAGGGGATCGAGGAGATCGAGCGGATCGTGCACGGCGTCGGCGCAACGCTGTATTACGACGGCGCGAACCTGAACGCGATCATGGGCATCTGCCGGCCGGGCGACATGGGCTTCGACATCGTGCACTTCAACCTGCACAAGTCCTTCACCCAGCCCCACGGCGGCGGCGGCCCGGGCGCCGGCCCGATCGCCGTCGCGGAGCGGATCGAGCCCTACCTGCCGCGCCCGCAGGTGATCGTGCGCGAGGGCACCAACGGCTCCGGGCCCCGCTACGACCTCGACTACGACCGGCCCAAGTCGATCGGGCGCCTGCGCGGCTTCCAGGGCAACTACGGCGTGTTCGTGCGCTCCTACGCCTACATCCGGTCGCTCGGCGCGGCGGGCCTCAGAGAGGTCTCCGAGGTAGCGGTGCTGAACGCGAACTACCTGCTCGCGCGGCTGCAGCGCGAGGGCGTGGCGGAGTACCTCCCCGCGGCCTACGACCGCATCTGCAAGCACGAGTTCGTCCTCTCCGGCACGCCGATGAAGCGCGCGCTGGGAATCAAGACGCTCGACCTGGCCAAGCGGCTGCTCGATTTCGGCGTCCACCCGCCGACGGTCTATTTCCCGCTGATCGTGGACGAGGCGCTGCTGATCGAGCCGACGGAGACCGAGACCAAGGAGACGCTCGACCGCTTCGCCGACATCGTCGCCGAGATCCTGCGCGAGGCGGCGGAGGACCCGGAGCTGGCCCGCAATGCCCCGTACACGACGCCGGTGCGCCGGCTCGACGAGGCGCAGGCGGCGCGGCATCCGGTCGTGCGACAGGCGATGTAGCGTCGTCACGACGTGCGGGAAGCGCTCGAGGCCCTGACTCGCCCCGTGCGCCTGCTGGCTGCGGGCGGCACGATCTCGATGCACGGTGCTCGGGCCGTGCCCAAGCTCGAGGCCAAGGACCTGATCGAGCTGGCCCCGCCGCTGGCCGGCGTGCCCGAGCTGGCGGCCGAGACCGTGCTCTCGCT
>Ga0209839_10001445_pt1 | contig 12141 bp, 11 predicted proteins | sample OrgsoiDNA2013050_FD_185800 | JGI IMG/M metagenome (GOLD analysis project Ga0209839, IMG submission 185800) | Permafrost soil microbial communities from the Arctic, to analyse light accelerated degradation of dissolved organic matter (DOM) -... | ecosystem: Environmental > Terrestrial > Soil >... | reverse complement strand
CATGCGCGAAGGGTACCCTCTGGACAATGGAGCTCGAGCCGCTCCGCGATGGGCATGGCCGGCTGATCGGAGATCTGCGCGTCTCGGTCACCGATCGCTGCAATTTCCGCTGCCAATACTGCATGCCGGCGGAGGGCCTGCCGTGGCTCGAGCGCGGCGGGATCCTCAGCTTCGAGGAGATCGCCCGCATCGTCTCGCTGCTGTCGGCGATGGGGGTGCACAACGTCCGCCTGACCGGCGGCGAGCCGCTGGTGCGCCGCAACTTCCCCGAGCTGGCCCGAATGCTGGCCGGGATTGACGACGTGCACGACCTGTCGGTGACCACCAACGGGTTCCTGCTCGAGCGCGACGCCGAGGCCCTGGTTGCCGCCGGAGTCAACCGCTTCAACGTCTCGGTCGACTCGCTCCAGCGCGATCGCTTCTTCGAGCTCACGCGCCGCGACGCGCTCCCGCAGGTTCTCCGGGGCCTCGAGGCTCTCGCCGCGTTCCCGGAGGCCCACCCGATCAAGATCAACGCGGTGTCGATCCGGGACTTCACCGAGGAGGAGGTGCTGCCGTTCGCGCAGTTCGCCCGGCGCACCCCATATCAGGTCCGCTTCATCGAGTTCATGCCCCTGGACGCGGACCATGCGTGGACACCCGAGCAGGTGCTGAGCGGCGAGGAGATCCGCGCCGCGATCAACCTGACATATCCGCTCGAGCCCGAGCCACGCGAGGCCAGCGCGACGGCTCAGGTGTACCGGTTCGCCGACGGAAAGGGCCGGATCGGCTTCATCAATCCTGTCTCCGAGCCCTTCTGCGGGGACTGCAACCGGATCCGGCTGACCGCCGACGGACGGCTCAGGACCTGTCTCTTCTCACTGCGCGAGACCGACCTGCGCGGACCCATTCGTGACGGTGCCGACGATCGGGAGCTCGAGCAGATCGTGCGGGACGCGGTGTGGCAGAAGGAGCTCAAGCACCATGTCGGTGAGCCCGGATTCGTGCAGCCGGCCCGTTCGATGTCGGCCATCGGCGGCTGAATCCAGCCTCACGCGCCCGGCGCCGGCTCCCGATGCGGACCCCCTCGCTGCGCGGCAACCGGGAGCCAGATCCTTAATTCGTTCGCAAGCTCCGGCAGGCATCATCTGGGCTCATGCTCCTGCTGATGCTCTTCGCCTTTGTCGCAGGCGCCGGCACGGCGATCACCCCGTGCGTGCTCCCGGTTCTGCCCGCCCTGCTCTCGGCCAGCGCCGTCGGCGGGCGTCGGCGGCCGCTGGGGATCGTGCTGGGACTCGGAGCGACGTTCACGATCGCGATCGTGGCGCTGGCGCAGCTGGTGAAGGGAGTCGGGCTGGCCAGCGGAGCCGCGCGGACGCTGGCGATCGTGGTCCTGATCGGGTTCGGCATCGTGCTCCTGACCCCCGATCTGGCCGCCCGCGTGCAGGCCCCCCTGTCCCGCCTGGCCCGGTTCGGCCCCAAGACCCGGGGAGACGGATTCTGGTCGGGGGTCGGGGTCGGCGGGGCGCTCGGGTTCGTCTGTGCCCCGTGCGCCGGGCCAATCCTCGCGGCCGTCACCTCGGTGAGCGCGTCCGGCGGAGCCTCGGCCAAGATCGTCGCCGTGGCACTCGCCTATGCCGCCGGCCTCTGCGCGGTGCTCTTCCTCTACGCGCTCGGCGGCCGCAAGGTCATCGACCGGGTCCGCCGGTCCGCCCGCGGCCACGTCGTGGAGCGCACCCTAGGCGCGGTCCTGATCGTGACCGGCGTCGCGATGGTGGCCAACGTGGATGTCCGCTTCGAGGAGGCCCTGGCCAAGTCGGGAAACCTGCCCGCGTTTCTGGTCGATCCGACGCGCTCGCTCGAGAACTCGAGCGCCGTCCAGAAGCGGCTCACCTCGCTGCGCCCGGGGTCTCGGTTCGCGGTTCGCCAGAGCCAGGTGACCGCGAGCACCACCGCGCCGACGGCGGCGGGCGTGGCCATCCCCGGCGTGCCGACGCCGGCCCTGGCCAAGCTCGGCCTGGCGCCCGAGTTCACCGGCACCGAGGACTGGTTCAACACACCCGGCAACCGGCCGCTCACACTCGCCGCCCTGCACGGCCACGTGGTCCTGGTCGACTTCTGGACCTACACGTGCATCAACTGCCTCCGCACGCTGCCCTACCTGAAGGGCCTGTACGCGATTTATCACCCCTACGGCCTCGAGGTCGTGGGGGTGGAGACGCCGGAGTTCACGTTCGAGCAGGAGGCCTCCAACGTGCGCCAGGCGATCGCGGCCGACGGCCTCCGCTATCCGGTCGTCCAGGACAACAACTACGGGACCTGGAACGCGTACCAGAACCAGTACTGGCCCGCCGAGTACCTGATCGATGCCACGGGACAGGTCCGCCACACCCAGTTCGGTGAGGGCGACTACAAGCAGGGCGAGGCTGCGGTCAGGCAGCTGCTCTACGACGCCGGCGCCAGGCGCCTGCCGCCGCCGACGTCCGCTCATGCCGTTGTTCCCTCAGCGCAGCTCGCGACGCCGGAGACGTATCTCGATCCGGCTCGCTCTCAGGGCTTCGCCTCGCCGCTGCAGGCTGGGGTCCACGACTACCGCGCGCCGTCGTCGCTGCAGCAGGGCGAGTTCGCGCTCCAGGGGCACTGGAGCATCGACAAGCAGTCGGCCACGCCCGTGGCTCCCGGGGCAGCGATCCAGGCCGGTTTCCAGGCCGCCAACGTATATCTCGTGCTCACGTCCCAGGGCAACGTGCCGCGTCAGGCCCGGGTCCTGCTCGACGGCCGTCCGATCTCCCCCGCCCGCGCGGGCACCGACGTCACCGGCGCCACGGTCACGGTCCGGGGCCAGCGGCTCTACTCGCTCGTCTCCCTGCCCGGCGTCGAGCAGCATCTGCTGACCGTCGAGCTGCCCCCGGGCGTCTCGGCCTACGACTTCACCTTCGGCTGATCCCGCCCGTCGAGCAGCGCGGCCGCGTGCAGCAGGTCCTCGGGCGCGTTGATGTTGAAGAACGGCTGCGGATCGTCGACCTCGAGTGTCCGCGGCCCCAGCGCCTTGACCGCGACCGTGAGCCGGCTCTGCCCGCGCTGAGCGGCGGGGCACAGCAGCTGCTCGGCGCGCGGCATGTACAGCGCCAGCAGCGGCTGCATGGTCCCCTCGCAGACCGGGACGACGGCCGGGGCCCCGCGCGGATCGGTGCTCACGATCCGGTCGATCAGTGCCGGGGTCACGAATGGCAGGTCGGCCGCGCACGCGAGCACCGGACGGCCACCGGCGAGCCCGAGGGCCTGAACGATTCCCACCAGCGGGTGCCGCGGCAGATCCGGCTCGATCCACACCGTCACCCCCCGGATGCTCGGCAGCTCGGTGTCGGCCTTGGCGATGATCGCGACGTCGCTGAGCGAGTCCGTGAGCGCCGCCAGCGGATAGGTGATGAGCGGCTGCCCGCGTAGCTCCACGGTCGCCTTGGCGCCGCCGATCCGCCGTCCGAGACCCCCGGCGAGCACGACCCCGAAGGCATCGTGACGGCCGCGCATCAGGACCTCTGGAGCTGGTCGCTCATATGCCGAGCATAGGGGCGGAGACGCGGGTGAATAGAATCAATGTGATGGAGGGCTCCACCGAGGTACGGAGCTGGCTTCGCTGCTACCGCTGCTGGTCGCAGAACCTCGAAGTGCAGGTGCACTACGAGGGGATACACCGGATCGATGCGGAAACCGGCGAGCGCGGCGAAGTCGTCGACGAGATGCAAGAGGCCGTGGTCCAGTGCCTGGACTGCATGCACGACCAACCGCACCTCGGATTCCACAACGGCCGCGTCGAGCCGATCGAAGACCGCTGGGAGCGAATGATCGCCGGCACACCATGGGTGGCCTCCTGCACGGTGACGGTCGAGGCCGACGACGTGGAGACGTGCTCGGGCCCTGAGGCCGGAGACGCGCTCTCCTACGCCGCGTTCGGCGATCACGGCACGCGCGAGTTCTTCACCCACGTCCGCTTCCACAAGCACGACGAGGACCGGATCGTGGTGCATCTGCTGGTCGAGCTGTACGCGCGCTCGGCCGAGGAGGCCACCGAGGTGCTCGAGGAGGCCGCCCGCGGCACGCTCGCGATCACCTCGCTGGCCGAGGAATCGCGCCCGCCGGCATCGACCGGCGGCGACCAGCACTGAGCGGACCGACTACGGCGTCGCCATCGCCGGGCGCAACCGGCGCCTTCGGTACGCCTCCCACAGCTCGAGGATGATCAGCGTCAGCGCCACGGGCACGGTCGCCGGAAGCTCGTTGACGGCGAAGAAGAGCAGGTCGAACAGGGCCGCGACGACGAACGTGAGCAGGGCCGCGGCGCGCTGGCGACGGGGATCGGCCGCCAGCACGGCGCCGAGCACCGCAGCGATGAACAGATCGCCGTAGCCCATCGTCACCGAGCCGAAGACCTCGCTCTGGAGCTGGGGGAGGCCACCACCGGGCGCCGCGGCGATCAGCGTCGCATTCGGGGCCTGGAGCAGGTCGGTGACCACCAGCCAGGTATCGGCCCCGGCCATCAGCAGGATCCCGATCTTGAGCCAGCTCGCCGGGGTGACGGCCGCCAGCAGGACTCCGAGCGTGACGCAGCTGAGCGCCGAGAGCAGGACGGCCGCCGCCTCACCGACCAGCGATCCCTTGGCCCCCCAGGCGACCGCGAACAGGATCGCCGCCAGCGGCGCCAGCCACACCCGCGCCCCACGCGCCGCCCAGCCGAGCGCGGCGGCGGCCAGCAGCGGCACCGCCACCAGCGCCAGGTAGGTCAGTCCGGTGGCGGTGTCCGACACGTAGCGGATCGCGAATACGACCAGCACGACGGAGGCCAGCGGAACGACCGCCCAGGCGCGCCCGCCCACCCGCTTCAACCCGTTCGCGCCCGGAGGGATCCGGGGCGCGAGCACGACGCCCGCCTGCACGGCGAGCAGGCAGGCGTCCGAGGGAACGAAGCCGAGAGTCACCGCATCAGGGTACGGGCCGGCACCGCTCAGCCCGCTGCGCCCACGGCGCAGCCGGGCCACCGCCCGCCCGGCGCTACTGGTGCAGGCGCTCGTCGAGCGCGCTGAGCTGCTCGTGCAGGGCGACGGGCAGCCGATCGCCGAACTGGGCGTAGAACTGGTGCAGCTGCGGAAGCTGCTGCTTCCACCCCTTGGGCTCGACCGCCAGGAGCTTTGCCATCGCCTCTTCGGAGACGTCGAGACCCTCGATGTCGATCCCTCCTTCGCCAACCGGGGGCACGAGCCCGATCGCCGACTCAATGGCCTCCGCATTGCCCTCACAGCGGCGGAAGATCCAGGCCAGCACACGTGAGTTCTCGCCGTACCCGGGCCACAGGAACTTGCCGGCCTCGTCCTTGCGGAACCAGTTGACGTAGAACACCTTCGGCAGCAGGGCGCCCTTGTGCTCGCCGATCTCGAGCCAGTGGGCGAAGTAGTCCGCCATGTGGTACCCGCAGAACGGAAGCATCGCCATCGGGTCGAAGCGCAGCTTGCCCACCGCACCGGCGGCGGCGGCGGTGGTCTCCGAGGACATGGTCGAGCCCATGAACACGCCATGCACCCAGTCGCGCGCCTCGTGCACGAGCGGGACGACCGTCGAGCGGCGGCCCCCGAACAGCATCGCGTCGATCGGGACGCCCTTCGGGTCCTCCCACTCGGGGGCGATCGAGGGGCACTGGGCGGCCGGAGTGGTGAAGCGTGCGTTCGGATGGGCGGCGGGCGTGTCGATCGACGGCGTCCAGGACCCGCCGCGCCAGTCGGTGGCGTGGGCCGGGGGCTCCTCGGTCAGGCCCTCCCACCACACGTCGCCATCGTCCGTCTTGGCGCAGTTGGTGAAGATCGAGTTGCGCTCGATCGTCTTGATCGCGTTCGGGTTGGTGACCTCACCGGTGCCGGGGGCCACCCCGAAGAAGCCCGCCTCGGGGTTGACCGCGTACAGCCGGCCGTCGGTGCCGAACTTCATCCAGGCGATGTCGTCCCCGATCGTCTCGACCTTCCAGCCGGCTAGGGTCGGGATCAGCATCGCCAGGTTCGTCTTGCCGCAGGCGCTCGGGAAGGCCGCGCTGACGTACTTCACGTCGCCCTCGGGAGCGGTGACTTTCAGGATCAGCATGTGCTCGGCGAGCCAGCCCTCGTCGCGGGCCATCACCGACGCGATGCGGAGGGCGAAGCACTTCTTGCCCAGCAGCGCGTTGCCACCGTAGCCGGAGCCGTAGGACCAGATCTCGCGGGTCTCCGGGAAGTGAACGATGTACTTGTTATCCGCGTTGCAGGGCCACGGGACGTCCTCGACGCCGTCCGTCAGCGGCATTCCGACGGAGTGCAGGCAGGGCACGAAGTCCCCGTTATCGCCCAGACAATCCAGCGCCGGCTGACCCATCCGGGTCATGATCCGCATCGAGGCGGCCACGTAGGCGGAGTCGGTCAGCTGGACGCCGATGTAGGAGATCGGCGATCCCAGCGGGCCCATCGAGAATGGCACCACGTACATCGTGCGGCCGCGCATCGAGCCTTCGAACAGCTCGGTCAGGGCCAGCCGCATCTCCCTGGGCTCGCGCCAGTTGTTGGTCGGGCCGCTGTTCTCCTCCTTCTCGTAGCAGATGAACGTGCGGTCCTCGACGCGCGCGACGTCGGCGGGATCGGAGCAGGCGAGGTAGGAGTTGGGCCGCTTGGCCTCCGAGAGCTTCTCGAACGTGCCCGCCTCGATCAGCGTGTTGGCCAGAAAATCATACTCCTCGGCCGACCCGTCACACCAGTGGATGTCGTCGGGCTCGGTCAGCGCGGCGACCTCCTCAACCCACGCCAGCAGGCGGTCGTGATTGGTGGTTGCCTGGTGCTTCGGTGCGGTATGGGCCATTTGTGTTCTGAAACTCCTCGTGGCTTAGGTGGCCGCAGACGGTATGTCCGCAACCAAGAAGACATAACCCCGCGTTCGCCGAGCTCCCGCGGGGACGGAGCGTAACCGACACTCCACCCTCAGTATGTCAGGGGAAACAGGATGCGGATTCACATATTCCGCGGCACGGCGCGCTATTCGACATTCGTCTCGGCGCTCGCCAGCGGCGGGCCGGGCTCCTTGCGCGGCACGAGCACCAACCGCTTGAACTCGGCCACCAGTACCCCATCCTGGTTGAGCACGCGAGTGTGAACTCGGACCGTGCCACGGTCGGGCTTCGATTGTGACGGCTTGACCTCGAGCACCTCGGACTCGCAGAACAGGGTGTCGCCATGGAACACCGGGGCCGGGTGCATGAGCTCCTCGGTGGCCAGGTTGGCGATCGCCTTGCCGCTCACGTCCGACACGCTCATGCCCAGCGCCAGCGAGTAGACGAGAGGGCCGACGACGACGTTGCGGCCCTGCTGGGACTGCTTGGCGTAGACGTCGTTGATGTGCAGCGGATGGTGATTCATGGTGATCAGGCAGAAGAGGTGGTCATCTGCCTCGGTGACGGTCTTGGCGGGCCAGTGCTTGTACACCGCACCGACCTCGAACTCCTCGAGGTAGCGACCGTAGGGATGCGCGCCGGTCGCCTCGCGCGCCGCCTGGTCGGTGTCGACTTGGGTCATCTGGGACGGTCTCCTGGTTTCTTGGTTGAGATGGCGGGCATTGTGGCGCACGGGCACCGGGCCGACGCCCGCCCGACTACGATTGAAGCTCAATTAAGGACCCTGACTTCAGGAGATCACCTCTTGCGCAACCCCCGCGATTTCGGAAAGCCACTCGCCATCGGCGCTCCCACCCCGCTGCTGGAGATCCCGTTCAAGCCGTCACGGATGATCCATTTCTTCGATCCCAGCAACGAGAAGATGGCCGCCAAGCTGCCTGACCTCGCGGCCAAGTCGGACATCCTGCTGGGCAACCTCGAGGACGCCGTCTCGGTCGACAAGAAGGAGGCGGCGCGGCGGGGCCTGGTCCGGGTCGGCAAGGAGATCGACCTCGGCGACACGCCGCTGTGGACGCGGATCAACAGCCTCGAGTCCCCCTGGGTGCTCGACGATCTGACGACGCTGGTGACCGAGATCGGCGACAAGCTCGAGGTGGTCATGGTCCCCAAGGTCGAGGGACCGTGGGACATCCACTACGTCGACCGGCTGCTCGCCCAGCTGGAGGCCAAGGCCGGCCTCGATCGCCCGATCCTCATCCACGCGCTGCTCGAGACCGGGCTCGGCGTCGTCAACCTCGAGGAGATCGCCACGGCCAGCCCGCGCATGCAGGGCATGAGCTTCGGCCCGGCCGATCTCGCCGCCTCGCGGCGGATGAAGACCACGCGGGTCGGCGGCGGACATCCCGGCTACCGGGTGATCAACGACCCGGATCCGGACAATCCCGATGCGCCCCGGCCGACCGCCCAGCAGGACCCGTGGCACTACTCGATCGCGCGCATGGTCGATGCCTGCACGAGCGCCGGGATCCTCCCCTTCTACGGGCCCTACGGCGACATCCGCGACGTCGAAGGGTGCGAGACGCAGTTCCGCGCCGCCTTCCTGCTCGGCTGTGTCGGCACGTGGTCGCTGCACCCCGTGCAGATCGAGATCGCCAAGCGCGTGTTCAGTCCCGACCCGGAGGAGGTCCGCTTCGCCAAGAAGGTGATCGAGGCGATCCCCGACGGCCGCGGAGTCCACATGATCGACGGCAAGATGCAGGACGACGCGACCTGGAAGCAGTGCAAGGTGATGGTCGAGCTGGCCGAGATGCTCGCCCGCAAGGATCCGGAGCTGGCCGAGGCCTACGGCCTCGAGCCGGCCGCGGTCTAGGTCTCGATGCGCATCTCGGCCAAAGTCGACTATGCGGTCCGAGCCGTCGTGGAGCTGGCCGCGGCCACCGACGAGAAGCCGGTCAAGGCTGAGCGGATCGCGACCGCCCAGGAGATCCCGCTCAACTTCCTCGAGAACATCCTCGGCGAGCTCCGCAACGCCGGGATCGTGCGCAGCCATCGCGGGGCCGAGGGCGGATTCCGGCTCGCCAAGCCGGCCGAGAGCATCAGCGTGGCCGATGTGATCCGGGCCGTCGAGGGGCCGCTGGCCAGCGTGCGCGGAGGCGCGCCCGAGGACGCGTGCTACACGGGTGCGGCCGAGTCGCTGCTACGGGTCTGGATCGCGGTCCGGGCGAACCTCCGCGGTGTGCTCGAACACGTTTCGGTGGCCGAGATCGCCGAGGGGAAGCTCCCGGCGGCGATCGACCGGCTGGCCGAGAACCCCGAGGCCTGGGTCACGCGCTGACGCGATCGCCGGCCGGCGGGCGCACGTAGACCACGTCGCCGCGGACGAGCTCCAGCTCGTCGGCCTGCGCCCGGGTCAGCTGGGCCCGCGCCGGCTGCCCGCCGGACAGCTCCAGCTCCACTCTGACCTCGAAGCCGAGACAGACGACCCGGGAGACCATCGCTTCGATGGAGTCCTCCTCGGGCGTCAGCACCAGGGTCACGTCGTGCGGGCGCACGAGCCGGTCGCCGAGCTTGCTGACCGGACCGAGGAAGCCCATCACGAAGTCGTTGACCGGGCTGTCGTAGACCTGCAGCGGCGCGCCGACCTGCTCGATCCGTCCGTCGTGCATCACCGCGATCCGGTCGGCGACGTCCATCGCCTCCTCCTGATCGTGGGTGACCAGGACGGTGGTGACGCCCTGTTCGTCGTGGAGCCGGCGCAGCCAGCGCCGGAGCTCCGCCCGGACGGTGGCGTCGAGCGCGCCGAAGGGCTCGTCGAGCAGCAGCACGTTCGGCTCCACCGCCAGCGCCCGCGCCAGCGCCATCCGCTGGCGCTGGCCGCCCGAGAGCTGATGGGGACGCTGCTCGGACCAGGTGGTGAGACCGACCAGGGCCAGCAGCTCGTCGACCCGCGCCGTGACCTCCGGCCGCGGGCGCTTGCGGATCCGCAGGCCGAAGGCGATGTTCTCGCGCACGCTCATGTGGGCAAACGCCGCGTAGTGCTGGAACACGAAGCCGATGCCGCGCTCCTGTGGACGCGCGGTCGTCACATCGGCGCCGTCGATCAGGATCGTGCCGGCATCCGGCACCTCGAGTCCGGCGATGATCCGCAGCAGCGTCGACTTGCCCGATCCGCTCGGGCCGAGCAGTGCCGTCAGCGAGCCCTCCGGCACCTCGAGCGTGACGTCGTCGAGGGCGCGGAACTCGCCGAACTGCTTCGACACCGCCTGGGCATCGATCCTCATTCGGAGCGCCTCCTTCCGGGGGCCAGAACCGTCATCGCCAGCAGCACCACAAGCGAGATCACCGCCAAGAGTGTGGCGGCAGCGTAGGCGCCGCGGGTGTCGAAATTCGAGTAGCGCTGTTCGACGAGCAGCGGCAGCGTCAGCGTCGAGCCGGCCACCTTCGAGGACACGACGCTGACGGCGCCGAACTCGCCCAGCGAGCGGGCCGTGGTGAGCACCACCCCGTAGGCCACCCCCCATCTGATCGACGGGAGCGTCACACGCCAGAACGTCTGCCAGCCCGAGGCGCCCAGCGTCGCGGCCGCCTGCTCCTGCTCATCGCCGACCTCGATCAGCACCGGCACGACCTCCCGGACCACGAACGGGAGCGAGACGAACATCGTCGCCAGCACCATCCCGGCCGGGTTGTAGATGATCGCCAGCCCGTGCGCGACGAGCCAGTTGCCGAACCAGCCCCCCTGGCCGTAGACGAGCACCAGCGAAAGCCCGATGATCACCGGCGAGACGACGAACGGCACGTCGACCAGCGCGTCGAGCACCCCCCGGCCGCGCGTTCGCGTACGGACCAGGACGAGCGCCGCAACAACGCCGAAGATCGTGTTCAGCGGCACCGCGATGGCCGCGATCGTGACCGTGAGCCAGAACGCGCTGACCGCGGCCGGCGTCGTGATCGAGGTCCAGAAAGCCCCGATTCCGTGCTCGAAGGTCTTGATGAAGATGACGCCGACCGGCAGCAGCAGCAGCAGCGCCAGGTAGATCAGCACGACCACCCGCACCGACAGCGTCGCGCGGCGACTAACGTGCATCCCGAGCTCCGAACCGGCGCAGGCCGAACAGCACCACCAGGGCGATCACGAGCAGCACGATCGAGAGCGAGGCGGCCGCGTCGGGAGCGTCGCTCTCGATGTCGGCGAAGATCACGATGCTGGCGATCGGAACCTTGCCGGCCAGCAGCACGATCGACCCGAACTCGCCCACGGCGCGGGCAAACGCGAGCGCCGCGCCGGAGACGATCGCCGGCCGCAGCGCCGGGAGGATCACGCGCCGGAGGGTGACCGCGTTCGAGGCGCCGAGCGATGCCGCAGCCTCCTCGACCTCGCGGTCGAGCTCGATCAGCACGGGCTGGACCGAGCGGACCACGAACGGGAGCGTGACGAACAGCAGCGCCACCACGACCGCGACGCGGGTGTAGGCGAGGTGGATCCCGAACGGGCTGTCGGGCCCGTACAGCGCCAGCAGCGTGAGGCCGGCGACGATCGTCGGCAGCGCGAACGGGAGGTCGATCAGCGCGCTCACGAAGCGCTGGCCCGGGAACCGGTCGCGGACGAGCACCCACGCGGTCAGCGTGCCCATCACCGCGCCGATCGCGGCGACCACGAGCGAGGCGCCGAGCGTGATCGCCAGCGCCTTGAGCGAGACGGGATTGGTGACCGCATCCCAGAACGCCCCCGGCCCCTGAGAGGCGGCCTTGACCGCGACCGCGGCCAGCGGAATCAGCACGACGACGCTTAGGTAGAGCATGCTCACGCCCAGGCCCAGGCCGGCCCCGCCCGCGCGTCGGCGCGAGCGGGGACGGACCGGGACTGGAGCGGGTGGCGGTGCCGCGGTTGCGGCGCTAGCTGGAGGCGGTGGGGAAATTGGCCGCCTGCTCGATCTTGGTCACGGAACCATTCGCCGGATCGAAGAACGTCTTGCTCACCGCCGTCCAGCCGCCGAGCGTCTTGATCGTGAACAGCTGCGGCGGCGTGGGGAACTTGCCGGCGAACTGCGCCAGCACCGACGGGTCGACGGGGCGGTAGCCCTGCTGCGCCCAGATCGTCTGGGCCTCCGGCGTCCACAGCCAGTTGACGAACGCCTGTGCCTGCGCGGCGTGCGCGCTCTTGGTCGTGACCGCGATCGGCGTCTCGATCAGGATCGTCTGCTTGGGGATCACGTAGTCGACCGCGATGCCCTTCTTCTGGGCCCCGATCGCCTCGTTCTCAT
>Ga0209839_10001443_pt1 | contig 12149 bp, 9 predicted proteins | sample OrgsoiDNA2013050_FD_185800 | JGI IMG/M metagenome (GOLD analysis project Ga0209839, IMG submission 185800) | Permafrost soil microbial communities from the Arctic, to analyse light accelerated degradation of dissolved organic matter (DOM) -... | ecosystem: Environmental > Terrestrial > Soil >... | reverse complement strand
GCGGAACTCTCCACACCCGCCGCCGCCAGGTCGAAGCCGGACAATTTCACCTTTACATTCGCCTGTGTTTGCGCGGCATCCGTGGGGTCGATGGGGCCCGCCGTCCCGTTCAATTCAAAGGCGCCTCCGCCGGCCAATTTAGCCGAAAGACTGAACGGGAACACGGAGTTGGCTGAGAAACTCCGCACTTCCACATTTACATTTTCCAGCACGCGCGCCTTGGCGGTGCCGTGGTGCTGGGCGAAGGTCAAGCGGCCGTTGGCAATTTTCACCAGCTTCACCGAAAGATCCAGCCCTGCGCCGGCCGTCGTGCTGTGCTGGACCGGCGCCGCCGCCTTACTACCCAGGCTTGAGAAATTCCAGTCGCCCGCGGCGGATTGCAGCAGGTCGATCTGCGGCTGGTCGAAGGTAAGTTGCGTGATGTGGAGTTGGCGCGAAACGATCAGCGGCCATAGCTCCACCCCCAGGGTCAGCGACCGTGTGTGCAGGAAGGGTGTGCGGCTGTAGGCGGGATCGTCGGCAACAGAAAGCTCGTCGGCCGTCACGCCGCCGGACAGGAACGCCAGTTTCAGATCGCCGACCTTCACCTCCCGCGCCAGCGCCTTGCTCAGCTCGGCTTCCAACATGGGGCGGAACCGGTTGGCATCGACCAGGAAAGGCAGCGCCACAGCCGCCAACAACAACAACACTATAAGGATACCGAGCCAGCGGGCTATGCGCGCCATGGGTGTATTCTAGCTAACCGTTGGGACGCTCGCCCGGAAATAATCAACCGTCAAGCGAAGGCCCTCTTCCAAGCCCACTCGCGGCTCCCATCCTAGAAGCTGTCGCGCTTTCGAGATATCCGGCCGGCGCTGTTTGGGATCGTCCTCGGGCAAGGCGCCATTCACGATCCCCGACGCACTGCCGGTCAGCCGCAGAATCCGCTCCGCAAACTCGCGTATGGTCATCTCGTTCGGATTACCGAGATTCACAGGATACCGTTCATCCGACTGCATCATGCGGTAAATACCATCCACCAAATCGCTCACGTAACAAAAGCTGCGGGTCTGCGATCCGTCTCCAAAGATAGTGATCGCGTTTCCGCGCAAAGCCTGATCGACGAACGCGGGCACCACGCGGCCATCGTCCAGCTTCATGCGCGGACCGTAGGTGTTGAAGATGCGCACGATATTGGTGGGCATGCCGTAAGTGCGATGGTAAGCCATGGTCAGCGCCTCGGCGAACCGTTTGCTTTCGTCGTAGCAGGAGCGCGGCCCCACGGGGTTCACATTGCCCCAGTAGGTTTCCCTCTGCGGATGCTCCAGCGGGTCGCCATAGCACTCGGAAGTGGAGGTCAGCAGAAACCGCGCGCCCTTGGCCCGCGCCAGTTCCAGCATGTTGCGCGTGCCGGCGCTGCCCACGTCCAGCGTGGCGATGGCATGCTGCAAATAATCCTTGGGGCTGGCGGGCGACGCCATATTCAGTACACCATCGAGCGAGCCTTCTAGAGGAAAAGGCTGCGTAATATCGTGACGGATCAACCGGAATCGCGCGTGGGTGCGCAGATGCGCCACGTTCTGTTCCGACCCGGTCAGGAAATTGTCAACCGCCACCACTTCGTGGCCCTCCGCCAACAGGCGGTCGCACATGTGCGAGCCGATGAATCCGGCCGCTCCAGATACCAAAATTCGCAAGCAGAACACTCCGTTAGATTTTGCAGCGGACTTTGGGACCCGCTGTGCTACATTCAAAGGTTAACGCATGGTCCACCCATCCTGGCTGGAAATTGCGCTCCTTGCGATCCTGTTATGCATCTCTGGAGCGCTGTTCTGGCACCGCTTTCGCAAGCCGCTGGATGTTATACGCCGCTCGCGCGACAATCCCGATTTCAAGCTTCGCCCCCTGGCGCCGCGCATTCGCCAATTCGTTTGGGAGGTGATGCTGCAAGGCAAAGTGATCCGGGAGCGCCCGCTGCCGGGCATTGCGCACGCGTTCGTCTTCTGGGGCTTCTGCGCGTTTGCGCTGGTTACGCTCAACCATCTGGCCGCCGGCTTCGGCCTACCGTTCGTCAGCCGCGCAAGCGCATTCGGCAAAGCGTACTTGGTGCTGGCGGCGATGTTCGCGGTGGCGGTGGCGGTATCCATCGCCGGCCTGGCTATTCGCCGCTTCGTGACGCGGCCGCGCTGGCTCGGAAAAGTCGCGCCAGAATCCGGCATCATTGCGCTATTGATTTTTCTTCTCATGGCCACCTATCTGGCCGGCTTGGCGATGGATGAAACCACTACGGTGGCGCGCGTCAACTGGTGGCTGCATACCCTAACGCTACTGGCGTTTCTGCCCCTGATTCCGCACACCAAACACTTGCACCTGATCATCAGCCCGGCGACCGTTTTCCTGCGCCGCGCCGGATTCAGCAAGATTCCGCCGCTGGTGGGCGACGAAGATTTCGGCCTGGATACCGGCAAAGACGTTACCAAGCTCGACGCCCTGCAAGCTTACTCATGCGTGGAATGCGGGCGCTGCACCGAGCATTGTCCGGCTTACAATACCGGCAAAGAGCTCAACCCCAAGGAGATTATCCTGGGGCTGCGGCGTTATTTGAATGAAGAGGGCCCGGGCAATGAAGAGCCGCTACTGGGCAAACATATCTCGATGGAAGCCGCGTTCCAATGCACCACCTGCGGCGCTTGCGAATTTCAATGTCCCGTGGGTATCCAGCATCTGCCGGTGATTATTGGGCTGCGCCGGGGAGCGGTAAATACCGGCAAGTGGGAAGACGATTACGGCGGCAAGATGTTCCTGGCCATGGAGCGCAATGGGAATTCGCTGGGATTCGCCTCCAGCGAGCGGCTGAAATTCATCGAAAAGAACGAACTGCCCATTTTCGACGGCACTCAGGAATACTGCCTGTGGCTGGGTTGTATGGGGTCGTACGATCCGCAGGGCCGCGAGATCGTGCTGTCGCTGGTGCAGGTATTGCGCCATCTCGGGGTAACTTTCGGCGTGCTGCGCAAGGAAAAGTGTACGGGCGATCCTGTGCGGCGGCTGGGAAACGATTTGCTGTTCTCCCAAATGGCCGAATCGAACATCGAGCAGATGAAATCGGCTAAAGTGACCAAGCTGCTATCCATCTGCCCGCATTGCGTGCGCACCATCGGCGAAGATTGGAAGGAATTCGGCGCGACGTTCCAGATCGAGCATCATAGCGAACTGCTGGCGCGCATGCAGGAAAAACTACCGCAGAGGACGGAAGGGCGCGAGAAAGTGGTTTTCCACGACCCCTGTTACCTGGGTCGCTACCGCAACATTTACGAAGAGCCGCGGGAAGTGATCGCACGCACGGGAGATGTCGTGGACCCGGGCCGCACGCGCGAGCGGTCGTTCTGTTGCGGCGCGGGAGGCGGGCAGATGTTCCTGGGCGAGGAGAAGGGTAAGCGCGTGAATGTGGAACGCGCCACCGAATTGGCGGCCACGGGAGCGGCCGTCGTGGGGACCGCCTGTCCCTTCTGCCAGACCATGTTTCGCGATGCTCTGGGGAGCTTAAGCCAGACGCCGCCCAAGCTGCTGGATATCGCGCAAATAGCAGCCGCATCGATTGCATCCGAAACCGCGCAGAGAATGCTATAATTTTGAATTGGCGCGCCGCACTGCTTCATGCGAGGGGCGCAGCCAATTGCCAGAAGACCTCTAGAGGGCGCGTAGCTCAATTGGCAGAGCGAGTGACTCTTAATCACTAGGTTGTAGGTTCGATTCCTACCGCGCTCACCACCACACTTAGTTACTTCAAAGTAACTGAATGGTGGCTGTCTTCCCCAAGCACCTAACCTAGGATCGCTTGGTCCCCGGTGCCCGCCTCGTAAACGCGCAATACCGCATCCAGGGGTTGGTTAAGATCGATCCGGTTCGCATGCGTCGGCGGCATGGGTTGTGCGCCATTCCAATCCGCAGCCACTATCTGTCTCTCATCGGTGTGCAGGGCTGCCGTGGCCGCCGCCTGCTGCGTGGCGGTCAACGTACCATTTACCCCCAGAACGGTGGTTTCGGTTCCATCCGAGTAACTCAAAGTTGCGTTAGCTGGGGTTAGGGCAACCGGCGCGACAAATGGGTGAATGTACAGTGTGGATATCGTGCCCGGCGGCAGAAAAACGACGGCATTAATGATCAACTGCAAACCTACTACTCTTACAGGGCTGGCAACCGTAAAAATTTCGCCGCTGGGGCCGCTCTGCAACTCGATACTCGCGCTATGGCTGTTGATGGTTGTTGGCGCGCTAAGCAAGCCAGACTTAACCTCGCCCGTCATTACCAAAGGCGTGTAGACAGCCCACCCCGGACCACTATGTTTGGGCGGTAGGGCGGCGCTGGCTGACACACTGATGCTAAATGGCTCGCCTTGCAAGCGGAACAAATCGTTACCGCTGATAGGCGGCTGGGCAAACGTTCCGAAGGCTTTGTATAAAACCGTGGGCGCGGTGGCCGGCACAGTGGCGGCCTGGATTTGTATAGGGGCACCGAAAAAACAGAACCCCGCGGTAGATACCATCACAAATAGTGACTGCCGAATGTCAAGGGAAAGCATGATTGAGAAACCCTCGTGGAAGAAGTAACGAATTGGTCAAGTCTACCATTCACGGCGGTCCAACGTCAAAGGAAAAAGCGCAATTCACCTTGACTATGGGTCTAGTACCTCGCGTGTTAACCAGTAATAAGTCGATTGTGTAAATCTATTCTTAATGGAACAAGCTACCGGCTACCGCTCCTGGCCCAAGGCGGAATTGCACTTGCACCTGGAGGGCTCCGTCGAGCCGGAGACTCTATGGAATTTCGAACCGCCCATCACCGCCGAGGCCGCGCGCGCCATATATCGCTTCCACGATTTCCAGGGTTTCCTCCAAGCCTACAAAGCCGTGGTGGAGCGGTTGCGGACGCCCGAAGATTACGCTCTGATCACCCGCGCCCTGTTGCAGCGCCTGGCCGGCGAGACGGTTCAATATGTTGAAATCACGCTCTCGGCGGGCGTAGTGTTATGGAAAGGACAAGAGTTCGCCCCCATTTACGCGGCAGTGCGGCAGGCGGCCGGCAAGTTTCCCATCGAAGTCCATTGGATCCTGGATGCGGTCCGTCACTTCGGCGTGGAGCATGCCATGCAGGTAGCGGAATTGGCGGCTGAACGAGTGAACGATGGCGTGGTAGCATTCGGCATCGGCGGCGACGAAGAGCGCGGACCGGCCGCGTGGTTCGGCGATGTATACCGGTTTGCGAAGCAGGCGGGGCTCCGGTTAACGGCGCACGCGGGCGAAACGGTGGGGCCGGAATCCGTTTGGGCGGCCCTGGAGATTGGCGCGGAGCGCATCGGCCATGGCATCCGCGCGGCGGAAGATCCGATTTTGCTGCGGCACTTGCGCGATCGCCAAATTCCGCTTGAAGTCTGCATCACCAGTAACGTGCTTACGGGCGCCGTGAAATCCCTCGATGCGCATCCCGTGCGGCGCCTCTTCGATGCCGGTGTACCGATCACCCTCAACAGCGACGATCCCGCCATTTTCGCCACAACGCTCTGCGGCGAGTATGAACTGGCCGCGCGGCAGTTCGGATTCTCGGAATCGGAGTTGCGCGGGATCGCGGAGAATGCATTCCGTTATGGCTTTCGAAACTCGCGGGAAACTGGCTCTACCGTGCGCCCACCAGCGGCAGCACCACCCGATCCAGTTCCGCGTCGGTGAAGTCGTGAAGGTGGATATTGTTATGCAGCGTCCAATGTTCCACATGCTCCAGCGAAGCGCCGGGCTTCAGATTTTGCAGCGGGCCGAGCGTCTCCAGTTCCAGGAAATCCGCGTTGGTGAAGGTTTCAAATGAGCAGCCAAAATCGGGATAGTTCTTGGGTGAATCCTGCGCGTCATAGCGCTTGATGAACAGCCCGCCGTCCAGTGAGTAGGCGGCCCAAGTGCTCTTGTTAAAGCTGCCCAGCTTGGTGGGTTCGGCGTTCTTGGGGTCCTGCCGCAGCATCAGATATTTTCGCGTGTAATGCCAGCGCGGATCGGATAGGTTGCTGAAGGCCCACATCACTAACGGGTTGGTCGGATACAGCACCTCCGGATGCTTGCCGCGCGGCGGAAAACCGTGAATGCCCACGCCGCCCTGCGCCATCATGGTGAGGGCCCACGCCGCCAGGTCCAGCGGACGCGTGCCGGCGTTCTTGATGCGATGCAGCACTTCCACGCTGGTGCCCCGCGGCGAAAGTCTCACCACAATCTGTTTTTCCAGGCCCGTGAGCGGTTCCACCGGTTCGGTGGCTTGCAACACGCCATCCTTAATCTCAATGTGAATCGGCCCATTGTCGGTGGCATAGGTGCGGACGGCGTCTTCGGGCGCGGCCCAAATGCGATGTCCCCCGCGTGCCACCCAGGCGGATTCGCCGGATTTGCCCAGCGCCTCCGCAAATTCCTTGAAGAAGTTCTTGCCACCCACGAATGCGTAGCGCATCACGCGAGGACCGACGTCGCCGGTGACGATCAGTTCGACCTCCCCATTGGTGATCCGATAACTGTTTGGCCAGCCCTTGAAATTGGTCTTTTCGATGGTTACGGCGGCGGAGGCGCTCATGGTCAGCAAGAGCAGAGTTGCGGCAAGTCTTAGCATAGCCCGTATTATCGCGCGCTTCACCCCGTGGCGCATGGCGTGTACCCCATCCTCGATCCAATCCGCCCAGCCTACAATAACCTCATGCCGCCTACCGCTCCCTTCATCTGGGAACCCACGCGCGAGTTCGTCGAGCGCACCAATGTCTACCGGCTGATGCAGCGCCTCGGCATCGGTACCTGGCAGGAATTCATCGGCTATTCCCAGGACCACCTGGAAGAGTTCTGGGACGAGATGGTCCGCGAGCTTGGCATCGAGTGGTTCGAACCCTACCGGCAGGTGCTGGACGTTTCGAGCGGCGCGGAGTGGGCCCGCTGGTTTACGGGCGGCAAGCTGAACATTGCGTGGAACTGCCTCGACCGCCATGCCGCCGGCGCAGCCCGCGATAGCCTGGCAATCGTCTGGGAAGGCGAAGATGGAAGCGCCCGCACCCTTACGTTCGGCGAACTGCGCGGGGAGACCGACCGCCTGGCCAATGCTCTGCGCGGGTTGCAACTCGCCCCCGGAGACCGCGTGGCATTGTACATGCCGATGGTCCCGGAAGTAGTCATGATCCTATACGCCTGCTTCAAGCTGGGCCTGATCGCGGTGCCCATCTTTTCCGGTTTCGGTTATAGCGCCGTGGCCGTGCGGCTGCAGGATTCGGGCGCGAAAGTTCTGTTCACCGCCGACTTTCTGGAGCGCCGCGGAAAGCCGATTGCGCTCAAAGAGAAAGCCGACGAAGCGCTGGCCGCACTGGCCCTGACGGGCGCCGGGGCCCTCGAGAAAGTCGTCGTGTGGCGCTACAAAGGCGGCCACATCCCCTGGACCGCCGGACGCGACATCTGGTGGCACGATTTCGTCAGCGGCCATTCCGGCGAGTGCGCGGCCCAGCCTCTCGATTCGGAAGCTGCGTGCCTGCTGCTGTACACGTCGGGAACCACGGGCCGCCCCAAGGGCGCGGTCCACACGCATGCCGGCGCGCTGGTCCAGACCGCCAAGGAGATTTACCTGACCTTCGATCACCAGCCCGGCGACCGTTTCTGGTGGGTGTCCGATATCGGCTGGATGATGGGGCCATGGTCGATCATTGGCAACCATCACTTCGGCGGCGCAATCGTGCTGTACGATGGCGCGCCAGACTATCCTACGGCCGAAAGATTCTGGCAAATGATCGACCGGCATGGCGTGACCACCTTCGGTATTTCGCCCACCGCCATCCGGCTGTTGATGCGCAAGGCTGGGGCGGGCCCCGATGCTTTCGATCTCACTTCGCTGCGGCTGCTGGGTTCGACCGGCGAGCCCTGGGACGAAAGCTCCTATCGCTGGTTCTTCGAGCATGCCGGCCGGGGCCGATGTCCTATCATGAATATCTCCGGCGGCACCGAAATCATAGGTTGCTTCCTGGCGCCGCTGCCCATTCAGCCGTTAAAATCCTGCACACTCGGCGGACCGTCGCCCGGTATGGCGGCCGATGTTTTCGATGCCCAGGGCGCTCCGGTGCGCGGCCAAATGGGTTACCTGGTCTGCACTAAACCCGCGCCGTCCATGACCCGCGGCATTTGGAACGATCCCGGGCGCTATCTGGAGACGTATTGGTCGCGGTGGCCTGGCGTCTGGTATCACGGCGATTGGGCGGTGGTGGATGCGGACGGCTACTGGTTCCTCGAAGGGCGGGCCGACGAATCCTTTAACGTGGCCGGCCGCAAAGTAGGACCGGCGGAAGTGGAAGCCTGCCTGATAGCCCATGCCGCCGTTTCCGAAGCGGCGGTGATTGGAGTGCCCGACGAACTGACCGGCGAGAGCGTGGTCGCGTTCGTGGTGCTCAAACCGGGCGCGGCCCTGACCGCCTCATCGTCCGACGTTGGCGGCGAATTGGCGGCGCATGTGGCGCGGTCGATGGGCGCCGCGTTCCGGCCGCGCGCCGTTTTTCCCGTTCCAGAGTTGCCCAAAACCCAAAGCGGCAAGGTAGTGCGGCGGCTCATCCGTAAGGCCTATTTGCGGGAGCCTTTGGACGATATCTCGACCGTCGAGAATCCGCAGGCGCTGGAAAACTTCAAGTCCTAAAAAGGCGAATGCATTCGATTTAACAACGCTGTTTCGAAATATGCGTAATAATAATACGGAATCGGCGCGCGGGCAAACGCGTTTGGGGATAAACTGGAATGGACCGTGTAGGGGTTCCGGGGATGGCATCGCACTCGTTGAGGTCTGTACCGATTCCGGCGTGGCGCGCAGTCTCGTGCTTATTGCTGCTTGGCGTAGCGGGCCGGGCGCAGAATATCCTGCAAGGCTCAGGGCCCGGTGGCGAGGCGCACCTGTTCAGTACCGACGGCGCCATCCTGGAATCGCAGGAGGCTCGCAAGGATCTCCCGTGTACGGCCACTCCCGTAAAGCCCGCGCTGGGCTTCGACCTTAAATTTCACGCCGGCTACGAAGTCAGCGTGCCGCTGAGGGAGCTGGCGGGTTTGCAGAATCTGCTCACTATGATCTTCAGGATCACGCCCCAGGCGCATCCCGACGAACCGGTCTACCTTTCGCAGCGGGTGCATGTGCCGGAGATCGAAGAGAACGCGCGGGGCGATGCCTACTTGCAGGGCACCTTCGATTTGGGCGAGGGAAAATATCACGTGGACTGGCTGATGCGCGACCGCTCCGAGCGGGTGTGCTCGAACTTCTGGGAAGTTGACGCGACCGTGCCGCCCAAGGACAAGCCGGTAACTTTGGACATCGCGCCAAACATGGTGCTGAGCTCCGATAGCGAGCCGTTCAAGGACGAACCGCCGGTGCCCCGGGATGCCGCGGGGACGCCGTTGAACGTGAAAGTGATTATCAACTTCGCCCCCCAGGATTCGCTGGCCGCGGCTTTGCATCCGCTGGACATGAATGCCCTGATCTCGATTTTGCGCGGCATCGCGCGCGAGCCCCGCATCGGCAAGTTTTCCGTTGTGGCTTTTAATCTCCAGGAGCGGCGCATTGTCTATCGCCAGGCCGATGCGACGCACATCGACTTCCCCGCGCTGGGTGAGGCCTTGCACTCGCTGAACCTGGGAACCGTGGACGTGAAGCGGCTCGGCAAGAAGCGCGGCGAGATGGAATTTCTCACCAACCTGATTACCGAGGAACTGAATACCCCCAACCATCCCGACGCCGTGATCTTTGCCGGACCGAAAGCGCTGCTGGACACTAATGTGCCGCAGGAATCGCTCAGACGAGTCGCGGATGTGGAGTATCCGCTCTTCTACATGAACTACAATCTCGACCCGCAAGCCACGCCGTGGCGCGATGCCATCGGAAATGCCGTGAAATATCTGAAGGGCATCGAGTACACCATCAGCCGTCCCCGGGATTTGTGGAATGCCTGGGGCGATATCATGTCCCGTATAATAAAATCTAGGCTGGCGAAGCGCGCGGCGATTGGCGCTTCCCAATAGCGCATGCGAGTTCACATCTTCTCGACGGCGGTGCTGCTGGCCTTAGGAGCCTGGGCGCCGGCCTATTGCCAACAGTTCAGTAAAGACAGCCTGGCGCCATATATCCCCAGTCCGCAAGAGGTTGTGGAACGGATGCTGACCGCGGCGCGGGTTAAGCCGGACGAATTGGTTTACGACCTGGGCAGCGGCGACGGCCGCATTATCATCACGGCGGCGCAGAAATTTCTGGCAAGGGCGGTGGGTGTGGAACTGCGGGGCGACCTCTGCAAATCCACGCAAGCCCGCATCAAGGAATTAGGCTTGGCGGGCCGGGTCAAGCTGATTCACGAGAATATGCTGAAAGTGGATCTGAGCGATGCCGACGTGGTGACGCTCTACCTGTTGACCAGCTCCAACGAGCGCCTGCGCCCCAACCTGGAGAAGTATTTGAAGCCCGGCGCGCGGGTGGTGTCGAACGATTACGAAATCCGCGGGTGGACGCCCTCCGGTATCGTACCGATTACCGCGGGCGGCGTGCTGCACTATATCTACGTGTACGAGATTGGGCCTAAGAGTTAGAGCCAAAATTCTTTCCGATCTCTTCCATTTACAATAGTTTCGTGCCTCCTGAATTCGACGTGGCCGGCGTAGGCCTGAACGCCACCGACACACTGCTGGTAGTTCCGCGATTTCCGGCATATGCAGGCAAAGTGCAGTTCGAGGAGGAGATCGTCAGTCCCGGCGGCCAGGTGGCCAGCGCCATGGTGGCGTGCGCCCGGTTGGGGCTGCGCGCCAAGTACATCGGGACCCTCGGGGACGACGAGCGGGGACGCATCCAACTGGCCAGCCTGCGGGAAGCGGGCATCAATATCGATCACGTGCAGAGCCGCGCAAACTGTCCCAATCAGTCCGCTTATATCATCATCGATCGCGGCACCGGAGAGCGCACCGTGCTCTGGTCGCGGCCCGAGTGCCTGCGCATCGATCCAGCCGAAATTACGCCGGACCAGATTCTGTGCGCCCGCCTGCTGCATATCGACGGGCACGACACTCCGGCGGTGGCCCATGCCGCCCGCATCGCGCACGGCGCAGGCATCCCCGTCACTGTGGATGTCGACACCATCTATCACGGTTTCGACCAGGTTTTGCCGTACGTGGACTATCTCATCGCCAGCTCCGAATTCCCCACGCAGTGGACCAATGAGCGCGACCCCCTGCGGGCCCTGGAACTGATCCAGCGCGAATACGGGATGCGGGTGGCGGCCATGACCTTAGGCGCTCACGGCGCTCTGGCGCTCGAAAACGGCCGCTTCCTTTATTCGCCTGCGTTTGTGGTGAACTGTGTGGATACCACCGGTGCGGGAGACGTGTTCCACGGCGCCTTCTGCTATTCTGTCTTGCAGGGCATGAGTCTGGCGGACGCACTGGATTTCTCGAACGCCATGGCGGCGCTGAACTGTACCGCGATGGGCGCGCGTGGTGGCATTAGCACGGTTGCCGAAATCCGCGCGCTGATGCAGCACGCCGCGCGCCGGCCGCACCCCGATATGCAAATCCGCATCGGCCGCGCAACCATTTAAATGTTCCCGCTTAAAGATACGCAGCCCAGCTATTCGCGGCCGGTGGTCACCATTGTCTTGATCGCCTTGAACCTGCTGGTATTCCTGTTTGAAGCATCCTTGGGGCCATCCAGCCGCAATGCCTTGATCGAGTATTACGGACTGGTTCCCGACCAGTTTCGGCTGAGCGCGATATTCACTTCCATGTTCCTGCACGGCGGCTGGATGCATGTGCTGGGCAACATGTGGTTCTTATGGATCTTCGGCGACAACATTGAAGATCTGCTGGGCCATGGAAAATATCTGCTGTTCTACCTGCTCTGCGGAGTCGCGGCGGCCGTGGGGCAGGTGGTTGCGCAACCCTATTCCACCGTCCCCATGGTGGGAGCCAGCGGCGCCATCGCGGGCGTAATGGGCGCGTACCTGGTGAAGTTTCCGCGGGCTCGCGTTCTCACGCTGGTTTTTGTCTTCATCTTCATTACCACGGTCGAAATTCCCGCGCCCATCATGCTGGCGTATTGGTTCGTCATTCAATTGTTCAGCGGGCTCGGCTCCATTGCGCGGACGCACGTCTCCG
>Ga0209839_10001440_pt1 | contig 12165 bp, 8 predicted proteins | sample OrgsoiDNA2013050_FD_185800 | JGI IMG/M metagenome (GOLD analysis project Ga0209839, IMG submission 185800) | Permafrost soil microbial communities from the Arctic, to analyse light accelerated degradation of dissolved organic matter (DOM) -... | ecosystem: Environmental > Terrestrial > Soil >... | reverse complement strand
GTAGAGGAAACTCTGCGGCTTTGTGCTGGAAATTAGCGGGAGCCTCTACAGATTCGAATTGATGGTTCCAGCAGCGGTCTTGGCATAGAAGCAAAGGTAGAGCGTGCGAGCCATGCGGTAGAAGCTGGCTCTGCCAGGCGGTGAACCATGCCGACCCCGCGGGAACTGGTTGCGGTAAAGGCTATCGTTGGTATCGTGTTTTTCCTCAGTCTGCTGGACTCATCGGCTCCCGCTCAGACCAGCGTGAATGACATTCCCATCCTGCCCAGACAGATGGCCCCTTCGGTGGAGACTGGTGCCGGGTCCAGGCTGGTGGACGGTTCAATCCTTCACGTCATCAAAACGGATGTGAAGCTGGTGCTCGTGACGGTGACGGTAACCGACTCCATGCAGCGGTTGGTGACGGGCCTGGGCGCGGAGAATTTTCAAGTCTACGAGAGCAAGAAGCCCCAGGAGATTCGACATTTCTCCAGCGAAGACGTCCCCGTTTCGATTGGGATCATTCTGGATACCAGCGGCAGTATGGGCGACAAGATGGATCGGGTGCGAGATGCAGTGAACCAGTTCTGTGAAGAAGCGAATCCCCAGGATGAGTTCTTCATGATTGTGTTCTCCGATCAACCTCGTTTGGCCACCGATTTCACCTCCTCGCCCGAGGACCTTGAAAGAGATTTGCTGTTTACGCGACCAAAGGGACAGACCGCTCTGCTCGATGCCATTTACATGGGTTTACACAAGATGAAAGATGCGAAGTACGGCAAGAAGGCCCTGTTGATTGTCTCGGACGGCGGCGACAACCATAGCCGCTTCGGCGAGAGGAAAATACGGTCGGCAGCCCGGGAAGCGGACGTGATCATCTATGCCATCGGAACCTTTGACCGCTACGTTCCGACCCCGGAAGAATCGCGCGGCCCAGCCCTGCTGGCGGAGATCGCGGAACCTACGGGTGGACGAGCCTACACGTTGGAGAACTCGCTCGCATTGCCCTCGGTTGCCCGTCACATCGGCAAAGAGCTGCGCACACAATACGTGCTGGGCTATCGTCCCGAGGAGATGCCGAAAGATGGGAGATGGCACAAGATTCAAGTGAAGTTGAGACTGCCCAGGAAATTACCGTTCCTTCTGCGGGCCCGGGCCAAGACGGGTTACTACGCGCCGGCGAAATGACGGGTTCGCGAAGACCAGCGAAACTCTCGTGGCACTTCGATGCGCGTCCCCACCGAATGCGTCGCTGCTCGGGCCCAATGAGCGGGGCTTTTGCCGTTTGTTTCATCTACAGCGCGCGCGCCATGTGATTACCGGAACCCTTCGATACATTCTGTGCAACCCTCCCCTCTAAGCTGATTACGAGGAGGTCATCATGCCAGAAAAAGAAACGCTCGAACGTGCCCATGAAGATGCTCGGGAGGGAAAGTCTCCCAGTACCCAAGCCGGAGAATTTGTTCGCGAGGAAATGCATCACGTGAGGGAAGGGAAGCATGGGGCCGCTTCTGCCAAGCAGGTCATTGCCATCGGCCTCTCGAAAGCCCGACGGGCGGGCGTGAAACTGCAGGCCCCGCGCAGGGGTAAGGCATCGGCGGCCACCATCAAACAAGCCCAGCGAGCTAATCGCAGGGGACAGCGTGCTTCCGCGGATCAGCCGTCACCGACTCGCTCTCGCGCAACCCTTCAGGCACTGAAAAAGGAAGGTAACCGTGCGGCTTCGCATGCATCCTTGTCTCGTCAAGCACGGTCCGCCGCTAAGAAGCGCAGTTCCACGGCACGTCACAATTCGGCTTTGAAAGCGAGCCGAACGAGAGCAAAGAGACGCTGAATTCGCGGGAAGGACAGGAAAATTAAGAGGAACCTTTCGAATGATCCGCAAGCTGAAAACCGGCGAGTATCGTTTGTACTCGCGCAAGAAAAATGCCAAGACCGGAAAGCGCAAGAACCTCGGAACGTTTACCACAAGACCCGCAGCCGAGGCCCACGAGAAGGCGGTCCAATATTTCAAACACCGCTGATGGAGCATTGGCACTTATATCGACCTCGCGGGTATGCGCTCTTCAATCCTGCGAGGAATTGAGAATAGCAACCGGGAACTCCCGAAATAAATCATTCATGAGCATCTGCGCTTTCCCGGCTCCATTGTCTGACGCCAACCGCCCACCCGTCAGAATGTTATTCCATTGAATCGGAGCCTCCGAAGGCAGCAGCACTCTGGTATCTCCCCAATTGAGCTCTCCTTTCCGATGGCCAACCGTTGCCGGCACTTCAGAAGCCCATCTTGGAACGACCGTTAATGCCCACGATTGTCCCCGCCGGCGAAGAAATGCAATCACGTTGCGCGAATACGTCCCTGCCGGCTGCACGACAATGAATTCTCCACCGCTAAAAAGTTCTGCATGATCGCGCCGGAAGCACAGGGCCTTCCATATCAGGAAGAGCTTGATGCGTCCATCGCGCCAGTGTTCAACGAGATCGCGCACGTCGTTGGCAGAGTCCGCATTTGCGATACTAGCGAGCGCCGCAACCCTCTTATCAAAGTCGATTGGCCCACGGTTATCGGGATCGACCAGGCGGAGATCCCATAGTTCCGAACCCTGGTAGAAGTCCGGTACACCCGGCGAGGCGATCTTCAGCAGTGTCTGAGAGAGGCCGTTCATCATGCCGAAATACGCCACCTTCGCCTGAAACTGCCGAAAGTCCTGGAGGAAGTCTGGATTGTCCTGTGCTGAAAGAATTCTGGCGACGAATTTCAGCAATGCATCTTCATGAGGTTGATTCGGACGCGTCCAGCGGGTGTGCACCATGGCTTCGCGGGTGGCTTTGATGATGTGAGCCTGAACTCTTTCCAGCAGGGTCGCACAACCCTCCTGATCGAGCGGCCAGACGCCCAACAGCGTCTGATACAGAAAGTATTCTTCATTGCGATAGGGAACCGCTTGCCCACCGATCTGCTCCTTGAACTGGGCGTTCCGTTTTGCCCACACTTCCAGGTGCGCCGCCCACTCAGACGGCATCTCCGAAAGCGCATTCAGGCGGGCGCGGACGTCTTCACTCCGTTTGGTGTCGTGGGTAGAACTGGCGTCGAGGCTTCCGGGCCAGGTGCGGGAACGGTTCTCGAGGTACTCGAAGAAGTCCTCGCGGGAAGTCGCATCCGACGGGAGCGGGTCCCCACCGACCTCATTCAATGACAACAAAGGATGATAAACATAGAGTGCCGTGTCCTCCAGGCCTTTGGCGACAATGGGGCCGGTCAACTGCTGCCATCTCATCACGAAGGCCAGCCGGGCTTCGCGCTGGTCAGGCAGCACGTGAGGAGGATTCAGGATCAACAACACCTCGCGCACGAAATCGAAACATACAGAGTTCAAGGATGTCGCCCTGCCGCGCGCTGTGGCGATTGCCTCCTCGATGTATTTGCTGGCATGAGCTGGCACGTCCATATTCCGGATGTACGTGCGGTAAACGCTAAGGCAGGCCGTGACCTCAATTAGAGCGTCGATCAACTGGTCGCGGTTCAGTTCCCGGGCATAGCGATCCTGAGTGGCCAGTTCGGCCAACTGCCGGCCCAGCGTGCGCATCTCGACTCCAAGCAGGGTATTCATAACCAGTTTCTTCTTCTGGTACACGACGTCGGCAAAGTTCTGCTGCCTACCGAGGAATTGGGAGTAGATCTCCTCCATGCGACGCCCGCCCTCAGGCGCAACGAAGACTCCATTCACTTCGTTCAGGTAGTCATAGCCGGTCGTTCCGCTCACCGGCCAGTCTTCCGGCAAACCTTCGTGTCGCGCAAGAATCTTCTCTACCAGCACGTACGAGGATGTTTCCTTCCGTGCTTCATCCGAAGACAGGCGCTCTTGCAGTTTGTTCAGGTACGCCAGAGGATCGCGAAGGCCATCGATGTGATCGACGCGCAATCCCGCGAAAGCGTTTCTCGACACGAGTCGCAGAATGTAGCCGTGGGTAGCCTCGAATACCAGCGGATCTTCCACTCTCACGCCCACGAGGTCGGCAATCGTGAAGAACCGGCGATAGTTGATGCTCTCGTTCAGATTCTGCCAGAATGCCAGCTTGTAGTTCTGTTCCGCCAGCAATCGTTGAAGAAGCCCGAAGCTGGCGGGATCCCCCTCTTTGCCATTGATTTCACTGACGTTTTCCGCGACCAGGTCCGCGACCTCCTGGCTGCTGCTCACTAAGGCCCTGAGGCGATCGCGGGACGCCTCGAATCGCAGTCTCCGGTCGGCAATGGTGTCCGCCGTACGTCGATCTCCAGCCGAGAGTTCCTGGACGGTCGCGAGGATACCGGAATACTCGTGATAGGTCGGAGCATCCTCCCCCAAAACGTCTTTCAATCGATCAAGACGCTGATTCAGGATCGAGTGATATGAACGAGGAGTGAGCGGAAACAAGAAATCGAAATACTGGAAGAAGAAACGTGCGTCCTGAAAGATAAGCTTAATCTCGCCGCTGTCGAGCGCCTCTCCGAACGGTCGTCCGAGGACCGGCAGAAGGATCTTGCCATCCAGACTGCGCGAATGAGGATGCCATTCGATATCGAAAAAAGCGGCGAAGGCGGATTGGGCTCCATTTTCCAGCACATCCATCCACCAGGGATTCTCCGCGCTGGCCGCCATGTGATTGGGTACAGTATCGAGTAGCAGCCCCATGCCGCGGCTTTGCAGTTCGCTCTGCAGGGCGGCGAACTCCTCTTCGCTGCCGAGATCTGGGTTGATACGGGTTGGGTCGGTGACGTCGTACCCGTGCCCGCTTCCCTTGCGGCTCGCCAGAATTGGCGACAAATACAGATCCGAGATGCCCAGTCTGTGAAGGTAGTCGAGAATTCTCAGAGCATCCGCGAAGCGGAAGTCCTGGTTCAGTTGTACCCGATAGGTCGCTGACGGCAGTCGCTGGGGCCGCATTTCACGCCGCCTGAGGCAACAAGATGTGGAGATGCGAAGCCAACCGGTTCAGATCCTCGTGGCGCCTTAACGCAACCGGATCGGGCGCCGGAGAATGCCAGCCATTCTGCTCAAATGCGGTGATCAACGGCCGGTAGCAGACATTCTGCGCTTCCCAGAGCGTGACCGGAAAGGGAAGCGATGGAATCAGGTCGAGCAGCTTGATGATTCTGTCCACGGCCGTGAGATCGGCCGGATTCGCGGCGAAGCCGGCGGATTCCTTCTCGATACGCTTGCGCACTTTATACTCGAGCGTAGTCGAGTCCAAAGAAATTCTGCTCGCCGCAGCTTCCCTTAACAAGCCCTGAATACCGTCGGTGTCGAGTTCTGGACGCTCCAGGTGCTGCTGCAATTGGCTGTTGATGGCGATCTCCGCCGCCGATCTCAGGGCATTCGGCACTGGAATGTCCAGTCCATTCAAGAAACGAATCAATGGAGCTTGACTCTCGAAGACGGTACGGTACAGAGCCGCGGCCGAATTCAGCGACTCGTTCAAGATGAGGTTCGTGATCTTTCGCTGCTCATCGCGGAAAAGCAGGCGCAGAGAGAATATGTTCTTGCCGTACACCTGGTCGAGCAACCGGATTACCTCGGCAGTGTCGGCTTGGGCAAATGCGTCGACCAACTTCTTCTGATCCTCGTCTGAGGAGCAGTCCGCGGAGCGGGTGCCCGCGGTTACATTGTGGTCGCCCAGATGGAGAACCGAGAAATCCAGGGCGGCGGTTTCCTGTGTAATCGTAGAGCGAAACTGCGCGCATCCCGTGGCCAGTCGAATCTTTCCTTCCGCTTCCACCAGATATCGAACACGCTCAACTTCATAGCAGTAGATGTGCGTCTTGTCGGGATAGCTCTCGAAGAGGGAACTGATCGCATAGTGCCCCGCGACGCGATCGATATCGACCACCGCGGGCTTGATCCACTTTTCGTAAATCTTAGCGGCGTCTGCATGCTCGGGAAGATTGCTCTTCGCTTTCGCGAGCTGCTCCAGGAATTCGGGCTCGATGCTCTCGCCTGAGCATTCCTCAGCCAGTTGCAAAGCTCGTCCGGCATAGTGAATGACCTGAACGGTTTCCAAACCCGAGAGTTCGTCGAAGAACCAGCCGCAACTCGTGTACATGAGCATGGCGTGACGCTGCATCTCAAGAAGCTTGAGGGCCGTGACCTGCTCATGGGCCTCAAGCGGCCGGACCGCGTGGTCCGCGAAGAAAGCTTTACGCGATTCCTCGGATCGATCGAGAATCACCCGGATGTAGTCGTCGCGGCTGTCCCACGGATCGCGAAGGTACTCTTTCAATCGCGACTCGAAAATGGGAGCCAGTCGGTCGCGCAGCCAGTCGAGCGCGTCCCGCAGAGGGGCGCGCCACTGCTGGTTCCACAGGTGGCCGCCGGTGTTACATCCACAGTCGCTGCGCCAGCGTTCGATGCCGTGGACGCAACTCCACGAACTGTCCTCGACGATCTCGACGATATGCTTCGGGGGATGTTGTTCCAGAAATTCGCCATAGTTGGTGAGCTTGGCGACGTTCCCTCGCTCGATTTCGTCGAGTGCAAAGCTGAGGGCCATTTCGCCGTAGCGGTGGTGGTGGCCGTAGCTTTCACCATCGGTGGCGATATGAACCAGTTGCTCTCCCTGGCGAGTGTCGGAGAATCCGCTCAACAGCCGGTCAGCAAACCGTTTGCCGTCATTCAGCAATCCCTCAAAGGCGACGCCTTGAGAAATAGGCCCATCGTAAAAGAATAAATTGATTCTCTTCTTGGAGGGCAGTTCGGTGCGATAGGTTCGCGCAGGATCAATGCGAGCGCCGGTCACATCTTCGTATTTGGGGCTGTTCTTGGATCGGACTCGTTTGGCCTGCCGCGGTGCGAGAATCGTGAACTGAATGCCGTTCTCCGCCAGCACCTCAAGGGTTTCGATATCCACGGCAGTTTCGGGCAGCCACATTCCCTCGGGCCGTCGCCCGAAGCGGTTTTCAAAATCCTGAATTCCCCACTTAACCTGGGTTACCTTGTCACGTCGATTGGCAAGGGGAAGGATCATGTGGTTGTAGCCTTGCGCGATGGCAGAACCATGACCGGAGAAGCGTTGGGCGCTCTCCTTGTCGGCCTCGAGAACGGCTTCATAGACCCGCGGAGCCTGGTCTTTCATCCACGACAATACAGTGGGTCCAAAGTTGAAACTGATCTTGGAGTAGTTGTTGAGGAGCTTCAGGATGCGATTCTCGGAATCCAGAATTCGCGAGGCTGCGTTGGGAGCGTAACATTCCGCCGTGATGCGCTCGTTCCAGTCATGGTACGGATACGCCGAGTCTTGCAACTCGATGGCTTCGAGATACGGGTTTTCCCGTGGCGGCTGATAAAAATGACCGTGGATGCAAACGTATTTCACGCGGCCTCCGTACTTGGTTGAGTTCGCTCTAGGACGAGGAATGAGTAAGGTGACAGGCGCAATTCGCCCGCCGTCGAAAGATTCATCTCAGCGAGCTGATCTGAAGCTGGCCCGTTCCAGCGCGCATCGGCGGAGTGAATCACACTTGTCCATTTCCCCGCCAGGTCGGGCAAGTTCAGGGCGACGGGGAACGCTGCGAAGTTACAAATCATAGCCATCTGCAGACGGCCCGCCTCGCGCAACACCAGAATCGCAGAGCCTTCCAGTTCGCGGACTGTCTGTGCGGTATCTGCCCCTAAATCATATTCCCGCCGCATACGAATGAGTTGTTTATAAAAGCGAAAGAGAGTTTGGTGAGGTTCTTTTTCCTTGAGGGAATGGTCCAGTCGGGAGCGCGAGAACGTTCGCTCGTCCTGCGGGTCGGGAACGCTATCTTCCCAGCCAAATGCTGCGAATTCTGCGCGGCGGCCCTGACGTACTGCCTCTCCAAGAGCCGTATCTCCATGGCTGGTGAAGTATTGAAAGGGCGCCGTCTCGCCATACTCTTCGCCCATGAACAACAGAGGTACGAAGGGTGAGAGTAGGGTGATTCCAGCCGCCAGTTTCAGGGCTTCGAAATTTACCAGGCTGGCGAGGCGTTCTCCGGCCGCGCGGTTGCCCACCTGATCGTGGTTCTGATTGCACACGACGAACTTCGAAGGCGAGAGGGCTTGCGGCGAATTGCCATGTCGCCGCTTGCGGAAATGTGAATGTTGTCCGCTGTAGTACCATCCGTCCCGCAACGTCGAAGCCAGGGATGCGATACCCTGGAAGTCGGCGTAGTATCCGATGTCCTCCCCGGTCAGCAGCGTGTGTACTGCGTGATGAAAGTCATCACTCCACTGGGCATCAAGCCCATGCCCGCCGGTCTCGGGATTACGCAGGATTGTGGAATCGTTCAAGTCGCTCTCCGCAATCAAATAGAGTTGCCTTCCCAATCGCTGCGACAGTTCACCCACTTCACACTTTAGCTCAGTCAGAAAGTGCCGGGCGCTGAAATCGAAGATCCCATGCACGGCGTCTAGCCGTAGCGCGTCCAAGTGATGGTCTTCAAGCCAGTACCGTGCGTTCTCGATGAAGAATCGCCGCACTTCGTCGCTGCCTGCGTTGTCAAAGTTGATCGCCTGACCCCAGGGAGTTCGATAACGATCCGTGAAATACGGCCCGTACGCATTAAGGTAGTTGCCTTCCGGACCCAGATGGTTGTAAACCACATCCAGCGCGACCGACAGGCCAAGGTCGTGGGCTGCATTTACGAGGCGCTGGAGCGATTCTGGGCCGCCGTAACTGTTCTGGGGAGCGTAAAGATACGCGCCGTCATAGCCCCAATTTCGTGAGCCGGGAAATTGTGCGATCGGCATCAATTCAATCGTCGTCACGCCTAATTCGACCAGTTCCGGAAGATGACCGATCACCGCGTCGAATGTTCCGTCGGTCGTGTATGTTCCTACATGAAGCTCGTAAAAGATGCTCCGTTCCAGCGGTGTTCCTTTCCATCCGTAGTCAGTCCAGCGGAAGGCGTCCGTGTCTACGAGTTGCGACGGACCATGCACGCCATCCGGTTGAAACCGAGATGCCGGATCGGGTAGGTCACGCGTGCCATCGAGCCGGTAGAAATATGCGGAGCCAGGCTTCAAGTCCTTGACAATAGCCCGGTGGTATCCCCCGGTGAGCGGATCCATGCTCACGAATTCACTACTCCCGCGCAAAAGATGCACGCTGGCGCTGCGCGTATTCGGCGCCCATAGCAGAAACTCCCAGCTGCCGTCTGGCAGACGGTTGGCACCCACTCGCGTGTCTTTTGCAGAAATGTTCGTTTCCCTTTTAAATAAATCGGAGTGAACGAGGGATCTATATGTCAAACACGTGATAACCGGCGGATGGCTGTTGGGCCTGGAAGTAGGGTGATGGCCACGTTATAAACGGGCTGCCGCCAGTTGTTCGTGCGCACACCAAACCCCATGGGCGTACTCCGTTACGCTAACCTCAAGGAATACAGCAGGGTATCCGGTATAGCCTGTAAGACCACCTAAGGTTGACGCGTACGCGGAGGATGGTTACAGTTCCGAACTCCGAACTCCGAGCGGCGGGCGGCGGCGCTAGTCTTGCCCCTCGGATCCACGCGGAAGCAGGAATGAAAACGGGCGCGCCAGCAGTTCGCGCCCTACCTCTCGCAGGAAGCGCCGGGATTGGGCCTCTCCGATATTGCGGGCGCGAATCGCCAGAAGGAAGCTCAGCACAAACGACGTGACAATATTCAACACCCCCACGATCGCGATACCCGAAAACGCCAAAGCTACGTCCGTCCAGCGCATTTGTCCGTAGATCCGCGAAGCATCGAGAGCATAGCCCAGACTTGCGGCTGCCAACGTCACGTGGCGCACTTCGAGAGGGATTCCAAACAGTTCGAAAATAATGGGCACTGCGCCCAGAAGAAATCCCAGGACGATGTATCCGACGGAACCGGGAGCGTGATGCTTGACCCAGTCGGCGAGTTTGGCCGCTCGTTTCACCCCGAGCTTTTCACGAATCCGCAGGCTGTTGGAGATCGCCGTGCCCATCCTGTGGAGGGCGAGATAATTCGCCGTCCACCCGGTGGCCAGCGAGGAGAGCCACAGAAAGACTCCGGTCGTGATGGCAAAAACGATCGTCATGGAGGCATGGGGAAACAGCATGTGAATGCCATGTTCCGCCGCTGGTTCCGTGAGAAACGGCCGTCCACGCACCGCGTTGAAAATTCTGTCAATCGCGATCGACGCCGGCACCGCCCCCACAAGATTGCTGATGGTCACGATGAATTGCGTCTTGCAAATCGCCTGCAGACTGGCCATGTGATCCTTCGCAGGATCCTCCATCGCATCCACGAGCGTCGCCGCCGTTACAGCCGGCATTTTGGAGGCCAGCAGGAATCCTCCAGCCTGCATCAGCAGAAAGCTGACTACATAGTTGAGTGAATGCGCCACCGCCAAAAGCAAAGGAGCATGAATCATGGCGGCAAGGGAGTATTTGAATAGCGCTGTGAAGGCGGTAATCACTCCGGCGAGCACCGCTCCCAGGCCCATCAGGCCCCATTGGCCGGTGTTCCGGGCGATATAGTGTTTGCCCGCTCGCCCTGTTCTCTCGACGACACTACGCGCCAGCCGGCGCGTGCTCGCGCTCATGACCGCGCCAATGCGACGCTGAACTGCGAACCCATGCACCACCGTGACCGCTAGTTTGCGCGCATCTGAATCTGCCCGCTCCAGACTAATGACCTGTTGCATCCGACCCAGCAGCGATCGCAGGAGACGTACCCGAAAAATGAGGTTGGCGGACGACCCCCGATCGGCCAGAAGTTGGTTCACGGTCTGAAGCTGGGCTTCGCATGCCGCTCGCTGTTCCTCCCATAGATGGAAGTCTTCCGGGTGCCGAATCACGTGTTCAACGATGCTGGGAAGATGGAAGAAAGCGGACTTGGTTATATCCTCATCGTCGGCGAACGAGATCAAGTCTCGTGAGAGCGCGACATTCGCAGCCCGCAACGCCAGCAGCTTGCAGGAGGCCAGAATTGAGAAAGTGGATGGCCGGAAAGTGTCTGCCCATGAAGCGACCAGGTTCTCGGGTAACGACGCCACCCAACGCCCATCCGCTTCCTTGAGGTCCAGCGAGTCCATCAATACATAGAGATCGCCTTCTACTTCGTCCACCGGCAGCAGATGTCGGAGCGCTCGGGTCAGCAGTTCCCGTACCAGAAAGGCCTCATCTGGCAACCCTGCTTCGGAGATGACACGAACACACGAATGATGCGACCAGAAGTCGCGCAGCGTCGAATGAATGCAATCGCCGCTTGGGTGCTGCTCGATCGCAAGAGTCATCTCCGAAAGAAAGTCGGTTCGAGACTCTACCGGCACACTCAGAATCACTCGCAGAAGGCCATACACACGCGTAGCGCGCTCTCGGGTCGAGAGCGCGTCAAGATTGGCAAGATCATCTATTGCAAACCGAATACGCGCTCCAAAATCTCCCAACAGGAGAGGATCTGATGTAAGTGAAAGCGGCTTGTAGTAGCGCTTTCGAAACTTTGAAGTGGATACGGTCTAGTGACAGGTTCGATAGTACGTGCCGTGGTGCAGAAGGGTCGCCACCGCTTCTACCACGCCGCCCACATCATTCTTGTCGCACGCCCCCCGAATCCCCACCCTCTTTGCCTGGGACTCGAGTTGTGGAGACATATGCAGGGTCACCATCAGAATCGGTACCTCCGGGGTTTCCCGCCGGATCTCTTTCGCGGCGTCCAGCCCGTTCATCTCAGGCATTTGAAAATCAAGCACGATCACATCCGGAGCTGATTGCCGGGCTTTTTCAATGGCCTCCCGGCCGTTTGCGGCTTCGCTGCAGACGCGCCAATGATCTTGCTGTTCCAGCAGGGTTCGAAGGCAGCGGCGCATGAGTTCGCTGTCGTCCACCACAAGGATACGGACGGGCGATGATTGCGCGCTAGCGCCCAATGAAGACATACTTCAAATTAGAACCGGCAGCAAAGAGTGTCTATACCCGGCATCGCGTAGTTCGCGTAGGGTTTCCGTCTAGTGGCCGCTAAAGAACTCCGTCATGTCAGGAGCCGTGCCGGCCAATCCCGGGAAGGAATTGACACCCGAAGCGGCGAGAACCAGCCGCAAAGCGCTTTGATGTCCGTAAAGCGTCTTGGACTGGAATCCTTTCTTCGCGGTGGAACTGATGATCAGAGTGGCAACCTGCCCGCCCCCATAGATAAGGTCCGACTGGTCCCCTTCATCGAAGGTAACGATCAACAGTCCG
>Ga0209839_10001439_pt1 | contig 12165 bp, 12 predicted proteins | sample OrgsoiDNA2013050_FD_185800 | JGI IMG/M metagenome (GOLD analysis project Ga0209839, IMG submission 185800) | Permafrost soil microbial communities from the Arctic, to analyse light accelerated degradation of dissolved organic matter (DOM) -... | ecosystem: Environmental > Terrestrial > Soil >... | reverse complement strand
TCTTGACACCATCGCGAGGCGGGCGCCCGCCGGCCTTCTAGAGCAGCGTCAGCCGGCAGTCTGAACGAAAGTCGGACAAGAGGAAAGTACGCCTGGATGTACTATGGCGACATGGCACTGACCGGTCATCGTCGTCGTCCCCACCTCACTACGCTGGCGATACGGCGGAAGGGCATCGTCACCATCCCTGAGGCCATCCGCGAGGAACTAGATCTTCACGAGGGCGATCATTTGGTCGCGACCGTGGAAGACGGGCGGCTCGTCTTGATCCCGGCCTCAGTCATCCCTGACGACCAGGCATGGTTCTGGACGCCAGAGTGGCAGGCCAAGGAGGCGGAGGCTGACCAGGAGATCGCCGACGGAGGCGGCCCGGTCATGAGCGCGGATGAATTCATCGCCGAACTCGCCCAGCGGGCCGGCCTCTCAGCCGACGACCTGACCTGACGGTGCCCACGTTCGAGCGGCTGGCGAGATTCCTGAGGGACTTTGACTCGCTCACGCCCAGCCAGAAGGCCGCGTTCCTGCGGGCCGTGGTCCTGTTCGTCGCCGACCTGCGGGATGGCAAGGGATTCCGCAAGAGCCTGCGCGTGAAGAAGATGGCCGGGTACGACGACGTGTGGGAACTCACCTGGGCACCCGACGGCAGGGCCACCTTCGAGTACGGCGTCTCCGTCAAGGAAGGTCATCCCCATGTGCGCTGGCGGCGAGTCGGTACCCACGACATCATCAAGCGTCCGTGACCGCAGCGCCCCAGCGCCACCTGTGAGTGCGTCGACACGGCTACGTCGGGCTCTTTGAAGCGCTCGACCACTTCCACCATGCCAGCTACGTGGCAACTGGCCACGCCGGCCACTACCTGCCACTCGAAGAGCCTCGGCTCTTCAAGGAGGCGGTGCTGTCCTGGCTCGATGAGTGCCAGCCGCTTCTCACCGAGGATCAGCGGTAATGCCCGGCAGCGATGTGTCCGCAGGGTCGGCGGCTCGGAGTCAGCGATCGCACCGCCCGCCACCTCCGCGCCCGCAACGACCCGCCCTGCGCGCCACTTGTCCCGTCTCCGGTAAAGCGGCCCTGTCTCACTGATTCCGGCCCATCGTGGCGCTGGTGTCAGTGCAGGAGTTCCGCCTCTGTTTCGGCCGGCGTGCTGCCGTGAAGTGCCTGCGGGTTGGCGCCGCGGGCGAGCAGGAACGCGGTCAGGTCGGCGTGCAGGGGCTCGGCTGCCCTGGCGTGCCGGGCGTGCTCGGCGTGGATGGCGCGGCGGAGCAGGGTCCATCCGTGGGGCGCGGATGGGGCGGCATGATTTGGTAAGCTGCCGCGCCGTCGAAGGGACAGATGTGGAGCCGGACCTGGCGGGTCTTAGCGAGATATGCGTAGTGGCTGCGGCGCCGTCGGTCACCCCATGGTCGGTGCGGGGCGAGCGTGACGCCCTGCAGGAAGGCGGGGTGGACGTTGTCTTCGCGACTGTGGCCTCCCTGGAAGGCGCCGGCGAGGCGCTGACACGGGTAGGCCAGTGGCTGCGCATCCATGAGGATCCGGGCGTGCCGGTGCGGGTGGCCGCCAGCGTCAGGGAGATCTGTGCCGCCAAGGCGGCTGGCGAGACCGCCGTGGTGCTGCATTTCCAGGGGGCAGGGCCGCTGTGCGACGGGGCGGAGCTGGCCGGGGCTTTCGCCCGGCTCGGCGTTCGAGTCATGCAGCCGACTTACAATTACCGGGGCCTGGCCGGCGACGGATGCTGCGAGCCGGATGACGGGGGGCTCAGCCGGTTCGGCAGGACTTTGATCGGCGCGATGAACCAGCACCGGATCGCCGTCGACATCGCCCACGCCGGGATCCGCACCAGCCTGGATGCGATTGGCTGCAGCACGCGGCCGGTCATCGCTTCTCACGCCAACGCCCGTGCCGTCTGCGACCATCCCCGCAACCTCCCGGATGAGGTCATCAAGGCCGTCGCCGCCTCCGGCGGCGTGATCGGGCTGTGCGCCTTCCCCTCGTTCGTCTCCGCCGGCCGTTCTCCTGCCCTGGACCAGCTCATCGACCATGCGGTGCACATCGCGGGCCTCGTCGGCGCCGGGCACGTCGGCCTGGGCCTGGACTTCGCCGACGAGGGGGAGGAAGAGTACGACTTTTACGGCTACGACGAGAGGTACTACCCCAGGCCGCCGTGGGTGTGGCCGCGCGGTATCGAATGGCTGCACCAGTGCCGGGGCATATCCCCGGCGTTGCAGGCCCGGGGGTTCTCCGCCGACGAGGCCGCCGGGATCATGGGAATGAACTTCCTGCGCGTGCTGACCGCCATCTGGGGCTCATGACAGGTTCCGCTGCGCCGCAGGTGACAAGTGTCAGGGACGTCAGGCCGGACCGCCCTCGGCAAGATCATCCTGGTGCCCTGACAGCGGCCCCGCCCCAGCCCGCGAACCAGCACACTGGAAGGAGTCCCACCATAAGACGGCAGTCTCAGCGGGCTCGCGCCGGCTCAGCAACGTGACTGAATAGTCGTTCCGTGCGGAACGAATGGCCAGCCGGCCAGCGGAGCCGCCGTTGTCTGGGGTGCGGAAAGGCGGCCAGGCAAATGACTACTTCAGGACATCCCTCCAGGCAAGCTCTCGGTACGGGCTACCGCTGGGCGCACAGATCGCCCAGAATCGCTGCCGCCATCCGCGGCGAGCTGGGCTTGCGACGGATCCGGTTCGCCACCCGGGGCCCCGGCTGGCGTACCGCGCTTCGTGCGGTCAAGGGCCGTCTGGTCGGCCGGCAGGCCGGCTATGGCGAGCAAGACCACGACGAAATCGGTCAGAAGACCGCGAAGAACAGGTAGTTGACCGGGAACACCGCATACGCGGCGAACAGCGATACGCCGATGGCGACCAGAAGAACGTCGTTGCCGAGATGGGCCAGCAGCACGGTGGCCACGCCCAGGCCGGCTCCCAGCACCGTGCCGGCGGCCCGCTGCAGGCCGCGCTGCAGCGTGGAGCCGTAGTCGGGCCGCAGCACGATCAGGACCGTCAGCGCGGCCCAGTAACCGTGCGGAAGGCCGACTGCCTGCGCGATGACCTCGGCAACGCCGGGCGTGCCCGTGTCCGGAGCGCCTGTGCCCGCGGCCCCCACCACGGTAAGCGTGGTCCGGATCCGCTCGGCCTCCTCCATCAGGTCGACGAGATGCTGGCGCGATGCGCTGCGCATCAGCGGGTTGGGATCACGAAGCGCGTAGGCGCTTCCGAGGTTCAGCCATCCGGTATCAGTGACCTCGCCCGCCACGAACGCCCGGCTGGCCCGCAGGTCGCTCAGGTACCGCCGCAGTCCGCGACGGACGGCGGACAACGCGGGCGCTGCGGGCGGGGCGGGCACGGCGGGCACGCTGACGGTCGGCTTCCGTGGTCAGCCCGACCGGACGGGACGGTAGACCGGCTGCCACATGAGCGCGCGGACCTGCCCGGCGACGTCGCCTGCCAGCGGGCGGGCCGCCACGCCATCGACGGCGGCGGCCTGCGCCACGGCGACCGCGACGGCCAGCGACGTCTCGCGCAGGGTCTCGACCTGCGGCAGCAGCGGAGCGCCGGGCGTGACGGTGTCCACCAGGCCGGCGATGGCGTGCGCGGCGGCGCTCAGCATCCCGTCGGTGACCCGGCTGGCGCGTGCCGCGATGACGCCGAGCCCCAGGCCGGGAAACACCAGCGCGTTGTTGGCCTGCCCGGGGATATAGCGGGTGCCCGCGTAGTCCACGGGACCGAACGGGCTCCCGGCCGCGACCAGCGCGCGCCCGTCAGTCCACCTGATCAGGTCGGCCGGCCGTGCCTCGGCCAGTCCGGTCGGGTTGGACATGGGCATGATCACCGGCCGGCGGACGTACGCGGCCATCTCGGTCACGACGGTCTCGTCGAAGGCTCCGGTCCGGGCCGAGGTGCCGATCAGGATCGTCGGGTGCACCCGGCGGATGACCTCGGCGAGCGGGATTCCGCCGAGATCCGGATCGCGCTGCCAGCCGGCCACGTCGGCCGGATCGCGCGCGTAGCGCCGCTGCTGCTGGCTCAGGCCCGCATCGGCCGTCGTTATCAGTCCCGTCCTGTCGAGGGCCCAGATCCGGGACAGCGCCCGCTCGGCGGCCAGGCCGCTGGCCATCAGGCCGGACGATAGCTGGTCGGCGATGCCGATGCCGGCGGTGCCGGCCCCGAAGATCACGATGCGGTGATCGGGCAGCTTGATCCCGGTGGCGCGGACCGCGGCCAGGACCGCCGCGAGGTTGACCGCGCCGGTGCCCTGGATGTCGTCGTTGAAGGTGAGCATCCGGTTCCGGTACCGCTCCAGCAGCCGCCGGGCGTTGCTGACCCCGATGTCCTCCCAGTGCAGCAGCGCCCGCGGGAAGAGCCTGGCCACCGCGGTGACAAAGGCGTCCAGGAACGCGTCGTACTCGGCCACCGGCACCCGAGGATGACGATTGCCTATGTACAGCGGGTCATCGAGCAGGCTCTGCCGGTCGGTGCCGACATCCAGCATGATCGGAAGGACCCGATTCGGGTTGATGCCGCCCGCCGCGGTGTAGACGGCCAGCTTGCCGACCGCGATATGGATGCCGCCGACGCCCCAGTCTCCGATGCCGAGGATGGCCCCGGCGTCGGTGGCGACGATCAGGTCCACCTCGTCCGCAGCCAGGCCGGGCGCCTGCAGCGAAGCCTCGATCAGTTCCGGCCGGTCGACCGACAGGTAGACGCCCCGCGGCCGCCGGTACTCATGGCTGTAGTTCTCGATCGCCTCGCCGACCGTGGGCGTGTAGATGATCGGCAGCATCTCGGGGAGGTGACTGGCGAGCAGCCGGTAGAAGAGCACCTCGTTGCGATCGTGCAGCTCGGTGAGCAGCACGTTTCGCTCAAGGTCGGTCGTCTGCCGCCGGTACTGGGCGTAGACCCGGGATGCCTGCTCCTCCAGCGTCATGTGGCCGGCGGGAATCAGGCCGATGACGCCTAGGGCGGCGCGCTCCGCGTCGCTGAATGCTGTGCCCTTGTTAATCCTCGGGTCGGCGAGGACCTGGCGGCGGCGCAGTGTCGTCCGCCATGCCCCGTCGCTGTCCGCCCATACGGTCCCCATCCGGGCCCTTTCGACGGTGTCCGCCGCCCACGCTGGCGACGGAACGCGAATCGGAGCCAGTTTCCTCCTAACGCGAGGGTGGTCGGCCAGCGGTGGTGGTTCTGCGGCCTTCGTGCCCGCGCACCGAACGGGAAAAAGCTGACCACGAAGTTCTCCGGCGACCTGCAGATCACGTCGGGCTGAGGTCTCCGCCGCTCCACAGGGCACGCACGGCCTCGATCGTGTCCGCCTCGGCGGGGGTCTTGTCCTCTCGGTAGCGCAGCACGCGGGCGAACCGGAGCGTGACCCCGCCGGGATAACGGCTGCTGGCCTGCACGCCGTCGAACGCGATCTCCACGACAAGTTCCGGGTGAACCCGCACCACGCCGCGCCGGTCGCCCGGCTGGCCAGCCGGGCGCGGCGGATCGGCGATCTCCAGCAGCCGGGTGGTCTGCCAGGCCAGCAGCGCGTCGGTCAGGCCCTTGAAGGTCTTGCCGAGCATGACCATGCCGCCGGTAGCGGGATCGCGGGCACCGAGGTGCAGGTTGGACAGCCAGCCCTGCCTGCGGCCGTGCCCCCACTCCGCGGCGAGCACGACCAGGTCCAGTGTGTGCCGCGGCTTGACCTTGATCCAGTCGCTGCCCCGCCGCCCGGCACCGTACTGGGCGGCCAGCGACTTGATGACCACTCCCTCGTGGCCGCCGGCGATGGCCGCGCGGAAGAACGCCTCGGCCTCGGCCAGTTCGGCGGTGACGATCCGCGAGATGACCAGGGACGCCGGGGCGATCGCCGCCAGCCGGCTGAATCGCTCGCTGGCCGGGGCGTCCAGCAGGTCGGTGCCGTCCAGGTGCAGCAGGTCGAACAGGAACGGGGTCAGCGGGGTCTGCGCACTGCGCCGCGCCGCGTCGACCTGGCTCGCCGCGGCGGCTGAGGTGACCTGGAACGGCCGCGGTCGGCCATCCGGGTGCAGCGCGACGGCCTCGCCGTCGAGGACGGCCGTCCTCGCGTCGAGCGAGCGCGCCGCGGCCACGATTTCCGGCACCCGCGCCGTAATGTCATCCAGCGTCCGGGTGAAGACGCGGACATCGTCCCCGGCCCGGTGTACCTGGATCCTGATGCCGTCGATCTTCCACTCCACGGCGGCGGGGGAGATCCGCTCCAGCGCGGCGGTGATGGTGGGCGCGGTGGCCGCCAGCATCGGCCGCACCGGGCGTCCCACCTGCAACCCGACGGCGCCCAGGGCCGCCTCGGCTCGCGCCGGGTCGGCCGCGCTCAGGGCTGTGCTGTCCGCGCTCAGGGCTGTGCTGGCCGCCAGCGTTAGCGATCCGCTGAGCTGGTGCGCGCGGCGGACGGCCGCGGCCGGGACTCCGGCCGCGGCGGCGATTGCCTCGGTCATAACGCCCGCGAGGGCACCCTGGCCGAGATCACCGGCCAGCAGCCTGACCAGGAACTGCCGCTCGTCCGCCGTGGCCCGGGCCAGCAGCCGGCGCAGCAACTGCCGCCGCTCCACCTGAGATCCGGGCCCGGTCTGGGCGCCGATGGCGCCGAACGCCTCGTCGGTCTCGGTCAGGGTCAGGGTCGGCTCCGCGGGCGGCGAGGCAAGGTCGGGCGGCAGCGCCGCTCCGCCGCCGGCCGCCGGGCCCAGCAGGTCGACGATCGCGGCGTAGCCGACGCCGATCTGACGCTGCGTCAGCTCGCCGGAGAGGAACGCGACGGCCGCCGGGATCTCGGCCGCAGGAACCTGCCGCAGCAGGCCGGCGATCTCGGCGATCTTGGCGAGGCGTCCGGGCGAGGCAGCCACGGCCGCCGATGTGCGTACCACCCCGTGTAGCAGCATGCAGCGATTGTCCCCGACGGCGGTGACACTGGCCCCTCCGGTGGGCCGGCTAGCCACCCATAAGTCACAGATAGTTACTTGACCGCTATATCACTATCGCGCTAGCTTCGCCCGATCGGGTGCCTGTCTAGGGCAGGCGCGGGGCGGCCGCGGAAAACGGGGCAGGGCGGAGCCGCCCGGCGGATTACCGGGCAGGTCAGAACCGCTGAGCGGGCGGAATCAGCTGGCCGGCAGGCGGCGTTGCCGAGACAGGAGCGGACATGGCCAGGAGGCGTCGGCTCAGCTGCGCCGCGGGACCTGGATCCGACGGCGGGCGCTGACTGGCGTGCCCGCCCATGCCCGGAAATCGCGCGGAGCCCGTGGCCTGGCCGTGGCCGTCCGCCGCGCCTGGGGCGGCTGGCGCCGGAGCCGACCGTTCCTCGGGGCGCTTATCACCATGGCGGGGGGCATCGAGATAGCGGCCCTCCGGCTCTCGCTGCCGATCCACAGCCCGCGGACCATCGTCCCGCCCGGCGTCCTGATCGCCGCCGGGATCGTCGCCTGCGGCCTGCTGCTGCTCTTTGATCCGGTCCAGCGCTCGGTCTACGCCACAGCGGCGATCCTGCTGGCCATCTCGGCCCTGACGACGTCCCATCTCGGCGGCTATCTGGCCGGAACCGTGCTGGGCGCGGCGGGCGGGGCGATGGCCTTTGCCTGGGTCCCCGCCATGCCGCCCGGGCCCGGGCCGGGGCCCGCCGGGCCGCCGGGCTTTACGCTGATTCTCGGCGAGGCAGATGACCGCCCCGAGCGCCCCGAGCGCCCCGAGCGCCGTGACCGTCCCGATCGGCCGGTCGGGACAGACCGGCGGTGACGAGCGGCTACAGCCAGCCCTTGCGCTGCGCCAGCTGCACGGCCTGCGCCCACAAGCGGGTCATAACTGTCAGGCTAGACGAGGAATGCAGTCGGGCTCCGTGCCAGCAGTCCGGGTCGGCCCATGACGAATGTCACGGGCCAGCCTGGGCCGCCTTGGCGGCGCGGGCGGTCAGACCTCCGGGGACTGGCCGTTGACCTCGGCATCCGGCTGGCTGCTGTCGGCATCGGCCAGGTGCTGGTCGGCCGGCGCTGCCGCGGTGTCACCGGAGTCCACGTCGGTCGGCTCGTAGCCCACAACCGGCGGCCGTCGCCGCAGCGCTATCGCCGCTGCCGCGCTCCCGGCCGCCGCGAGCATCATCGTGACGGCGAGCACGCTGGCCCAGCGACGGCGCTTGCGAGCCGGCTTGACGTCCAGTCGGCGCGCTGCGGCGACAATGGCCTCGGAGATGGCGGGCGCGAGGGTCTCCTGCACGGCCAGCCCGGAGCGCTCGAGGCGCGGCGCTGCCCACGCCCTCGCGTCGTCGACGTGCGGCTTCGCCCAGGCGGCGGCGTCATCGACGTGCGGCTTCGCCCAGGCCGCAGCGTCGTCCATCCGGGGCTTCGCCCAGGCGGCGGCGTCCTCCGCGCTGCGCACTACCGCGGTGCCCGCGTTCTTCGCGAGAGGCACCGCCTTCTTTGCCGCGGGCACTGCCCGCTGAGCGCCTTGCACCGCAAGATCCCGCACGCCGACTACATTGTCGACGGGGTGCTTCCTGGTCATAAGTGACACTGAGTCCTCCCAGACTATTTTCGGTTCGCTCTCCCACACTTCCCCGGCCGGGCCATGTCAATCACGGGGCGTCGTGGGGCGTGCGGCACCGCAGATCCTCCCGGCCGCCGGATACGGACGTGTCCGGCTGCCGGCACAGACATGCAAGGATGCGTTCTATGACTAACACGCTCACCGCAAAGCTGCGGACTAACCGCGGGGACGTCGTCATCCGGCTCTTCCCCGATCACGCGCCTAAGACCGTGCGGAACTTCGTTGACCTGGCGGAAGGGTCGCGCGAATGGACGGACCCGCGCACTAGCCAGGCCTCGAAGGACAGGCTCTACGACGGAACGGTCTTTCACCGGGTCATCCCCGACTTCATGATCCAGGGCGGCGACCCGCTCGGCACCGGGACCGGCGGGCCGGGCTACAAGTTCGCCGACGAATTCCATCCCGATCTGTCCTTCAGCCGGCCTTACCTGCTGGCGATGGCCAACTCCGGCCCCGGGACCAATGGCTCGCAGTTCTTCATCACCACCGCGGCGACGCCGTGGCTGACTGGCAAGCACACGATCTTCGGTGAGGTCGTAACGGGCGCCGACGTGGTCGATGAGATCAGCCGGGTGCAGACCAGCCGGGGGGACCGGCCGGCACAGGACGTGGTGCTGGAGAGCATCGAGATCGTCGACGACGCCAGCGGCGGGCAATCCGCAGGTTAAGAGGAAAAAGTGGCTACCCCCCCGGGGCCCGAGGGCCCCGACAGTCCTGCGGGCCTCGAGCCGCAGTCCGCTGCGGCCGTGCCCACCTGCTACCGCCATCCCGGTCGCGAGACCTATGTGTCCTGCGTTCGCTGCGGCCGTCCGGCGTGCCCGGATTGCCTGCGCTCGGCGGCCGTGGGCCAGCAGTGCGTTGACTGCATCCATGAGGGCAACCGGGCCACGCGCCTGCCCGCCGGCAGGTTCGGCGGCCAGGCGCGGGCCGGGAAACCGGTGGTGACCCGGGCACTGGTCGCGATTAACGTGGCGCTTTTCCTGTTCGGGCTGGTCCGGCCGGGTATCGGCAACGACTGGGCGATGTACGCGGCTGGCGTGGCCAATGGCCAGTGGTACCGGCTGATCACGGCGGCGTTCCTGCCGCCGACCGGCCTGAGCAGCGGCGGAGTGCTGGACATCGCCTTCAACATGTGGGCGCTGATCCTCGTCGGTCCGGCGATCGAGAGCCAGTTCGGTCGCGCACGCTACCTCGCCGTCTACCTGGTGAGCGCGCTCGGCGGCTCGGTGATGTTCTACTTCCTGGCCCCGGTGAACGAGGGAGCGCTTGGTGCCTCCGGCGCGATCTTCGGCCTGTTCGGCGCCTGGTTCGTGCTGTCCCGCCGGCTGCGGGTCGACAGCAGGCAGGTCGTCATGCTGATCGTGCTCAACCTGGTGATCAGTTTCGTGTTCCGCGGCGCGATCGCCTGGCAGGCCCACATCGGCGGTCTCATCGCGGGCGGGCTGCTCACGGCCGCCTATGCCTACGCGCCCCGGCGCAACCGCACGCTGATCCAGGTGACCGCGACGGTGGCTATCGTGGCCATCCTGATCGTCGGGGTGATCATCAGGGACCACCAGCTGGTGGGCGCCGTCCGGCTCTAGTGCCACCTGGTGGAGAGCACCACGCCGCTGACCAGGAAGCCGAAGCCCACCACCAGGTTCCAGCTGTTGATCGCGCTCACCGGCAGCGAGCCGCCGCTGACGTAGAACGTCGCGATCCAGGCCAGGCCGACCAGCAGGCAGCCCAGCATGGTGGGAGCCAGCCAGCGAGGGCTGACCTTCGCCTTCGATGACCTCGGCGGTGGCGTGTAGACCGCCTTGCTTCTGGTGCGGGACTTGGGCACGGTCTTCTCCTGGTCGACTCGCCCGCCGCCTGGCGAGGCTCGCGGCGGCGCGGGATGCCGCGCTGCGCGCGGCCTATCGCGGTAAGCGTAGTTGCTCCGGGAGCATGTCGCGCTACCCGAGCGGCGGGTTAATGGCCCGGGGTCGGCGGGCTGCTGGAGGTGGGCGGCGGGCTGCTGGAGGTGGGCGGCGGGCTGGACGAGGTAGGCGGCGGGCTGGACGAGGTGGGCGGCGGGCTGGACGAGGCCGGCCCGGCCGCGATGTCGATGACCACGGTCGTGCCGGGCGGCACCACCTTGGTGGGACCGGGGCTCATGGCGAACACGGCGCCCGCCGCGAAGCCGTTCGGCGCCGTGGCGGTGACCGCCTGCACCAGGAATCCCTTGCCCTGCAACGCGGCGGTCGCCGCGGCCTGGGTCTGCCCGATCTCGTTGGGTACCGCCACGCCCCCCTGAGAGACGCTGATCGTCACCGAACTGCCGGCTGCCACGCTCGTCCCAGGCGGAGGGTTCTGCCGGACCACCTGGCCCGCCGACTGGGAGGAGGCGACGTTCTTCACGTTGAATTGCAGGCCGGCCTTCGTGAGGGCGTTCTCCGCGTTCAGCTCGGACTCGCCGACGACCTTCGGCACGGTCTTGCTGCCTAGCCCCTTGGACACGGTGATGCTGACCACCGTGTGGGCCTTGACATTCGTCCCGTTCGACGGGTTGGTGGAGATGATGTGGTTGGCGGCCACGGTCTGGGAGGTCTTCTCCTTGATCGTCCCGACGACAAGGCCGGCCTTCACGATCTTGGCCCTGGCCGCGGCCAGGCTGAGGTTGTCCACGGGCGGCACGGAGATGTTGCCGCCATTGTCCGAGGCGAACTTGAACGCGGCGTAGCCGCCGCCGATCAGGAGCAGGGCGATCAGGCCGACCAGTATCCACGGCCAGGCCTTGCGCCGCGGCCGCTCGTCATAGTCCGAGCCGCCGCCGTCCTGGCCGTAGGCGTAGGGCGGGATGGCGCTCGTCGCGCCGGCGGCCTGGGTGGCCTGCCCCATCCGCCGGGTGCCCGCGGCATACGCGCTCGTGAGCATCGGCGCGGCTACCGGCACGCCGGACAGCGCGCGCTGCAGGTCGTTACGCATCTCGCCGGCCGACTGGTAGCGGTCGGCCGGGTCCTTGGACATGGCCTTGAGGACGATCGCGTCCGCCCAGTCCGGCACCTCCGGGTCCACCTGGGACGGCGGGATCGGGTCCTCCCGGACGTGCTGGTAGGCGATCGCGACGGGGGAATCGCCGGTGAACGGCGGCCGGCCGGTCAGCAGCTCATACAGCAGGCACCCGGCCGAGTACAGGTCACTGCGGGCGTCCACCCGCTCGCCCCGGGCCTGCTCCGGCGAGAGGTACTGGGCGGTGCCGATGACCTGCGCGGTCTGCGTCATCGTGGCCTGCGCGTCGCTGACGGCCCGGGCGATGCCGAAGTCCATGACCTTGACGTCGCCGTTGCGGGTCAGCATCACGTTGCCCGGCTTGATGTCGCGGTGCACGATGCCGTTGCGGTGGCTGTAGTCCAGCGCGCGCAGCACGCCGTCGCTAATCTCGGCCGCGCGCTCGGGCAGCAGCCTGCGGTCATCACGCAGCAGGTCGCGCAGGGTCCGGCCGTCGACGAACTCCATGACGATGTAGGGCACGGGTGTGCCGCCGACCATGTCCTCGCCGGTGTCGTAGACCGCGACGATGGACGGGTGATTCAGGGACGCGGCCGACTGCGCCTCCCGGCGGAACCTGGCCTGGAAGGTCTGATCGCGGGCCAGG
>Ga0209839_10001438_pt1 | contig 12168 bp, 12 predicted proteins | sample OrgsoiDNA2013050_FD_185800 | JGI IMG/M metagenome (GOLD analysis project Ga0209839, IMG submission 185800) | Permafrost soil microbial communities from the Arctic, to analyse light accelerated degradation of dissolved organic matter (DOM) -... | ecosystem: Environmental > Terrestrial > Soil >... | reverse complement strand
ACGACGGCGGTGCGTCGTGGAAGCCGATCAATAAGGGCCTGCGCTCGCAATATATTCCGGACCCGACCGCAGAGGTCGGCCACTGCGTGCACCACGTCGCCATGAATCCACAGCGCCCGAACGTGCTCTTCATGCAGAAGCACTGGGACGTCATGCGCTCCGACGACGCCGGCGACTCGTGGAAAGAAATCAGCGGCAACCTGCCGACCGACTTCGGCTTTGTCATCGACGTTCACGCCCACGAACCGGAGACCATCTACGTCGTCCCCATCAAGAGCGACGGCGAACACTTCGTGCACGAAGGCAAGCTGCGCGTCTTCCGCAGCAAGACGGGCGGCAACGAGTGGGAAGCGCTCACCAACGGCCTGCCGCAAGCCAATTGCTACGTCAATGTCCTGCGCGACGCCATGGCGGTAGATTCGCTCGACAGGTGCGGTGTGTATTTCGGGACGACCGGCGGCCAGGTCTATTGTTCGCCCGACGCTGGCGACAGCTGGTCTCCGATTGTGCGGGACTTGCCTGCGGTGTTGTCGGTGGAAGTGCAGACTCTGGCGTAATGAAGCGTACCTCAAAGGGCTAAGGAATTTCGCATGACGATAAAAAGCATGTCGGCTGCGGCTATGTTTCTAACCATCTGGGTTGCTGTCGGACATCCTACGGGAACCAATATCGAGCAAGAGATCCGCAAGATGGAAATCGTGCGGCTCACGTTTCCCAGGGACAGTTCGCACTGGGCCGACAACGTTGCCGAGGACGCATTGTTCATGCAGGGGAACGGCGTATCACTTACGAAGCAACAAACAATCGAAGGGTACAAACAAAACGAGGACGAAAATTCAACCGCTTTGTCGGAGACCCAATTTCGTCAGTCCGGAGACATGGCCGTTTTCACTTATGTAAGCACGCGCAAGCGGCACGATGATTCCGATCGCGCGGTCCGGCACCAGCATGAGCGGAGATCGGTGGTTTACCAGCGAAGAGGCGGGAAGTGGCAGCTTGTCCTGCTGTCGGCAGCGGTTGTACCTTGGGGAGACGGGCTGCAGCGTCCGGTGGATCCGAAGATTCTGGATGAATATGTTGGTGTCTACGCGGACTTCCCACCGCCCAGCACCGTTACCTTCAGTCGTGATGGCACGCGCTTGATGGCCCAGGGTTCGACAGAAAAAGAAAAAACTGAACTGATGGCGCTCTCAGACGACACCTTCGCCGTGCGCGGTGAGTTTAGTCAGCTCTACTTCGAGCGCGGCCCCAATGGCCATTTTGTCCGGCTTTGGTCTCGCGACATCGGAGGGGATCAGCTCGAGCAGAAGCGGCTCAGCAAGTAGGCCGTGGCACGCCTCAAGCGTGCCCTGATACGAATCAATTCTCAAACTACACCCCCTGACGAAATGTCCCAGGATTTTGACTCTCCCGCTCGCCAGATGCTAGTGTCTCTTCCGTTTGAAGCTTCTCGCCCCCAGGAGAACCCAATGAAAACAACTCTAACCGCTGTGATCTGCCTGCTGTCTCTCGTCGCCGCCGCAACATCGCAGGAAAGACCGGCGGCCGCGACCGCCCTCGAAGCCGCCCTCCAGACCAAAGTCCACAAGCTCTGGCAGAGTTTCAAAGACAAGGACAAAGCAAGCCTGGGCGCCGCACTCTCCGACAACTTCCGCGAATTTGAAGAGGATACGAGCGAGTTCGGCGACAAGAAGGCCGAAGTCGCCCTGGTCGACGATTTCGACCTCACCAGCTACACCCTCAAGGATTTCACAGTGAAGTCCCTCGGACCCAACAGCGCGCTGGTCACCTATGTGGCACACTATGAAAGCAAATCCGGAGGCCAGACGGCAAAGGCAGACAGCGTCTTCGGCGAAGTGTGGACTCGCGAGGCCAATGACTGGAAGGCGCTCTACATTCAGGAAACCTACGTGAAACAAGCCGCGGCGAAGTGAGCAGTTTGTCACGCGGCGCGGCAGCCACAATCGCCCGCATCGCATCGAAGAAACATCATGATCCGCGTCATCCTTCCGCCCCACCTGCGAACGCTGGCCCATCTTTCCGGCGACGCGGAACTCGAAGTCGCCGCTCCGATCACTCAACGCTCCCTCCTCGATGCCCTCGAAGCCCGCTACCCCATGCTGCGCGGCACCATCCGCGACCATGGCACGCTGCAACGCCGCCCCTTCCTGCGCTTCTTCGCGTGCGAGCAGGATCTCACCCACGAGCCACCAGACGCTACACTGCCTGAGGCCGTCGCAACCGGGGAAGAGCCGTTTATCGTCCTGGGAGCGATCGCCGGGGGCTAGGCCTCCGCAGGTTTCCTTCGTGTCCTTCGTGGTTGAGGGTTTAATCCCGCGTGATAACATTTTCCCGTGCCCATCAGCGATACGGCCCCCGAGGCGCAAGCCGTCCAGGATGCGATTCACCGCGCCATGACCGGAGAGCAGCGCATGATCCTCGCGTTCGAGATGAGCATGTTCGCTCGCGAACTCGCTCGCGCCGGAATTCGGCAACAACACCCTGACTGGTCCGAGGATCGCGTCGCCCGTGAACTCCTTCGGATGGCTTTCTTCCCTAAGCCGCTGCCAGCGGGACTGTGATGAGTATCTCTGACGTACTGCAGAGGATCACGACGGCGCTCGATCAAAGTGATGTCGCTTACATGCTGACCGGATCCTTCGCCAGCGCATACTACGGCGCGCCACGGTCCACCCAAGACATTGACGTGGTCGTTGAGGCGACTCCGGCGCAACTGCGCGCCTTCGTCGGCAGCCTGCCAGTCGATCAATACTATTCCGACCTGGATGCGGCCCTGCAAGCTCACAAAGCTGAATCGATGTTCAACGTAGTCGACCATTCCACCGGCTGGAAGATTGATTTCATCGTCCGCAAGTCCCGGCCTTTCAGCCGGGAGGAGTTCCGCCGTCGCGTCCGCGTCAACCTGCAGGATGTTTCGCTTTTCGTGGCCAGTACGGAGGACATTGTCATTGCCAAGTTGGAATGGTCCAGGCTGGCTCAATCACAAAGGCAAGTCGATGACGTGGCCGCAATCTTGCGAACCCGACGAGATATCATGGATCGTTCCTACATCGAGAAGTGGACGAACGAACTCCGCCTGCAGAACGAATGGGAAAAGGCTCGTCAGGCGGCGGGAACATAGCTCCTCCCGTTTGACAACCCGCCTTCCCTCCACGTACTTTCAAACTTCTGCCCTGCCCGTCCGTCTAAATCTGTGCGTTGCGCCGCCGGAGGCCCAATGAAACACCGAGCACTCAAAACCGCCGCCCTCTTTCTCCTTTTTCCCGCCCTGGCCATCGCCCAGGACGTAGCCTCCTTCGCCAAGCGCATCACGGTGAAGAAGCTTCCCAATGGCCTGACCCTGATCATCTGCGAGCGGCCCGAGGCTCCCGTCTTCTCGTTCTTCACGCTGGTCGACGCAGGCTCGGTGCAGGATCCCATGGGCCAGACCGGAATGGCGCACATGTTCGAGCACATGGCCTTCAAGGGCACCGACAAGATCGGCACAACCGACTACGCCGCCGAAAAGCCCGCCTTGGCCAAAGTTGAGACCGCCTACTCTGCCTACATCCACGAGCACGACAAGACTGTGGGCCGCGACGAAGCAAGGTTGAAGCAGCTCGAAAAAGATTGGAAAGACTCCATCGCCGCCGCCGACAAATTCGTCAAGTCCAACGAATTCGGCAAGATCATCGAGCAAAACGGCGGCGAAAACATGAACGCCAACACCAGCGAGGACGAAACCGCCTACCACTATGCCCTACCCGAGAATCGGCTCGAACTGTGGGCGTATCTTGAATCCGAGCGCTTCCTGCATCCCGTGATGCGTGAATTTTACAAAGAGCGCAACGTAGTCATCGAAGAGCGCCGCCTGCGCACCGACAGCAATCCCATCGGCCGGCTGATCGAGCAATTCACCGCCGCCGCGTTCGAAGCGCATCCCTACCACCGCCCCGGCGTGGGCTGGATGGCTGACCTGAATTCTTTTTCTGCAACCGAAGCGCAGCAGTTTTTCGACAAGTATTACGTGCCTGCGAACATGGTGGTTGCGATTGCGGGCGATGTGAAACCAGCTGTGGCCATGCCGATTCTCGAAAAATATTTCGGACGCTTGCCCGCCCGTCCGCAGCCCGACGAGATTACAACCGTTGAGCCTCCGCAAAACTCCGAGCGCAAGGTCGTACTGAAGGAACATTCGCAGCCGCTCTACATCGAGGGCTATCACCGCCCCGACTATCGCAGCAAAGACGACGCAGTCTACGACGCCATTACCGACCTCATGTCGGAGGGCCGCACCTCACGCCTTTATCGCTCGCTGGTGCGCGACAAGAAGATTTCGTCCTTCTCCGCCGGATTCAGCGGCCTGCCCGGCACCAAGTATCCGCACTTGTTCGCCTTCTACGCTTTTCCGCTTCCCGGTCACACCACGCAGGAAGTCGGCGACGCGATCCACGCCGAAATCGACAGGCTGAAAAAAGAAGACATCACCGACGACGAACTGAAGATGATCAAGACACGCACCAAGGCCAACCTGATCCGCGGCCTCGCCGACAACGAAGGCCTGGCCACGCAACTCGCCACCTACCAGACACGCTACGGCGACTGGCGCGAGCTGTTCCGCTCCGTCGATCGCATCGATCAGGTCACCAAGGCCGACATTCGCCGCGTGGCGAGTGCGACCTTTGTCGATACCAACCGCACCGTTGGCGTGATCGAAACCGGAGGTGGAGGTGCATCTCCCGGAGCAAGTGAATCCTCGCCTGGTGAGACTTATTCGGACGACGAGGCTTCCAACCACGCCGCTCAAGGAGGTGCGCGATGAAGCGGACTCTCGTAATCGCAATGTTGTTTCTGGCGACGATGCTGCCTCACGCCGCCGCGCAGGCAACAAGCTACAAGCAGATTCCAATTGCCCCCTTGCACGCATTCAAGCCGCAGCAGCCCAAGCGCATCGAGCTCTCCAACGGCATGGTGATTTTCCTGCAGGAGGATCACGAACTTCCGCTGATCGACGGAACGGCCCGCATCCGCGGCGGATCGCGCAACGAACCTGCCGACAAAGTTGGGCTGGTCGACATCTTCAGCGAGACCTGGCGCACCGGTGGCACCAAGGCGCAGACCGGCGATCAACTCGACGACTTCCTTGAAGTGCGTGCCGCAAAAGTCGAAACCGGCGGCAGCTCCGATTCGACCACCATTAGCTGGTCCTGCCTGAAGGGCGATCTCGACGAGGTCTTCAAAGTCTTCGCCGACCTGCTGCAGAATCCAGAGTTCCGCGCCGACAAGATCGACCTCGCGCAGAAAGAAGAAGCCGACGGCATTTCCCGCCGCAACGATCAGGTCGGAGAGATCGCTCAGCGCGAGTCCGTCAAGCTGGCCTACGGAGCCGACAATCCTTACGCCCGCGTGCCCGAATATACAACGGTCGCCGCGGTCACGCGCCAGGACTTACTCGACTGGCACGGCAAGTATGTACACCCCAACAACATCATCCTCGGCGTCAGTGGAGACTTCGACTCCGCCGCCATGGAAGCCCGGCTGCGCGCCGCGTTCGAGTCCTGGCCGAAGGGCCCGGCGCTTGCGAAAGACGAAATTCAGTACACGCCCGCCAAGCCCGGCTACTACTTCGTCCCCAAAGACGATGTGAACCAGAGCAGCATCCACATGGTTGCGCTCGGCACCACCCGCGACAATCCCGACTACTACGCCATCAGCGTTTTCAACGAAGCCTTCGGAGGCGGATTCTCCTCACGCCTGTTCAACGACATCCGCACCAAGCGCGGACTCGCCTACAGCGTGGGCGGCGGCATCGGCACCAACTTCGGCCACCCCGGTATTCTGCAAATCGCGATGGGGACCAAGAGCCAAAGCACGATCGAAGCCATTCAAGCCGCAGGCGAAGACATCGAGAACCTCGCCAAGCAGCCCATCGACGAAGAAGAAATTCAGCATGCCAAAGACGGCATCCTCAACGCTTTCATTTTCCGTCTCGACTCGCCCGACAAAATTCTCGGCGAGCGCATGACCTATGAGTACTACGGCTATCCTCCCGACTGGCTCGACAAGTATCAAACGGAAATCAAAAAGGTCACCGCCGCCGACGTGAATCGCGTGGCCGCGAAATATCTGCACAAAGATCAGTTCGCAGTGCTGGTCGTCGGCAACACGAAGGAATTCGACAAGCCCCTGTCATCTCTGGGCGAGGCCAAGGAAATCGACATCACCATCCCGCCTCCGCCTGGCGGAGCAGCCGATGCTGGAAAACAAGCCGAGTCGAATCCCGAAGGCAAGGCCCTGGTCGCCAAAGTCGCCGCCGCCATGGGAGGCCTGCCCAAACTCAAGTCGATCAAGACCATGCACGTTAGCATTGCCGAGAGTGACGCTGGCGCCCCACCTTCGCCGCTCGAAGTGACGGTCGCGTTCCCCGACCGCATGCACCTCGACATTCAAACCCCGCAAGGCGCGTTGACCATCGTCGCTACGCCCGATGACGCTTTCATGAGCATGTCCGGCATGGGCACGCGCAGCATGCCTCCCGCGCAGAAGACCGAAATGCTCTCTCAGTTGCACCACGATCTCGTCTACATCGCGCAGCACGCCGACGATCCCGCCTTCACCTTCACCGCCGCCGGCACCGAAAAAATCGGCGACGTCGACGCGGCCATTGTCGATATCGGCGGCGCGATCCCCTGGGTCCGCTGGTATGTCGATCCCAAGTCCGGCCACATTCTCCGCGAGAAATACAAGGCGCTGGGACAGTCCGGCCTCTTCGACGGCGAAACCGATCTGAAAGATTGGCGCGCCGAAGACGGCCTGACCATGCCCCGCCAGCACGAGAACAAACAGAACGGCCAGCCGACCAGCACCGCCGAATTCAAAAAGATCGAGATCAATCCAACACTCGACCCCAAGCTGTTCGCCAAGCCCGCGGAAAAAGAGGGCGGGAAGGAAGAGAAGCAGTAGGCTTAGTGTTCCGGCCCGCCGTCAATCGACGACTTCAACGCCTTCGTAACTTCGCCGGCAATGTCATCCTGTACCATGATGATGTCGTCAAACGGCCGGTCATACATTTCCGTCCAGATCACATACCCACTGTCCGCCCGCACTAGCCGCGCCGCAACGCGCAGCCTTCCGCCCGACTTGCGCACGCTCCCATCGAGCACATACACCACTCCCAACTGCTTCGCGATTTCCGCGACCGGCATTTGCTTGCATTTGAAATAAAACGACGCCGTAGGCGCCGGCACATGAAGACCAGAAATCTTGCTCAACTTGTCGATCAACTCCTCAGTCATGCCGTCGGCAAATTCTTCTTCTTTCATTCCCTGTGTCAAGTCCAGAAACGGCAGCACCGCAATCGATTTCTGCGACTGCGCAGCAACGGTCGACGTCGGATAGTTGGCTCTGCGGCGAAACTGCGCAACAGCAAGAACGACAAGAGCGAGACAAACCACACCTCCCGCAACCCACATGAATCCGGCCTTGGATAAACCCGGGCGCCCCATTTCTCGCGCGCTTTTGGCGCGAGAAGCGGGGACTTGGGCAGAGATGGACTCATCCCACAGACCAACCTTCGCCACCATCCGATATCCCAGCCGCGGTACCGTCGAAATATACGTAGGCTGCTTCGGATCGTCGCCGAGCAACCGCCGCAGTGACGTCACCGCCTGGTACACCGAATCCGGACTTACATTGACGTCGGCCCACACCTCGCGAAGCAAATCATCGATGCTGACCACTTCACCCGCATTCTCGGCAAGACAAAGCAACAACCGCATCGCCCGCTCTTCCACCCGCGCGATCTCTCCGTTGCGCGAAATCTGCCCCGCCGCAGGATTGACAGACCATTCGCCGATGCGAAGAATTCTTGTAGGTGATCGTTCCATGGCGGAATCCGGGGATTGCCTCGTTCGACGAACGCTGACCTGACGCGGAAATTGTACCAACGCGCCCACTATGTACTTTCGCAGTGGTGCGGTCGCCTAAGACTAGTGTCCCACCAGAAACTGCCCGATCTTCTCGTTCAAGAACTTCTCGTCCGCCGGACTGCCACCCGCGCCAGCGGTGTGTCCCCACAGCGACGGAATCGCCACGAGTTGCACGTTGGTTATAAATGCCGCCTCATATCGTGCGTCGCCCACCGGAAAGTAGAGGTCAGTCTCGGAAGGCATGTAGAGAAATGGAACCTTGATCGAGCGCAGCGCCCGCTCCGTGTCTCCGTTGAAACCGGGCGTCGTTCCCACGTCGTGGTGTTCCCATGCGCGTGCCTGAAGAATTAGATCGTTGGCGTCCGCGCCAGGAATAAAGTTGGTGCGAAAGTCGTGCAGCACGCTGTCAAAAGTTGTACCCGGCTTCGCGCCTTCCCGCCACAATTCTTTGCGCCACCACTCCTGCGAGAAAAGCCACGCCGTCCACACTACGCTGAAGGCTTCTATGCCTTTGGTTGGAGGCATTGTGTAGTCGCCGTCTTTGAAGGCGGCGTCGGCCGTGAGCGCGGCAATCTGGCCTTCGAGCCGCACCACGCCATGCCCATAAGTCTTCGCTGTGCCGGCCGTGCCCACAATGCGGTCGGCAAACGTGGGATAGCTCACCGCCCACTGAAATGCCTGCTGGCATCCCATGGAGAATCCGATGATGGCGCGAACGTGCGTGATCTTAAGCTCCTCAGTGAGCAGGCGATGCACCGCTTCTACGTTGTCGCGGATCGTGGTCAGCGGAAAGCGCGGCCCGTGAAACGGCTCCGGCGTATTGCTGGGCGAAGAGGAGTGCCCGTTGCCAAACATTTCGGTGGCGACAAGAAAAAGCTGCGATGTATCGAGCGCGTGGCCTGCCCCGATCAGCCATTCGTAGCCGTGATAGTCGGCCATGTAGTGCGAGGGCAGAAGGATGACGTTGTCGTGGGCGGCATTGAGATGCCCGTAAGTGCCATACACGATCCGCGCCGCAGGCAGCACGACACCAGTCTCGGTGTGAAAGTTGGCAATGACAAATTCGTGGCGTTCGCCGGCTTCCGGCTTCTTCGTTGGATCCTGCGCCCAGACAATCGGGCAGACACAAAGAAAAAAGATCAGCTTCTTCATAGCGCATCAACTTACCATTTTTTCGGCCGGGATGTGGACGATGCCTACGGTCTCACGAACGGACTGCCGGAAGTTTCAGCGCTGCGCCGCTTCGCTGAACACGATCTTCACCAGATGCGCCGCCATATCGTCGAACTCCGCCTGAAGATCTTTATCGTCGCCGGCAAATTTCTGCCGGAACGGCGTCAGGTCAACCGAGGCCTTCACATCGTCGACCGAGTGAAATCCTGTGTGCCCGATCTGGCGAATTCGGGCGCGTACTTGATCCACCGCGCTTTGCAGGAGGTCGGCCGTGAGATTAAGAAAAGCTTTGTCGTGCTGGACCGCGCCGTGACCGGGAACGATCGTGACCGCATCCAGTAGAGCCATCCTCTGCAGAGTCTGCGCCCATTCCGCAGGATAGCCGTCAAACGTATACGGTATGGGGTGAACCAGCAGATCGCCCGCCACCAGAATTTTTTCCTTGGGCAAATACACAATCGCATCTCCCGGAGTGTTGCCGCGCCCCAGGTGCTTCACTTGCACCTCGCGGTTGCCCAGGTTGACATCAATCTTGTCGGTGAAGGTGAGCGTTGGCGGCGTACACACCATCGTCTTGGAGTCGGCCAGAGCCTCCTCCAGCCCAGGCAGCATTGCCTGGACCTGCTTCTTGTCGTCTTCAGAGAGCGGATTGCCGCGCGGGTCTTTCCCTTGCTTGAACGCCGCAATGGCCGTACCAAGTTGCTTGGGTTCGCGTTCGATGTTTCCCTGGATGAGATCCATATCCCGCTTGGTCTCCTCCTGCGCCACGATGGCCAGCGACGGAAACGCATCCAGATACGCCTTGTTCCCGTTGTTGTGGTCATTATGAAAATGAGTGTTCAGGAGAAAGCCCACGGGCTTGTCCGTCCATTTCCGAATCTGCGCGATATCTTCCCGCGCCGCCGATGGCGAGTAACAGGAGTCGACGACGAAAACCTCGCGGTCCCCAATAATCACCGTGGTATTTCCGTTGACGTTGCCGTCATTCGAATTCGGATGCCCGATGGAGTAAACACCCTCGGCAAGCTTGGTGACTTGCCGTTCGTTCGGAGCGCCGAACAAACTGGCGGCCATCGACACAATTGAGAGCGACAGAAAGAATGACTGGCGCAAACCTCGGCCTTTCAAAACTAGAAGCAGAATGGTTTTCATAGATTCCTTGGATTCAGCCGCGGCGTTGCGCGAATAACCAAGTCACCAGCGCCGGTTCCGTAAACGCCCACTCCCACACGTTGTGATCGACGCCCGCATATTCGGTAGAGAGCGGATTCCCTCCCGCCTTCCGCCTGGCCGCGATGCGCTCGCGCGACACCGACACTGGAACGGTCTGATCGGAGTCTCCGTGGAAGTTCCACACTGGAGTTTCGATCGACGCAGTCCCGTCCTCCGGCGTAATACTTCCGCAGCAACTTACTGCGGCGGCAAAAAAAATCGGACGACTCGTGATCATGTTCCACGTCCCTCCGCCGCCCATCGATTGCCCCATAACGTAGATTCGCCGGTCATCGATCGCGAATTCCTTGAGGAGCGCATCAATCACATCGAGCGCCCTGCCCGCACCCTGCCCCATCCCAGGCGCCATCTCGTACACGCCCTTTTCCAGCTTTGCCGGATCGTAGTGAGCCCATCCGCGATTACTCTGCGGCGCCAGCACGTAGCAGGGGAATTTTTTCTGATTATCGGGGAGCAGCCACACCCGCGTGCCAAAAATATTTCCCAGGCCCAACTGCTTCAGGTTGTCATCGCCCTGCCCCCCCCGCTGCCATGCAGATATACGACGAGCGGCAGTTTCCCGGTCGCCTCGGGCCGGAAAAGCCGATAAGGCATCGTCCAGTCACCCTTGAACGCACGCGCCTCGTACTTTTTCTCCAGCCCGTCGGATTCCTTCTTGAACGCCTCGATAATGGCGAGCCTCTCCGGCGACATCGGCGCACCCGGCGCGAGCGCAGGCGCGGCATCGTCCTTGGCAGCCGCGAAGGCCTCTGAGACCAGCGATACCTTCACCCCTGCCGACGCCGCAAAACACGCTCCCACTGAGGCCGAACCCAACCACCGCACTGCTTCCCGGCGAGTCATCGTCTGTGCTTTTATCCCTGTCGTCCGCTGTGATTTTGTCGAAGAACTCGAACATGTAGACGCACTGGTCAAGCAAACGGTAGCGGGCGCATTCAATTCTCTGCCGGAACCGCTAGTGCGTCCGGAGCCGATTTCAGAACGATTCAGAGCATTTCAGACCCAACGCAAGACTTCTCACGTCTCACTTCCGTACGGTCGCGTTGCAGAATCTCGAAACAAAACAAATGAACGGAGAAACGTCGAATGATCTCAGAATCGATTCCTCGGCAATCGGCGAAAAGCAGTGCGCTACTGGCCATCGCAGTCGGCGGAGGGATTGCCGGGACCTTAGACCTGCTCCAGGCCTGCATCCTGTTTGGCTGGGATATTCCACTCGCAATCGCCGCCGGACTGCTGGGCCGGCGGGCCTTCAACGGGGGCGCCGGCACCTACGTCCTCGGCGTCAGCCTGCACTTCTTCATCGCCTGCTCCGCCGCGGCAATCTACTACTCCGCCAGCCGTAAGCTGACTTTCTTGCGCGAGTACCCGCTGGTGTGCGGCCTGTTCTTCGGCGGAGCCGTTCAGGAAGTCATGAATCTCGTTGTCCTTCCGCTCTCCGCGCTTCACGCCCGCGGCCCCTACACACTCCATGACTTGATTCTAGGATTAGTTGTGCACATGGTAGTGATCGGCCTGCCGATTTCCTTCAGCGTCCGCCGCTTCGCGAAATAGCCAGGCCCATGTGGCGCGGGCGCCCTCGCCCGCGTTGCAGTGTCGTTGCTGCCGGCAGCACGGGCGAGAGCCTGCCCTGAGCCTGCCGAAGGGGCGACCTCGCCACAGAAATTCTTCGGTTGCCCGATTTTTCGCAGCCTTTTCGCGAAAGGTGGGCAGCCGACTGATCGCGCCACAGCATCGGCAGCATCTCGTCCCACCCTTGCAAAAAGCGCAAGGATGGGGCACCCTCAGTGTCTTAACCCAAGGGGAATCAAAAACCGTGAAACCTCTGGCACTC
>Ga0209839_10001437_pt1 | contig 12170 bp, 11 predicted proteins | sample OrgsoiDNA2013050_FD_185800 | JGI IMG/M metagenome (GOLD analysis project Ga0209839, IMG submission 185800) | Permafrost soil microbial communities from the Arctic, to analyse light accelerated degradation of dissolved organic matter (DOM) -... | ecosystem: Environmental > Terrestrial > Soil >... | reverse complement strand
ACCGAACGGCGAGCCGCCGGAGCCCACCTTCAGCGACGAAACGCCGGAACCCTTGCCGACCTCGATGTTGAGATCGATGCCGGCTTTCTCGTACCAGCCCTGCGCCTTGGCGTAATAAAACGGCGAATGGTCCGCGGTCGGCGTCCAGTTCAGGATGAGGTTGACGGGTTCGGCGGCAGCCGCCGGCCACGACGGCGCCAGCAAGGCGAGCGCCAGTCCCGCGATCCCGAAAACCTTCATGGCACCCTCCTCGTTTGCGTGGTTTGCGGCCGGACTTTCCGACGGCACTTGTCGTGAGCGGTCGTTGCGTCTACCAATGCAACAAGGGACGGGCCCAATTGTCAACTGTCTGGTTGGAAATGCCCAAACGACGATCAATCAAGCAACGATCAAATGGCACCAAGCCGCAGCGGCGCGATCCGGTTGCCACCCGCAAGAAACTGCTGACGGCGGCGCGACGGGAATTTGCACAAAGCGGCCTCGCCGGCGCCAGGGTCGACGAAATCGCGGACCGAGCCGGCGTCAACAAGCAACTGGTCTATCATTATTTCGGCGACAAGGACGCGCTCTACCTTGCCGTACTCGAATGGGTCTACGAGGAGATCCGGACCCAGGAGCGCAAGTTGAACCTGGAGGGCCTGGCTCCCGAACAGGCCATCAAGAAGCTGATCGAGAGTTCGTTCGACCACCTCGCGGCACATCCCGATTTCATCGTGCTGCTGAACGATGAAAATCGCGGCGGCGCCCGGCATGTCCGCGGCTCCAGAAAGCTCAAAGCCATGCATTCGCCCCTGGTCAGCATGGTCTCGCAGATTCTGAAGCAAGGCGTTCGGGCCGGAACTTTTCGCAAAGGCATCAACCCGGTGCATCTCTACATCTCGATCGCCGGGCTGAGCTACTTCTTCTTCTCGAACACGCCGACCTTGTCGGCGATCTTCGGCAAGGACCTCGCCAGTCCGGCGGTGAAGCGGACCCGCCGCAAACACGTCGTCGACCTGGTGGTGCAGGCGCTGCGGCCTTAGCGACAGCCGTCATTGCGAGGAGCGAAGCGAAGCAGTCCGGGCTCCGTCATTCCGGGATGGCGCGTTAGCGCCAGACCCGGAATCTCGAGATTCCGGGCTCGATGCTTCGCATCGCCCCGGAATGACGTCGCTACTTCGCCCCCCGCTCGCAATGACGATGGAACGATTATTGGTTTAATCAACCAGATGGTTGAAAGGTACAGTGTAGTGCGATAGATTGGACCTACGCCCATTGGGACAAGCGCAAGAGGAGCACATGGTGTCCAGCGACGGAATCCGTTCCGCCCGAGCGTTTGCGATCATCCTGATCGTGCATCTGGTCGTGATCGTGCTGTGGCAGGTTCTGGTCGACGCTTTCCATGTGCCGAAATTCGTGCTGCCCTCGCCGCTGGCCACCGTCGCGACGCTGACATCGGCAAAATATGCATGGCTTTCCAACCTCGCCGTGACGGCGGCGGAAATCCTCGGCGGCTTTGCGCTTGGCGCGCTCGTCGGCGTGGTGCTGGCGGTGCTGTTCTGCTGGTCGCCGCTGGTAAGCCTTTTGTTGCTGCCCTTGTTCGTCACGCTGAACATGGTCCCGAAAGTGGCGCTTGGCCCGCTGTTCATCGTCTGGTTCAGCTACGGGATTTTTCCGAACATCCTGATCGCCTTCAGCATCTGCTTCTTCCCGATCCTGCTGACCACCGCGCGCGGACTGAGCGAGGTGGAGCCGGATCTGCTGGATCTCGTGAAATCGCTGCGCGGCTCGCGCTGGACCCTGTTTCGCAAGATCCAGCTGCCGGGCGCGCTGCCTTACCTGTTCTCCGGCATGAAGGTCGGCGCCATTCTGGCGGTCGCGGGCGCCATCGTCGGCGAGTTCATCGCGTCCGAACGCGGGCTTGGCTATCTGATGATTCAGGTGCAGTCCTCGCTCGACACGCCCGCGATGGTGATGGCGGTCGTGCTTTTGACCCTGCTGGGGGTTGCACTCTACGGCCTGGTGCTCGGCCTCGAACGGCTGTTCGTGGTCAAGGACGTAAGGCTGCAATAAAATCAACCTGGAACGACACATGCTGCTGACGCGCGAAAATCTGCCGGACACGATTCCCGATATCGCGGCGCTCGACGATCTGTTGTGCCGGCCGAGCCAGGCGCTGATCGACGATCTCCAAACGGTCGATGGCGACATCATGGTCCTCGGCGTCGCCGGCAAGATGGGGCCAACGCTCGCCGGCCTCGCCAAGGCCGCCCTGCCCCATCGACGCATCATCGGCGTGGCGCGATTTTCCGACGCCGGCGCCAAGGCGTGGCTGGAGGCGCGCGGCGTTGAAACCCTGAATTGCGATCTGCTCGATGAGGCCGCCATCAAGGCGCTGCCAAGGGTCAAAAACATCGTCTTCATGGCCGGACGCAAGTTTGGCGCGGAAGGCGACCTGTCGCTGACCTGGGCGATGAACGCCCACGTCCCCGCTTTGGTCGCGCAGGCTTTTGCGCAATCGCGGATCGTGGCGTTCTCGACCGGCTGCGTCTATCCGTTCGTGCCGGTGAACGGAAACGGCGCCGATGAAAATCTTGCACCCGATCCACCCGGCGAATACGCGCAATCCTGCGTCGGGCGCGAGCGGATGTTCGAATATTTCTCGCGCCGATTTTCAACGCCCGGCCGCTTGTTCCGGCTGAATTACGCGATCGACATGCGATACGGCGTGCTGCACGACATCGCGACCAGGATCCTCGGGGGCAACCCGATCGACGTCAGCCTCGGCCATGTCAATTTCATCTGGCAGGGCGATGCCTCGGCGCAGGCGCTGCGCTGCCTCGCGCATTGCGATACGCCGACCTCGCCGATCAACGTCAGCGGCCGTGAAATCCTCAGCGTGCGCGATCTCGCGACAATACTCGGCGCGTTTCTCGGCCGCGATCCCATCGTCACCGGGACCGAACAACCGACAGCCTGGCTCACCGATACCTCGCAAGCCGCAAAATTGTTCGGCCCGCCGATCGTCGATACCGCGCGGTTGATCGCCTGGACCGCGGACTGGGTCGCGCGCGCGATGCCGAGCCTCGGCAAGCCCACCAAATACGAGGTGCGCGATGGCCGCTACTGACCACCTGGCCATTGTTGAGCTCGGCCCGGACGACGCGCTCGCCGGGCTTGCGCTATCCACAGAGGCGCACTGGAATCAGAACGAGGCCGACTGGCTTTTTTTTCTGAGCAAAGGAATCGTGTTCGGCGTGCACGATCATGACGGCCACCTCGTCGCCAGCGCGGCGCTATTGCCTTACATGTCCGGCAATGCCTGGATCAGCATGGTGCTGGTGACCGCGGACTGGCGCCGCCGCGGTCTGGCCACCAAGCTCATGGACGCCTGTATCGACACCGCGGCGAAACGAGGTTTTGCAAGCTGGCTCGATGCGACGCCGGACGGCGCCACGGTTTATGCGCCGCTGGGGTTTACGCCGACATTAGAGCTGCGGCGGTTGCGACTTGAGACTCCTGCGGTGCCGAAAGCCACAACGCTTCCATCGCTATCGAGCTACAGCCTCGATGAATTCATCGCGCGCGATATCGGCACCATGGGCTTCGATCGCAGCGCCCTGCTGGCCGAACTCGGCGGACGGCCGGGCTCGCGGCTGATGTCGAGCGGCGGTGCTGCAGCGCTTGTCCGCGATGGCCGCAAGGCCCGGCACATCGGCCCCCTGTTTGCCAATGGTCCGGATCGCGCGCTCGCGCTGGTCCACGAGATTATCAGGTCCGAAGCCGGGCCTGTGTTGATCGACGCCGTCGGCACGCAAGAGGAATTTCTCGAGGGGCTGACCAGTTCCGGCTGGATCGTCGAGCGGCCGTTTCAGCGGATGCGGCTCGGCGGCGCCACGGCTCGGCCTGCGGAACTGCCGTTCGCCGTCGCCGGCCCGGAATATGGATAAGGAGTTGCACGATGCACCATAGTGCGATGAAATCCGAGGTGCGGCGCGTGATTGCCGATGGCACGGTGATCCCGGCGCATCCGCTGGCGCTCGATGCCAGCCGTGCACTCGACACCGTTCACCAGCGCGCGCTGACGCGTTACTACATCGACGCCGGCGCCGGCGGCCTTGCGGTCGGCGTCCACACCACGCAGTTCGCCATTCGCGACGTCGGCCTCTACCGGCCGGTGCTGGAACTGGCTGCGGAGACCGCGGCTAGCTGGACCAGGCGGCCGCTGGCGCTGGTCGCGGGTCTTGCCGGCCCGACACAACAGGCCATCGCCGAGGCGGAGATTGCGCGCGGCATCGGTTATCATGCGGGGCTGCTCAGCCTCGCGGCGATGAAGTCCGCATCCGAAGACGAGATCATCGCCCATTGCGAGGCGGTGGCGCGCGAAATTCCGCTGGTCGGTTTCTATCTGCAGCCGGCGGTCGGCGGCGTCATCCTCAGCGCGAACTTCTGGCGGCGCTTTGCGGCAATCGACAACGTCATCGCCATCAAGATCGCGCCGTTCAACCGCTACCGCACGCTCGACGTGCTGCGCGGCGTTTGCGCTGCCGGCGCGCTCGATCGGATTGCGCTCTATACCGGCAATGACGACCACATCCTGCTCGATCTTGCGCTGCCGTTCGATCTGCGCGATCGGGGCGTCACCGTCAGAACCTATTTCCGCGGCGGCCTGCTCGGCCACTGGTCGGTATGGACCGAAAGCGCCATCAAGCAATTCGAGATGTGCCGCGCCGCGCGCCACAAGGACACGGTGCCATCAGATCTCCTGGCGCTGGACGCCCGCGTGACCGACTGCAACAGCGCATTCTTCGACGTCGCCAACAATTTTCACGGCTGCATCGCCGGCTGTCATGAAATTCTGCGGCGGCAGGGATTGCTCGAGGGCATCTGGTGTCTCGATCCCGCCGAGGGCCTCAGCCCCGGCCAGATCCAGGAAATCGACCGCGTCTGCAACGAGCATGCTGACCTGGCCGACGACGATTTCGTCGCCGCCCACTTGCAGAAATGGCTGGCATGACGGAAGCGCCCTTTATTCGTCTGCGCAACGTCCGCAAGGTCTATCGTTCGCAAGGCGCGGAGTTTCTAGCGGTCTCCGACGTCACCATGGATGTACGGGAGGGCGAGCTGATCTCGCTGGTCGGTCCCAGCGGCTGCGGCAAGACCACCGTCTTGAAGATCCTCGCCGGGCTTCTCGACGCCGACGGCGGCACCATTCAAATCGGCAACGCCCGCACGCCGTTCGATCCCGCGCGCGACATCGGCATGGTGTTCCAGCAGGCGCTGCTGTTGAAATGGCGGACCGTGCTCGACAACGTGTTGTTGCCGGCGGAGATCGTCGGCTTGCCGATCAGGGCGGCTCGCGCCCGGGCGCGCGATCTGCTCCATCTGGTCGGGCTTGCCGGCTACGAGGAAAAATATCCGCAGCAATTATCCGGCGGCATGCAGCAGCGCACGGCGATTGCGCGCGCCTTCATCCACGATCCCAAGCTGATCCTGATGGATGAGCCGTTCGGCGCGCTCGACGCGCTGACGCGCGAACAGATGAATCTCGAAATGCTGCGAATCTGGCGCGAAAGCGGCAAGACCATCATCTTTGTGACGCACAGCATCCACGAAGCGGTGTTCCTCGCCTCGCACTGTGCCGTGCTCACCGCGAGCCCTGCGCGAATGGCGGAATATTTCCCGATCGATCTGCCGTTTCCGCGCGCGCTGCCGATCAAGACCACCGATGAATTCGGCGCCTATGCACGGCGGATCTATGCGAGCCTGGGGCTCGGCCCGAGCGGGTGAACCCATGAACGCACCCACGGCTGATGACCGAGTAGCACCAGAAGCAGGGGCCCCGATGGTGCGGTGCCCCTGCCAAACTTCCATCGCGAACTAAACCTCTGTCGCGAGCAGCTCGCTCAAGTGCTTATCGAGCTGGCCAATTGCAGCGGGATCAGCACCGAAGAGCGCAAGATGGCCATCGACGGTTTGGATCGGCCGGAACTCGGCATCAGGAATCAGCCGCCACTCGGCCTGGCAATCGGACGGCGGGAAGAACATATCCGAAGCCATCGGCATGACAAAGGTCTTGGCTTTGATGCGGCCCAATGCGGCCCGCAAGTCGCCACCCGTGTGGCGGCTGACGTCGCCGCGCTGCCATTTCCAGGCCATGCACAGCAAATCGTTGGGATCCATCACGCTGAAATAGCCGTTCATGAAGTTGATGATGAAATCGCTCATCGACGAAAAGCCCAGCGCCTTATGGCGGCCTTGCTGGAAAAATTCCGTGCTCCAGCCCATCACGGCCCACATCTTGGCGTGGCGTAACAGGCCATCCCTGACGTCGGCCGACGATGCGTAGAAACCCCTGTTGAAACCCGGGTCGGAGGTGATCGCCTCGACCAGCGTTTCCGTGAAAAGAGAATCATGGATGGTATTCCTGGCGGTGCCGGCGATGGGCGCGGCGCGCTTCACCATGTCGGGGTAGCGTACCGCCCATTCATAGGTCTGTTGTGCGCCCATCGAGCCGCCCACGACGAGCGCGAGACTCTTCAAGTCGAATTTTTCCGTGATAAATTTGTGTTGCGCGCGCACGTCATCCTCGATGCGCACATGGGGGAAATTTCCCATCCCGGCCGGCGCCGGTGTATTGTGCGGCGAGGTGGAAAGCCCACTGCCAATCTGATTGACGACGACAATGAAATACTTGTCGGGATCGAGCGCACGGCCCTGACCGATATATACCTGCTCGATGATCTTGTTTGTGCCGGAATACCAGGTGGGGATGAGGATGGCGTTGGTTTTCCCGGCATTGAGCTTGCCGAAGGTTGCGTAGGCGAGGTTGCACGCACGTATCGTACCGCCTTCCTCCAACTCGAGATTGCCGATGTCATAAAGCTCGTAAGGGCCGTGAACGGCCTGCGAGTAGTAGCTGTTGTCGATCATTGTCGCCTCCCGATTCCGTTTGTTGGGCGGCAGGGCTGATGCCTTTCCCGCCCGATTTTTTGTTGTCCAGGTTGGTTACGCCAATTCAAATCCCTCGTAGCCCTTTGCCGCGATCTCGTCGCACTTCCTCCTGTAACCGCCGACGCCCTCCGGCCCCAGATACGGCAAGAAGGCGCGCGGCTTGCCGGGGATGTTGGCGCTCATGTACCAGGAGTTGGCGCCGGTCATCAGCGTCGCGTTGACGATTTCGTTGACATGGGCGACCCATTGATCCTGCGCGGCGGGCGTCGCCTCGATGGTGGTCTTTCCGGTCTTGCGCATGGTTTCAATGCAGTCGGTGACCCACTCGACATGCTGCTCAATCGATACCGGCATGTTCGACAGCACCGACGGGCTTTGCGGGCCGGTGATGGTGAACAAGTTGGGAAAGCCGGCAACCGAGATGCCAAGATAGGTGTGCGGGCCGTCCACCCACTCCCGATCCAGCGTGCGGCCGCCGCGGCCTTTCAGGTTCAGGGCCTTCAGCGGGCCGGTCATGGCATCGAAACCGGTGGCGAAAACGATGATGTCGAGAGGATATTCCTTGTCACCGGCGCGGATGCCCTTTTCGGTGATTTCTTCAATCCCGCCGTCGGTTTTCGCGTCGACCAGCCGTACGTTTTCCTTGTTGAAGGTCTCGTAGTAGTTGGTGTCCAGCGGCTGGCGCTTGGTGCCGTAGGCGTAGCCCTTGGGAATCAGCTTTTCGGCGACGACCGGATCTTTCACGGTCTTGCGGATCTTGCGCTTGATATAGTCGGCGCACAGGTCATTGGCCTGCTGCGAGAAGAACATGTCCTGATAGTTGGCCAGCCAAAACGCGAACCCGCCGGCGTCCCACATCCTGTCGAACTCTCGCTCTCGCTCCTCTGCTGTGGCCTCCAGCGCCGACTTCGGCAGGAAGTAATGCTCCTGGCCGAAGAAAGATTCCCGGATCCGCTTGGCCACGCCGTCATAGTCCGCCTTTCGCGCCATGACCACTTCGGGGTCCACCTTGCCATTGCGCGCCGGTACGCAGTAGTTGGCGGTGCGCTGGAACACGGTGAGTTGTTTGGCCTGCTGCGCGATTTCAGGAATGGCCTGCACCGCCGTGGCGCCGGTGCCGACCACGCCCACGCGCTTGCCAGTGAAGTCAACGCCGGTGTGAGGGAAGCGGCTCGTGTGGTACCACTTGCCCTTGAATTTCTCCAAACCCTTCAACTGAGGCATGTTCGTGGTCGACAACGTACCTACGGCCGCGATGAGGTAACGCGCCGTAACCTCTTCCCCCTTGTCGGTACGCACCGTCCACAGATTGGTTCTCTCGTCGAACTCGGCGCCTGTCACGCTGGTATTGAATTGAATGTCGCGTTTGAGGTCGTGGCGTTTGGCAACATGCTCGAGATAGTTGAGGATTTCGGGCTGCTCGGGATAGCGTTCGGACCATTCCCACTCTTGCAGGAGCTGCTTGTCCCAGGTGAAGCAATAAATGTAGGCGTCGGAATCGCAGCGCGCACCGGGGTAGCGATTCCAGTACCAGGTGCCGCCTACGGTTCCACCGGCTTCGTAGACCAGCACCTTCAATCCCAATTTGTCCCGTAGCGACTTCAGCATGTGCAGGCCGGAAAAGCCTGCGCCGATCACGACAGCGTCGAAGTTTTGAGTTGCGCTAGCCATTTGTCCCTCCAGTTTTGTTGTTTAAATCGACCACAGAGAAACGCGATCCTCCGCAAATGGGAAAAGCCTCGGCAGCTACGCCGCCTCCCACGCCGCATCGGCCGCGGCATGGACGCCGCTTTCGAGAGCTGCGAACGTCTCACGGACATTTGTTTGTCCGCGAACGGCAGCACCTGCATCAGGATGACACCTGAAATTTCGCGCGAGGGGAGCGATCCGGTTTATTGTTGACGAGGCCTGCTCGAGCGAGGCTGCCGAGGCTGCGGCAACGCCTGGTCGATCCGAATCTTGCTTTGCATGTTGCACCCTCCCGTTTTTGGTTTTTTAAGACGGCCGATCTTCCTCCCGAACAAGATTTCCCGCAAGAACAAGAAACCGACCGCGCGTCTGTTCGGGCAAAGCGTTTGATCGTCAAAAAGCCGGTGCGATTGCAACGGGCATCGATTCGGGTGAGGCGTGAGGCCGACGGAAGTTTGGTGCGACAGCAAGGCTGTCCCATGTTTTGCACCGCACGATTCCAATCGTCGTTGAGTTGAAGGGAGACCCCTCTTCAAAAAACGGCATAAGCGCGGCTGGCCATGAAATCGGCGCGAGCAATGCACCGCGCGCACGGCGGATGTATGCGAGCCGGAGCTTGGTTCCAGCGCGTAGCCCGTAGACACTGCCGTGACCGTAATCGGTGCCGCGGTCGCCGTTCTCTCGAAGGTGCGGCCAAATCCGGAGATCACGACCACCACCGTATCGCGCCATCCCGCAGCTCCGATCTCTTCGGAAAAACCAGCGAGCGCACGGCCGAGTTCGCTGAGGCGGTCGATCATCGGAGGATTCCGAGCGCCGCGACGGCTGGGATCAGCTCAACCATCCCGCCCAAGCTGACCGGCCAGATCTTTTCGAGGCTTTTGGTTCAGTCATCATCTTACCAGTCCGGCGAAGCCGGCCCGATCCGAATCGATCAAGAATGTTCGGCGCTACGACGTTAGACCGATTCTAGAGGCAACAGGTGAGCGCATCCCCAACCTGTCGATCAAATTGACCCGAGGCGCATGAACGTGTTCCGAACGAAAAGTTCATACACGTGGCGAAAACGTTTTTGGCGGGAATCCGTGTCTCAATGGACCACGTTGTGAACCGATGAACGCGCCCATGGATGCCTCCCCGAGTCCACTTTGCGTCCGAATGCTGCCGAAATTTTGCAGCGCCACGCAACGACAAGATGTGCTACCAGCAGACACAAGTTTGCGCAGCGCCAAGGCGCTAGCGCAGAGCACTGAACTGCACCCCGTCCCCGCGCGCGATCCATGGGTTGAAATTTCCCGCCGGGCCCGGTGTTAATGCACTATTAGAGCCACATTGGGAGGACACCGTGAAAATTGCCCTATATCTGATTGCAGCAATTGCGCTACTTGTGGGATTTCCGAACGGCATTCCGCCTGCACATGCCGAAACGATTACCCTGAAGGCAGACCTGAAGGGTGCCAACGAAGTTCCACCTAACGCCAGCCCGGCCACGGGAAAGGCCGAGGGAAAGCTCAATACCGAGACAAGAGTTCTGACCTGGACCGTTACTTACGCGGATCTGACCGGGCCAGCTCTCGGCGCTCACTTTCATGGTCCTAGCGAGCAAGGCAAGAATGCCGGAATCGTGCTGCCGTTCAAGACCGTGCAAAGTCCCATCGAGGGGACGGCAACGCTTACCGAGACCCAGGCGGCCGACCTGCTCGCAGGCAAATGGTATGCAAACATCCACACCCAAGCCAATCCCGGAGGCGAGCTGCGCGGCCAGATGATGAAGTGACGGATTATGCAACCTGCGCGGCCTGCCCAACTGTCGCCTCGGCAAACGCTCCTGATTGGCTGATTTCCACTAATTCATCGAACTTCCCGAACGGCAGTGGCGGCGAAACGAGATAACCTTGCCCTTCCTCGACGCCACAAGCTATCAGCGCCTGAACTTGTTCGAAGGTTTCGATCCCTTCGGCGATAACCGTCATGTGCAAATCCCGTGCGAGCCGCGCGAGCGTCTCCACGATGGTTGCGGCCGATCCACCTTCCGTGATCGTATCGACAAAGAATTTGTCGATCTTGATCGTGTTGGCACCAAGCCCCTTCATTTGCGATAGCCCGCTGTGTCCGACTCCGACGTCGTCCATCGCTACCCTGAAACCAAGTTCGCGTAGCTCCTTCACCACCGCCGCTGCCCGGTCGAGGTCGGGGAGTTCAGTGCGCTCGGTAATTTCAAGCATGACCTGGCGCGCCGAAACCTTGCTGCCAGCGACGACGCGACGGAGCGTTTCGATGAAGCCGTCGCTGACCATATGGCGCGGCACCACATTGAACGACAGTTTGAATTGCTTGTCTTCTCGAAGACGAGGGTACAGTTCCTTAAGGGCGGCTTCCAAGATCTGCCATGTCATGGATTCGATGCGGCCGCTGGATTCCGCGAGCGGGATAAAACTCATGGGTGGAATGATGCTGCCGTCCTCACGTATCCATCGAGCCAGCACTTCGCATCCGAGAATGGCGCCGGAGCGCAGATCAAATGTTGGTTGATAGAACGGCCTGAACTCGCCTCGAGCCAGCCCTCGATCGATATCGGCTATTGGGCCCTCCAGTCTGGCCGTTGTCTTTGTCAACAGCACACCAAAGGCCGCCCCCAGCCCCAAGGCGATCATCATTGTTGGCCAATAGGCCTCGCTATTCCATCGCTGCAAGGCGCCACGTTCAACATGGATCGTCGCGTGGAGAGGATAGCGGCTGGAAACGTTGTTGAAGCTGACCAGTTGCTCCAACTCGGCGTGACGTTTCAAGGCAAACCGGCCAACCTCGGAGCCATTGTTCAGCTCGAGCAGCACTTCGCTATGGCCGCGCAATTCGGCCGGCATGATGTCGAACAAATAGGAGTTTATTCCGAGAATCGCCACCACGGAATTTCTCTCGTCGATATCCCTGAGGACACCAAGAGCGAACCCGCTGAACTGCTCGACGCGAAAAAGCAGCAGACGATTGTCTCTGGAAGGCAACATTTCCGGACGATCGACCCATCCATTGTCAAATTCCAGCGTCTCGGAATAGGCCGAGCAGATAACCGAGCCATCGCGATTGACCAGGCGTATGTCCTTCACGCCGGACCGTTGGTAAACTTGAAGACGAACGGCCTGCAGCGACGCCGGATCGCAACTCAGTGGCCCACGCCTGGCAAGCTCATCGAGAGCTGCAGCTCCAAAGTCAACTGCAACCTCGGAGCGCCGCAAAGCGACGTCCGTCAGTTCCTCAAGTTGCCGCGACTGCTGCCCCTCAATAACCGCCTTCGCAGAAAAATGCCCCCCGGTCACAAATGCGACCAGGCTCGTGGCGACGATCGCTGTCTGGGTAATGCCCGGCCACCGTAGTTTCATTGGAAACGCGCGCTCGAGATGATAATCGTCTCGACTCTAGGCGGGAGCATCTAATATTTCTACGCGGGAGTATCCAATATTGACTTTGGAGGCCTTCGTCCCCCGATTGGATGGCGCGATGGATAACGCGACGTCACGCGCCATGGTTATTGATCGGTAAATTTTTCAGAT
>Ga0209839_10001436_pt1 | contig 12171 bp, 11 predicted proteins | sample OrgsoiDNA2013050_FD_185800 | JGI IMG/M metagenome (GOLD analysis project Ga0209839, IMG submission 185800) | Permafrost soil microbial communities from the Arctic, to analyse light accelerated degradation of dissolved organic matter (DOM) -... | ecosystem: Environmental > Terrestrial > Soil >... | reverse complement strand
TCGCGTCCATCGGCGTCGTCATTCCTTCGGTGGGACGTAACCGGTCGCGACATCCGCGCCGCCACCAAAGAAGTGGCGTTCCATCTGCTCGGCGAGATATTTGCGGGCGCGCGGATCCGCGAGGCTCAGGCGGTTCTCGTTGACCAGCATCGTTTGCTGGCGCAGCCACTGTGCCCATGCTTCCTTCGACACGTTTTCGAAAATGCGCTTGCCGAGATCTCCCGGATACGTCGGGAAGTCCAGCCCCTCGGCTTCACGGCCGAGCTTGATGCAATTCACCATGCGTGCCATCGACCAGTACCTCTTGAACGATTGGAGACGTGGAAATTATCTCACGGTCCGCGACGGGCGCGTGAACGCGGCACGGTGCGTCAGGCCATGGTCTTTTCGTAGACGAGCGAGCGCCGATGCCAGTTGTAGAGGTCGCGCTTTTGCTTCGGCAGCCGTGCCGGATCGCTTTCGACGAATCCGCGCTCGACGAACCACCCGGATGTCCGCGTGGTGAGCACGAACAGGCGCGCCAGCCGGAGCTTGCGCGCGCGCTGCTCGATCTCGTGTAACAGCGCCTCGCCGTAGCCCTCGCGCCGGAAATCCGGATCCACCGCCAGCGCGGCGAGCTCGCCCGTCTTCTCCGCCGGAAACGCATACAGCGCGGCGCAGCCGATGATGACGCCGTCGTGCTCGGCAACGACGAAGCGCTCGATCTCCATTTCCAGCCGCTCACGCGAGCGGCGGACGAGCACGCCCTGATCCTCGAGCGGCGCGATGATCGCCAGGATGCCTCCGACATCGTCGATGGTCGCGCTGCGCAACTGCGCCAGCGGCGCGGCCGCGATCATGGTGCCGACGCCGTCGCGGGTAAAGAGCTCGAGCAGCATCGCTCCGTCGTGATGGCGCGAGAGCAGGTGAGCGCGCTTGACGCCGTTGTCGCAGGCGCGGATGGCGCTCGGCAGATAATGCTGCACGTCCGCCGGCAGCTTGGAGCGCTTGGCCAGCAGCGCCTCCGCGTCGCGCGTCGACAGCTCGGTCAGGAGTTGGCGGCGCCCGTTGCGTACGCCGTCGGTATCCATCAGGAACACGAGCTTCTGCGCCGAGAGCCATACCGCGACCTGCGTCGCGACCTCTTCCAGCGCCAGGTTGAAAATCTCGCCGGTCGGCGAATAGCCCAGCGGCGAGACGAGCACGATGTCGCCGTCGTCGAGCCGCTGTCGTATGGCCTCGACATCGACGCGCCGCACCTCACCGGTCCATTGCATGTCGACCCCGTCGAGAACGCCCATCGGCTTGGCGGTAAGGAAGTTGCCGCCGACGACACGGATACGCGCTCCGGCCATGGGCGAGTTGGCGACGCCGAGCGAAAGCAGCGCCTCGATGCGGCTGCGGGCATGCCCGGTTCCTTCGAGAACGCAGTCGAGCGTCTCGCTGTCGGTGACCCGCAAGCCCCGGTTGTAGATGCTAGGAATATGCTGTTGCTTGAGAATCGCTTCGATCTGCGGCCGCGATCCGTGCACGACCACCAGCCGGATGCCGAGGCTGTGCAAGAGATTGAGGTCGTGGACGATGCCGAGGAAGGTGTCGTCGGCGACGACTTCCCCGCCAAACGCGATGACGAAAGTCTTGCCGCGAAAGGCGTGGATGTACGGCGCGGCCGATCGTATCCATTGCACGAATGCCCGCGCGGTTGCGGAATTGGCGGCGGGATTGGTGCGCGGGGTCGGGGCCATCTTCTGGGATCGGCGCGAAGGCGGGAGCGATTATAACGCCCGCTGCTGCTTTGGCGCGCGAGCGGCCGGCCGCCGCTCGGAATCGCCTATAATTCGCGCTGACCGGCCGCATATTGCAATCTCATTTTCCCTGAAGGCGGCTTGCTCCCCGCGCTTGTTTTTCATGGTATCGCCTCTTCTCGAATCCCTCAACCCGGAACAGCTCGCCGCGGTGACCTTGCCGCACGCGTCAGCGCTGATCCTCGCCGGCGCGGGCAGCGGCAAGACGCGCGTCCTGACCACGCGTATCGCCTGGCTGCTCGCGACCGGGCAGGCGAGCCCGCTGTCGGTGCTGGCGGTCACGTTCACCAACAAGGCGTCGAGGGAGATGAGCACGCGCCTGTCGGTGCTGACGCCGGTGAACATAAGGGGCATGTGGATCGGCACCTTTCACGGCCTTTGCAACCGGATGCTCCGCGCGCACTATCGCGAGGCGGGGCTGCCGAAGCTGTTCCAGATCATGGACACGCAGGACCAGCTGGCGCTGATCAAGCGCGTGTACAAGGCGCACAACATCGACGACGAGCGCTTTCCTCCGCGGCAGCTGCAGGCGCTGATCAACGGCTCCAAGGAGGCAGGCCTGCGCCCGAACCAGGTCGAGGCCTTCGACGAGTTCAGCCGCCGCCAGGTCGAGCACTATGCGCTGTACGAACAGGCGTGCCAGCGCGAAGGCGTGGTCGATTTCCCCGAGCTGCTGCTGCGGACGTACGAGCTTCTTTCGCGCGACGATTCACTTCGACAGCACTATCAACGCCGCTTCTCGCACATCCTGATCGACGAATTCCAGGACACCAACGTCCTGCAGTACAAGTGGCTGAAGCTGCTGGCGGGGCCGCATGCCGCCATCTTCGCGGTCGGCGACGACGATCAGTCGATCTACGCCTTCCGCGGCGCGAATGTGGCGAACATGCAGCATTTCGAGCGCGATTTCAGCACTGCGGACGTTCCGGTCAAGCTGATCAAGCTCGAGCAGAACTATCGCTCGCATGGACACATCCTCGACGCAGCCAATGCGCTCATCAAGCACAACCAGGGACGCTTGGGGAAGAACCTCTGGACGTCGGACGCGCACGGCGAACCGGTGCGGGCGTACGCCGCGCCTTCCGATCTGGACGAGGCCGCTTTCATCGTCGACGTTGTCAAGGGGCTGGTCGAAGATAACGTGTCACCGGCGGAAATCGCGGTCCTGTACCGTTCCAATGCGCAGTCACGCGTGGTCGAGCACGCGCTGTTCAACGCCGCGATGCCTTACCGCGTCTATGGCGGGATGCGTTTTTTCGAGCGCGCCGAAATCAAGCATGCGCTTGCCTATTTGAGGCTGGTCGCCGCGCCGGACGACGACGGCGCTTTCCTGCGCGTGGTGAACTTTCCGCCGCGCGGCATCGGTGCGCGATCGCTGGAAACGTTGCAGGGGCTCGCACAGGCGCAAGGCAGCAGCTTGTGGCAGGTGGCGTCCGCCCGGCCCGTAAGCGGCAAGGCAGGAGTCAGTCTCGCGGCATTTCAAAAGCTCGTCGAAGCCATGAAGACCGCAACGCAGGATCTCGGATTGGCGGAAACGGTCGAGCACGTGGTGCACGCGAGCGGCCTGCTCGGCCACTATCAATCGGAAAAGGACGGCCAGGAGCGCATCGACAACCTTCAGGAATTGATCAACGCCGCGCAAAGCTTCATGCGCGAGGCCGAGCGCGAAGTCGGTGCAGCCGACGAGGTCGTGGACGACCCGCTGACCTCGTTCCTGTCTCACGCCGCGCTCGAGGCGGGCGAAACGCAAGCGGCAGAGGGCAGGCCGGCGCTGCAGTTGATGACCGTGCACGCGGCGAAGGGGCTCGAATTCCATACCGTGTTCGTCACCGGGCTCGAAGAGGGCCTTTTCCCGCACGAAAACAGCATGAGCGAACTCGATGGCCTCGAAGAGGAGCGCCGCCTGGCCTACGTGGCGATTACCCGCGCGCGACGGCGGCTGTATCTGACGCACGCGCAGAGTCGCATGCTTCACGGACAGCTCCGTTACAACGTCGCGTCGCGCTTTCTCGACGAGGTGCCTGCGGGCATGGTCCAGTGGCTGTCGCCGAAACACGGCGACTTTGCCGCCGAGCCGGAAGGCTTGGGCAGATACAATGCCGCCGAAAACGCGCGCGAGGATTCCGGCTGGCGCATCGGGCAGAGCGTGAAGCACTCACGCTTCGGCCTCGGCATCATCATCGATGCGGAGGGGCGCGGCACCGACGCCCGCGTTCAGGTGAATTTTCGGGACGGCGGCGTCAAGTGGCTGGCGCTCGAATACGCCAAGCTGCAGCCGGCGTGACCCACGCGGTGCGAGGTCGCGCCGTCAGGACTTCGAGCCCGGCGGTGTCTCGATCGGCGATTCGTCGTCGTGAAACAGATCGCGGTAGCTGACGTAATCGGAAATATGCAGCGTCGCGACGAACGCGAAGAGATACGGGACCACGACGAAAAGCGCCACCACGCCGGCCACCGCATCGCCGAAAATGTGCGCGATCGATAGCGCAAATACCGGCAACACGCCGCCCAGAACGAATACCGCGAGGCAGTAAACCGCGATTGGGCGCCAGTTGGCGATCGCCGCGCGAATGCTGGTCCCCATCGCTCTCAGCGCACCGGCGTCGTTGAAAACGACCAGCGCCGGCGCAAACCACAGCGCCAGCAGCGACGGCATCGCACACGCCACGCCGAACAGCATCGCCAGCTGCACCGGGCCGCTCGAGAGCGACTCTTCGGTAGGCTTCTCGGCGCCGGACATCAGCGCTATGAGCCTTCCGTCGTCGATCAACGTGGTCGCGATCACCGAAAGCGTTATGCCGGCAAGAAACACCGCGCCCAGCGGAACGAGCGCGAGCAGATTGCTGCGGAAACCGCGAAACAGATCCGCGAAGCGCGGCGCGGCGCCTCGTTCCTGCGACCAGGCGGCGGCGAGGAAGCCGACGGCAAATACCGGTTTCAGCAGCGGCGCCACGAACTGCCCGATCAACTGGACCGGCCCGAATTCCAGCAGCCCGACCAGCATGTAATACGTGAACAGCAGCAACAGCCACCGCAACGGCGCGGCGCGAAACATGAAATAGGCGCGTTTGATCCAGACGATGCCGTTTCGCGCGTCGCGCCGCGCGAATGGAATCGAGACGGCGCTCATTGCCACACCCGTCGCTGTCTCATTGCAGTGCCTGGACGCGGGTAACGCGATCGCGAAGAATGCGCTCGAACGCGGTCGGATCGTGCGCATGCGTGAGCTCGCCCGGACGCGGCAGGTGAAGATCGTAGAGCCGCGACAACCAGAAGCGCAGCGCGGCGGCTCTCAGCAGCACCGGCCAGAGCGCCCGCTCTTCTTGCGCGAGCGCGCGCACGGATTCGTACGCCGCGACCATGGCGCCGCTGAGCGGGCCGTCCAGCGCTCCGGAATTTGCGCCCGCGGAGACGGTGCACCAATCGTTGACGGCGATCGCGAGGTCGTAGGCAAACGCGTCGCTGGCGGCAAATCCGAAATCGATGATTCCGGAGACGCGTTCGCCGTCGAAAAGGACGTTGTCGCAGAACAGGTCGCCGTGAATGGCGCCGCGCGGAAGCTTGGTCCGGGCAAACCCTGCCTGAAACTTGATTTCGGACGCGAGCAGTGCGTTCTGCTCGGTCGACAAGAACGGCCGGACCGCGCGCGCGGCCTGCCGCCACCATGCCGGTCCACGGCGGTTGGACAAACGGCCGCGATAGTTGCCGACCGCGATATGCATCCGCGCCAGCGCCTCGCCCGCGGCGGCGCAGTGCGCGACTTGCGGGCGGTCGACCGGAACGCCGTCGAGTCGCGCCACGAGCCCGGCGGGTTTGCCGTTGAGAAAGCTCCACAGTGCGCCGCTGCGATCGGGTTCGGGGGCGGGCGCCTGGACGCCCGCGTGCGCGAGGTGTGCCATCAAGTTGAGGTAGAAAGGCAGCTCCTCCGCCGGCAACCGCTCGTAGAGCGTCAGGACAAAACGTCCGTTGTCGGCGGTCACGAAATAATTGGTGTTTTCGATTCCCGATTCGATCGGTCGGAATTCATGCACCGTTCCAAGCGCGTAGCGGGTCAGCCATGCAGCAAGGTCTTCAGCGGAGACGGTAGTGTAGACAGCCATCGACGGACATGACGGGCGGGCGGTAAAGCCGCCGCACTCAACGCGAAGAGTTGTGGGGAAGTGCGATCAGAAAGAAAACAGCAGCCACATCGGAACCTTGAGCCCCGTGTCCAGGCTGTCGCGGCGAACCCAAGTTCCGTCGGCACCGTCGGCGACGAGATAGTATGGCCGGCCGGTCTTCGGCGTGACCTTGATCATCGTCAGGCGCCCGCCGACACGGTATTCCTCGATCGTCTCCGTCGCGCGCCGGGTGATCGTAATCTGCGGCTCGAGCTCCGGATCGCTGGCAATTTCCGGCGCTATCGGCGGGGGCTCGGGCAGGGGCTCGAGGTTCGCGGGAGGCGTCTTTTGCGCAGCCGCGTTCAGCGCAAAAGCGAAGACGAGCGTCGACATGAGGGCGGCGGTGCGAAGATGCATGTTTTTGTGGTACGGGCGGATGGGATTATTTTAGCAGGAATCGCTTTTGCGACTGGGAATCGTTGAAGGCCTCACAGGTTCAGCATCACAGGTTCAGCATCTTATCGCGCTCGGCGCGCGACGGCTGAAAGCCCCGTCTTTCATAATAGTCGAAAATCGCTTCTACGATCGCCTCAGGCTCCTCGATGATCCGCATCAGATCGAGGTCGGAGGGAGAGATCATGCCTTCGCCAACCAGCTTGTCCTTCATCCAGTCGATCAACCCCTTCCAGAATTCGCCGCCGACCAGGATGATCGGTATCTTGCGGCTCTTCCCCGTCTGCACCAGCGTCAGGCACTCGGTCAGCTCGTCGATCGTGCCGAAGCCTCCCGGAAGCACGACGTACGCCGACGCGAAGCGCACGAACATCATCTTGCGCGCGAAGAAATAACGAAAGTTGATCCCGACGTCCTGGAAGCCGTTGCCGGCCTGCTCGTGCGGAAGAAGTATGTTCAGACCGACCGCGGGCGACCGGCCGGCATGCGCGCCGCGATTGGTGGCTTCCATCAGACCGGGACCGCCGCCGGAAATAACCGAAAATCCGGCGTCGGAAAGAAGCCTTGCGATGCGCTCCGCTTTTCCGTAATACGGGTGATCGGGCTTGATGCGGGCGCTGCCGAACATGCTCACGGCAGGACGTATCCCGCGCAGACGTTCGGTCGCGACGGCAAATTCTGCCATAATGCCGAGCACCCGCCACGCCTCTTGGCCGTTCGTCGAGTACATCGACTGCGGGTCGATCATCTCCGGAATCTTGCTCGTCTGAATCATGCCTAAGCTCGTTCTGGTTGACGGCTCGTCGTACCTTTATCGGGCGTTTCACGCGCTGCCCGATTTGCGCACGTCACGCGGCGAGCCCACCGGCGCCATTCGCGGTGTCATTTCCATGTTGCGCCGATTGATCGACGACGGCAAGCCGGATTACTTCGCGGTCGTGTTCGACGCTCCCGGCAAGACATTTCGCGATGAATGGTATCCGGAGTACAAGGCCAATCGATCGCCGATGCCCGAAGCGCTCGTGGCCCAGATCGCGCCGCTGCACGAGTTGATCCGCGTTCACGGCTGGCCGATATTGATGGTCGAAGGCGTCGAGGCCGACGACGTCATCGGAACGCTGGCAAGGCAGGCGGAGCAGAACGGCATCGATACGCTGATCTCGACCGGCGACAAGGATCTCGCGCAGTTGATCACGCCGCGCGTGACGCTGGTCAACACGATGAGCAACGAATTGCTCGACATGAACACCGTGGTCGACAAGTTCGCCGTACGCGCGGACCAGTTGCTCGACTACCTCACACTGACCGGCGACGCGGTGGACAACGTTCCGGGTGTCCCCAAGGTCGGTCCGAAGACCGCTGCCAAGTGGCTTGCCGAGCACGGCACGCTCGACAAGGTGATGGCGAACGCCGGAGCGATCGGCGGCGCGGTGGGCGAAAACCTGCGCGGCGCGCTGTCATGGTTGCCGCAGGGCAAGAAGCTGCTGACGGTGAAGACCGATTGCGAGCTGCCGTTCGCGCCACGCGAGCTGGTGATTCAACCGCACGACGCCGACAAGCTTCGCGAGCTCTACGAGCGATTCGAATTCAGGAGCTGGCTGAAGGACGTCGCACAGAACAACGCGGAATCGTCGCCGGCCGCGGTCGTTGAAAAGACGGAAGTCGAGCCCGAGGTCGTGCGCGAGCCCATCGCACGCGACTATGAAACGGTCCTCGACGACGCGACGTTCGCGCGCTGGCTCGAGACCTTGCAGCGCGCCGAGCTCGTCTGTTTCGATACCGAGACGACCAGCCTCGACCCGATGGAAGCGCGCATTGTCGGGCTTTCATTTTCGGTCGAGCCCGGGCGCGCCGCATACATTCCTCTTACGCATCGCTATGCAGGCGCGCCCACGCAACTCCCGATCGACGAGGTGCTGCAGCGGCTGAAGCCCTGGTTCGAGGACGCGAGCCGGAAAAAGCTCGGGCAGAACGTGAAATACGACCAGCATGTGCTCGCCAATCACGGCATCGCGCTTGCAGGCGTCGCGCACGACACGCTGCTGCAATCCTACGTGCTCGAATCGCAGCGGCCGCACGATATGGACAGCCTCGCGTGGCGGCATCTCGGCGTGAAGACGATCAGTTACGCCGACGTTGCGGGCAAGGGCGCGGGACACATCGGTTTCGATCAGGTGTCGATCGACAAGGCGACCGAGTATTCGGGAGAGGATGCCGACATCACGCTGCAGCTTCACGGCGCGCTTTACCCCAAGGTCGAACAGAATCCTCAACTCGATTTCATCTACTCGACGATAGAGCTGCCGACTCGCGAAGTTCTCTTTCGCATGGAGCGCGAGGGTGTGCTGATCGACGCGGGCGTGCTCGCGGCGCAAAGCCGGACGCTGGGAGAGCGGATGATGGTTCTCGAGGAGCAGGCGTACAAGGAGGCCGGCCAGCCGTTCAATCTTGGCTCACCCAAGCAGCTGGGCGAGATTCTGTTCGACAAGATGAAGCTTCCGGCGCTGAAGAAGACGGCCACCGGGAAGCCGTCGACCGACGAGGACGTATTGCAGCAGCTCGCCGCGGATTATCCGCTGCCCAAGCTGTTGCTCGAACATCGCGTGCTGTCGAAGCTCAAGTCGACGTATACCGACAAGCTGCCGCAGATGGTAAATGCGCGCACCGGCCGCGTTCATACCTGCTTCGGCCAGGCCACCGCCGTCACCGGTCGCCTGGCGAGCACCGAGCCCAACCTTCAGAATATTCCCATCCGCACCGTCGAAGGCCGCCGTATCCGTGAAGCATTCATCGCGCCGCCGGGCCACACGCTGATTTCGGCGGACTATTCGCAAATCGAATTGCGCATCATGGCGCATCTCTCGGGCGACGAATCGTTGCTGAAGGCTTTCGCCGCGGGCGAAGACATTCACCGCGCGACCGCCGCGGACATCTTCGGGGTTCCGATCGCCGACGTGACCTCGCAGCAGCGCAGCTACATCAAGGCGGTCAATTTCGGATTGATTTACGGGATGAGCGCATTCGGGCTGGCTTCGCAGCTCAACATCGAGCGCAGTGCCGCGGCCCAATTCATCGAAAAATATTTCATCCGCTATCCCGGCGTCGCCGAATACATGCAGCGCACGCGTGAGCTCGCCCGCGAGCAGGGATACGTCGAGACCGTATTCGGGCGCAGGCTCTGGCTGCCCGACATCAACGCCGGCGGCGGTCCGCGGCGCCAGGCAGCCGAGCGCGCGGCGATCAACGCGCCGATGCAGGGAACGGCTGCGGATCTGATCAAGCTGGCGATGATCGAAGTCCAGGCGTGGCTCGACCGTGAGCCCATCGGCGCGAAGCTGGTTCTGCAGGTTCACGACGAGCTGGTGCTGGAGGCGCCGATCGAGCACGTCGACAGCGTCAAGGCCGAGCTCGCGCGGCGGATGGCGGGCGTCGCCGAGCTGCGCGTCCCCTTGGTGGTCGATGTCGGCAGTGGGCCGAATTGGGAGCAGGCGCACTAGCGTGGCCGGTCGCCATGACCGCTCATGGCGTCAGGGAGGCCGTTGGTAAGAAAGGGAACCCGCGCCGCCTGACGCGGGATATAAGAACGCGTTGCCAGAAAGACGCGTCTTGCCATGCTTGCTCCCGCTCACGTTGGTCACCTTGCGATGTTGCGTACGCTGATCCGGGAGGCATCGGCGGAAGGCAGCATGACCGCTGGTCTCGCCGGCGACACTCCGCAAGCGGTAGAATTTTTCGCCAAGCTCAAGCGCGCACTCGTCCATGGATATTTCGTGGAAGAAGACGCGCAGAGCCGGCGACTGGAGTCGGTCGCGGTGCCGGGCTACGTCTTTTGGCCGGACGACCGGCACAGCGGCAACCCACCTGTCGGATTCGGGCTGTTCCGCGCGCTGGACGGCGGATACGAGCTATGGCTTGCCGGACTCGAGTTCAGCCGCCGCGGAGGAGGGCAGGGCCGCGCGCTTATCGACGCACTGTTCGGGACCTCGCACGGAAAGAAAACCTGGGTAGTCCGCATTCCCCGTGGGTCGCGCTATCGCGCGGCGGTTGCCCACCTGCTCAAGGTGCACGACTTCGAGCCGATCGGAGACACCAAGACTTTGCGCTGGTTTTTGCGCCGCGACGCGCCGGTCGCGCTCGCGACGCGAGTCCGCGACGCCGTCAACGGCCACTCGCAACTGAACTGATCGCCACCCCGGCCTGGTCCGGGTTGTCCCTGCGTTGTCCGCCGCAGTTCGCTCGACCGCCCGCCTAGATTCGGGCCGGAGCCACGCCGGCAGCCACGGGTGTTTCGAAGATGTCGCAGTAGCTCGCATAGAGCGACGCGATGGCCACCGGCCCAAGCACCAACCAGCCCAGCAAGAGTGGGATCGTCGCGACGATCGCGAGCACAATCCATATCAAGCCATAGATCAGGAACGGCAGAATGTTCCTGATGCTGCCGACGAAAGAAACCTTCATCGCTTCCCACGGCTCCAGGTTTTGCAGCACGACCAGCGCCGGCGCGAACCAGATTGCCATGACCAGCGGCAGATAAAGCAGCAGAAAGATCAGAAGACCGACGAGGATGATCAACGCCGCGCCGCCCAATACTTCGGCGTTCGAGACCGAATCCTGCGCGCTCCAAAGGTGCGACAGCACGGCAGCCCCGAAAAAGACAAAAAGCAGAACGATCACGAACAGGGTGATTGCGATCGCCGCCGCAAGGTAGATCAGCGCCAGGATCAGCAGCGGCCCGGCTTTCGGGCCGAAGCCGGCAAACAGATGTGCGATGGTCAGCGGCTCGCCGCGATCGATCGCCCGGCAGCCCAGCATCAGGCCTCCAAGCAGTACCGGGAAAAGGAGCTGACTGGCGATGCTGCCCAGGATGGGAATGAAGACTAATACCAGGTGCAGGACAAATCCGATGATGACGATGAGGATCCAGGGTCCGACCGCGGGTGTGAACAGTCGCCAGCCTTCGCTCCACCACGCCGCGCCGCGGCCGGCATCGACCGAGCGGGGATGAACGACGGGAGGCGGGGTCGCAAAAGGCGGGGTCGCGGATGCAAACTCGTCGGCCATGGTTTATTCCTCGTCATGCGCCAAATGGGCATAAGGAAACCATAGCACACGCCATCGCGCTCGATCGTCGATAGCGGCCACTTAGGGCGCGACTCGTGGTCAGCGCCGTCCCCTGAGGGCCACGCGCCAGGAAGCCGCTCGTCGTTGCGGGACCTTCGAAGGACTTGATCTTTCATCGTTAGGCGCCTATCATTAGCACTCGCTGCCAATGAGTGCTAACAGCGCTGTAGGGTACGCCTTGGCTCCCCCGGTTTATCTGCGCGCGCCCGAAATGCGGCGCCAGCATATGGCTTCCGCTAACATTTTATTCAGGAGTGAGTGCTAACATGAAAATTCGTCCGTTGCACGATCGCGTGATCGTCAAGCGTTTGGAAGAGGAACGTACGTCCGCCGGTGGCATCGTGATTCCGGATACCGCCGCTGAGAAGCCGTCGCAAGGCGAGGTCGTTTTCGCCGGCCCGGGCAAGACCGACGAAAGCGGCAAGATCGTCGCCATGGGCGTGAAGCCCGGCGACAAGGTTCTGTTTGGCAAGTATTCGGGCCAGGAATTCAAGCTCGACGGGCAGGATCTCCTGCACATGCGCGAAGACGACATCATCGGCATCGTCGCCTGACCTCTGGCGTAACGAACAACACTGATTTCAGGAGAAACGAAAAATGGCAGCCAAAGATGTTCGCTTCGGCGACGGCGTGCGCAATCGAATGATGGCGGGTGTGAACGTCCTCGCCAACGCGGTAAAGGTGACACTCGGCCCGAAGGGCCGCAACGTGGT
>Ga0209839_10001435_pt1 | contig 12174 bp, 9 predicted proteins | sample OrgsoiDNA2013050_FD_185800 | JGI IMG/M metagenome (GOLD analysis project Ga0209839, IMG submission 185800) | Permafrost soil microbial communities from the Arctic, to analyse light accelerated degradation of dissolved organic matter (DOM) -... | ecosystem: Environmental > Terrestrial > Soil >... | reverse complement strand
ATGAACACCGGGACCTCGGCCGCCAAGGAGGCCGGGAACATGGTGGACCTGGACTCCAACCCGACCAAGCTCATCGAGATCGTGGAGATCGGCAAGCAGTTGCTGATCACCCGGGGCGCGCTGACCACGTTCTCGATCACCAACGACGTGGCCAAGTACTTCGCCATGATCCCGGCCATGTTCGAAGGCGTGATTCCCGGCCTGGCCAAGCTCAACATCCTGCACCTGTACAGTCCGAAGTCGGCGATCACGTCGGCGATCATCTTCAACGCGCTGATCATCGTGGCGCTGATCCCGCTGGCGCTGCGCGGCGTGCGCTACCGCCCGGCCTCCGCGCAGTCGATGCTCCGCAGGAACCTGGTGGTCTACGGCATCGGCGGGCTGATCATCCCGTTCATCGGCATCTGGGCCATCGACCTGATCGTCCAGTACATCCCCGGATTTGGCAGGTGACCGGCGTGAACCGTCTTCCCGTCATCGTCAGGCAGCACATCGCGGCGTTCCGCACCCTGTTGGTGTTCACCGTGCTGTGCGGGCTCATCTACCCCTTCGTCATGGTCGGCATCTCCCAGGTGGCCTTCCACAAGCAGGCCAACGGCTCGATGGTGAGCTACAACGGCAAGGTCGTCGGGTCCAGCCTGCTCTGCCAGGAGTTCGTGGACGCCAAGGGCAACCCGCTGCCGCAGTACTTCCAGCCACGGCCCTCGGATGCGGTCAACGCCACGGATAAGACGGACTACGGCTGCGACCCGCTGTTCTCCGCGGCCTCCAACCTCGGGCCGACCAACCCGGCCGAAGTCCAGCTGATCAAGCAGCGGCAGCAGCAGATCGCGGCGTTCGACCACGTCTCGGTCTCGCAGATCCCGGCGGACGCGGTGACCGCGTCCGGGTCCGGGCTTGACCCGGACATCTCGCCCGCGTACGCGGCCATCCAGGTCGACCGGGTCGCCGCGGCGCGGCACCTGCCGGTGGCCGAGGTCAAAGCGCTGGTGGCCCAGTACACCCAGGGCCGGACGATCGGCATCCTCGGTGAGCCACGGGTGGACGTGCTCACCCTAAACATCGCCCTCGACAAGCTGTCCGCTAAGTCCGGCAGCTGAACCAGCCGTGGCTGAACTCACTTCAGGTCCCCGGCCGGGAGATCCCCGGCCGGGGCCTGAGGCCCCGGGTGTCTCCCCCGGTCCCGGTCCCGCGGCACCGGGCCAGGTTCACATGAGCAAGATCCTGATCGTCGAGGATCAGCCCGAGCTGGTCCGCGCGCTGCGCATTAACCTGCGCGCCCGGCACTACGACGTGCTGATCGCGCGGACCGGCCGGGAGGCCCTGGCCGTGGCCGCGAGCCATCCGCCCGACGCGATCATCCTCGACCTCGGCCTGCCCGACATCGACGGCACCGAGGTCATCGTGGAACTGCGCCGGTGGTGCCGGGCGCCGATCATCGTGCTGTCCGGGCGAACCAGCCCGGGCGACAAGATCGGCGCCCTGGACGTCGGGGCCGACGACTACGTCACCAAGCCGTTCGCGATGGCCGAGCTGCTCGCCCGGCTCCGCGCCGCGCTGCGCCGCGACGAGGGCGAGCTCGGCCGGGACCGGCCGCACCAGGTCACCATCGGCCACTGGCTGGTCGACCTCACCGCGCACCAGGTCAGGCGGGTGGCGGCCGATCGCGGTACGGGTGAGGGCGCTGCGGTTGAGGGTTCTTTGGGATTGGCTGAGGGCGGCGCGGCCGATGGCGGGTGGGCGGAGGGGGCGACGCTCCGGCTGACGCCCACCGAATGGCGCATCCTGACCATCCTGCTCGACCGGCCCGGCCAGCTCGTGGCGTCGGCGCAGATCCTGACCATGGTCTGGGGGCCCGGGTTCCAGCAGCGCACCAACTATCTCCGCTTTCACATGGCCCGGTTGCGCCGCAAGCTGGAAGACAACCCGACTCGTCCCCGCCACCTGCTCACCGAGCCCGGCATGGGCTACCGTTACCAGCCGTGAGGCCGCCGCGACGATAGACCAAGGACGCGGCTCAGCTAGCTTCTTCTCCGGGTTAGCAACTTTCCCGCGCATCGGCGGTACGCGGTTCGCCGACTATGCCGCAAAATGTGAAGCGCAAGACTAACCCAGGTGGCCCAGGCAGATGATCATGAGCGCACCAGCTGGGGTGGGACGGTGCCGCAGGTTGATCTGATGTGGGCTAGGGGGCGGAGATGAAGGCGCTGGCCAGAGACGACCCGCGCATGATCGGCGGGTACCGGTTGCGCGCCCAGCTCGGCACGGGCGGGATGGGCCGGGTCTACCTGGGGCTTTCGCCCGGGGGCCGTGCGGTGGCGATCAAGGTCGTCCATCCCGACCTGGCCCGCGATGCCGAATTCCTGCGCCGGTTCGGCCAGGAGGTGGCCGCCGCCCGCGCGGTCAGCGGCATCTATACCGCACCGGTGGTGGCCAGCGGGCTGGAGGAGCATCCGCCGTGGCTAGCCACCGCCTTCGTGCCCGGTCCGTCCCTCGATCAGGTCGTCAGCGAGCATGGACCGCTGCCTGAGCTCGCCCTGTGGCCCCTGCTGGCCGGCCTGATCGAGGCGTTGCAGGCGATACACGCCTGCGGCGTCGTACACCGCGACCTCAAGCCCGCCAACGTACTGCTCGCCACCGACGGTCCCCGGGTCATCGACTTCGGGATCTCCCGCGCCGCCGGCGGAACCGCGCTGACGGCAGCCGGCCAGGTGTTCGGCACGCCCGGATACATGTCGCCTGAGCAGGCCGAAGGCAAGGCGGCCGGGCCCGCGAGTGACGTGTTCGCACTCGGCTGCGTGATCGCCTACGCGGCGACAGGAGCGGGCCCGTTCAGCTCCGGCACCGCGGCCGCCGTCCTGTACCGGGTTGTCCACGGCGAGCCGGCCCTGGCCGGGGTACCGCCGCAGCTGCGCGAGGTGGTCTCCGCCTGCCTGGCGAAAGACTTCCAGGCCCGCCCCACGCTGCCGGTCCTGGCCAGCACGATCGCCAACGGCATGCACGCGACCGGGCCGTCCGCCGTGGCCTTCTGGCCCCGATCGGTAACCGACATGATCGGCGCCTACCAGGCCAGGCTCGAACAGGAGACACGAACGGGCGGTGAGGCGGCCGCCGAGGCTCAGGGGTTTTCCTGGGCCACGGCCGTGCATCCGCCGACCACGCCATCGGACCCGGGGAACAGGCCCCAGTGGTCGCCGCAGCCGGGGCAGTCGGGGGCTCCCGGGGCCGGCCCCCGCTGGCCGTACGCCGGGCCGGGACCGCAGGGCGGGCCGGGACCGCAGGGCGGGCCGGGACCGCAGGGCGGGCCGGGACCGCAGGGCGGGCCGGGACCGCAGGGCAACATCGGGGCGCAGCCTTCGCCTGGTTCGCAGGGTTACCCTCAGCCACGGGGTTATACCAGTGCACAGGGATCGCAAGCGGGTCAGCCGTCCCAAGTATCACAGGCATCGCGAGAGTCTCAGGCACCGCAAGCATCTCAAGTATCGCAGGCGTTGCCTCCTCCGCCTCGCGGCTATCTTTCTGCCGACGGCAGGGCTCCCGCGAGCGCCGGACCGATGGGCTATCCGCAGCCATATCAGCTGGGATCACGCGGGCCGATCACGCCGATGCCCGGCAGCATGGTCACCGCGGTCAGGCTGATGTACGCGGGAGCGACCTACGCGCTGATCTACGCGATTGGCTTCGTCGTGGTCGTCAGCAGCTTCATCAAGCACCATCCCAATACGACCGTAGGCCGGGCCGGCCTGGCCGCGACCTCGGTTCCGTTGATCTTCGCGTCGCTGGTCGAGATCGCGCTATGGCTCTGGATCATCCGGGCCTGCCGGAACCGGAGGAAGTGGGCCAGGGTGACCGGCACGGTCCTGTTCGGCCTCCACACGCTCATCGCGCTCGGCGTGCTCGTCAACTCGCGCCCGGTCATCGGCCCGACCAAACTGCTGACCCTCATCGGCTGGCTGATCGCCTGTGGCGCGGTGGTGTTCCTGTGGCAGCGGCCGTCCAGCGCGTTCTTCTCGGCTCCGGATCCGGTGAACCGGGCGGGCCTGCGCCGTGGAGTGTAAGGATTTCGGGTGCGGCGTATGGATGGCGTGAGCAATCCTGCCTTCAGCCGGGAAAACGCGGCATCGTGAACTCAGACTCGCCCACGCTCGGCTGCTGACATGCGGAATTCCTGACCTGGTGGCCGTGCTTCACAATGAAGGTCAGCGGCGAAGGAAGAAGCTGGCTCGGTATGCGAAGAAGGAAACAGGCCGGACATGGCTGACAGCGACGGCCTGGTCGGGTCCGGCAGGCCGGATCAACCAGGCCCAGAGATCCCGGACGGACACTCCGGGGGTTCTGGGGGCCGGCCGGGTCGCGGGCACCTGCGGATATATCTCGGGTCCGCGGCGGGCGTCGGCAAGACCTACGCCATGCTGGGTGAGGGACATCGCCGGGCCGACCGCGGCGCCGACGTCGTGGTGGCGTTCGCTGAGGCACACGGGCGCCCGCAGACCGAGGCCCTGCTGGACGGCCTGGAAACCATCCCCCGGGCCAAGCGGGAATACCGCGGGGCGAGCTTCGAAGAGATGGACCTGGACGCGGTCCTCGCCCGGCGGCCCGAGGTCGCCCTGGTGGACGAGTTCGCGCACACCAACGTGCCGGGTTCCCGTAACGAGAAACGGTGGCAGGACGTCGAGGAACTTCTCGACGCCGGGATCGAGGTGATCTCCGCCGTCAACATCCAGCACCTGGAATCCCTCAACGACGTGGTCGAGAAGATCACCGGCGTGCCGCAGCGGGAGACCGTCCCCGATGCGATCGTGCGGGCGGCCGACCAGGTCGAGATGGTCGACATGACGGCGGAGGCGCTGCGCCGCCGGATGGCACACGGGAACATCTACCCGCCGGAGAAGATCGACGCCGCTCTCACCAACTACTTCCGCTCAGGGAACCTCTCCGCACTGCGCGAACTCGCCCTGCTCTGGCTGGCCGACAAGGTCGACGAAGGGCTGCAGCGATACCGCGCCGAGCACCAGATCAAAGGCGCCTGGGAAGCCAGGGAGCGGGTGGTGGTCGCGCTGACCGGCGGCCCAGAAGGCCGGACCCTGATCAGGCGAGCCGCGAGAATCGCCGCCCGCTCGGCGGGCGGTGACCTGCTGGCGGTGCACGTCACCAAGTCCGACGGCCTGACCGGTGCGGATCCGGCCGCGCTGGCCAGCCAGCGGCGGCTGGTCGAGTCCGTGGGCGGCACCTACCACCATGTGGTCGGCGACAATATCGCCGAGGCCCTGCTCGCCTTCGCCCGGGCGGAGAACGCCACCCAGCTCGTGCTCGGCGCCAGCCGCCGGCCGTGGCTGACCGTCATGCTCACCGGCCCCGGCATCGGTTCCAGGACCATCAAGGGTTCCGGCGACATCGACGTGCACATCGTCACCCATGGGCACATGGGCCGGGGCCGAGGGCTGCCGCGGCCCCGCGGCGCGCTCACCCTGCGCCGCAAGCTCGCCGGATACGTGCTGGCCGCGGGGCTTTCAACGGTGCTGACTCTGGTGCTGACGAGCCTGCGCAGCGGCCTCAACCTCACCAGCGACGTGCTGATGTTCCTGGTCGCGGTGATCCTGGTCGCCCTGATCGGCGGATTCGCCCCGGCCGTGCTCGCCGCCATCGTCGGCTTTCTGCTGCTCAACTACTATTTCACCCCGCCCATCCACCAGTGGACGATCGCGGAGGCGAACAACGCCCTGGCGCTGGGCGTCTTCGTCGCCGTTGCGCTGCTGGTCAGCTCCGTCGTCGACATCGCGGCCCGGCGCACCAAGCAGGCGGCCCGGGCCAACGCGGAATCTGAGTTGCTCGCCACCACGGCCGGCAGCGTGCTGCGCGGCCAGCAAGGGCTGAGCGCACTGCTCGACCGGATCAGGGAAGCGTTCGGCATGGATTCGGTCACGCTGCTTGAGCGCACCTCAGCCGACGGCCCGCCGCCCGCCGACGGCACCGCGAGTGAGACCAGGAGCATGTCAGGCAGCTGGCACGTCGTCGCCAGCCGGGGCGAGCCGGCCGTCACCCGGCCGGAAGAAGCCGACGTCGAGGTACCGGTGGCTGACACCCTGTCGCTCGCCCTGCGCGGCCGGACGCTGCCGGCCGCGGACCGGCGCGTGCTCGGCGCGTTCGCCTCCTACGCCGCCGTCGCGCTTGACCAGCAGCGGCTGGCCGCCGAAGCGCAGGCGGCCAAGCCGATCGCGGCCGCTGACCGGATGCGGACGGCGCTGCTGGCGGCCGTGAGCCACGACCTGCGCAGCCCGCTGGCGTCGGCCAAAGCCGCCGTGACCAGCCTGCGGTCCAGGGACGTGGACTGGGCGGCCGAAGACCATGACGAACTGCTCGCCACGGCGGATGAGTCGCTGGACCAGCTGACCCACCTCGTCGACAACCTGCTGGACATGAGCAGGCTGCAGGCGGGCGCGCTGTCCTTGTTCCCGCGCCCGGCCGGGCTGGAAGAGATCGTGTCGCGAGCGCTCGACAACCTGGACCCGGCGGCCAGGGGCATCACGGTCGACATCCCCGAATCGCTGCCCGAGATCAACGTCGACCCGGCGATCCTCGAACGCGTCATCGTGAACCTGACGGAAAACGCGCTCCGCTATTCGCCGCCGGGCCGGCCGCCGCTGCTGGCGGCCAGTTCGCTCGGCGACCGGGTGGAGCTGCGCGTCGTCGACCGCGGCCCGGGCATACCCGAGCCGGACAGGGACCGGATGTTCGTGCCGTTCCAGCGGCTGGGCGACACCGACAACACCACCGGAGTCGGACTCGGCCTGGCGTTGTCGCGCGGATTGACCGAGGCGATGGGCGGGACGCTCACCGCGGATGACACGCCCGGCGGGGGGCTGACCATGACGGTGTCACTGCCGGCCGTTCCGGAAATTGGCTACGAGTACCAGCCGGGTCACCGCGAACGCGAAGCCGAGAGCGAGCTGGAGGGGCGCGGCGCCGCCTGGACTGAGGAGCGAGGAACGAGCGACGAGGGAAGGCGGCGCCTAGCGGCGCCCCGGAAGCGAGCGGGAGACACAGCCACGAGCGAGCTGGAGGGGCACCGGACGAGCAGCGGGGGAAGCGGGTCATGACGTTGGGGAAAAGCCAATGACGCGAGTTCTTGTCGTCGATGACGAGCCGCAGATCCTGCGGGCGCTGCGGATCAACCTGAGGGCCCGCGACTACGACGTGCACGTCGCGGCCACCGGGACCGAGGCGCTCGAGGTGGCGGGCCGGTATCCGCCCGACCTGGTGATCCTCGACCTCGGCCTGCCCGACCTGGACGGCGTCGAGGTCATCCAGGGGCTGCGCGGCTGGACCAAGGCGCCCATCATCGTGCTGTCCGGGCGAGCCGACAGCACCGACAAGGTCGAGGCGCTCGACGCGGGCGCCGATGACTACATCACCAAGCCGTTCGGAGTGGAGGAACTGCTCGCCCGGATGCGCGCCGCCGTCCGGCGCACCAGGCCGGCCGAAGACCTGCCCAGGATCCAGCTCGGTCAGCTGGTCATCGACCTGGCCGCCAAGCGCGTCACCCGGCAGGCGCCGGTCCCGGCGGGGGCCGGCACCGACGCCGGTACCGACGCCGGTGCCGCGGCTGCGGCCGCGGACATCAGGCTCACGCCGACCGAGTGGCACCTGCTCGAGGTGCTGCTTCGCAATCCGGGCAAGCTGCTCACCCGCAACCAGCTGCTGACCGAGGTGTGGGGTCCCGGGTACGCCGACGCGACCGGCAACCTGCGCCTGTACATGGCCCAGCTGCGGCGCAAGCTCGAACCCGACTCGGCTCGGCCCCGCTGGCTGATCACCGAACCCGGCATGGGTTACCGCTATCAGCCCAGCCCGGACGCCGGCACTCCCTAAAGCCCGAAGACGAGCTACCAGGGAAAAGGCTGGCCGTCGCGGGTCAGGGTGCCGGTGGGGCCGCCGTTGGGAATCGTGATCGCCCAGATGACGCTGGCGGCGGCCTGGGCCAGCGACCGGCCTTCTGGGTGGCTTTCGCTGGCGGGCCAGCCGGGGCAGACCGCGTTGACCAGGATGCCGTCCCTGGCCAGCTCCGCGGCCAGCAGCCGGGTGAGCGCGTTGAGGCCGGCCTTGGAGACGCCGTAGGCGGGCGAGCCGCCGGTCATCACGGCGATCGAGCCGCCCTCGCTGCTCACGTTGACGATCCTCGGGCGCGTACTGGAGCGCAGCAGCGGCAGCAGCGAGTGAATCACCCGCCAGGGCCCGAACAGGTTGACGTCAATCGCCTCCGCCACCGTGCCCAGGTCGACGTTGCTCGCCGTCGCCCACCGGTCGTACATGGTCGAGGCGTTGTTCACGAGCACATCGGTGCGGCCGAATCGTCCCTTGACCCACTCGGCCATCGAGGCGACGCTGACCGAGTTGTCCACCTCAAGCTGGCAGGCGACGATCCGGGTCCCCTCCGGGTCGAGCTCCTTCGCGGCCAGCTCCCCTTTCCGCAGGTCCCGGGAGCCGAGCACCACCGCGAACCCGAGCAGAGCCAGCTGGCGGCATACCTCACGGCCTACACCGCGGTTACCGCCAGTAACCACAGCCACCGGCAGATCAGCGTACACACGCATCACCAGCGCTAGCCATGACCGCGACGATTCTCATGGCTGTCATCTTGCCATCCGCTGATCACCGCACTGACCCACAATTACCCAATCGTCGCCTGACGATCACGCCGGGCCGGGCCGCCGTCGCCGGACGCGATCTGCTCGAGCCGGTAGCGGAGGCGGCAGAGCACCACGTTGGCGGTGCCCCGCCTGATCGCCCGACCCAGGATCATGCCGCGCTGATTGAACAGCAGGTACTGCCAGAACTTCTCCGGCTGCACCTCGGGGATCAGCACCACCAGGCGGTAGTACTTGTCCTCGGCCTCGAGATGGCCGAGATACTCGACGATGGGACGGGTGATCGAGCGGCGCACGCTGCTCAGCGTGATCAGCGGGACGTTCGGGTGCCATTCCTCCCAGCGCTGACGGAACGACACATCGGCCGCCTCCGCCTCGGGGTCGGCGAAGACCACGGTCACCGCGACCACCTCGTCGCCGAGGGACAACGCCGCGGAGATGCCCGCGGCGGTCAGCCGCGACATCCCCGAGACCGGCACCACGACCAGCGACCGCTGCTTCGACGGCGGCTCGGGCGTGCGGCCAAGCTCGAGCAGCGCGCCGATCCGGTCGTAGCTGCGGTGCACCCGGCCGAACAGCAGCACCAGACCCGGGATGACGAGCACGATCAGCCACGCGCCCGCGGTGAACTTGCTGACCAGTTCGATGACCGTGGTCACCGCGGTCAGGACCGCCCCCACGCCGTTGATGGCGGCCCTGGTTGTCCAGCCCCGGGCCCGTTCGGAACTCCAGTGCCTGACCATGCCGACCTGGGACAGCGTGAAGCCGACGAACACCCCGACGGCGAACAGCGGAACCAGCGTCAGCGTGTCTCCTTTTGCCGCCACCAGCAGGGCCGCGGCCAGCACGGCCAGCACGACGACGCCGTAGCGGTGCACCTGCCGGTCCGCGCGCAGCCCGAACATGTGCGGCAGGAAGTTGTCCCTGGCCAGCAGCGCCGCCAGCACCGGCAGACCGCCGAACGAGGTGTTGGCGGCCAGCGCGAGCAGCACCATGGTGATCAGCTGGATGGCGTAGAAGATGACGTTGTGACCGAGCGAGGCCTCGGTGAGCTGGGCCAGCACCGTCGTGCTCGAGTGCGGCACCACGGAGAACTTGCGGATCAGCGCCCCCAGGCCGATCAGCATCCCGCCGAGCAGGATGCCGAGCCAGACCTCGGTAAGCTGCGCCCGCCGCGCTCTGGGCTGGCGGAACTCCGGCACGGCGTTCGCGATCGCCTCCACCCCGGTCAGCGCCGAACAGCCGGAGGCGAACGCCTTGAGCACAAGCAAGATGCCGACGGCCTCGGCGGAGGGCCCCAGGTGATGGTCGAGCGCCACCGCGGGGTGGGTGCGGACCAGGCCGCCGATGATCACCGCCGCGATCGCCACGATGAACGCCACCGTCGGGACCGTGAAGACCTTGGCGGACTCCGAGACACCCCACAGGTTCAGCCCGGTGATGAGGGCCAGCGCGCCCAGGCACAGCCACACCGTGCTGCCGTAGAGCGCGGGAAACGCCGAGGTGAGCGCGGCGATGCCGGCCGACACGCCGACCGCGGCGTTGAGCACGTAGTCGACGATCAGCGAAGCGGCGGCGACCAGGCTGGCCTGGGTGCCCAGGTGCGCCTTGGACACCGCGTACGCGCCGCCGCCGTTCGGAAACGCCGCGATCACCTGACGGTAGGACACCACGAGCGCGGTGAGCAGGACGATGATCGCGCCCGTCACCGGCAGCGAGTAGCGCATCCCGGCGGCGCCGGCCGCGACCAGCACGACCAGGATGGCTTCCGGCCCGTACGCGACCGAGGACAGTGCGTCAAGCGATAGCGCCGCCAGCCCCTGAACAGCAGTCAGCCGATGCTGCTCGTCATGGTCGACGGCGACGCTGTGGCCAGGCCCGGTCGTCATGGCTACAGCATGTCACCAGCGCCGGTCCCGGCGCGGGACGCGGGATTACTCACAGGTAACGACCTAGCCCAGGCCCGCGAGCACGAGCACGAGCACGAGCACGACGATGACCACGCCCGCGATGATCAGCATGGCCGGAGATACGGGTGAGCGTCGCGCCCGGGGAGCGTCTTCATCCCCGCGTTCGACAAAGGCCCGGAAACGTCCGGTATTCGCACTCGGATCTTGCTCGAACTCCGACATGAGCACGACTGTAGCTGGTCAGCGGGGTCCCGATGGTCAGAACCAGGATGATCCGGTTCACCGCGCCGGCACCAGCGCGTCGGTGCCCGGGTCCCGGTCGACCAGCCGCGACAGCACGATCACGCTCCGGGTCCTGATGACGAACGGCTCGGCCCGGATGCGCTCCATCACGTCTTCGAAGTGCCTGACGTCAGCGGCCCTGATGTGGACCAGGGCATCGGCCTCCCCGGTCACCGTGCACGCGTCCACCACCTCGGGGTAGCGCCGCACCCCGGCGGCGATCTCCTTCGGCGAGGTCCGGCCGCCGCAGAACAGCTCCACGTACGCCTCCGTCGTCCAGCCCATGGCCGCGGGATCCACCCGGGCGGAGAAGCCGGTGATCGCGCCCGCCGCCCTGAGCCGGTCGACCCTGCGCTTCACCGCCGGAGCGGACAGCCCGACCTCGTTACCGATCACGGCGTAACTGGCCCGGGCGTTCCTGATCAGCGCGGTGACGATGCGCGCGTCGATGCTGTCCACGGTCTGGCCTGGCCCCTGTTCGTCAGTCGATGCCGTTCGTCAGGCCCGGGACGTCCGGCGGCTTCAGGTTCTGGGTGGCCCGGTCCACGAACCGCTCGGCGGACCGGGCCAAGCTATGCCCGCACCACGGGCCGCGCATCGCGCACACCCAGCGCATCGTACCCGAGGCGAAGACCCCGGCTCCGCCGGCGACCGTGTAGTACGCCGAATCGGAGAAGGTGGAGAAGCCGTCGCAGGTCAGCGGCGAATGCGCGAGCACCCGGCCGGCAGCGTTACCGCCAGGGCCACCAGGACGCCGAGCCCGCGGCGCCTGTGCTTGACCTGGACTCGCCTCACAGCCCCCCATCACAGCACCACAGGGCAGCAAAATGAGGCTCGGCGTCCCGCTTTCGCCGAGCCTCATTAAGTGAGACGCGAAGCCCGGCGGGCCGGTTGACGCAATCCGGCTAAACGTGGCATTTTATTTTCCGCGTCCGGCGGGCACCCCGGGCGCCCGGGGTGCCCGCCGGCGCTGCGGGCGGGATCCGGCCAAGCCCATCATCGCGTAGCGTGACGCCGTGAGGAGCGTGCCGTCGTGAAGGTTCAGCGACGCCGCCTGCCGGGCTGGGTGGTGGCTGAGGGGCCGTTCGGCGTCCGGCTGTTCGACGTGGGCGTGGTCGCGCTGGTGATCGTGGCCATCGAGGTCGACGTCATCGACGGCGGCGGAATTCCTGTCCCAGATCGTGATCCTCGCACTCGCCGTCATGCTTGGCGAGGTGGTGCGCAGCCGCCGGGCGCTGACGGCGGAGACCGCGCGACGGCTCCTCGTCTTCGCCTACGAGCACGGCCTCACCGGCAGCTAAGACGGCCTCACCGGCGCATCGGGCTCGCCGGCGCGT
>Ga0209839_10001434_pt1 | contig 12177 bp, 12 predicted proteins | sample OrgsoiDNA2013050_FD_185800 | JGI IMG/M metagenome (GOLD analysis project Ga0209839, IMG submission 185800) | Permafrost soil microbial communities from the Arctic, to analyse light accelerated degradation of dissolved organic matter (DOM) -... | ecosystem: Environmental > Terrestrial > Soil >... | reverse complement strand
GGAGCCTCCGCTCATCGGGACGGGCCAGCAGCAGCCGGCCCACGTCGCGGCAGCATACCGACAGCACCGCACAACGACACACTCTCACTTACCGCCGGGCTTACCGCTGGGGCGTCAGGAAACGGAAGGTACCCCCTGGTAAGGTTCCCTGCCTAGGGGGTCACGCGGGCGCGCCTGGGCGGGCAGCCAGCGGCAGACGAGGAGGCGCAAACCTGCGTGAACACCGCATCAGCCCATGGGCAAACGCCCGGCGCTCCGGCAGCCGAGGCTGAGGCATCTCCGGCCGATCGGGCCGGGACCCTTGGGCCTCCTGGGCCCCGCGCGACCCAAGAAACCGAGTCTGGCGCCCCTGTGGCAGCGGGGCCAGACCGGCCACTGCGGGTCGCGCTGCTCTCCTACCGGAGTAAGCCGCACTGCGGCGGCCAGGGGATCTACCTGCGTCACCTCTCCCGGGAGCTGGCGGCGCTCGGGCATCACGTGGAGGTCTTTTCCGGCCAGCCCTATCCCGACCTCGAGCCGGGGCCGCTGCTGCGCACACTGCCGAGCCTGGACCTGTACGCAGACGAGGACCCCTTCCGCACGCCAGGGCTGCGCGAGTACCGCGACTGGATCGACGTGCTCGAAGTCGGCGGGATGTGGACGGGCGCGTTTCCCGAGCCCTTGACCTTCAGCCTGCGCGCGCTGCGGGCGCTGCGCGGCAGGCGCGGCGACTTCGACGTCGTCCACGACAACCAGGTGCTGGCCTACGGGATGCTGGGCATTCCGCGGCTCGGCCTGCCGCTGGTGACCAGCATCCATCATCCGATCAGCGTCGACCGGCGGATCGAGCTTGCCGCGGCCAGCGGCCTGTCTCGGCTCACCAAGCGGCGCTGGTATTCCTTTGTGCGCATGCAGGGCCGGGTCGCCCGCCGGGTCGGCCCCATCCTGACCGGCTCGCAGTCCTCGCGCGACGACATCTGCCGTGACTTCCGCGTGGCGGGCGACCAGGTGCGGGTGATCCCGCTCGGGGTGGATACCCGCATGTTCCACCCTCGCCCGGCGGCCAGGGTCCCGGGCCGGGTGGTCGCGGTCGCCAGCGCGGACTCGCCCCTCAAGGGCGTGGCGACGCTGCTGCGAGCGTTCGCCAAGTTCACGACGGAACGAGATGGCGTGCTGACCCTGGTCGGGAAGCCGACGCCCGGCGGCCCCACTGACCACCTGGTCGGGGAACTCGCGCTCGGCGAGCGAGTGCAGTTCGTCAGCGGAATCAGCGACCTCGAGCTGGCGGAGCTGATCGCGAGCGCGGAACTAGCCGTAGTCCCGTCTCTCTACGAGGGATTCTCGCTGCCAGCCGTCGAGCACATGGCATCGGGCACCCCGCTCATCGCGACGCGGACGGGCGCGCTGCCCGAGGTCACGGGCGATGCCGCGCTGCTGGTCACGCCGGGAGACGCCGAGGAACTCGCGGCCGCGCTGCGGACGCTGCACGACTCGCCCGCCGAGCGTGACCGGCTGTCCGCCGTTGCCCTGAGCCGGGTGCAGGAGCGGTTCGCCTGGCCCGCGGTCGCGCGAGCTACCGTCGCCGAGTACCGCCAGGCGATCGCCCGGCAGGCCCCGGCCCCGGGCTCGCCGGAGGGACCGTGCTGACCGTCGACTTCGGCCGGCTGCCAGTGGGGCCCGGCACGCGGGTGCTCGACCTGGGCTGCGGGGCCGGCCGGCATGCCTTTGAGTCGCTGCGCCGGGGCGCGCACGTGGTCGCGCTCGACACCGACCTCGCGGAGCTGCGCCAGGTCGCAGTGATGGCGGGCGCCATGGCCGATGCGGGCGAGGTTCCGGCCGCCGGGCGGGCCACCTGCGTGGCCGGCGACGCGACCGCCATGCCGTTCGCCGACGGCTCCTTCGACGTCATCATCGCGGCCGAGGTGCTCGAGCACATCCCCGCCGACCAGGCGGCGCTGCGGGAGATCAGCAGGGTTCTGGCGCCGGGCGGGACCGCGGCGGTCACGGTGCCCGCGTGGCTGCCCGAGCGAATCTGCTGGCGCCTGTCCGATGACTACCACAACGTGCCCGGCGGCCACGTGCGCATCTTTACCCGGCGGGAGCTGGAGACGAAGCTGACAGTGGCCGGGCTGGCCGTCGGCGGCCATCATCACGCGCATGCGCTGCATTCCCCCTACTGGTGGCTCAAGTGCGCGGTTGGCGTGCACGACGACGAGCATCCGCTGGCCAGGGCCTATCACCGGCTGCTGGTCTGGGACATCATGCAGCGGCCCAGGCTCACCAGGCTGGCCGACAAGGCACTGAACCCGCTGATCGGCAAAAGCCTCGTGGTCTACGCGACCCGGCCGACCGCGAGTGCGGTCGGCGCCCCAGGCGTCGACGAGACCCGGGGGAATGCTGTGTCCACGGGGAACGCTGTGTCCACGGGGAACGAAGGGGCTGCGGGTGTCGGGGGCGACGTCCTGCGGCTGGTCAGCGCGCCGCCTCTGGCAGCTGGCGGTGCCGACGTCGAGGAGGCGCATGCGGGGGCGTGAGCACCCGGACAGCTGGGTGCCTGAGGTTGCGGGAATCCTGACCGCGGAACAGTTGCTTGCGACGGGCCACAGCATTTCCGCCGCCCAGCAGCGGGACGGGGCCATCGGCTGGCCGGACGGCCACGTCGATGCCTGGAATCATGTCGAGTGCGCGATGGCCCTGAGCGTCTGCGGCCTGCGCGGGCCCGCGCGGCGCGCCTACGCCTGGCTCGCCGCCACGCAGCGCCGCGATGGCTCATGGCCGGTGCAGACGGCGGATGGCAGCGTGTCCGACCTCGCGGCGGAGAGCAACCATGCGGTCTACCCGGCGGTGGGCGTCTGGCATGAGTTCCTGGTGACCGGCGACGAGGCTTTCGTTACTCGCATGTGGCCGTTAGTACGGTCGGGCATCGAGTTCGCGCTCGGGCTGCAGACGCCGGGCGGCGAGATCGTCTGGCGCCGCCGCAGCGACGGCAGCGCGGACGACTACGCCCTGCTAGCCGGCTGCTCGAGCATGTATCAGGGCTTGCGCTGCGCGATCGCGCTGGCCGACCACCTGGGCGAGGGCCAGCCGGACTGGGAGCTGGCCGCGGATCAGCTCTGCCACGCCGTCGCCTGCCATGACTCGGCATTCGCGGACAAGAGCCGTTATTCCATGGACTGGTACTACCCGGTGCTCGCCGGCCCCGTGCGCGGCATCGCCGCCCGCGACCGCCTCGCGCGGTCCTGGGACACCTTCGTCGTGCCGGGCCTGGGCATCCGCTGCGTCAGCGACCAGCCCTGGGTCACCGGCGCCGAGACCTGCGAGCTGGCGCTCGCGCTGGACGCCCTCGGGGCCCAGGCCCAGGCGCTGGAACTGCTGGAGCAGATCCAGCACCTGCGCGATCCCAGCGGTAGTTACTGGACCGGCTGGCAGTTCGTCAATCAGGCCCACTTTCCGAACGAGCAGAGCAGCTGGACGTCGGCCGCGGTCGTCCTGGCGGCCGACGCGCTGTCGGGCGCGTCCGGCGGCGCGAGCATCTTCGCCGACGTCGCGGCCGGGCCGACGGCGCAGCCTGCCGTCGGCGCTGGCTGCGCCTGCGTTTCAGCCGATTCCGTCTCCCGTCCGCTCGAGCACTCGTAGCGACCCCTGCACCCTGACCTCCATGAACGCGCCTGAGCGGACGGCACGCTGGAAGATCCGGTACGGCGCCTGGCCGCCATCGGCGGGATCGGGGAAGACATCGTGAATCGCCAGCGCCCCGCCGACAGCGACCCAGGGCGCCCAGCCCTCGTAGTCCGCGATGGCCGCCGCGTCGGTGTGCCCGCCGTCAATGAACAGCATCCCGAGCGGCATCCGCCAGAGCGCGGCCACCGCAGCCGACGCCCCGACGATGGCGATCACGTGCTCCTCCAGCCCGGCCGCCGCCAGCGTCGCGCGAAAATGCGGGAGCGTGTCCAGCCGGCCCGTCGCGGGGTCGACCAGCGCCGCGTCGTGATACTCCCAGCCGGGCTGATTCTCCTCCGAGCCATGGTGATGGTCGACAGTGACGACGACCTGCCCGGCCTGCCGGGTCGCCGCGGCCAGGTAGATCGTCGACTTGCCGCAGTACGTCCCGATCTCGGCGATCGGGCCGGCGGCCGAGTAGGCCGCCGCGGTCTCGAACAGGGCCAGGCCATCCTCCGGCGGCAGGAAGCCCCGGGCCGCCGCCGCGGCGAGCCTGGCCTGATCGGGAAGCATGATGGTGGGCGGGTGATTGCGCATGCGGCCAAGTCTGCTGCCGACCGCCTTGCCGCGCGAACCGGGGCGTGCTCTACTCCGGAATGACCGGTGGCACACAAAAGACGCGGAGTGCACCGATATGGCGGTACCGATAATGTCGGTGCTCATATCGTCGGCGCCATATCGTCGGGAGGTTTCGATGCGGGTGGAAGTCGACCGCGATGCCTGCGAGGCCAATGCGGTCTGCGCGGGCCTCGTGCCCGAGGTATTCGACGTCGACGACGACGACGTCCTGCATATTCAGGTCGCCGAGGTGCCGCCGCGGCTGGCCGAAGGAGTCCGGCACGCGGTCGCTTCCTGCCCGAAGGCGGCGCTCAGGATCGTTCCCTAGAATGACGACGCCTCGCAGGCCAGGAACGGAGAGCACTGATGCGCGCTGGCCGGATCGTCGCCGCGGCAGCCGCTGCCGGTGCTGTGGGACTTGGACTGGCCTGCTCGGCTCAGGGCGGCGGGGCTGCCGTGGGGCACGCCGCGCCTGCCACCTCGGCCAGCCCGGCCAGTCCCGCTCCGGCCGTCGGTAAGCCCACGGCCGGCCTGGTCCCTTCGCAGCTTGCGCAGGCCTACAACCTGGGTCCGCTACGCCGGCGCGGCATTGACGGCGCGCACCAGACCATCGTGATTGTCGACTCCTTCGGCTCGCCGACCATTGCCGGCGACCTCGCGGCGTTTGACCGGGCGTTCGGCCTGCGGCCGCCGGCCTCGCTGCGCATCATCCAGCCCGCCGGCAAGGTGGCCGCCTACACGTCCACGAGCAGCAGGATCAGCTGGGCGTCCGAGACCACCCTGGACGTGGAGTGGGCGCACGCGATGGCGCCGGGCGCGGGGATCCTCCTGGTGGAGACCCCGACCGCCGAGAACGAGGGCCAGACTGGCTTCCCGCAGATCGTCGCGGCCGAGAAGTACGTGATCCGCCATCACCTCGGACAGGTAATCAGCCAGAGTTTCGGCGCCACCGAGGAGACGTTCCGGTCGGCGGCCGCGCTGCGGGCGCTGCGGGGCGCCTACCAGCTAGCCGCCGAGCCCGCCTACGCCGTGACCGTGCTCGCGGCCAGCGGGGATTCGGCGGCCTCGGGCGACACGTACAACATGCAAAGCCTGTACCCCCGGCGGGTAGTCGAGTGGCCGGCCGCCGATCCGCTGGTCACCGCCGTCGGCGGCAGCTTCCTGAACCTGAGTCCCGTCGGCCAGCGGCTGGCGCCGGATGTGGCGTGGTCTCGCGGCGGCGGCGGCCGGTCGGCGGTCTTTAGCCGGCCGGCCTACCAGGACGGCGTGCAGGCCATCACCGGCTCTAGCCGCGGCATCCCCGACATCTCGATGAACGCCTCCTGCGCGAGTCCGGTGGCTCTCTACGCCAGTTTCCCCGGCACCGGGACGGGCCACTGGCAGACCATCTGCGGCACGAGCATGGCGACGCCGCTGTTCGCGGGCGTGGTAGCCCTGGCCGATCAGCTGGCCGGGCACTCGCTCGGGCCGATCAACCCGGCGATCTACAAGATGTCGGCCGCCCATGACCCGGGCATCGTGGACATCCGCAGTGGGAGCAACTCAACCGTGGCCGACGGCCGCCCCGTGCCGGGCTTCCGGGCCGGACCCGGCTATGACCTGGTCTCCGGCGTCGGAACGGTCAACGCCGCGTACTTCGTGCCTGAGCTGGCCAAGCTCGCCGGCTAGCGGCCGCGAGCCGGCCGGCTGGCCGCTAACTGAGGGCCCCGGCGGCGACGGCCACGCCCACCGAGATCAGGATGACGCCGCCCAGCTGATCGCTGCGCTCGCCCGCCCAGCCGCCGAGCCGTGCGCCCAGCTCGAGGCCCGCCAGCGACAGGACGACGCTCACCGCGCCGATGATCACGGCCCCGACGAGGATCGCTACCTGGTAGGTACCGAGGGCGAACCCCACCACCAGGTTGTCGAGGCTGAGGGCCAGGGCGCTGAGCAGCAGGCGCGGCAAGCCGCCGTGCCCGGGGGTGCCGTGCCCGGGGGTGCCATGCCCGGGGGCGCCATGCCCGGGGGCGCCATGCCCGGGGGCGCCGTGGCTCGCGGCCCGGCTGGCGGGACCGTCACTGGCGGTGTCGCTGGCACCGCTGTCCCTGGCACCGCTGTCCCTGGCATCGGTGTCGCTGGCGTTGCTCTCGGTGGGATTCACCGCCTCGGCCATTGCCATGCGGGCGGCTCTCCGGGCGCGGACGGAGCCGATGACAGCGTAGAGGCCAACGCCGATCAGCAGGGCGCCGCCGATCCAGTGGCCCGTCCGGCCAAGCTGTGCGGCGACGTGGTCGCCGATGAGCAGGCCGATGACGGGCATCCCTGACTCGAAGACGCCGAAGACCAGGCCGACCCGCAGCCGGGTGCCGGCATCGACGCCCCCGACACCCAGGCTGACGGCAGCGGCGAAGTTCGAGAGCCCCACCGACGCCGCGACGAGCAGAAGCGCCAGCATGACGACACGCTAGCGGGCGCCGGGAGCTGGCTGTGCGATAGTGGCCGCCCTCAATTAAGGAGTGGTGCGGATTGCACCTCCGATAGACAGCGTAATCCGAACCACTCACGAAATCGGGCCGTCCGGCTGGGCGGGCGGCTGTTAGTCGTGTCGGTACCGGGCCGGGATGCTGCCCTCCACGTGCGCAAGCCGCACGCGGTCGCCCCGGTAGATGTAGCGCGTCAGCCGGATCGGCCGTTCCCGGCTGTAGGACGTCCGGTTCACGACGATCACCGGCATGCCGGTCGATAGCCGAAAGAAGCTCAGCTCCCTGGTGTCCGGCATGCGCGCGCCGATCTCATCCACGAAGCCCGCCTGCTCATGCCCGAGCTCGGCCAGCAGCTTGATGGAGCCCTGCGGAATCAGCCCAGCCTGGGCGAGCGCGGTGCCGCCCGCGAGGTCCGTCGTGAAATACGAGTTGATGAGCAGCCACGGCACCCCATCGATGTGCTGCGAGGTGCGGCGGACAATGACCTGCTCGCCAGGCTCGACCGCCAGCTTCTCGGCCACGCTGGCTGTCGCGGGAGCGGTCTCGACAACGAACCTGACCGTCTCCGGCTTACTCGGGTCGGGGCCTACGACCGGCAGCGCCATAGATGCGTGATGGCCGCTGGGCTGCCCCTTCACGCGGGACAGCAGCGCCGTGAACGGCTTGGTCGAGCCGAGAACGAACGTCCCGAGGCCCTGCCGGGTAACCACCAGACCCTGGTTGGTCAGCAGCGCCAGCGCGAGGCGGACGGTGTTCCGGGATGCGTCGAACTTGCGCTCAAGATCTGGCTCGCTGGGCAGCCGGTCATCCGGCGCGAGCAGGCCACTGGTGATCTGATCACGCAGCCGCTCGGCGATCTCCTGATACTTCGCCTGAGCCACGCCGACGCTCCCTGCTCATGCCCATGATCCTCACCATCTGGATAGGTGGATGATACCCCCTGATCACGTTTCACACACCCCACTCATTGGTATGAGTGATATGGATGGCAACATAAGATCGAATGGTAGGGCATCCGCCGTCAAGGGCCGGAAGAGTCACTCCCATCGTGGCCGCGCCATCCAGGACAGGACACTGGGAGGTGGACGAGATGATCATCCTGCTAGCCATCGTCGTAGTATCGGCGAGCGTGCCGCTCGCCAGCGTGGTGCTAGTCAGCCTGGCCAGCAAACGCGAGGACTCCGCACGGAGTCTTGGCGGCCGACCCGCTGGCCCGCTGGAGGCCGCGGCTCGGCGCATGGTGGGCTTCCACAGCGACGGCGTAGCACGCCGGTCCGGTGCGAGGCTGGAGCACCCAAGGCGGGGTCACACAGGACTGGGTCACGCAGGGTTGACCGGCACGGGACCGGTCGGCACGGGGTTCGAGGGCACGGGGTTCGAGGGCACGGGGTTCGAGGCTGACAAGCCAGACGTGCCGCACCTGGTCAGCTGACGCCAGTCGCCGGATCGGGCAGGTTACGCTGCCCCCATGCGAGTCGCACTCTGCCAGTTGCCCATCAGCTCGGTGCCGTCGGCCAACCTCGCCAGGGTCGAGGCGGCCGTCACCAGCGCCGCGGCTCAGGGTACGCACCTCGCCGTCTTTCCCGAAGGAACGCAGGCACGGTTCTCGGCCGATCTTCGCCAGGCGGCCGAGCCACTGGACGGGCCGTTCTGCCACGGCCTGTCGGAGGTGGCTCGCCGCACCGGCGTGGCCATCGCCGCCGGAGTCTTCGAGCCGGCGCCCGACGGGCGGGTGTTCAACACGACGGTCGCCATCGACGCAGCCGGGCGCCTGGCGGCCGCCTACCGGAAGATCCACCTGTTCGACGCCCTCGGCCAGCGCGAATCCGACAGCGTGGCGCCCGGCGGCGAGCCGGTCGTGGCTGACCTGGCGGGGCTGCGGGTCGGCTTCGTCACGTGCTACGACGTCAGGTTTCCCGAGCTCGCCCGGACGCTGGCGACGGCGGGCGCCGAACTGCTCGTGATCCCGGCCGCGTGGGCGGCCGGCCTGTTCAAGGAGGAGCACTGGGTCACCCTCGTGCGGGCCAGGGCCATCGAGAACACCATCTGGGTAGCGGCGGTCGGGCAGGTGCCCGATCCAGCCGAGCGCCCGACCGGGGCGCCGACCGGCATCGGCCGCAGCATGCTGGTGGACCCTATGGGAACGGTCCGGCTTGACCTCGGCTCGGCCGAGAGCGTCGCGGTCGGCGACGTCGACACGGCCGTGACCGCCCAGGTCAGATCGGTCCTGCCGTGCCTGAGCAATCGGCGCGACGACGTCTTCGCGGCGCAGCGCAGCGCCGTCGGCTAGCCGCGGCTAGCCGCTGGCCCGGAGCTATCCGCCGCTCGGCTAGTCGTCACGCGGGCTAATGTCAGAGACGTCAGCGGCCAGGTCGGGCCGCGCCCCGCTCCGATGCCTGCGCACGGCCCACCCGGCGAGGGCGGCGATCACGCCGACCGCGACCACGATAGCCAGGCCTGTACCGACCCGGCGCTCGATGACCGTGTACGCGGACCCGGCCAGGTAGCCCAGCAGGCTGTAGCCGACGCCCCAGATCACGCCGCCGACCAGGTTGTAGATAAAAAAGGTGCGGTAGCGGACCTCCGCCGCCCCGGCCGCGGCCGGCACCAGCGCCCGCAGGATCGCGACGAACCTGCCGATCAGCACGCCCATGCCGCCGCGCTCCCGGAGCACGGACCTGGCCCGGTCGACGCCGCCGGGAATGCGGCTCAGGATCCGGGCTGAGAACAGCCGGTCCCCCATCCGGCGGCCGATCTCGTAGCCAACCAGCGGACCTGCCACCGCGGCCACGACGACACAGACGATCAGCAGCCGGAGCGAGACGTGGCCGCGGCTGGCCAGGACGCCGCCCAGCACGACCGCGGTCTCGCCGGGGACCACGAAGCCAAGGAATACCGCGGTCTCACCGAAGACCAGAGCAGCCACCACGCCATAGGCCAGCCACCCGCTGAGATGTGCGATCCCGCTCGCCAGAGAACTCAACGGCCGCCCTTTCTCTCATGGGTTACACAGGCTCTCACGCGTTGCTTAAGAGGGCTTGGGCCCCCTTGCGCGGGCCGGCCGGGATCTAGTAGGACAGCATGCGTCGTCCACCGAGGTTCCGGGAAGGGGGGCGAGGATGAACGCCGCCTCGCAGCCGTCCCCGGGCACGGCTACGACTGGCGGGTTCTTGCGTCAGCAGGCACAGTTCGCGAGTCAGATCACCAGGGACGGGTCGAGCGGCTTCCGAGCCGAGCCGGGCCGGTATCAGCTTTATGCCTCGCTGGCAGATCCGTGGTCGCACCGCGCGCTGATCGTCCGCCGGCTGCTCGGCCTCGAGCGGGTCATCGGACTGACCCTGACCGACCCGATCCCCGGTCAGCGTGGCTGGCGGTTCCCCGACAGCAGCGGGGGGCGAGACCCGGCCACCGGGGCGTCCTGGCTGTCCGAGCTCTACCTGGCGACCGATCCGGGCTACGCGGGCCGCTGTACGGTACCCCTGATCTGGGACATCCTCACGCAGCGGATAGTGACCAACGACTTCCCGCAGATCACCGTCATGCTGGAAACGGAATTCAGCGAGTTTCACCGGCCCGGAGCGCCGGACCTGTACCCAGTCAACCTGCGCCGGGAGATCGACGCAGTGGGCGCGCTCATCCACCAGACGGTCAACAGCGGCGTCTACCGGGCGGGCCTGGCGACCACGCAGGCGGCCTACGAGGAAGCGTTCGATGCCCTGTTCACCACGCTCGACGCGCTAGAGGAGCGGCTGGGCAGGCGCCGGTTCCTGCTCGGCAGCCAGTTGTCCGAAGCCGACGTCCGGCTGTTCCCCACGCTGGCCAGATTCGATGCGGTCTACTACGTCCATTTCAAGTGCAACCTGCACCGGCTCACCGACTACCGGCACCTGTGGGCCTACGCCCGGGACCTCTATCAGCGGCCTGGTTTCGGTGACACGACCGACTTCGCGGCGATCAAGCGGCATTACTACCAAACGCAGGAATGGATCAACCCGTCCAGGATCGTGCCCAAGGGCCCCTACGTGAGCTGGTTGGAACCGCACGGCAGGGACCTGCAGTCCGCGTAGGCTTGGCCCCCAGCCCCGCTCCGGTTCCACCGAGACTGTCACCCGCAGAGGGCGGGTAGCCTTGTCCAGCGGGGCAAACACCAAGAATCCAGCTTCGGAAGAGGGCGATGTCCGCCGTGTCTTCTGGGTCTCCGCGGGGTTCCGCGGATCTCAACGCGCAGCCAGCTGACCGGGCACAGGCGCAGCCGCCCGGCGGGTCGAACGGATCCCACGGGCCCGAAACCGGGCCGCACGGGCCCGAAAGCGGACCGGGCGGGCCCGCAGGCACCGATTTCGGCCCCAACCAGTGGCTTGTCGACGAGCTCTACCAGCGGTACCAGGCGGATCCCAGCTCGGTGGACCGGGCGTGGTGGAACTTCTTCGCCGACTACCAGCCGCAGCCGTCCGAGCCTTCCGGGCAGGCGGCGCCGGGCGCCCTCACCGGGCCGGCGCCCGCGATCGCTCCGGCCCCGCCGACGGCGCCGCCGGGGCCGGCCCCGGCACGGGCGCCGGCCGCCGGATCGCAGGTACTGCCAGCCGCTCCGGCGGGCGAGCAGGTAAAACTGCGCGGGGCGGCGGCCAGGACAGCCATCAACATGGCCGCGAGCCTGACCGTGCCGACGGCCACCAGCGTGCGCGCGATACCGGCCAAGCTCCTGGTCGACAATCGCATCGTCATCAACAACCACCTTGCCCGCGGCCGCGGCGGCAAGGTGTCATTCACCCACCTGATCGGCTATGCCATCGTCCGGGCCCTGGCCCTGGTGCCCGAGATGAACAACGCCTACGCCGACGTCGACGGCAAGCCGGTTCTCGTCCAGCCCGGCGATGTCAACATCGGCCTGGCCATCGACATCCGCAAGGGCGACGGATCGCGCCAGCTGCTGGTGCCGAGCATCAAGGCCGCGCAGACGATGGACTTCCGGCAGTTCTGGATCGCCTACGAGGATGTGGTCAGGAAGGCGCGCAACGGCAAGCTGACCGTCGAGGACTTCGCGGGCACCACGATCAGCCTGACCAATCCCGGCACGATCGGCACCGAGCACTCCGTTCCGCGCCTGATGCAGGGCCAGGGATGCATCATCGGCGTCGGTGCGATGGAATACCCGGCCGCCTACCAGGGCGCCTCGGCCGAGATGATCGCCCGGATGGCCATCAGCAAGACGGTCACGCTCACCTCCACCTACGATCACCGGATCATCCAGGGCGCCCAGTCCGGTGACTTCCTGCGAGTCATCCACCAGCTGCTGCTGGGCGAGGACGGCTTCTACGACGAGGTGTTCCAGGCCCTGCAGATCCCCTATGAGCCGGTTCGCTGGGAGCGCGACATCCAGGCCGGCCACGAGGACGACATCACCAAGGGCGCCCGGGTCCACGAGCTGATCCACGCCTACCGGGTCCGCGGGCACCTC
>Ga0209839_10001433_pt1 | contig 12178 bp, 15 predicted proteins | sample OrgsoiDNA2013050_FD_185800 | JGI IMG/M metagenome (GOLD analysis project Ga0209839, IMG submission 185800) | Permafrost soil microbial communities from the Arctic, to analyse light accelerated degradation of dissolved organic matter (DOM) -... | ecosystem: Environmental > Terrestrial > Soil >... | reverse complement strand
ACTTCACTAGCCCTTCATGAAAACACAGTATTATTTTTCGGTCGCGAAACTTCCCATGTTAATGTTTGTATCATGACCTACAAAAGCAGTATAAGAGGCCATAGAAGCGAAATAATGATATGTATGAATGGTAACGGTGGATAGAGAATGGAGCGGAGGGTAGAGAGAAGAAATATTACAGAAAATGCCTTCATTTAATAAGAAAATTACCTTCTCTTAACATCTTATAAAGTAGATGCTCCGTGTCTCAACTGTAGTCTGGAAGAGCTGTGTATTATCTCATCTAGATGCAGAAAAGGAGACTCCCTTGGCATCATCACAAGACGCTTTAAAACAACTGGATGAAAGCCCGATATCTGGCTTTCAACTCAAGACGGTGATCACGGCGGGCATGGGATTCTTTACCGACGCCTACGACCTGTTCGTTATCGGTGTTGTCTCATCTATCCTTAAGCAGACCTGGCATATCAACTCTGTGCAGGTCTCGTTGTTAAGTAGTGCCGCGCTCCTGGCGGCTGTCCTGGGAGCCTTCGTCTTCGGGCGCGTAGCCGATATAAAGGGACGCAAGTTCGTCTACGGCTACGAACTACTGGTCCTGGCAGCCGGTGCCATCGCTTCGGCCCTTGCTCCCAGTATTATCTGGCTGCTTGTCTTCCGTATCGTCCTGGGATTTGGTATCGGTGGCGATTATCCTGTCAGTTCAACACTGATGAGCGAATATGCGAACCGTAAAGATCGGGGCAAGCTGATCACCCTGGTCTTCTCGACGCAGGCGCTGGGCCTGATCATTGGCCCGCTGCTGACCTTTATTCTGCTCAAGAGCGGTGTCAGTAGCGAACTGACCTGGCGTTTAATTCTGGGCTTCGGTGCCATTCCAGCGCTGGCGACGTTCTGGCTACGGCGTCAGATCGTGGAGACGCCACGCTTCGCGATCTCCCAGGGCGATCAGGAAGGGGCATCGCAGGCCGTTGATATGGCGCGCGGCCAAAAGAATGGCTCGGCAAACAATGGAAGCGCTACGCCCGAACAGGCGGACAAGCAAGAGGAGGCGCGTCCCCAGAAGACAAAGTGGCAGGAGCTTTTCACGACGCGTCACTGGCTCCTCTGGTTGCTGGGCGCGGCGGGAACCTGGTTCCTGCTCGATATCGCATACTATGGGACAACGGTCTCGACGCCGATCGTCATCAATCTGTTCAGTCCCAAGACGTCAGTGACGACCAATATGCTCTATACGCTGCTCATCTTCGTCGTGGCGGCGCTCCCCGGCTATATCGTAGCTGCCTTTACCATTGATCGCATCGGGCGCAAAGTGATGCAGCTGCTCGGCTTTGGCATGATGTTCCTGTTCTTCGGCCTTCTCTTCGTCTTTCCCGCGTGGACGAAGATCGCCGCCCCGTTCCTCATCTGCTACGGCCTGGCCTACTTCTTGACGTACCTTCAAGGTTATCACTTGTTAATAAATCATCGGTGTCAGAAATCTGATCTTCTGATGATATAGGTAAGAAAGCTTCGTTATCACTCCAAAACATATAACCTCTCTCTTTCTCTGCCAAATTGATGTGATGCTGCTCCATAAACTTATGGTCATTGACCGAAAGATAATAGGCAGTTTTCTCGCTTGGAGATTTAAAGACGTTGCGCTTGATTTTCAACATGTACGCCTGATGTCTTATGCTTTGCCAAGCCCTGAGGGGTAAACGCTCTAGTATTGTGTCTGCGTGTTCATTTGGGTACATTTCGCGTAATATTGCCTGTTCTTCTGGTGTCCAGTCCTGATTAGATGCTCCTGGTAGCCAGAAGTACCCTGTGTCCGTCGTTGGGAGCATGGTCCCGATACCTTTCCAGAGTATTTCAACTTTTAACCACGTCGGGGTTACTCTTGAAATAATCGTACTGTCAACGACGGCTCGTATAACACGGCGTTTTTGTTCTATGCTGTAGTCATTCCATTGAGCAAGCGCCTCGTCTACTAATCCCTGACTCTCTTCTCTCTCCGTTACCTCTTTTTCGATGGACTTTTTAACCGATTCTAGCTCTTTTTGCTGTTTTAGCAGCCCTGTAAGCTTCTGCGCGTACTCATTTATTTTCTCTTCTGGAAGGTTGTAGCCTTTATCTATCAGTCGATCATAGTGGGCAATCTTTGGGACTAGCTGCTCTAGCTGTTCCTCAATAATTTGTACGGGATTTTTTTGCTCTCTGTCCTTTTCCTCTTGCATGTGTTGATGAATTGCCTGACCTATGTTATCCACTTCTGCATTTTCTTCGTTGTGCTCTTTCCATGCTTCTAAGTGCTCAAACATTTTATTAAGAAAGGCTGCGTCAAGCAATGATATGTCAATACGAGCGGCTTTAGTCACTGTATCAAACTCGCTGTCAATGAGCCTTATTGTGTACTTTTCTCGCCATCCGTTCGGCTGACGAACTTTGGATACATAGACGTTTGCGTTAACTGATGTAATAACATTCTTTAAGAGTGCCGTTGATAGTGGTACTCCTTCTCGGTCATATCGTATAATCGTTCTTGGTCGTTGATCGTTGATTTCTCCATTTATGGTTGTGGGAGAAAGACGGTTAAATGCATACCAAAAATCTTCTCCGTCTACAATAGGCTCATGATTGATTATAGGCTGTCCATCTTTATCACGCCTTATTCGTTTATGGAATGTCCAGTATCCAACATAGTGAACGTTCGTAAGCAGTAAGGCTATACCAGTAGAAGATAGACAGTATCCACCGTCAACTTTTTTCAATCTCGTGAAAGGAACCTCTATGCCTTGCTCGAATAAAGGGAAAGCATAGCCTTTTGCGTGCAGTTCTCGCCCAAGTTGCTGTATGTTTCCATCTAGCTCTCTATATCGTTTAAAGAGCCAGCGTACTATTTTTGCATGTGGCTGGTAAGGGATATAGCGGCAAAAGTTCGGATTAGGTTTTCGTTCTTCAAGCTCTTCCCTTCTGTCGATGATATAACCCATAGTGACGCATCCTCCGAAGTATTGCCCACGTTCAGCTACACGATCTCTCATACGGTTCATGTATCCTACGTGGTCCTTTACGAAACGTGCAGCTATTTGACTCTGTAATCTAAACTGATCCATATCATAGGGGTTACGTCTAAAATCGTAACGGTAAGTCCAAGTAACCACAACTACATCATGCTCGTAGCAAGCTTTAATAAAGGTATCAGGGCCTATCATCCACTCGTCACGAAATAGCCGCGCCTCGTTCATGACGAACACATACTTAAATGTATTATTATAGATACCCTCCATCAATGCGTTTAATCCTGTACGTTCATCAATGCGTAGCCTTCCGCTTACGCCGCGCTTTCCATCACCTTCAATAAAGACAGTTATTTTATCATCTGTCCATCCAGTAGCCCGTACTTTTGCTAGCTGATCTTGCGTCTGTGCCTCTGAGCTTTCGCGGTTCTCTACTGTCTGCTTAGTGGTACTCTGGCGAGCATAAATAGCACACTGCTCGTTAGTTAACCATTGTCTTTGTTGCTCCCATGTAAATGGTTGCACTTTTACGTCGTCTTGCGGCTTGTTGTATTTACGTACTGGCATAAAAAGTATCTCCCTGTTACCAATAATGACGTTAGGACTAAACCTATAATATCAATAGTATATCAGGTACTAACGTCATTGTCAAGTTCTAAAACCCCGCTACAGGCCAATTCATGACCGTTTTTACGCCTGTTCGGGACAGTGGTAAATTTATAAATCCGCGTTAGCGGTTCCTTGCGCCTGGCTCGTTATGGGTGCAGGGTTTCCCATAACGAGCCAGGCGGGGGTAGGGCGTGGGCAACGCTGCGGCGTTCATCAAGCATCCCTGTCTGCTGCGGTGAGGCAAAACCTGGAGGTTTTGAAATGTTCGAGGTGGCGCGTCCCGTAGGGTGCCGTCTCCACCTTGACTGATGGAGTAGAGCGCCTTGCAGGATGGTCGGGCGGGCGCTAGCCTATAAAGCCGCGTAGTGATTCCTTACAATACTCCTCTTATGTAACGGATGCTTCCCTCACCCCTACACAATACGCCTGCAACTATGTTACCATTGAAATAGACACAGTAAGCGAGACGAGAGACAAATAGAAAGGACGCATATATGACGAAAGTTACTACAACAAAAATAGAAGCATTAGACGCCTTACAAGAAATGGAAAATATTATAGAATCCCTCTATAATAGAAGACTTGACGGTGAAGAAATACAACCATACATTATTACGGCACAGCGATATAGAGACAAAATCACAACGTATATCCTAGAACATGCAAAAGAGACATCCCAAAGAAAAGAAATAGTATCTCTATTAAAAGCGATAGAGGATTTTATCATAGAAATATATGAAAAACATCTTTATGGAGAAGAATTGAAGCCATATATCAACATAGCGCAAAACTACAAACAGCCGATAGAGAAGTATATAAAAGAACAAATTCGTAATAACAATAGATAAAAGGTTTGTAGTTGGGGCAATGAATTACAGACATTAATTTATACTGACGGTTTTATTTTCAGCTTCTTTAGTATCCCCTGTACACCCTTTTCATCTCCATAACGTGAATGGAGAGCATTCCCCAACTCTCGCAATAACCCTAGCAAGTATACAGAGTCAATACTTTTGGCGGCGTCATATGCTCTCTCCATTGCAGACAGGCATCCGTACAATTCATGCGTTTCTAGGGAATAACCAGCCTGTAATATGTCTAACAACGCGTGTCTCCACGTATGTTGTGGTTGTAGTAAAGTACTGGCATCTTCTACCATGTCTTCAATGCCTTGTCGTGATTGAAGATGCATCAACACATCAACGGTATAGACGGACACTATGCCTCTATCCAGTGACGTGAAACTCCCGTCATTTGTCACTGCATCGGCTTCTTTCTGAGCTTCCCGTACATATCCCTCAATAACCCGCCTATCTTTTGCCGTTGTAGGAAGTCTTGATAAAGCCATTGCTAACTCAATAGACGCCGTACCATGTAAACCGCTTGTATCATCTAACGATCGGCTGTATGCGTCTCGTAGGTAGATTATCCCCTTTTCTATGGTCCCTGTCTCTACCAGAGTTCTTCCATGACTGAGTAAACCACTCGCATACAGATAGTCATTCTTTCCCGCTAGTGCATACCGTTCAGAGTCCTCTATATTCTTTTCAGCGAGATCGTACACGCCTTTTTCACGGTACAAGCGGGAAGCGAGTCGATAATATCCGCTTAGTGTAAGATTTATATCCTTACTCTCAATAGATCGTAGAGTGGGTATAGTGGTGTTTACCTGCTTCAATATTGTGGATATAGGGACGCCACTGTGAAAGCTATCCCATAAGACAGATAGCCCGTTTGTATACACATCAATATCAAAAGATCCTGTTTTAATAACCGTCTCAGGTGCGTTAAAATCATTCGCATTTGCTAGACCTAACAGCATAGGGGGTATTCCCAGCAGTAGGCATAGAGCTCGCCGCCGTGTTATTGAGTCTGGTACTCTGTTTTCATGTTCCATTTTTAGTACCCACCGTTCCGATACATCCCCTAAGTGAGAAGCCACATAGACAGCACTATACCCCTTTTCACGCCTAAAATGTCGTGCCACCTCACCCGCAATAGGAAACCCATCTTTGCCCATAGTAAAAGGGCCATATGGTTTACCATCCACATAAAAATACATACCCACAAAATACCCCCTTCAATGCATGCTCGTTGTTAAGCTCATTTTAACACACCGCACAATGAACTACAGAGTACACCCCTCGTAAAATCATGCATTAAATAATGGTACTGTAGTACATGGTAATGGATAAGCGTCTGCTTTTTCATGCGCTCTACTGGTTCAAAGCACATAAGAAAGGAATGATGGGATGACATCAGAAATAGCACGCATACGTCAACAGATAGAACTAGAGTGTACGGCGTTACAAAACTTAGCTCTATTTTCACAGACAAGTAGCCACGATATCATTAGCGCAAAATTTAGAAGTCTAGACACTTATCATCAGGAGCTTCGAGCTATTGTAGGGGAACAAGAAGCTACCTCTACCATAGTGTCTATTTACAATGAAAAAGTGCAGTGATGGGGATTTAACGATATGGAAAGCGTTGCATGTAACCGTGTGCCAATTAGCCCTTTAGAGTCGGTAACGGAGGCCAGATCTGTACTGGTGCCAGGGCTGGTTGATGGCGCTGCTGGTATGTTGCGGAGTCAAGGGTGTGAGGTCATTAGCGGTAAAGGTTCAGAGAACGTTATTATTAATTATCCCCCAGGTTCTACACGGCAGAAATTACTTGCCTCAACACCGGACGCACGTTACCGCGTCAAACTTCCAAATGGGTGTGAGCTACGCGAGGTTGAGGAGAAAGGGCAGACGTGTATGCGATTGTACATGGTGAGAACGGGCTTAGGAGCGAAAGGCTAGGGATATGAAGCATCATCTTGTCGGGCCAATAGAAGAGGCAAAGAGTGTAAGTGTTCCATTTCTAGAGAAGGGTGCAGATCTTCCCCTGACAACGCGAGGGTGTACGTTCGTGAAGGGTGAAAAGAAATGGAATAGCTATATTATGATCTCTTATCCCCCAGGCTCAAAGCGTCAGGAACTCTCCCCACGTACACATGAGTCTCGATTCCTGGTCACATTCCCTGATGGTTTTGAGGTACTAGAGGTGATGGATAGAAACGGGATCTGTAAAGGATTGTCTCTTGATCTTCCAACTGGGGAGGCATAGCAGAGAGGCGTGTACGTGGCAGTGTGCATTTTTCCATATGTTACACCTCCTCCCCTTTTTGTTCTCGTAGGAGTGAAAAGCATGCTCACAATACTTTGGGTACGCATACAGATTCAAGTACTAGCATTCCGCATCTGCCAGATAGAACGAGAGATCATGAAAACGGGCTATGTGAATGCTGACCCGCGACTCAAGCCCTATTTTACGCGTCAAAAGACGCTCTACGCGAAAAAGTCCCAACTCATACAACACCTGAAAGAGGCGACGCGTCGGGGGAGGAACTAGCAAAGAGGGGTGTACGGACCGGACCTCCGGCTGTGCCTGAGTGAGACAGGGCACGGCTTCTCGTCAACGACGCTGTACACTGCCTCCCCCTTCTAGGAAAGGACAGGGAAAAATGAGTGAGCGGCCTGAGTATCACTACCACGAAGGGTTCTTCAGTTTCCATAATGGGGATGTAGAAGTATTGATGGATGAGGAAACCTTTGAGGAGTATATGCACGCCTATCTCGTAAAGCATGAGGGGTGCAAGTAACTCATTTGTAGAACTGCTGAAATAGGAGAGTGTGCTCATTGCTGCTCAAGAAAAAATGAAACCATCCGAAAAAGGGCGTGGAAGCCGGGCAGGGAAAGCATCATTGAGCAACAAGCTGATCTCCACTTGGTTCAGGGAGGCAGAGGCGAGGAACACAACGGTACTTCAATTGGAAACCGGAGCCAATTTCTACAAGATTAGGAGCCGTTTAATAAATGAGTTACTTGCGCTATGAATAGGAGAATTACAAGGAAAGAAGAAGTGGAGGGGAAGAGGTTCTTTCTTCTTATGAAGGAGCGTTGTACAACCGTTGCAGTATGGAGTTACTTGCGCCAGTATTGCTGTGAAAGATGGGTCGATCATAGCTACGGCAATAGAGCCGATTCTAGTCTTGAGTTACTTGCACCCCTCAAAGCATGGAATGGAAACACGGTCGGAGGAGGAATTGTTAGAAGCGGTTACAAAGGCCCAACAACAACGGAAAGAGGGAGAAAAAATCTTGATGAAGCCTGACTATTGGCTTGCTCTTGCTGCTGATTCACGTATACGCATCATCAGAAGAGAACAACAAGGGAGGAACGATCGTCATGAGTGAGCGTATCACGAGAAGCACCATCACTCCGCCTCCACAACGCGAATGGGACGACCTTGTACGTCTGGGCTGCGAGTTGGAAGAGAGGGAAGACGGAGTGCTCCTGACCTATCCAGAAGGGGCGCTCCGTGAAACGATCAACGAACAAGAGGGAAGGCACGCTGTCTTCTTCGTCCATCAGTACGAGCAGCGGCAGGTCACCGAAGTCTACAATTCGTCTACCAAAACCTACATCATTCTCTTGAGACCGTCCCGTTATCGCTCGTGAACACGGAGCAGGGAAAACGGGATGGTTTCCCTGATCGTCTGACCTGGCTTGCCAGAGGTGAGCGAGAGGACGTGTGACACCTCATTTGCTGTTCTTTAGCAACCGTTCTCTGTGTCGAAACGCTCCGGCAAAGGGAGAACCGGCATAGAGAGCGTCCTCGAAACTGGTGCATGATCGTGAAGCATGTTCGCTTGCTCTCCCCTGTCAAGTCACTGGTCGCTTGATGGGAACTTATCGACCTCCTTCTACGCCTCTTCCTTCTTGCTTACCCCGCCGCAGCGTGGGTGACCTGGCGGGGAGGAGTGGTACGGTGGGTGAGGGCGTGGCATACTCGATGATATTAAGGGGTACAATGCCCCTATTTTGCTACAACTATTATGAAATCGGTATATAGAACGTTTTATTATTGGGGTTGCCGATATGAACGGAGGTGCCAAATGCATCCAGGAAAACCAAGGACTATAGATAATAGAAAGCTTGCTACGATGGCATCTATGAGTATGACTTGTCCCGCTGCGGAAGGTGATGGGCACTTCAGTATTGAAATTCGTGAATATTGGCGGTCGGTGTACACAGGACCTTTAGGGAATCCTTGCTTTCAAAACGTTTTCCTGTTATAGTGACGCATGAGGTGAGCAAGCTTCGCCATAGTGTAGAGCTTTTTATAAATCGAGTTCATTTTCCCAGCATAAGAGCGTTTGTTGTATTTTTTGCTGTAGCGAGACCCTGTCCATTTTCTCGCTGCACTGCAGAAGGAGGAAAACCGGTGAAAGTCAGTCCAAAGGTCAGTATATTTCTATCCGTCATCTTGCTCATGCTGCTGAGCGCGTGTAACAACTCGTCGCAGCCAAACACAAACAGCAACGGTCAACAGCCGATCAAGTTCGGCGTGTCGCTCTCGCTGACAGGAGACAGCTCTGCCGATGGGCAGGCGACCAAGCAGGGATACGAGGTCTGGCAAGACTACGTCAACAGCCATGGCGGCTTGCTTGGGCGGCAGGTCCAGATGGATATCATAGACGACGGTACCAAAACGGAGCAGGCCCACACAAACTACGAAAAACTGATTTCTATCGATCATGTGAATTTCGTCGTCGGACCTTTCAACGACCCCTTCACGGTGACTGGAGCGGAAGTTGCCGCGCGCCACGGGTACGCTTTCCTCGAAGGAATCGGGACGTCTCCTTCGACTTTCAAGCAAGGCCTTAAGAATCTCTTCGCTGTCTCACTCTCGGCGACAGCATACCTGAGCAGCTTTGACAACTTCTTGTTGTCGCAGCCTGCCCAAATCCGTCCGAAAACGGTGGCATACGTGACGAGCGATGACCCGTTCACGCAACCGCAGATTGATACTGCCAAAGCGAAGCTCGAAAACGGTGGCATCAAAACCGTCTTTTACAAAGTCTTCCCTGCTGAGACGACAGACTACAACCCCATCGCTCAACAGCTCATTGCCTCCAATCCAGACGTGGTAGTCATTGGATCCGTTGGTTTGTCGGATAGCGCCCCCTTTCTACAGTACTTCAAGCAACAGCACTTCAATCCCAAGTTGATCATCGCCACAGCAGGACCCGACCAGGGCCAGGCTTTCATCAAGGCGATGAACGGAGCGACCGACGGGCTACTCGTGCCAAACGACGGATGGTTCCCATCCGTCAAAAACTATCAGAACGATGCGTTCATCCCCGCTTACCTGAAAAAGTATGGTGGAGCACCTGGAGATATCGCTTCCGATAGTGTTCAGTCGTTCTCGACGGGACAGGTTCTCGCCCAGGCCATCACCCAGGCGAAGAGCCTGGATAACGCAGCCGTCATGAATGTACTGCGTACTGGGACGTTCCAGAGTTTACAGGGTCCGGTGAAGTTCGCTGCAGACGGGCAGAACAGCATTGCGACCCCATTCTTGTTCCAGTGGCAAAACGTGTCCCAGCAGCAAAACGGGAAAACGGTCACGGCACAAACGCTGATCCCAGTGTATCCGCCACAGCAGGCCCAGGCGAATGTTGAGTATCCTAAGCCAAAGTGGTCATAACGCTTGCCAGCAAACGCGGACGGAGAGGGGCTGCATCCCTCTTCCGTCCGGCTCTCTATGAGATAAACAGGTTCGCCTGATGCGCGTCTTTGTGTCTCTTCGTTTAGTCAGGAGGGGGGGAACTGTGGTCCTTATTCTTGAAGCAGTTGTTTTAGGCATCTTGAGCGGGGGCGTCTATGCGCTCATGGCCTCGGGATTGACCCTGGTCTTTGGGGTAATGGAGATCATCAACATCGCCCAGGGAATCTTCGTCATTGCGGGCGCTTACGTCAGCTATGCATTGCAGCAGCAGTTTCACCTGGACCTGTTTGTGGGCCTGCTTATTACTATGCCAGTTATGTTCCTCTTTGGGCTTGGCGTCGAATGGTTGTTCATCCGCCGAATCAAGCGGGACCGCGTGACACTCTCCATTCTGGTGACGTATGCAGTTGCACTCGTCATCGAAGGAGTGCTGGGGTACATCTTCACGACCGATCTCGTGCAGTTGCACGCCTGGTACGTGGACGCATCTGTTCAGATCGGCAACTTCTATCTTCCCTACGTGTACCTTTTCGCGTTTGCACTCTCCGTCGTGCTGCTTACCGGGCTCTACCTCCTGCTCTACCGCACCCCCTTCGGTCGCAGCCTGCGCGCCTCGATGCAAAATCGGACCGCCGCTGCCCTTCTCGGTATCAACGTGTCTCGGGTGCAGGCTATCACCTTCGGCCTTGGTGTCGCCCTGGCCGCCGCCGGGGGAATGGCATACGGTGCCACGAACACGTTTAATCCGTCCAGCTCCTACGACCTGATCTCGCGACTGCTCGTGATCATCGTGCTGGGTGGCATGGGCAGTTTTTGGGGAGCACTCATCGGGTCTGTGCTCATGCTGGTCATCGGTGATGTCACCGCAGTCCTCTGGTCGCCGGTCTGGTCGAGCACCGCTTTTTTCGCCCTGCTTGTTGTGTTGCTGATGTTCCGACCGCAGGGACTTTTGGGGTGGAGCGAGGGAAGAAGGCAATGAGAAGAGTCAAAATCGGCGGGTTGCTCTGCCTCCTTGCCTTTGCTGTGATCTTCCCCCTCGTGTTCTCCAACTCGGCCATCACCTCCATCGCGGTCTTTACCCTGCTGTATGCGGGGGCTGCGACGGGGTGGAACATCTTTTCAGGATACACAGGCTATTTTTCCTTAGGGCATGCCGTCTTCTATGGCGTCGGCGCTTACACGCTGGCCCTCCTCTGCCGGGATTGGAACGTGGCGAGTGGCTACACTCCGTTTTTGCTGTTTCCACTTTCGGGCCTCCTGGCCGGTCTCTTTGCCATTCCTTTGGGGTGGATCGCTCTGCGCGTGCGCAAGCATGTCTTTGTCGTGGTCACCATTGCGCTCTTCTTTATCATGCAATTGCTGGCCTACAACTTGCATGGCATTACGAATGGCTCGGCAGGCATCGTGCTCCCGTTCCCCGGCGACTGGGGGGATACTTTCTTCAACCTGCCCTTTTACTATGTTGGCTTGCTCCTCCTTCTGTTGGCGCTTGCGGTTTCATGGCGTATCCGCCACTCTAAATACGGCCTGGGCCTGCTCGCGATCCGCGACGATGAGGACCGGGCGCTCGGGCTTGGCGTGAAGACCGGCTCATTCAAGCTCTCAGCGTACGTCCTTTCTGCCGTGTTGGTTGGTATGTCCGGTGCCCTGTACGCTTACTTCGTGGGAGAGGTCTACCCACAGTTTGTCTTTGATCCAGTCTTCGATGTGACCGTGGTGATGATCGTCCTTTTAGGCGGTTTTGGCACACTGTCTGGTCCCATCATTGGGGCAGTGCTGCTGGTGCCACTTCAGCAGGTGATCACCATTGAGTTTGGGGCCAGTAGCCTGGACCTGATCGCTTACGGTGCACTCTTCCTTCTGATCCTTCTTTTCCTGCCCGAGGGCATTGTGCCATCCCTTCAGACCATATGGATATCGTGGAAAGCTTCCCGTACAAAGGCAGTCCGTGCGAACGGTGCCGCGAGTCAGGATCATGCGGTCCTCGCAGAGAGGAGAGAGGTGTAGC
>Ga0209839_10001432_pt1 | contig 12185 bp, 9 predicted proteins | sample OrgsoiDNA2013050_FD_185800 | JGI IMG/M metagenome (GOLD analysis project Ga0209839, IMG submission 185800) | Permafrost soil microbial communities from the Arctic, to analyse light accelerated degradation of dissolved organic matter (DOM) -... | ecosystem: Environmental > Terrestrial > Soil >... | reverse complement strand
GGCCCGAGGACCTTCAGGCGCGCCGCCACCCGGACCGCGGCCAGGGCGGCTGGGACCCAAATTGTCCAGGCTAGCGCGGGCCGGGTCGTCGCGGTCCGGGGGGGCGCGGGGGCGGCTTTTTGCCTGGTCGCGTTCAGGACCAGGCGCAGACCCTCGGTGAGGTCTCCCTCGACGTCAAGGTCGCCGCTGATGTAGGCGCGGGCCAGGCCGAGCTCGCCCGGATGCCACAGCATCCGGCGCAGGGCCTGCCGGCTGCGCAGCACCAGCACCGGGCCGGCCGCCGGTCCCGCCTCGCTGCCGTCCCAGGCGCGCAGCCGGACGGGCAGCTCACCCCGGAAGAACTGCTCAGCCACCCCGGCCAGCACCGTGGCCACGCCGGACCGCGGCAGGGGCGGCGCGCTGGCCTGCCGGGTCACGCCGCCACCTCGTCGCCGCTCTCGTCTGGCTCCGCGCGGCCGATAGCCGGCGGCGCGGCCGCCTGCGCGCGGGCCAGGACGAACTGGGACACCTGCAGGTAGCCCGACCGGAAGCCGGCCTCCGAGTAACACAGGTACAGCTCCCACATCCGGCGGAAGACCTGGTCGAATCCGAGCCGGCCCAGGTCGCCGGCCGCGGCGGCGAACCGGTCCCGCCAGATCTGCAGCGTCCGCGCGTAGTGCGGCCCGAAGTCGCGGCGCCGGGTGATCTCCAGGCCGGTGTGCCGGCGCAGGTTGTCCTCGATCGCGGCGATCGACGGGATGAGCCCGCCGGGGAAGATGTACTTCAGGATCCAGGTCTGCGTCCGGCGGGTGGCCAGCATCCGGTAGTGCGGCATGGTGATGGCCTGCAGGCCGATCCGGCCGCCCGGGGCCAGCAGCCGGTCCAGGACCCGGAAATACTCCGGCCAGTAGCGCTCGGCGACCGCCTCGATCATCTCGACGGACACGATGGCGTCGAACTGGCCGGTCACCTCGCGGTAGTCCCGCAGCTCGACCGTGACCCGGCCGGACAGCCCGGCCGCGGCCACCCGCTGCAGCGCCAGCGCGCGCTGCTGCGCCGAGACGGTGACGGTCAGCACCTCGGCGCCGCGGGCGGCCGCCCTGATGGCCAGCTCCCCCCAGCCCGTGCCGATCTCCAGGACCCGTGACCCGGGGCCGACGCCGGTGTCCTCCAGCAGCCGGTCGATCTTGCGCCGCTGCGCCGCTGCCAGGCGGCTGACGGCCAGGTCCGGCGCGCCCAGCTCGTCGGGCTCGAACAGCGCCGCGGAGTACATCATCGTCTCGTCGAGAAACAGCGCGAACATGTCATTGGACAAGTCATAGTGCCGGTGCACGTTGCGCCGCGCGCCCTGCTCGTCGGCGTCCCAGTCGGCCGGCGGCCGCGCGACGTACAGGCCGCGCAGCCACTGCAGCCGCCGGGGCACCAGCCGGTCGATCTGGGTGGCCATGATCGTCAGCAGGCCGGGCAGGTCGTCGGAGTCCCAGTCGCCGGCCATGTAGGACTCGCCGAAGCCGATCAGGCCGCCCGCTCCGACCCGGCGAAAGAAGTCATCCGGCCGGTGCAGGAACATGGTCGGCGTGCCGAGCCGCGCGTCGCGGATCAGGTGGCCGTCCGGAAGCTGGACTGCGACCTTGAGCCGGTTCGCGACCATCTGCAGGAGCAGCCGGGCGACGGCCGCCCGGACCGGGCCGCGCGGGACGGCGGCGACGTCCGGCCACCGCTCGGCGTCCACGCCGGCGGCACCGTGACCGCCGTCTCGGCCGTGACCGCCTACTGTGCCGACGCCGCGGGGAGTGCCGACGCCGCGGGCAGTGCCGATGCCGGCTGCGTCCGGCTGGCCGGCTGGCGGCGCTAGCCGTGTCGTCTGGCTCATTGGACTCCCTCCTGCGGGCAGTGGCCTGGCCTGCGCGCGATCGGCAGGCCGCGGGCGCAGAGCTTCAGGCCCTGGGCGTGGATGCGGCCCGTGACGGCGGCCGTGGACCAGGGATGCCGGACTGCCGCGCGCAGCAGCCCGGCCGTGGTCGCCGCCTGGCGGCGACCACGCACGCTGGCCACGAACGGTGCCTCGCCGCCCGGCCGGTGCAGCGCGATCGTGAGCGAGAGCCGCTCGCCCGGCTCCGGCAGCGACATCCGGTAGCTGCCGTCGACGGGGTAGAACGGCGAGACGTAGAAGTCCTTGTCGACCTGCGCCCGGCCGCGCGCATCGGTGCGCATCAGGTAGCAGTGCCGCTGCCCGTAGGTGTTGTGCACCTCAGCGAGCACGCAGGCCAGTGCGCCGTCCCGGTCGTGGCACCAGTACACGGTCAGCGGGTTGAACACGTATCCGAGCACCCGGCCGTGGGCCAGCATGGTGATCGGGCCGCCGTGCAGGTCGACGCCCTGGGTGGCCAGGTACCGGTCCACGTTCTCGCGGATGCTCCGGCCGGCCTCGCCGAGGTGATCGGCGGCGCGGAAGCTGGCCAGCGGGCGCAGCCATCCCGGCAGGTCGGGCAGGGCGTCCAGGTCGACCAGCCACTGAAAGGTCCGGTAGGTGAAGGCGTTGCGCAGCGGCGCCGCCCGGACATGCCGGATGGTGCACTCATACAGCGCGGGCCGCGGCTGTGCATCCCGCGGCACGGGGCGCGGCGGGTTCGGCAGCCGGGCCTGGTCCTGGCGGACGGGCTGCTGCTTGGCGGCCATCACCAGCGGCCTCCCAGAGACTGTGCCGCCGTCAGGCCGGACCGGCAGCCGTCCTCGTGGAAGCCCCAGCCCTGGTAGGCCCCGGCGAACGCGGTCACGCCGTCGTTCAGCTCCGGCAGCCGGCGCTGGGCGGCGACGCCGGCCGGGTCGTAGACCGGATGCTCGTAGCTCATCGCGGCGATCACGTGCTCGGGCCTGATCGCGCCGGCCCCGTTCAGCGTCACCACGTAGGGCCGCGCCGTCGGCAGCCGCTGCAGCCGGCCCATGTCATAGCTGACCTCGACCTGGCTACTGGAGGCGGCGCACGACGGCAGCGCGTAGTTCCAGGACGCGCGGACCCGGCGGCTGGCCGGGAGCACGCTGCCGTCGGTATGCAGGATGGTCTCGTTCCGCGAGTACCGGAACGCGCCCAGCACCTCCCGCTCGGCCGGCGTCGGATCGGCCAGCAGGCGCAGCGCCTGGTCGGGGTGCGTAGCGATCACGACCGCGTCGAACCGCTCGGCCTGGCTGCCGTCCCTATCCTGGTAACGCACCTGTGGGCCGGTGTCGGGCCGTAGCACCGCGGTGACCGGCGCGCCGGTCCGGACCGCCGCCAGCTGCTTGCCCACCCGGTCGACGTAGCTGCGCGAGCCGCCGGTCACGGTCAGCCAGGGCGGCGAGCCCGTCACCGACAGCAGGCCGTGATGGTTCAGGAACTCGAACAGGTAGCGGGCCGGGTAGCGCAGCGCCGTCTGCGGCGGGCAGGACCACACCGCGGCCACGAACGGCAGCGCGAAGTGGGTCGTGAAGTAACGGGAGTAGCCGCCGGCGGCCAGGAACTCGCCCAGGGTTGGCTCCGCCGGCTGCGCGCCACTGGCGAGCAGCCGTCGCGCGCTGCGATGAAACCGGAGCACTTCGCCGAGCATCCGCGCGTACCGCAGCCGCCCGCGGCGCAGCCCGGCCGCCAGTCCGCCCAGCCCGCGCTGGCCGGCATAGGCCAGGCCGCAGCCCGCGCAGCTCACCGACATGCTCATCTCAGAGGCCTGCACGGCCACGCCCAGCTCGGCGAACAGCCGAGTCAGCAGCGGATAGGTCTTCTGGTTGTGCACGATAAAGCCGGAATCGACGTAGATGTCGGGACCGGCCGCGTCGGCCACCTGATGGGTGTGGGCATGCCCGCCGAGCCGGTCGTCGGCCTCGAACAGGGTGACATCGTCGCGGCGGGACAGCACGTAGGCCGCGGTCAGGCCGGCGATACCGCTGCCGACGACGGCGATGCGGCGCCTAGCCATGTGACCAGGCGCCGCCGCCGCGGCCACGCTGCCGACAACGCCTGCCGTAAGCTGGTCGCACGTCGGTAGCACCCCCTCGGTTGGCCGTTTCCCGCATGTAGTTCGGCGGCCCGCGGGAAATGGATTGGTGAGCTGCGTCACACCGTCCACAATGCGGGCGTTGCGGGCCGGCTGCCGCTGCGAACAGGAGGGCCGCCAGTGACGAGGGCGCGGGAATCCGCGATGTCGGCCGACGGCGGGGGACCGCCGGTTACTACGGTGGAGCAGCGGGGATGGGTGGACGAGCACGTGATGCGGCGCCCGGCGGCTGGGCTGCGCCCGCTGATCGCCGGGTATTCCGGCTATCGCCAGGCCGGCCTGCCGCCGGCCGTGCACCGCGGGCTGCCCTCGCCCTATCTCACCTTGATCGTCACCCTGGATGACCCGCTGGTCGTCGCCGGGCACCCCGACCCCGGCCAGCCCGCCGGCCGCTACGACACGCTCGTCGGCGGGCTGCACACTGCTCCGGCGCTGATCACCCACGAGGGCCGCCAGTCCGGCATTCAGGTAGCGCTGAGCCCGCTCGGCGCCGGGGCGCTGCTGGGCCAGCCGGCTGGCGAGCTGGCGTCGCTGGATGTCGGGGGCGCCGCCGTGCTCGGCCCGCTGGCCGGGCAGCTCCGCGAGCGCCTGCGCGAGTGCGCGACCTGGCCGCAGCGGTTCGCCGTACTCGATGAGATGCTGCTGGCCAGGGCTTGCGGCGGCGGGGCGCATGGCGGTGGCGGGTGGCCGGGGATCAGCCCCGAGGTCAGGCAGGCCTGGCGAATGCTGCTGCGCTCCGGTGGCCGGGCCAGCGTCGCCCGGCTGGCCGCCGATATCGGGTGGAGCGACCGCCACCTGCGGACCCAGTTCCGGGCCCAGATCGGCCTGACGCCCAAGGCGGCCGCGCGGGTGATCCGGTTCGACCGGGCGCGGCGGCAGCTGCAGCGCCGGGTCCAGGCCGGCCAGCGGCCCGGCCTGGCCGAGCTGGCGGCCGGTCATGGCTACTACGACCAGGCCCACCTGGACCGGGAGTTCGGCGCGCTGGCCGGCTGCCCGCCGACCGCCTGGCTCGCGCAGGAGTTCCGGAACGTCCAAGCCGCTGGCGACCGCAGCTGGGAGGCTGGCCAGCATGAGCGATAAGGCACCGCCACCGCAGGTGTGGCCAACCGTGCGGGCCCGCGACGCGCGCGCCCTGATCCGCTTCCTGGTCGAGGCCTTCGGCTTCGAGGAGACCGTGGTCTACGGCGAGGGTGACGTCGTGCACCATGCCCAGCTGTCCTGGCCGCCCGGTGGCGGCATCATGCTCGGGTCAGCCCGCGAGGACACGGCGGGCGAGGATCCCTGGCCCGTGCCGCCCGGCAGCCTGGGCGCCTACGTGGTGACCGACGATCCCGACGGGCTGTTCGCCAGGGCGACGGCGGCCGGGGCCGAGGTCATCACCGGGCTGCACGAGACCGACTACGGATCCCGGGACTTCGCCGTGCGCGACCCGGAGGGCAACCGCTGGTCGTTCGGCACGTACCGGGGCGAGCCCCGCGCTGGCGGCTAGCGGGCATTGTCCCAGTCGGCTTGCACGGCCGGATAGATCAGCTCCTGGTCACGTGAGAGCGAGGCCTTGACCCGCCGGGTCCGCTCGTCGGCGAGCACCTCGACCTGGCCGGCCTCGACGCCGTCGAGGACCTGGCGGGCCACGTCCGCGGGGCTGATCTTGGGCGCGTCGATGGCGGCGGTCATGTCGGTGTCGATGAAGCCGGCGTGCACCGCCACGACCAGGGTGCCCTGCCGGGCCAGCTCGACGCGCACGCCGTTGGTCATGGCCCACTCGGCGGCCTTGGACGCGCCGTAGGTGCCGTTGTTGGGATTGGTGAACCAGCTCACGATCGAGAGCATGTTGACCAGCGCCCCGCCGCCGTTGGCCGCCAGCACGGGCGCGAAGGCTCGGCACATGTCCAGCGTCCCGAAGTAGTTGGTCCGCATCTCCAGTCGCGCGCCGTCGGTGCTGGGGGCGCCGATCAGCGGGCTCAGCGTCATGACGCCGGCATTGTTGATCAGCAGGTCGACATCCGCGCGCTGCCGGGCCACCTGGGCGATCCGGTCCGGATCGGTGATGTCGAGTGCGATAGGCACCAGCCCGGGGTCGGTGACGGTGGCCGGATCCCGGGCTGCCGCGTACACGGTCCGGGCGCCCCGCTCGACGAGCTCGCGGGCCAGCGCGCGGCCGATTCCGCGCCCGGCGCCGGTGACCAGTGCCACCGAATCTGCTACTCGCATCCGTCATCCTTCCCTCCGGCCACGGCCGCCGCGGCGCGCGGGCGGCCACCGGGGACGCTACGCCGCCGCGAGCCTGGAAGGATGACCCAGTGCCTTCACCACGTCTGGAGTGGACGGTCGCGGGCTGCGTCGCCGCCCTGGCGGTCGCCCGCCTCGCGGCCGCCGACCGGTATCGCCCGCTAGAGCGGGCGGCCGTCCCGCTGGTCTCGCTCAGTCCGCAGGTCACGGCCGCAGCCGGGCTGGCGGCACTGCTGCTGGACCAGACTGGCCCGTCGGCTACGGCCGCGCTCGCCGCGGCCGCCCTGACCGCGGTGACGGCGCCTCGGGCGATCCCGCGCCGGCAGCCGGCCACCACCGGCCCCGTGCTCCGCGTGCTGACCGTGAATCTGCTGTTCGGCCGGGCCGCCGGGCCGGCGGTCGTGGACCTGGTCGCTCGGACCGACGCCGACGTGCTGTTCCTGCAGGAGCTCAGCGATGACGCGGTGACCCGGCTCAAGCAGGCCGGGCTGCGTGACCTGCTGCCCAGCGGGATTGACGATGTCCGGCAGTATCGTTACCGCGGCAGCGCTATCTACGCCCGTTACCCGCTGCGTGACGGCCTGGCCATCGAGTCCAGCTTCGCCTCCCAGCCCACCGCCCGGCTCGACCTGCCCGGTGGGCCGTCGGTGCAGCTGGTCTGCGTCCACCCGCATCCGCCGTACCCGCCCTGGTCGGCGATCGCGGTCCCGCGCTGGCGGGGCGAGCTGGCGGTGCTGCCCCCGCCGGGCACCCCGGCTGACCCGCCGGTCATCCTGGCCGGCGATTACAACGCCACGCATGACCACGCGCAGTTCCGCCGGCTCCTGCGCCTGGGCTACGTCGACGCCGCCAGCCAGGTCGGCCGCGGGCTGGTCCCCACCTGGGGGCCCATGGTCCGGGGCGGCCCGGCCCTGCTGACGTTTGATCACGTGCTCGTCGACCCGCGCTGCGCCGTGCTCAGCACCGCCGCGTATCCGGTGCCCGGCAGCGACCACCGCGCCCTGTACGCCGAGCTGCGCCTGCCCGCGGGCGGCCCGGCTCCCGGCCGCCGCCGGGTGAGCCGTCAGTCCAGGCCCGGCCGGACGTAGCCGAAGAACGCCCGGCGCTTGATCAGGGTGGCCACGTCGGCCGGGACCATGGTCTCCCAGGACTCGTCGTTCGCCGCGATCCTGCGCAGGACGTCGCGGCTGAAGATCTGCAGGAACTCCGGCCGGTAGTTGTCGAGGTCCACGAAGCTGCCGCGCCCGGCCAGGTAGTCGTACAACGGCTGCAGCTCCGGGCGGACCCGGACATTCTCGACGGTCCCGAGCTCGTCGTCCGGCCCGGCCTGGAGCGGATAGACGTACAGCTTGAGGTCGTTCTTGAACAGCCGCCCGAAGCTTTCCAGGATGCCGCCGGGCAGCTGGGCGTGGTTCTTCTCGTCGAACAAGTCGATCAGGCTCGGCACCCCCATCACGATGCCGATCCGCTCGCTGGTCCGCTCGGCAATGTAGGCGGCCAGCCGGTAGTAATCGAAGTAGTCGCTGATGAGCACCGTCATGCCGCAGGCGGCCAGCAGTTCCGCGCGGGCCAGGAAGTCCCGCCGGTCGACGCTGCCGCCCCCGGCCAGCAGGTTGCGCATGGTGATCTCGGTCAGGGCCAGCACCGGCTTGCCCGCCACCGCCGGGTCGGCCGAGAACCTCTCCCTGGCCGTCTCGAGCATGTCGAGGTTCACGTGCGTCGGCGGCCGGAAGCTGCCCCGCTCGACCAGGATCGCCTTCTTGCGCAGCACCTCGCTCGGCTGCAGCACCTCACGGTCGGGCCCGAACATGGCCACGCCGCTCAGCCCGAGCTGGACCAGCTTGAGGGCCATCAGCCGGTTGTCCACGCCGCGGAACTCGATGCCGCGGAACTGGATCATGTCGATCTCGATCCGCCCGGTCGTCAGGCGATCGAGCAGGCTCTCGATCAGCTTGTCCGGCTCGTGGTGCTCGAAGAACGCCCCGTACAGCAGGTTTACCCCGACGATGCCGAGTGCCTCCTGCTGCAGCCAGGCCTCGACGTCGAGCATGCGCACGTGCATGACGATCTGGCTGGGCTCGTCGTGCGGCTGGGCCTGGAACTTCACGCCCATCCAGCCATGGCACTCGTTGCCGCCCTGGAAGCTGCGCGCCACGACCGTGTCGGCGAACGCGAAGAAGCAGTTCTCGTCGCCGCGCTCGTCACCGAGCCGCTCCACGTTGAGCTGGAATTCCTTGTCGAGCATCCCCTGCAGCCGCCCGACGGACACGTACCGGTCCGCCTTGCCGTAGACGGCGTCGCTGACGGCCATGTCGTAGGCGGAGATCGACTTGGCCACGGTGCCCGCAGCGCCCCCGACCCGGAAGAACCAGCGCACGACCTCCTGGCCGGCACCGATCTCGGCGATCGTCCCGTACCAGCGGGGATCAAGGTTGATGCGCAGGGCCTTCTGGTGCGTGTCGGACTGAGCGCTCTCGGCGAGCTCGGTCATCGGTCCCCCTGCCTGCTTACCCGGCCGGCGGCGGCCATCTGCCGCCCGTCCCGCGCGGCGATGCGAAGCCAGGGCCCTTCGTCCAGATTGTATTGATCGTGCCGCGCGGGACGCCAGAGCGCGGTGAGCCCGGATTCCCCGGCCCAGCCGCGGCCGTCGGGGAAACCGGCCGTCGGCTGATCTCCGGTTCAATCGCCCAACCGGGCTGATAGCATCCCGAAAACTAGGCGGGTGATCACGGGAACATGGCGGCGACCTACGACTTCATCATCGTCGGCGGCGGCTCGGCGGGCTCGGCCCTGGCGAACCGTCTGTCCGCCGATCCGGGCAGCCGGGTGCTGGTGCTCGAGGCTGGCCGGCCGGACTATCGCTGGGATGTCTTCATCCACATGCCGGCGGCGCTGACCTTTCCGATCGGCAGCCGCTTCTACGACTGGCGTTATGAATCGGAGCCAGAGCCGTTCATGAACGGCCGCCGGATCTACCACGCCCGGGGCAAGGTGCTGGGCGGTTCCAGCAGCATCAACGGCATGATCTTCCAGCGCGGCAACCCGCTGGACTACGCGCGCTGGGCGGCCGACCCGGGCATGGCCGACTGGGACTACGCGCACTGCCTGCCGTACTTCAAGCGGATGGAGAACTGCCTGGCCGGGGCGGATGAGTTCCGCGGCGGCGACGGTCCGCTCGTGCTGGAGCGCGGCCCGGCGACGAACCCGCTGTTCGCGGCGTTCTTTGCCGCGGTGCAGGAGGCCGGCTACCCGCTGACCGACGACGTGAACGGCTACCGGCAGGAAGGCTTCGCGCCGTTCGACCGCAACCTGCACCGGGGCCGGCGGCTGAGCGCCGCGCGCGCCTACCTGCACCCGGTGGCCGACCGGGCCAACCTCACCGTCCGCACCCGCGCCTATGCCACCAAGATCCTCTTCGACGGTCGGCGTGCCACTGGCGTGCGGTACCTCCAGGGCGGCCAGGCTCACGAGGCCAGGGCCGGGGAGGTCATCCTGTGCGGCGGCTCGATCAACTCGCCGCAGCTGCTGCAGCTGTCGGGGGTCGGCGGGGCGAAGCTGCTGGAGCAGGTCGGCGTCGACGTCGTGCACGACCTGCCGGGGGTGGGCGAGAACCTGCAGGATCACCTGGAGGTCTATGTCCAGTACGGCTCGAAGCAGCCCGTCTCGGTCGCACCCGCGCTGAAGATGCGCAACCGCCCGATGGTCGGGGCGAAGTGGCTGTTCCTGCGCAGCGGCCCCGGCGCCACGAACCACTTCGAGGCCGGCGGCTTCGCCCGGAGCAATGACGACGTGGCCTACCCGAACCTCATGTTCCACTTCCTGCCGATCGCCATCCGTTATGACGGGTCATCGCCCGCCGGCGGGCATGGCTACCAGGTGCACATCGGGCCGATGAACTCCGACGCCCGCGGCTCGGTCCGGATCACCTCGGCGGACCCGGCGGTGCATCCGGCGCTGCGCTTCAACTACCTGTCGACCGAGCAGGACCGGCGGGAGTGGGTGGAGGCCATCAGGGTCGCGCGCACGATCCTGGGCCAGCCCGCCATGGACCCGTTCAACGCCGGCGAGCTATCGCCGGGGCCTGCCGTGCACACCGACGAGCAGATCCTGGACTGGGTGCGGCGAGACGGCGAGACCGCGCTGCATCCCTCCTGCACCTGCGCCATGGGCGCCGGCCCGCAGTCCGTGGCGGACCCGGCCACGATGCGGGTGCACGGCCTGGACGGGCTGCGGGTGGTGGACGCCTCGGTGATGCCCTACCTCACCAACGGCAACATCTACGCGCCGGTGATGATGATCGCGGAGAAGTCCGCCGACCTTATTCTCGGCAACACCCCGCTGGCCCCCTCGCCGGCCCAGTTCTACGTCCACCAGCCCGCCGCTACCGCGACACCCGTCGACTTAGCGTCCGGCGAGGTCCTCGGGGCTGAACTCCTTCGGCTCGACGAGCACCAGCCAGTTACCGGAGTTGTCACGCATCACGGCCTCGATGCCGTAGGGCCGGTCGCCCGGCTCCTGAAGGAACGTCACGCCCTTGGCGCTGAGCTCCTGAAAGGTCTTGCGGCAGTCGTCGGTGCGCAGGCCCAGGCCGCCCATCTCGCCCTTCTCCAGCTGGTCCAGGCAGCAGACAGTGGTCAGGGAGATATTCGTGATCATGTGGCGAGCCTAGGCGGACTGTCGGCGGTGCGCTTCTCCCAGCTTGCGTTACCAGCCAGCTTGCTCAATCAGCATCGGCCGCTACCGGCCAGCGGTTCCTCGCGGATCGTGCGGGCCGCGCATAAACAAGTAGCAGCCGGGAACCCGTGCTCCGCCGCGGGCCGCCCACCGATCCCGGTAAGCGGCGGGGCTCTCCCCGACCAGCTGGGTGAATCGCGACGAGAACGAGCCGAGGCTGGCCAAGCCCACCAGCATGCAGACCTCGGTGACCGTCAGGTTCGCCCCGCGGAGCAGGTCCTGCGCCCGGTCGATGCGGCGCCGGGTCAGGTACCGGATGGGCGTCTCGCCATAGGCAGCCTCGAAACTGCGGGCGAAATGGAACTTGGACACCATGGCCACACAGGCCAGCTCCGCCAGGTCCAGGGGCTCGGCGTAGTGGCGGTCGATGTGGTCCTGGGCCCGGCGGAGCTGCGGCAGCAGCCCGAGGGCAGCCGCTGGAGCAGCCGCCGTCCTCGTCATGTCCACGAGCCTACGGGGCCGCGCAGCCTCGTGGGCTGATCCGCTGCCGTCGTCCATCGGCGTGGCCCGGCCAGATCGCTGAGCGGGCCGGGCCGGCGACACTAGGCGGATGACATTCCGCACACCCGCCTCGGCCGCCTCTGCCGCCCCGCCAGGCTCGCCTGCCCCGTCGGCTTCCTATGATCCGCGGGACCCGCTCGGCCTGGCCGCCGATGCGCCGCTGCTGGCCGGGTGGCTGAGCTTCACCGCCCGGGCGGCGGGGGGCGAGCTGCTCCCGATGTCGGTTCCCGGCCACAAGCAGCGCCAGGACCTGGTCGGGGCCGTGATCGCCGGCGACGCGCCGCTCTACGGCGGGATCGACTCCATCAAGCATGCCGACACGCTGCGGGCCGACGCCGAGGCGCGGGCGGCGGCGTTGTGGGGCGCGGACTGGTGCCGGTTCTCGGTCGGCGGCTCCACGCACGGGAACCAGGCGCTCGCCTTGGCGGTCGGCCAGCCCGGCCAGGAGGTGATCATCACCCGGACGCTGCACCGGTCGCTGCTGCTCGGGCTGGTGCTGGCCGGCCTGCGGCCCGTCTGGGTCCGGCCGGAGATCGACCCCGCGTCCGGGCTGCCCGGCCCGGTGGCCGTGGCGACCGTCCGGGGCGCGCTCGCGGCCCACCCCGAAGCGTGCGCCGTGTTCCTCGGCGACCCCTCCTACGTCGGGACCATCGGTGACCTGCCCGGCCATGCCGCGGCCGCGCACGAGGCCGGCGTCCCGCTGGTGGTCGACGC
>Ga0209839_10001431_pt1 | contig 12194 bp, 8 predicted proteins | sample OrgsoiDNA2013050_FD_185800 | JGI IMG/M metagenome (GOLD analysis project Ga0209839, IMG submission 185800) | Permafrost soil microbial communities from the Arctic, to analyse light accelerated degradation of dissolved organic matter (DOM) -... | ecosystem: Environmental > Terrestrial > Soil >... | reverse complement strand
AGTATGTGGCGGACAGCTGGTAGAGCTCCGGCCCGTCGACCGACCATCCCGGCCGGGTGCTGAAGTCGGGCATCACGAAGTCCGGGTCGGCGTCGTACTTTTGCTCGGTCTCCAGGTGGCTGGTCGCGTTCATGCCCCCAACGTAGGCCATCTCAGCCGGGCCGGACCACGAACGCGGTGTGCGGGCGCTCGATGACCGCGCCCGCCGGGAACGTGGCGGTCCCGGGACGTGGATAGCCGCTGATGCTGAAATCGCTGCCCCCAGGCCGGCCGGCCATGGCCCAGGCCTGGACGTGCGCGGCGAGCTCGGCGGCCAGGTCGGGACCGGCCGGCCCGTAGCCGAGCACGGTGAGCTCGAAGACGGGTGGCTGTCCCGCGACCACCGGGCCCGAACCGGGCGGGCCGAGCGCAGGCGGGGCGGACGGGCGGGCCAGCACGGCGAACCCGCCCGCATCGAAAGCACCGGCCGTCATGCGGTAGTCCGTCACCGCCAGCGGAGCGCGGGCCAGGGCCGCCCCGGTGGCAGGCTCGCTGAGGACGCCCCAGCGCGGCTCGTGCAGGACCAGCCACAGGCCCAGACCGTCGAACAGCTGGGTCGGCGCGGCGGTGACCCGGGTGGCGCGCTCCGCGGCCGGGGCGGCGGCCAGCAGGTCGGCCAGAGCGTCGATGTCGATGTCGCGGTCGTCGGGCAGGGTGAGCGCCAGCTCCCGGGTGTCCCGGGTCACCCGGGTGCGTTCGAGGCCGGCCAGCGTCCCGCGCATGCGCATGAACCCGCACGGGATCACCGACCGGCTCTGCCAGGACGTCCCGTCCCACTCGAACGCGACCGAGCGCTGAGACCCCCGCAGGTCGAGTGGGACGACGATCCGGCCGCCGGGGACGAGCTGTTCCCGCCAGGCGGGGGCCAGGTCGCTGACCCCGACCGTAGCGATGATCCGGTCGTACGGGGCGCCGGGCGGGTATCCGGCGGCGCCGTCGGCCGCCACCACGGTCACATCCGGGTACCCGGCCGCAGTCAGGTGCGCCCAGGCCTGGTCCGCGACCTCCTCGTCCAGGTCCACCGTGACCACCGTGCCCGCGGCCCCGACAAGATCGGCCAGCAGGGCTGCGTTGTAACCGGTGCCGGCCCCGATCTCCAGCACCCGCTGACCCGGCGCGACGTCGAGCTGGTCGAGCATGTACGCCATGATCGTCGGCTGGGAGGACGAGCTGGTGGGCTGCCCGTCGGCGCTGCGCCTGGTGACGATCGGCTCGTTCCGGTAGGCCAGCTCGGGATTTGTCCCCGGCAGGAACAGGTGGCGGGGCACCGCGCGCATGGCCCGGGCCACGGCGTCACTGACCGGACGGCCGCTGGCTGCCACCTGGCTGACCATGCGGTCGCGGAGCCCGCTCAGATCAGGGCTTCCCATCGGACTGCCCGCCCTGCTGGTAGACCCGCCCCGACGCGTCGGCGCGAACCAGCCGGAAGTGGGCGTTGAAGTACGACTCGATCGGAAAGGTCCACGGCATCCGCCGTTCCCACAGCCCGGACAGCCATACGTACCGGGCGCGGGAAAGCGCCGACAGCCAAACCCGCTGCACGGCCGGTACGTTGCCCGCGCCGTTCAGTGCATTCTTGCCGTGCGACAGCGCGTAGTCGGTGCCAATGGCGTCGACCATGATCGGGCAGCCCGGCACGGTGGAGAAGAACCGGTCGGCGGCGATCGGGTAAGACACCGACTCGGCCAGCACGCACGAGCCCGGCGGGAAGACCTTCTCATCGGCGATCGCCGCGTTCGCGATCCCGTGGAGTTGCGGATCGGGCGCCGTCCGTCCCTGCAGCACCGCCAGGACCAGGACGATCACGGCCGTGACGGCCAGCCCGAGCCGGTACGCCGCTCGCGGTGCCGTTCGCGATGCTGTCTCCCGGGCGGTACCCAGGGCCGGCCGCGGTGGACGGGCCAGCCGGGCCACCGGCAGCACCACGGCCAGGGCCAGGAACGGGCCGAGGAACGCGGCGTAGTGGTAGTAGTAATCGGGCGGCCATACGAAGGCGAGCACGATCAGCGCCGTGGTCGCGATGACGAAGAGCTCCAGCAGCGGCGGCCAGCGGCGGCTGATGAGCGTGGCCCGCAGTGAGCATCCGGCCGCCACCGCCGCGATCGCGGCGGCGATGGCCAGCAGCAGGAGGTGTGGCAGGTCCGGGCCGTGGCTGAACCCGATCATGCTGGCCACCCGGAACGATTCGGCGATGCGCACATCGTCGGTGCGCGCCCACTGGGCGACGATCACGCTGTTGTAGAACGCGCTGGGGGCCAGGATCGCGAACGGCAGCGCCGGCAGCGCGAACCCGGCCACGGTGCCGCCGAGGAAAAGGCCCGTGCGCCTCGCCACCTGGCGCCGCCCGGCTTGCGTGGGCCTGAGCAGCAGGACCAGCAGCACGATCACCGGGAAGATGGCCCACGCCTTGCACACGCCCGCGAACCCGAACGCGACGCCGCCAGCCGCCAGCCGCCGCCCGCTGCTGGTCAGGTGGTCGCCGTCCAGCACGGCCAGCGCTCCGGCCAGGCAGAACAGCACCAGCCACGGCTCGATCAGCACGGTGTGCGCCGCGTAGACCCCGTCCGGGTAGACGGCCAGGAACCCGCCGGCCACGGCCACCGCCAGCGCCCCGCGGTGCCGGATGAGCAGGCCGGTCAGCGTCACCCCCGCCGCCCCGGCGCAGGCGGTCAGCACCCGGCCGATCAGCAGGGCCTTGGCGGTGCCGAGCGGCCCGGCGAACAACGCTACCGGCGTCATCAGCAGCATGACCCCGGGCGGCTGGACGGTAATGAAGTCCTTGTACGGCACCGCGCCGTGGATCAGCCGCAGCGCGCCGCCGAAGTACACTCCGTCGTCGTATTCGGTCGGCCCGAGCAGGTAGCCGTGCTTGGTCAGCTGCCACAGCCGCAGGAACAGCGCGAGCGCGGTGGTCAGGGCGATCGCCAGCGCGACCGGTGTCACCCGCGGCGCCGGGGCCGCCCGGGCTCCGGGCACGGCGGGGTCGGCCGTCCGTTCCGCGCCAGGTACGGACGGGATCTTGCCCATCATTGGCCTGGCTCCTCCGGCGTCTTCCCCCAAGACCAGGCGAGGTTACCACGATCAGGTCCGTAGGGGCTGGCGCCGCACCAGGTCCGTAGCGGCTGGCGCCGCGCCGCACCTGGGCACACCCGGGGGTTGTGCGGCCGGGCCTGGGCAGCGTACAAAATGCTGAGCGGCGCCGGGTCATCCACGCTTGCTACGCCAACGTCATCGACGAGCTCTACGCGCCGTAGCAGCCCCATGCGCCGCAAAGCCTTGAGCGCCTCAAGCTGCCCGGCGTGCATAAACCCCGGCGCGCATAAAGAAGGTGGCCGGCGGCCTGAGCCGCCGGCCACCTTCCGGGCTAACCTGACCGCCTGTCTGCCTGCCCTGGGCACGCGCGGGCCGGGTCGCGAATCAGGCGCTGGTCGTGTCGCGGGGCGGGCCGGCGACCCGGGTCTCCGCGACGTCAGCGGTGGACGGGGTGGGGGTGGTGTCGGTGTCCGTCCGCGCGCGCACGGCCACCGGCCGGGTGGTCTCCGCGGTCGGCTCGTCGGCGGGCACCGTCTCGGCCGGGGGAGCATCGGCCACCGTCTGCTCACGTACGCCGATCACGGTGAAGCGGCCGAGCGCGACCGCCGCGAGGAACACGATGACGATGCCCAGGCCGGTGAAGAAGCCGATCTGCTCCACGACGCGGTGCAGGTTGTCACCCACCGGCTGGCCGGCGCTGCCGCCGGTCTGCCACAGCGAGCTGAGCAGGGCGCCGAGCGTGAACCAGGCTCCGCTCAGCGCGGCCAGCCACGCCCCGAAGATGGCAACGGGCCGGCTCGCGGTGCCGCCGAGGATCAGGCCGCCGACAACGGTGCCGGCTGCGGGCAGGATCTCCAGCCACAGACGGCCGGTGGTGTAGGTGAACCCCTGGTCGGGGGTGTACGCGTAGTGAAAGTAGGGGCCGACGAACGCGATGAGGCCGCCCCAGAGACCGAGCAGGACCAGCAGCACGCCATTAAGGGCGCCACGACTCCGCGGAACCCGCAGCATCCCTGCCATATGGATCACTCCTCCCGCGAGGGTGAGGGCTAGTAAACTTGCGCCAAGGCAATACCCACCGTCGGGTCTCATATGCCGTGTCTCTCAGTCTCTGTGTCGTATCGTTAGGTGAGGATCCTGCGGCCGTGCCCCGTATTGGGCGGCACGGTCCGGGCGGTAGGGTCACGTCCGTGGACTCCCGGCGCTTTGTGCCGCGCACCGACGTCCTGCTCGCCGACCCGAGGCTGGCCGACGCCGAGCGGAAACTCGGCCGGGCTCTGGTCAAAGCAGCCGTGGCTCGCGCGCAGGACCAGGCGCGGGCCGGGACGATCACGCCGGACGGGGTGGCCGACGCCGCGGTCGCCGCGCTGCCGGCCCGCGCGACCACGCTCACCCCGGTGATCAACGCGACCGGGGTGCTGCTGCACACCAACCTCGGCCGGGCGCCGCTGTCCGCCGCCGCCACCGACGCGCTGCTCGCCGCGGCCGGCAGCACGGACGTGGAGTACGACCTGGCCAGCGGGACCCGCGGCCGCCGCGGCCGGGGGACGCTGGCCGCCCTGGCCGCCGCGGTGCCCGCGGCTGAGGCGGTACACGTGGTCAACAACAACGCCGCCGCGCTGGTGCTCGCGGCCACCGCGCTGGCCGCCGGGCGGGAGATCCTGATCAGCCGGGGCGAGATGGTGGAGATCGGCGACGGGTTCCGGCTGCCGGATCTGCTGGAGTCGACCGGGGCGCGGCTGCGCGAGGTCGGCACGACCAACCGGACGACGATCGCCGACTACCAGGCCGCCGCCGGCCCGCAGACGGCTTTCGCGCTCAAGGTCCACCCCTCCAACTTCCGTATCGAGGGCTTCACCGCCCAGGCCAGCGTGCGCGAGCTGGCCCGGGCCCTGGGCCCGGCTGTCCCGGTCGTGGCGGACATCGGCTCGGGGCTGCTGGCGCCGCATCCGCTGCTGCCGGGCGAGCCCGACGCGCAGACCACGCTGCGGGACGGCGCGGCGCTGGTCACCGCGAGCGGCGACAAACTGCTCGGGGGCCCGCAGGCCGGACTGATGCTCGGCCGGGCCGGCCTGGTCCGGCCGCTCGCCCGCCATCCGCTGGCCCGCGCGCTGCGAGTGGACAAATTGACCCTGGCTGCCCTGGAGGCCACCCTGGCCGGGCCGCCTACTCCCGTCGCGCAGGCGCTGGCCGCCGACCCCGCGGCGCTGGCCGGCCGGGCGGAACAGATCGCGGCGACCCTGCGCACGCAGGAGATCGATGCCCACCAGGTGGCCACGGACGGTGCCGTCGGCGGCGGGGGCGCTCCGGGTGTGGCGCTGCCGAGCGCCGCCGTGAGCCTGCCGGAAAATCTGGCCGCGGCGCTGCGCAGCGGTGACGCGGTGCAGCGGGGGGAGGTCCCCGCGGTGGCCGGGCGGATCGAGGATGGCCGGCTGTTGCTGGATCTGCGGTCCGTCCTGCCGCCCGATGACAAGACGCTGACCCTGGCCGTGCTCGCCGCCGCCGGGCGCCCCGTCGGCCCGGCCGCCGTAGCCGAGGTCGCCGCCCCGGCCAGCGTGCCGCCCGCGAGGCCGTCCGAGCCGTGACCGGCATGCAGGTCATCGCGACCGCCGGGCACGTCGATCACGGCAAGTCGACTCTGGTGCGGGCGCTGACCGGAATGGAACCGGACCGTTGGGAGGAAGAACGCCGCCGCGGTCTGACCATCGACCTGGGCTTCGCCTGGACAGACCTGCCTGGGAGCCGGCTGGCGTTCGTTGACGTGCCCGGGCACGAGCGGTTCGTGCCCAACATGCTGGCCGGGCTCGGGCCGGTGCCGGCCGTGCTCATGGTGGTGGCGGCGGACGGGGGCTGGATGCCCCAGTCGGCCGAGCACCTGGCCGCCATCGACGCGCTGGGCATCTCCCGCGGGCTGCTCGCCGTGACCCGCGCGGACCTGGCCGATCCCGGGCCGGCGCTGCGCCGCGCCACCGCCGAGATCGCCGCCACCAGCCTTGGCGCGGTGGAGGCGGTCGCGGTGAGCGCGGTCACCGGGGCCGGCCTGCCCGAACTGCGGGCCGCGCTGGCCCGGCTGGCTTCCGGGCTGCCCGAACCCGACCCGGAGGCGCCGGTCCGGCTCTGGGTGGACCGCGCGTTCAGCGTCAAGGGCAGCGGCACGGTGGTCACGGGTACGCTCCCGGCCGGCACGGTCCGGGCCGGGGATGAGCTGCTGCTGACCCCGGGCCTGCGGCCGGTGCGGGTCCGGGCGATCGAATCGATGGGGCAGCCCGCGGGCCAGGTGCACGGCGTGGCGCGGGTCGCGCTCAACCTGCGCGGCGTGGCCCGCGACATCCCCGCCCGCGGTATGGCGCTGGTGACCCCGGGCCGGTGGACGCTGACCAGCATCGTCGACGTCCGGTACGTGCCGCCGGCCGGTGGCCCGCAGGAGGCGCCCCGGCTACCGCGCGAGCTGGCCGTGCACGTGGGCTCGGCCCGGACCATGGCCGGGGTCCGCGTGCTCGGCCCGGCGGGCGGGGCGGCCCTGGCCGTCCGCCTCACCTTGCGTGAACCACTGCCGCTGCACGTGGGGGACCGGGTGCTGCTGCGCGACCCGGGCGCGGCGGGCCTGCTCATCCTGGGCGCCACGGTGCTGGATGCGGCCCCGCCGCCGCTGGGCCGGCGGGGCGCGGCCGCGGCTGCCGCGCGGGAGCTGGCGCGCTGGCCCGACCCGCCCGGGCCGGCGGACCTGCTGCGGCGGCACGGCCTGCTGCGCACCGGGGCACTGGCCGCGATGGGGGTGACCGGAGCCCCGGAACCGGTCGTGGCCGACTGGTCCGCCGATCCCGCGTTCTGGTCCGCCGCCCGGGAACGGCTGGTCACGGCGGTTGCCGAGCACGCGGCCCAGGATCCGCTGGCGCTGGGCCTGACCGTCGGGGCGGCCCGCGCCGCGCTCGGCCTGCCCGACCGTCGGCTGGCCGAGGCCCTGGCCGGCACGACCCCTTCGGTCGTGCTGCGCGAGGGATATCTGCGTCCCGCCGCATCCGGTGAGCGCCCCGCCGGGTCGAGCGCCCGGGAAGGCTCGTTGGGCAAAAACGGCGACGCCAGCCCGGTTCCGGAGCCGCTGCTGCGTGCGGTGCGCGCCGTCCGCCAGGATCTGGCCGCCGACCCGTTCCGCGCCCCGGAGGCGGAGCGGCTCCGCGAGCTCGGCCTGGACGCCCGGTCCATCGCCGCGGCGGCGCGGGCCGGGCTGCTGCTGCGGATCAGCGAGCAGCTGGTGCTGGCCCCGGGCGCCGACGCGGACGCGGCCACGGTGCTGGCCACGCTGCCGCAGCCGTTCACCACGGCCGAGGCCCGCAAGGCCCTCGGCACGACCCGGCGGGTGGCCATCCCGCTGCTGGAGTTCCTGGACCGGGCCCGGATCACCGAACGGCTGCCGGACGACCGCCGCCGCCTGCGGCCCCGCTGATCAGCCCGTGGATACCGATCAGCCCGCAGGCCCGCATCAGCCCGCGGACCCGCTGATCATCCTGCGCCGGCGCTGATCAGGAGGCCAGCCACACGGCCGTGTCCGGCGGCAGCTTGCCGTCGGTGACCGGGTCGCTGGCGAGCAGGATCCGCGCGTGCTTGGGCATCGGGGCCGCTGCCGGGCCGAGGTTCATCGCGAAGACGAACCCGGGCTCACGGGTGAAGCACAGCGTGCCCGGCGCCGTCTCGAGCCACGTCATGAGCGGGCCGTCCGGGTCGCTGCCCCGGCCGAGCGCCGGGTGGGTACGGCGCAGCTTGAGCGCCGCCCGGTACAGGTTCAGGAACGAGCCCGGGTCGTCGATCTGGCGCGCCACGCTGTACTGGCCCCAGTAGCTCGGCTGCGGCAGCCAGGGCGCTGCGTGCTCGCGGTCGCGGCTGCCGGTGGAGAAGCCGAAGGACGGCCCGGCCGAGGTCCACGGGAGCGGCACCCGGCAGCCGTCCCGGCCCGGGACCGTCCCGCCGGAGCGCCGGAACGTGGGGTCCTGGCGGGCGCCGTCGGGCAGCTCGACGACCTCGGGCAGGCCGAGCTCATCACCCTGGTAGATGTACGCCGAGCCGGGCAGCGCGAGCATCAGCAGCGCCGCGGCGCGGGCCCGGCGGGCGCCGACGCGCAGCTGCGGGTCACCCACCCGGGGCAGCCCAAACGACTCGTTCGGCTCCCCGCCCAGGCCAAGGGCGTACCGGCTGACCGGCCGGGCCACGTCGTGGTTGCCGATCACCCAGGGCGCGCGGTCACCGCCGGCCAGGGACTGCATCGCGTGGACCGCACCGCGCATCGCGGCGGCGTCCCAGCTGGCCAGGATGAGCTGGAAGTTGAAGACCTGGGGCAGCCCGGTCTCGGCCAGGTAGGGCGCCAGGGTCTCGGGGGAGTCGTACCAGACCTCCCCGACGGCGGTCCGCGGGCCGGGGAACTCCCCGGGCACGTAGGAGTCCAGGATTACCCGCCACAGCCGGTACAGCTCGTGCAGCTCAGCGCGGTGGTAGTAGGCGGACGGGGCGTGCCGGGCGGGCGGGCCGGTGAGGTCGGCCAGGTTCGGGTCCTTGAACAGGCCGTGCGCCACGTCGATGCGCAGGCCTGCCACGCGGCGGCCGAGCCAGAACCGGATGATGTCCTCGAAGTAGCTGTTGACCGAGGGGTTGCGCCAGTTCCAATCGGGCTGGCCCTCGTCGAACAGGTGCAGGTACCACTGGCCGGGCCGGCCGTCCGGCTCGGTGACCCGGGTCCACGCCGGGCCGTGGAAGACCGACTGCCAGTTGTTCGGCGGCTCGGCGCCGTCCGGGCCGCGGCCGTCCCGGAAGATGAACATCTCGCGTTCCGGGCTGCCCGAGGCGGCGGCCAGCGCTGCGCGGAAGGCGGGATGCTCGGCCGAGCAGTGGTTCGGCACCAGGTCCACGATGACCCGGATGCCGTACTCGGCCGCCTCGGTGACCAGCTCGTCGAACCCGGCCAGGGTGCCGAGCCGCGGGTCGACGTCGCGGTAGTCGCTGACGTCGTAGCCGCCGTCCGCGAGCGGGGACGGGTAGAAGGGCGTCATCCAGATTGCGTCCACCCCCAGCTCGGACAGGTACGGCAGCCGGGAACGGACACCGGCCAGGTCCCCGATGCCGTCGCCGTCCGAATCCGCGAAGCTGCGCGGGTAGACCTCGTAGACGACCGCCTCCTGCCACCACGGATGATTGCGGGCCACGGTGGACATCGCCTCCTCGTGTCGGATCTGCCCCGGTTGGCCGGGCCGCCTCCTATTGTGCCGGGCACCGGGCGCAGGCCGGTCACGGCCTCGCCGGCCCAGCGGGCCGCGCAGCATCCGCGGCGGCCCACCAGTAGAGTCGGCGCCGGAGGCGTCTGGGCACCTGGTGGTCCCCCCGGTCTTCAAAACCGGTGAGCGCTGCGCTGCGGCGCTGGCGGGTTCGATTCCCGTCCGCCTCCGCCACCAGCGCAAACGCGCGCCGGGTCGGGCTGCCGTGCGGCAGCTGGGCCGCTGCCGATGGCCGGGGAACGCGCCGCGGGGAACAACCGGGGAACATCCGTTCATGATCCGAGCCCGGGCCCATCCCTAGAACCAGAACTCCAATCGCGGGAATCCATCGAAGGCATCGCCGCGCGCGGTGACCTCAGCGCAGGAGCTGGCGCAGATCCTCGGCTGACATATCGCAGTCCCGGAGGACACCTCGCAGCGTTCCCTTCGGCACATCCCTCCCGGCGTGGACAGGCACGGTGGTGGCGCGCCCGTCAGGATGCTTCAGCCGACGATGGCTGCCGCGTGTGCGGGTCAGGACGAATCCGGCGGCCTGGAGAGCCTTGACGAGGCGTGCGCCGGGTACCGCGGGCAGCTACGGGTCAGGCAACCTCTAGGTCCAGCGTGCGGATGTCCTCGGGCACGCCGTCATCATCGATGACCATCTGGACGGCCTCTCGCAGGTCGGCCACGGCTTCCTCTGGGGTCGGGCCGTTGCCGTTCGCGCCTCTGCTCGATCCGAGCCAGGCATGCGCACACCAGATGCCGTAGCTGAGGACACATGGACCTGACCCCGTGGACCTGGCGGAAGTCGAGCTACAGCGGCGCCGACAGCGGAAACGGCGTCGAAGTGGCCAGCGCGGCCCGCACCGTCGCCGCCCGCGACTTCAGGGATCTGTTACTTTCAGTATCAGTTGATATACTTAAGGTGATGACCGGCGCATCCGTCCTGGTGGTGACCGTCTTGCGGACGGCCTTCGCATCGGTTTCCGGCCCGGCATGCGCCCGGCAGCGGTCCAGAATGGAGATCATAGGTGAATGAGCAGGCCCTGCCTCCGGGCAGGATCGGCGTATTCCTCCTCGACGATCACGAGGTATTCCGGCGTGGGCTGCGGCAACTGCTCGGCGCTGAACCGGACATCGATGTGGTCGGCGAGGCGGGAACGGCCGCAACGGCGCTGGCCCGGATACCCGCGCTGCGTCCAGACGTGGCGGTCCTCGATGTGCGACTGCCCGACGGGGACGGCGTCTCGGTCTGCCGGGAGATCCGCTCCGGGCTCCCCCGGACCGGATGCCTGATGCTCACCGCGTACGGCAACGATGAGGCACTCTTCGGTGCGATCCTGGCCGGTGCCGCGGGTTACGTGTCGAAGCGCACGTGCGGCGTGGACCTGGTGCAGGCCGTGCGCACCGTCGCGTCCGGCCGGTCGATGCTTGACCCGTACGCGTCACGCCAGGTGATGGAGCGACTGCGGGAGCATATGCCCAGCGCGGACCCGGTGGCGGCGTTGTCGCGCCAGGAGAAGCAGGTGCTGGACCTGATCGGCGAAGGCCTGACCAACCGGCAGATCGCCGAACGGATGTGCCTGGCGGAAAAGACCGCCAAGAACTACGTATCCACCCTGCTGACCAAGCTTGGCCTGCATAGCCGCACGCAGGTGGCCATCCTCGCCGCCCGGCGCGCGGACACTGTTGGCGAGTGACACCGGCGGCGCGCGGGCAGGCGCCACGGGTTCACCTGGGCGTGGTCCTGTAAATGGCGGCGCCGGACCGAGCACGCGCCCGGACCGAGCACGCGCCCGCACCGAGCACGCGCCCGCACCGAGCACGCCCCCGCACCGAGCACGCGCCCGCACCGCGCGAATGGATACGCTTGACATAACGCATAATGCCTGCGCTGAATGCCCGGGAAACGATTCAGGAAACGTTTCTTTGGCGTTCCGGTCAGTCATCTTATGCCGGTCGCACTGGGCCAGGGGCGGCCGGCTCCGGGGACTGGCGGCAGGCCAATTTTGCCGGCCCGGAGCGGATAATTGTCTGTCGTTTGCGCAGAGATATTTGATATCGATGGCCGCCCCGCCGAACCGGCCCCTGGCGGCTGGTCTATCGGCGGGGCCGGGGCCAGTGCGGGCCAAGGCGACGTCTCGCCGACCGGCCGGGGCTCACCCGGCCGGGGCTCACCCGGCCGGGGATCACTCTGGGCATCCTCGTGACACCGGGCGCCCTGGCGCACCGTTTGATCCGCGCCCCACCTCATTCACGCCAATTCAGGTGAATAATTATCGTTCGCCCTATTTTGTTTCGGATAATTTATCATCCCCAGGCATCCGGGGTAATCCCGCAAAACCCTTGACGCCGCTAGGTCGGCTTGCTGCTGTAATCTTTAAATGATAATTTTATAAAAGCAGATTTAGGCGTGACGCTTAACTCGGGGGAGGGGCGAGCACGTGGGCAATACCGACCTGACGGATCTGGTGGGTGCTGCGATCGGGCCGGGACTGGACAGAGCGCCGACGGGAATCAGCGGCCTGGACAAGATCACCGGGGGCGGCCTTCCCCGGGGCCGGGTGACGCTGATAGCGGGGAGCGCAGGAGCCGGGAAGACGCTTCTTGGTCTGCAGTTCCTCGTGGCCGGCGCAAGGGACTACGGCGAGCCCGGAGTGCTGCTGACCTTCGAGGAGTCGGCGGCCAAGGTCGCCGACAACGTGCGCTCGCTCGGCTTCGACCTCGACGAACTCCAGCGGGACGGGCTGCTCGCCGTGTTCTCGTTCCAGGTGGAGCCGACCGAGATCATCGCGGCGGGGGAATTCGACTTCGAACCGCTCTTCGTGATCTTGGGCGACGCGATCACACGCGTCGGGGCGAAGCGGGTCGTCCTGGACA